>Ga0326728_10002154_pt1 | contig 66790 bp, 57 predicted proteins | sample MB3enrmetagenome_FD_207602 | JGI IMG/M metagenome (GOLD analysis project Ga0326728, IMG submission 207602) | Lab enriched peat soil microbial communities from McLean, Ithaca, NY, United States - MB31MN | ecosystem: Environmental > Terrestrial > Soil > Wetlands > Peat | place: USA: New York...
TCACGTTTCCAGTAGTGACTGCCATCCAGCTCAAGTCGATCTCCGTGCCGCTCACAGCTTGCGCTGTCAGAACGAATGCCGGATTGGGCGTCAACGAAGGAACAGTAGAAGAAAGCTCCGCAGTGCCGAACAGACTCGGGTCAGTCCAGTCCTGGTCAACGGTGCTGTTCCAGAACAACTTATTGGCCCGCGTGCCGGCCACGTAGAAATTGTTCAGCGCAACGTCGATACCGAGCAAGTTCCCAGCTGCGGGTGGGGGCACTCCCAGTGTCGACCAAGGAATTGCCGCAACGATCCGATAGCCCGTCGCGCTGGCTGCCTGCCCATAGATGACCCCGGCTGTGCTGGTTCCCTGATTTCCGTCCTGATACTCCTGTACAAGCGAACTGCCATACTGGAAGACAAACTCCCAATCCAGAGCGGTGTAGCTTGTGTTCTTGCCGTTGTTGCCATCGAGATACACTTCCACGCTGTCGCTATTCGAAAGCACCGCGCTGTCCTGAACGCTCACCAGGATGTACAGATTTTTTGTATCCCATAATCCTTGCCATGAAGCTGAGTTTGATTGACCTGAAGGAATCGTTCCGACAAGGTTCGTCATTGGATAAACCTCGGCCGTGCTCCAGATTGCGCTTACCGAGCCGTCAAGTGCTGGAGCCGTTGTGGCCGGGGATAAGACCGCATCGCTGTTGGTTAAGGCCTGAGGTGTGCCTTGCACTTCCGTTGAATCGGGACTCGGCCCTGTGGAGTTTACTGCCTGCACCTCGTAGTAATACGTCGTGCCATTGGTCAGACTTGTGTCCACGTAGGAGGTTGAAGTGAAACCTGTAACTATAGGTGTGGTGCCTTCCGCCCCCGAACTGAGGCCGCGAAGAATGTTGTAAGAAGTGGCAGTTGGAACCGCCGACCATGTAAGCTCAAGCTGTCCGATCCCAGGGAATGCAGCAAGATTTGTCGGGGCTGCGGGCACCGGACTGATCGGCGTTGCTTGAACTTCGTTGGAATTGCCTCCTGTTCCGATTCCGTTTGAGGCAGTGATGTAGTAGTAGTAAGTTGTCCCGTCGGTCAGGCCGGTATCTTGATAGGTATAGGTCGATCCATTGACTGTAGCGAGCGCTGTCGCAGATTCCTGGCCTGAGGCCGTGCCACGAAAGATGCTGTAGCTTGTAGGCGTGCCGCCTGGATACGCCGGCGACCATGCGAGGTTTACCACCTTATCCCCCGCGCTTGCAGTTAGAGTCGGGTGGCCGGGCGCATCGACCGTATCGTTGTAAGCTCCGTAGTAAAAGGTGTTACCTTCAAAGCCGATATAGACTTTTCCGAATACATCCCAACTGGCCGTCATGGCGTTCGGAATGTCGAGTATTCCATACGGATAGTTCGCAATGCGATTGAAGGTGGCGCCCCCATCGATCGACTGAAATATGCCCCAGTTGGCATCGCCATGATACAGCCCGTCGACATAAATAGCCGGATAGGTTTGGCCAGAGGCCGCTTTGCCGAGTGCCAGCGTCCATGCGTAGTCGAAGACAGGACTCTGCGTGAAGGTGTTCCCGCCATCCAGCGTGTGAAAGAGACCGTGAGTGGTTGCCCCTTCATGGCCGTCAACAAGCCACATATCGCCGGAAACGCCGGGAACCGCCGCAAGTGTCCCGTGATGCGGATATCCCGGAGCATTGGTTGCTGTCTCCTGGGTCCATGTCACTCCACCGTCGGTGCTCTTCCAGAAACCGCCAGCTGTCATGTGAACGTAGAAGGTTCCAGGTGTAACGGGATCGGCCACGAGCAGATGCTGCGAGAGTGCGAATATCCATGGGCCCCATTGAAAGCCCATATACGTGTAGCTGGCTGGTCCCGAACTGCACGGGGAGGTTACAGATGCCGCCCCGGACGCATTGTTGAACGATGCGGTCTGTGTCCATGTGGCGCCTCCGTCCTTGGAATAAAACGGGGCGGGACCCTGTCCAAATATATTGAAGTCGTTAAAGTTGCTTGGAATCCAAACAAGGTTGTCCGCGCCTGCCGGATCGTTCTCGTGACCCGCGGCGCGCGCGGAGACAGCAATGCTTCCGCCATACAAGATGCAGGGATGCGTGCCGTTGGCGATGGAAGGAAAGACCTGCCAGGTCGTACCTCCGTCGGTACTGTATCCGCTATATTCTGACGACTGCAAAAGCGGATTGCCCGCGGCCAGGTTGGTCGATAGCTCTACAACATACTCGGGTTGATTGGGCGCGTAGCTGCTGTCTGTTGCGTCCGAAAGTCCGTTATTTCCGTTCCAGGTGTTGAGAGGAAAATGCTGCGCCGTATATGTATCGGGATCGGTGATGGTAAACAGCGTTTCGTCCTCGACCATCAGAACGGGATCGGCGCCCGGTGGAATAACACTCGGCTGTGCCACGGCCTCTTCAATCCCTTCCGAAATGCTGGTCCACGTCGTTGAGGTGTCTGAGTTGCTTGGAGTGTAGTTCATGATGCCATCGTTCGCACCGGCTACCCATAGTGTGCCCGAAGCATCGAAATAGAGACCACTGACTGATACATAATGACCCTGCGGACGGAACGAAGACGGATCCAGCCACGAGATCGTTTGGTTCGAGGCAAATTGCATGGCGCCAAGATCAGTCCAGCTTGCGCCGCCATTCAGCGATCGCGAAATGGAACTATTGCCTTGCGCAAAAATCCGCTGCGGATTCTTAGGATCGACTGCGATGCCTCCGCCGCCGCCATAGGTTGGATTCGAGGTTGTCCAGGCGGACCCCAACCGCGTCCATTCATAGAGGTTGTTGTTGGCTCCGTCGGCGATCCATAGATTTCCCAGTGTGTCGATCGTTGCAAAGCCCACTGTCGAACTGCCCGACTCAAGAACCGCGCCGGTGATGTCGGTCCATGTGTTACCGCCATCGGCGCTTTTCAACACGCCGCCGCCAATCACATTGTCGTTATTTGTTTCATCGTGCTTGATGTAGGTCACATAAACAATCTTGCTCGCTGTTTGGCTATCAGTTGTCGTTGTGCCGGAGCCACCGTCGATACGCGGCAACTGGAATTCGTAACGCACTGAAGCCGTCGAAACCGGCAGACCGGTGCCCGCAACCTGGGACCATGTTGCCCCTCCATCCAGACTGCGCTGCAGGCCGTCAGGATTGCCATTTCCCGTTCCCGCGCCCGGAGGTCCAAGATAGGCGACATTGCCATTGTTCGGATCGATCACCAGGCGCTCGCCCGTCGTTTCCTGCGATAAGCTGCCGCTAAGGCTCAGGTTGGCGGCTTGGTATGTCATTGCTCCGTCAGTGCTGTAGAAAACGTTGAGGCCCCAGAAATTATTGAGGTCGGCAGAACCGCTCAGCGTAAAGACGACAAGCACATGATTGGAGTTCGATGGGTCAATGGCGATCGCGCCGCCCCCCGCATTCACAGGCGCACCCGTGTATGTTGCGGGAATCGCACCGGAGATCTTGGTGGGATACCACTTCCCCGCCGAACTGCTCCAGCGATACACTTGATCCACGTCGCCACGTGCGTAGGCTGCTGTACCCGTAGGAGCCACCGCCAACCCGCGCATCCATCCGCCTGCTCCTATCTGCACGGGCTTCCATTCATAGTTTGCCGTAAGGTCGGTATCCTGCGCTTGCATTTCTCCTGCGAAGAAGCAAACCACCAATAGTAGAAACAAGCGCTGCAAGTGCCTGCGCTGCGATTGGTATCTCATGTTGGTCTCCTGAATAATTCGGGGCTCCGCGAAAGATCGCTGGGGATGTTTCCCAACAGTCGAACCGTTGCTCTACCGCACGAAACACAATAAAACGCGGTCATGGGATTAAACCACAGCTTCTCACACGTGAGTTGCTGAACTGATATGATTTACTTTCTCTCATTTAGAAATTGATATGGTTATTATTTGCGAGTAATATTCAGATCGACGGTGTCGCAAACCGGGCTAGAGTACGATCTGTCACCGCACTCTTGCAGCATTGCTAAGGGTAGCGGCTGAGCTTGCTTGGTGAGAGACGCCGGGCTGTTCACCATTCCGCCTGGTCGCGCAGAAAATGTTCAGCCAGATGTCTCAAAAGACTTACGCCGTTTGGAGCAAAGAGTAACCCCAAACGGCGCGGGAAAACCTACCAACACCCGGCACACAACATCGGCCGTTACAGTCGTTCATTGCGTCTGGAAAGTCTGCTTCCGCGCTAAAACTCGAATCTGCCACCCAAGTCAATCACGCGACCCTGGAATGCGCCAGGGCTCAGACCGAAGTTGCCCGTGTTAATGGAACTGTTGAAGCTGGGGGTCTCAAAATTGACCTTGTTCAGAGAATTGAATGCCTGGGCTCTGAGCAACAATACACTTTTGCCATCGCCAAACCATGGGAAGGTTATTTTACGTACAAGGCTCTGATCCCATGTTGCATAGCCGGCTCCCCAAAACGTGTTCCGGCCAACGTTTCCGATGCAACTAACGCAGGCGGGAGCAGGAAACGCTGCGGCAGGATTGGTTCCGAGATTGCTAAAAATACCCGCCTTGATCTCGCTCTTGCTCCAGCCGCTCCGTTTGGTCCCGGTGTAGTCGGGAATGGTGTAATACGTACCGTTGCCGCCCGAACCGGTGAAATCGTGAGCCGCGTCGCTGTAATAGGGTGTGAAAGGCCCGCCCGTCTGCGCAACCACCTCGCCGCTCAGGCTCCAGCCGCCCAGCGGCTCCCGCAGCAGCTTCGGGACTGGAATCTCATAGGAGTACGACGCTGTAAAGCGCCGTCGAACGTCAGAGTCCGAGGAGCCATACTGCGCTTGCGGATTGTACTGAAGTTCAATCTGGCCCATGCCGCTGCTTCCCATGCCAGACGGTATGTCCAGAGTGTGGCTCCAGGTATACGAGCCTTGCCAATTCAGTGTGTGCCAACGCTGTTGCACTTGCGCGATGAAACCGTTGTAGTTAGCGGTGGTTCCCGCACGGGTTGGCGTGATGCTGGCCCAGTCCGGGTTGACGGGATAATAGGTCGGGTTGGTGCACGTGGTTCCATTCGGCAGCACATTCGCCCCGCTGATCGTGCAATAGTCGCTGCCAACTGGACGGTTCAGGTCCGTCACAAAAGACTGGTTGTACGAGTGGGTACCCGTATAGTTAAGGCCGACAACAATGTTTGCTGGAAGTTCTTTCTCGACCGCCAGGTTCCAGATGATCGACTTGGGAACGGCAAGGTTCGGATCGTTGCCTCCAAGGTTGATCGGCGCCCCTACCGGCGACCCATCCGGATTAAAGGTGCCTGTCGGCCCGGCAGGAAAAACAAAGCCGTACGGCGCAGTGGTCGATTGCGTTCCATAACTCAGGATCGGTTGATCCGCAGTCGTTGAGGTAAAAGTGGCTCCGACCGCGCCGTAAGGCGGATTGGAAGGCAGAACGGACGTGATGTTCTCCATTTGAGGGAAATTCTGATAAAGTCCCGCGCCACCGTGAACCACGATCTGGCGCGCGCCGGTAAACCACTTGGGGGTCCATGCAAACCCTCCCCGGGCGAGTATGTTCTTATCCCTTGCGCTCGAATAAGCATGCTTCACGGTCCGGGAAGCGATCGTCGCGGCAATCTGCGCGGGATCGCTGCTGGTATAAATCGTATCGGCCCAGGCGTTGGACCCGCAGCACGGCGATGGGTTCCCAAAATCGTCCCAACGTACTCCGTAATTGACTGTCAAATGCGGGGTGATCTTCCAGGAATCCTCTGCATAAAGTCCGAAGCGAATGTTCGTTCCGTTGGCTATAAACGGCTGGTATCCGCCGCTTAGAGCGCTGTAGTGCGAGAGCACCGTCTCTTGATCCAATGTGTCGGTCAGAAAGTCGAGTGTGGAGTAATAGGCGTAGATAAACGGCCTCCCGAACACATAGTCTGTGTCCGTTTCCTCGTTATTGGCCGCCTCGATACCGAAAGCGAAACTGTGCTTCCCTCTAGTCCATAGCAGGGCGTCCCTGCCGTAGATTTGTCTCTCCGTATTTCCAAAAGGCACATAGCGGGTAAATCCACTGATGCTGCCGGCGTCGTATATCTGCGTGAGAAACGGCATCTGCAGCAGCAGTGTGCTGTGCGGAGTATCGGTAAATATAAAGTTGAAGTCGGTTATGGCAAAGGTTGCCGAATTCAGCAGGTTTGAGTTGAATGCGTGGGTGTAGTTCGTGGTGAAGTCGTATCCGTTGCTCGGTGTCTCCCCATCCCAGGTTGGATTGGGCGATTGCGAGTTCGACGACTGATTCATATTGAAATAAAAGGCATAAATCCTATCTTTGCCGCCGTGCCAGGTATGGTCGCCGCGGATGTCCCAGTTCTTCCCATCAATAATGCTCGGCGCGGCCGCGACACCCTCGTAGGTAACTCTCATCGAGCAGGGAATGTTGAATTGAGTCACTGTAGAAGTCGGATCCGTGCAGGTGGTCGGTGATCCGAAAATCGTTTGTGCCGTCACCGGGTTATGACCATCGTCGATCACCCGCGTGGCAGGGTTAGCCAGCATGAATTTATTCACGTTCACCGATTGCGCATCGGCCGTCGCGATGAAGGTCTGAAACTCAGGGCTCCACCACTGCGCCGTACCTGAACCTGCGCCATAGGTTCCCATGTGCTCGTACGAGCCAAAGAAAAACGTGTGGTTCTTGATGATCGGGCCGCCAAGGGAGAAGGAGTCCAGGTTTTCGTGGTTCGCAGTTGTGTTCGACTGCAGAAAAGCCGGCGCATTTAGAATCCTGTCGTTATAAGTCCAATCGGCCGATCCGTGTGGCTTGTTACTCCCAGATTTCGTGGCGAGGCTGACCTGCATGGACGCGGCAGTGCCATAGTCAACATTGAATGAAGTGGATTGGAGCGATACTTCGGCGAGCGAATCAGGATTGGGCGTGAAAATGATTGCACCGTTAATTTGGCCTTCGTTTGAAGTCGGCTCATTCAGCACGCTGTTGATGGGCACGTTGTCCAAGGTGTAGAGATTGGACTGGGGGCCCAGACCGTTTGCCGACGAGAAATCCATGTTGCGGTTTGGAGTAAGGTCGGTAAAACCCTCAATTTGATTTCCGGCATTGGCCACTGTCGTGACGCCTGGAGCCAGTTTGATGTAGTTCATTGTGCTGTGATTCTGTGACGGCAAATTCTCCAGGTCCTGCGTCTCGAGAGTGTATTCCACGCGCGTCTCCTCAGGATTGAGTGTCTGCGCTTCCGTCGTTACCGTGACCTTTTCGCCAATTGAACCAACCTTGAGCTTCACATCGACGCCAACGGTTTCCTCGGTCTGAACGATTGCCTTCACCGAGGCTTGTTCAAATCCGCTTGCGACAACGGTGACGGTATAGTTGCTGGGCGGTAGACTAAGGAATCGGTATTGACCTGATTCATTGGTGGTGCTGTGAATAACAATGCCGGTTGCGCCGTTGGTCAAGCTGACCGATGCGCCCCCAATCACCGCACCGCTCTGGTCCATTACTGTTCCCTGCACGCTGCCCGTAAACTGTGCAAATGCGGGAACCAAAAACAAGCTGAGCGATAAAAATACCAAAAACCTGCGCACGCTTCCTCCAAGTGAAACTCGTCGATTTGGCAACCACAGGCGTTGCCTTGTTTCGACGGAAGTGTATTCGCAGGCCGACGTGATCGCAATTCAAATGAACTTCTTGCAAAGCAATCTGATATGACGATAATTATTCAGAGTTGACACTGATATGTATATTGCGGGCCGTTCGTGGCTAAGGATTCGGATAATATGGATTTATGAAGGCCGGCTAAACTCAGCTTTGTGCGACTTCCCTTGGGATTCTGATATGAAATGAGACTTTGTTTTACCGCTCTGCCTTAATTTTTGATATCATCCACGGCGTGCCAAGAACCAGAAGCGAACGCGTGCAATCCGTAAAAAAGAAGCTGCTGCGCATTATTCAGGCAGAGAAGTCGCGCCCCGGCCAGCGGTTCCTTGCCAATCGCACCATCGCCAAACAGTTTCATATCAGTTATCAGACCGCTGACAACCTGGTTCGCGAATTGGTTCAAGAGGGTCGTCTGGAGCGTCGGCCGGCTTCAGGCACTTACTATCCCGGGGGACATAAGAAACCCTCCGGAGCCTTGCTCATTTTCAACGCGCGTGCCAAACGGAAAACAAGCTTTGGTTCTCGCCTGCTCGAAGAACTGACCACCCACCTCGATCGGGCCGGCATCTCCTGGCGCATGAGCTGGACCACGACACACAGCGCGCGCACAGAAGGTCTTCCCAAAGAAAGGTACCCGGTCATTTGGGAGCGCCTGGATGTAGTTGATCGCGCAGTGCAGCTGGGCCGTCACGCTCTCCTTCTCAACTACCGCCCGCCCCCGGGACTGGCATCTTCAATCATCGACAGCGTCTCGGTGGACGACTTTTCGGGCGGAGCTGCGGCTGCGCAGTATTTCCAGCGTCACGTTCCCAAGGGGAGAAAGTTCGCGATCCTCTCTGGCCCTGCCAACGACATTCGCAGCACCGCGCGTGTGAATGGATTTCTTTCCATCTGCCCTGCAAAGGTGTTTGTCCCGTCAACTTGGTACTACGATAGCGGGATCAAGCTCGCAGACAAAGTGGTTGCTGCGGGAACGGATGGCATTTTCTGCTGCGCGGACCGGCTCGCAGAAGCGATCGTCCGCAGCTGCATCAAGAAGGGGATCAAACGCCCTCCCCTGGTCAGCTTTGACGACGCTCCAATTGCAAAGTGGCTCAATCTGACCACTATGGCAATTCCATGGACAGAGCTGGTATCGGCTGCGGTTCGAGTGATCAAACAAAGACAGTTTGACGATGCTTCCTCGGCTATTGCTCAAATCATCCCAACCAAACTGATCATTCGCGGATAACTCGAGAGAACTCAACCACGGAGCCCAGTCGGCCTTACCATCGTTCCGGGACTCCGGCAGTACGGCCTCGGAACATTCAACCATCCTTTGAACGACCACTTCATGGTCCATCTACCTCCTGTTACTACCGCCTTGCGGAAAAGGTATTGCGTTAGCGCAAAGCGCAGCCACATTCCATTGCGCACAAACTCAATCCAGCCTTCTGTCGATAGGTTCTCTATGCACCATCCCAGCTTTTGCCCATGGGGGTCCAATGGCAGCGATTCGCACGGGAGCTAGGTGGGGCACTTCTCCTCGATGAGAATTGCGGAGTAACTTGGTTTCTGTGCGGTAACTCAACGTGTTAAGCCATTGTCCAAAAGACAAGCGTGACCAGTGCCGATCTTGCTTTGAGCGTGTGTGCACGCTGAATCAGGGTGCACGTGGATGTGGCTCCTCCTCGATCCAACGCGCAGAAAGTGGCGCCATGAACCCGTGAAAGGCCACCGGCTTGCTGGGTAAATGCGCAGGCTCTGAGAGATACTGCTGGTGGATATACCTTCACTTACGATCCGCCGTGATACGTCGATTTCCGGTGTACCACAACCTATAGGTTTTGGAGCGGTCGATTTCGTACAAGTTTGCCATTCATCGTCAACAAGATACGGCGGGCTGCTTTACAGGCCTTTGCACACGGGAATTGCAATATTTCCCAGCATTCAGCTGTATCAAAAAGGGTGCTGCCGCACCCATTATTCGCCACCCCTTCTGAAACAGCGGTAGATGAGCGGTCTCAACCTCACTCACTGTTCGAAAATGCGAACGATAGGTGAAATTATTGCTCGCGACGAATAGCGACATCTATAACTTTCCACCATCACGAGCCACGGCTGGTCGGATCCCTACAAATACTGTGCCCAGGAACTAACCGACATCGCGAAAGACGGCAAAGACATCTTCGATGCGGGAACTGAATCGCAACCATGGCCGCAGCAAAGTAGGCATTGCGTTTATCCGAGTCTTAACTGAATTGGAAACGAAACAAGGTGATGTACGATGTTGTTGTTCCGCTCGGATCCATTCGGCGGAACACATGAGTTGCTTCCGTGCGGGCTGCTTGGAGGTGATCTCGTGAAACTGTTCAGAAAGAAGAAGTCGAAGTATTACTGGTATGACTTCACGGTGCGCGACGAGCGCTACCGCGGGTCGACCAAAGAGACCAACGAAACGAGAGCGCAGAAAGCTGCCTCTCTCAAACTCGCTGCCGCGATCAGGGGCAGCGACCCGCTCGACAGAAAGCCGCCCACGCTTCGGGAATACTCGAAGGATTTCCTTCAATGGGTGGAAACGGGACGACTCGAGTCGGACTCCCGTCGGTATTACAGAAATGGCTGGCGACTGCTGGAGAATACAAAGATCGCCGGAATGCGCATGGACCTGATCAGCAAAGACGAGATCGAGAAGCTGCATTTTCCCGGATCGGCCTCGAACGGAAACAATGCCTTGCGGACGCTACGAAGGATGTTTACGAAAGCCAAGGAGAACAGGCTGATCCTTGAGCTTCCCGACTTTGCGCTCTTCAAGGAACACGGGCGATCGCTCCGCCTGAACGATGATGCGGAAAGAAGGCTGTTAATGGTGGCTGAGCAGCCGCTCAAGGACATCATCGTGGTAATGCGTGACACCGGAATGCGCAACGCCCGCGAGCTCTATTGCATGCGGGTGGAGAACGTGGACTTCGATGCCGGCACGATCTTCACGCCGGATAGCAAGACGGAGTCCGGCCGCCGCTTCATCCCGATGAGCAGTCGGGTGAAGCAGATTCTCGAGGCGCGCTGCGCGGGGCGGAGCGAAGGCTGGGTGTGGAGGTCACGTTATCAGGAAAAGCACATTGGGGAAGGAATGGTGTACCGACAGTGGGCGCGGGCGCGGCAAGCCGCGGGACTGCCGCGCGAACTTGTCCTCTACTGCGCGCGCCACGATTTCGGTAGTTTCGTGCTGGCGAAGACCGGAAACCTGAAAGCGGTGATGAACGCAATGGGCCACGGTGATGTACGAAGCGCCATGGTCTACCAGCACCCGGAAGGCGAAATCATACGCAACGCATTAGACGCACGGCACATTTCGCGGCCCATCGTGCCCAACGACAACCAGGCAAGTGCTTGAACCTAATTTGGATTGGTTCCCAAGACGCCTTTCGAGGATGCTGATGCCGGATCAGCGTCCCGATGCACGTATTGGAGTTGGCCCGTCATGGAGGACTCGAACCTACAACCCTTCGGTTAACAGCCGTGCGCTTCGCTCTTGCTCCTGCTGCTACCTGTTGCTATAAGTTCCTATGCTTTGTGCGGTTTAGCCGTCGCCTCCCTTCCCCAATTTGCTATCCATACAACCCAGATTATGCCCTATTTTGACCCAGGGTGGGCACAAAAATGGGCACAGTCGAGCGGGGTGAACCTGGGATGAACCCCTCGGTTGAGACAATTTGAAGTTGGGCACGACAATGCAGAACCAAGTGACATCGCCAAATCAAATTCGATGCTCTGCGCGATCCTATGAAATCGCGAATGCAGATGGGCAGGCAAAGCACAGAGGAGAATTCGCCCTGTCGCCATTCGGACCTCGGTCGCGGAGACGTGATTTCCCGGCCCGTATCTTCTTCCTGATCGCGATTGTGTCTCTCGTGGCAGGGTCTGCGGGGGCGCAGATCGATCGAACCGGATTGAGTGGAACCGTCTGCGACTCCTCAGGGCGAGTGCTGCCGGAGACACACATCACAGCGCTGCAGAGTTCGACCCAGTTGCGCCGCGAGGTGGTCTCGGACTCGAGCGGCAACTACAGCATTCCCCAATTGCCGGTGGGCATTTATACCATCACCTTCGAGCATCAGGGCTTCAAGAGGCTTGAGTTTGTCGATGTGGAGCAGGTCATCGGCGCGACGCGTACGCTCGATGCCAGGCTAGAAGTGACCGGCGGCGAAGAGCGTGTCAACGTTTCGTCCGCTTCAGCCTTAATCGACCGGAACAACAGTGCAGTGACCGGATTGATCGAGAGAGAGCAGGCGAACGAGTTGCCGCTGAACGGCCGCAACTGGGCGGCGCTGACGGCTTACATTCCCGGCGCAATTGACACCGGCGGCAGCAACCAGCGGACGATTCGATTTGCCGGACGCGGCCTCGATGACAGTAGCTTTACCTACGACGGCGTCGATGCGACCAACATCGTGAATCAGACACAGCGTCAGTGGGTGCGGCTCGCCATTCCGCTGGACGCGATCGCGGAGTTCCGAGTCGACACGCTAATGTCGACCGCCGAGGGCGGCGCAACGGGAGGAGCGCAACTGGATGTGAGCTCACCCACTGGGACCAACCGTTTCCACGGAAGACTTTTCGAGTACCTGCGCAACGATGCCTTCGATGCGCCGCTGCCTGAGTGGGCTTCGAACGGCGAAACCGAGCAACCCCTTCGGCTGAATCAGTTTGGTGGAGCACTGGGCGGTCCCATTGTGCATGACAAGACATTCTTCTTTCTGGCTGCGGAAGCCTACCGTCAGAACTGGGGCTACCCTGTGAGCGGCGATGTGCCGAGCGAGTCGCTCAAAGCCACGGTTCCGAGTACTTCGCCTGTCTATGCGATCGTCAACGGATTCCCCGGAGCCGGTCCAAAGAGAATTCTGACGCCCTGGACTCCCGCCACCGATCCCGGAGATCCACATTACCTGGACTATGACCTGCTGACCTGCGAATGTACGCAGGTGGTCAACGAGAGTTCCGCAATGTTGCGGCTCGACCAGCACTTTACGACAAAGACGACCGGATTTATACGGTTCAACTACGACCGGTCGGTGGATACGCAGCCACTCTCGGCTTCTGCGACGGACCTGCAGCAAAAGGTTTCAGCGCCGGCGAACGGAATGCTGGAATTGCTGCACATCTTCAATCCAAACCTCGTGAACGAGGCCAAGGCCGGCTTCAATCGCTCCACTTCGAACCAGTACAACTACAGCGACTCAGGCATCGACTATCAGATTGCGATCTCTACAGGACCCGGGCCGGGATTCGTTACAGAGAACTACAACTATGCCAGCATTTACGTCGGCAACTCGTTTTCAGGAATCGACGATCTGACCTGGGTTCATGACCGGCATACGATCAAAGCGGGAGCGGAGATTCGTTACATCCAACTGAACCAGGAATACGGGCAACACGGAAAGCTTACGTTCTCCACGGTAGAGGATCTGGCGAACAACGCAATCAAGAAAGCCGCCGTGACTGGCGCATTGCCAGTGAACGGACTGCGCAAGAACGATTACTTTCTCTATGCGCAGGACGAGTACAGATGGCACCGGAATCTCAACCTGAACCTGGGCGTGCGCTACAGCATCTTCGATCTCTTCACTGAGAAAAACGGAAAGGCCAACCCATTCGACTTTGCGACCTGTGGCGCGCAGGGATTTTGCGGAATAGGCGCAAGTTTCGGCCACCAGAACTACGGCGACGTGGACCCGCGCGTGGGATTTGCGTGGACTGTTTCGAACCGCAGCGAGATGGTGATCCGGGGTGGATTCGGCATATACCACGAAGACGGGCAATTGGACGACCAGAACCTGCCCGCTAAAAATGAGGTCCCCTCCTTCTCGGCGACGGGCAGTTCGAAGTCGCCGCTTTCCTATCCGGTCACATTCGGGGCCGGAACCATCTCACCGAATGCCGAACAGCGGACCCGCAAAGACTCGTATGTGGAGCAATGGAGCTTATCGGCACAGCGGGAGCTGCCGGCGGAGTTTGTGGGCACGGTTTACTACATGGGAAGCCACGGTGTGCACCTGCTTGAGACCAACGTCGTGAACTTGATCAATCCTTTAACAGGAATTACTCAATATCCGGCCTTTGCTCCGGCCATTGGCTGGCGCGGCTCGGTTGGCATGAGCTCGTATAACGGTCTCGCGGTGGCGCTTCGGCGTTCGTTCACCAACGGTCTGCTGGTGACGGCCAATTACACCTGGTCCCACGAAATCGACAACGGCTCGAACGGCAGCGGGGACGGCGACAATCTCTCGCCTCAAAATGCGTTGTGTCTGGCCTGCGATCGGGCAAGCGGGGCCTGGGACGCCCGCCACGTAGTGAATGGCAATGCTGCTTATGAACTGCCCTTCGGCCTCGGCAAGGCAATGCTAAACCAGCCGGGGATTGCGAGCGCTGTAGCTGGTAACTGGGAGATGACCATGACGGCACTCGCCAGGACCGGTTTTCCGGTGAATGTGCTGATGCCCTCAAGCTACGTTGCGCCGAACGGAAGCTCGGGCACGCAGCGTCCCGATCTGGTTCGCGGCGTCTCGTTGACTCCGCCCGGAGGCAAAACGGTGGCAGACTGGATCAATCCGGCGGCCTTTGCGACTCCGGCTGGAGAGTTCGGCACGGCGCCGCGAGATGTGGCGCGCGGACCGGGTACATGGCAGATCGATCTCGGCGCCAGCAAGACGATTCCTCTCGCCGAGAAGGGACAATTGGAATTCCGCTCTGAGTTTTACAACGTCTTCAATCATCCGCAGCTCGGTCAGCCGCAATCCACCTTCAATCCTTCAAACACCAATGGATTCGGCAGCATCATCAACACGGTGAACACGGTATCGCCAGTGACCCCGGTTGGATCGGGAACACCGCGTGAGATGCAGTTTGCTCTGAAATGGAGATTTTGATCGGCCGACGGATGTGAGAGCCCCGGGGGAACTCTGAGCAAGGCCGGACAGTCGATCACCCGATGTCACTTGCATTCGAAGCGGGTCAGAGAACATCCCGGCGATCAAGCTTGACCGAACTAAGTCGATGCGAGCTCTCTTAGGCGTCCAGCTTAACCCGCGAGACTCTGGCCGGTTTAGTATCAATAGCGAGGAACGAGACGATGGCCGAACTGAGTAGGACCGGTATTTCTCTTGATCAGGATCTGCTGGCCGGGTTTGACAAACTGATTGCGCGAAGAGGGTACCAAAATCGCTCCGAGGCGTTACGGGACTTGATCCGCGAGGCATTGCTTTCCGAGGTTATCGATTCAAACAAGCCTGTGGTCGGCACGTTAACGCTGGTGTATGACCATCACGTACCGAACCTCTCTCAGAAACTGACGGAGATGCAACACCATGGCGGAACCTTGGTGCTGGCTGCCACGCACGTGCACCTTGACCACCACTATTGCCTGGAGGTTGTCATCATGAAGGGCCCCAGCAAGGAAATCCGGGAGATGGCGGACAAGATGCTTGCGACCCGCGGTGTGGAGTTGGGAAAGCTGGTCTTGACCAATTCAGGCGCGGCTCTGCACACTCACAAACACTGACAGGCGCTCAAGGCGTCATTCTTCGGGCAAATCAATGTTCATGATCGTGGTGTTCATGATCGTGATCATGCGTGTGCGAATGCGTGACTTCGCCATGCGTATGTTCGTGGGAGTGCGTTGTGCCTGGAGGAGGCAGCACCTCGTGGGTATGGTCGTTATGATGCCCGTCGTCATGGGAATGCTCGTGGGTGTGTGTGACAGAACCATGCGTATGTGTATGAGAGTGCGTGGTCATACGAACCTCCTTTGCCGCTTCAAACGGAAGACAATCATGGGACCTGCCTGATTCGCAAATCTGCCTGCGAATTTCGGCAGACGCTTAAAACTGGTCAATATATACCAGCTTTCGCGGTCGCTTGTTAAGCGGACATATTCTGGACGAATCCGGATTCAGTCGCCAAATTCCATCTCGTCTAACCGCTGCCATTTATAGATCGCGATTGAGACGATCCAGCTCAGCACGAACAGTCCGATGATGAAAAAGCCGACTGTGCCGAAGTTCTCGTTGAGCCTGTGCATCGTGGACCAAAATGCGCCGCCCAGATTGAACTGGTCGGCCAGTAGGCCCAGCGCCTCGATTCCACCGACGACAAACGCAACCACGACGGACACAAATGTGATCGTCATGTTGTAGTAGAGCTTGCGAACCGGCTTGACGAACGCCCAGCCATAGGCACCCAGCATGAGGATGTTGTCTGTCGTGTCGATCAAGCACATGCCTGCGGCGAAGAGAGCGGGAAAGACCATGATCGACCAGATCGGGAGCCCCTTCGACGCTTCGGCCGCCGAGATGCCGAGCAGGCCGATTTCCGTAGCAGTATCGAATCCCAAGCCAAATAGGACGCCAAGCGGGTACATGTGCCAGCTGCGCCGGATCATCGCGAACATGGGACGGAAAAGCCGGGCAAGGAATCCCCGGCCTGCCAGAAGAAGATTCAGGTCCTCCTCAACGTAAGCAGCCCCTTGACGCACGCGCATGAAAGTCTGGTAGATCGACCGAAGCACGATCAGGTTGGCGATGGCGATGCCAAACAGGAACGCAGTGGAAACGAGTGTGCCGACGATTCCGCCGATGTTGCGGAAAGCGTCAAGCCGATGCTGGAGGAAGAACGCTGTCGTGGCAATTGCCGCAGAGCCAATCACAACAATCGTCGAGTGACCCAGCGAAAAGAGAAATCCAACGGCGACAGGCCGTTTGCCTTCCTGCATCAATTTGCGGGTCACGTTGTCGATTGCCGCAATGTGATCGGCGTCAACGGCGTGGCGCAGGCCAAAACTGTAGGCGAGGAAGGCGGTTCCGAGTAGCAGAGGATAGTGCCGAAACGCCAGAATGGCCCAGGACCAGGCGCCCACATTGAACACCAGCAGCAGACCGTAGATGCCGGCGATCTTCCTTTTGACGTTGATTGCGGCATCGTTAAACAGGCTGCGCATGAAATGCTCCGGAGACGCCTCTGGCGCGCGATGCTCGATGAAGGCTTAGGCAACAGTTCGAAGGAGCACCGCTGTGATTTCTATCATATTACTTTTCCAGGAAACGTAATACGAATGACTGATAAGCGTGATGGTTAGAAGGGAGAAACTTCCGTGCTTCACGTGCCGAGGAACCAGACCGAACCAGCAAAAACGCCCCGCGCAGGACGCGAATACTTCAAGGAAGCGAACGCGTTGGATGGATTAGGTCAATCGATTTCAGAGCGAGAGGCAGTGGACCTGCTCAGTCGCCTGCGGAGCGAGCATCTCAAGGTGCAAGCGATCGCCTTCTCGCCGGAAGGTATCAGCTCGGCAATCTTGGGGTACTTGCGATCCCGAGTTGACGATCGACTGTGGGCAATCACCTCGGAAACTGAGAAGAATGGGACCGCTCTGTCATTCGAGTTGTCCATGGCTGTGGCGCGCAAGTTCGGGGACGAACAGTCGATGCGGGCCGATGCCGTGTTCCCGTTTCGCTTTCGGTTCGAGTCCGCTCTGAGCTTCGCATTCCAAGATGGCTCGACACTTGCGCTCTTCGAGTTGAAGGACGCACCCTTGAACAGCGAGTCTTGAGTCTTTCCGCTTTGCAGCCGATCGCTCTAGCAACTTCATCATTCACATGGTGGTAGCATGGTTTTGAGAATCATGTTACCATGGTCCTTCCCCGTGAGAACCGATTGCTCGGTCAGGAGTCCGCGTGGGTGCTTGCAGAGAAATCCGGAAAACACCGAACAGGAACCGTTCTGCGTTTCGACTCCGGGTCTGCTGTGCAGCTGCAAATCCGGCACCGAGCAATCACGCAAAGCAATGTCTTTCCTCCATTCGAGGAGCCCTTCCTGAAATTGACACGCGTTCACGAATAGATCGTTTGACGAAGCGCAGCTTCAGATTCCGAACCTGTTGTCGTCTGCTCTGAAACGCTGGTAATCCCTCGCCCAGACAACTGAAACAGAGACTCGACAGACAAACTTCTACGGAGACCAAACATGTGTATGGGTAGCACGAAAATAAAAAGAATAACACGTCTTCCCCTGGTGACAATCTTGTTCGTAGCGACAGTCGTTTCCGCGCAAACTTCGCCTCAACTGTCAGGGAGTGTTGTGGACGCCTCCGGCGCGGTGATTGCCGGGGCAGACGTGCACGTTCTGGGCGGAGACGGCACTGTGCAAAGAACTGTGCATTCGGGCACGGACGGCTCTTTCGTTTTTTCCGGACTCGCGGCAGGCGATTACCGGATCGTCGTTATGAATCCGGGGTTTGAAACGAAAGAAGTCCCCATCACCATCGGGACCACCAAGACGCAGGCCCCACTGCGCATCACTCTGGCCGTAGCCCAGGTGAGCACTACCGTCAATGTCCAAGGCCGTGCCGACGATCTGATTGGAATCGCCTCTTCCGCTGGCCAGGTAACGGTGGGCGCAGAGGAACTCAAGAACCGTCCTCTGCTTCGCTCGGGAGAGATTCTGGAGACGCTTCCCGGCCTGATCATCACGCAGCACGCCGGCGGCGGTAAAGCGAACCAATATTTTATGCGCGGCTTCAATCTGGACCACGGCACGGACTTCGCAATCTTCATCGACGGGATGCCTCTAAATCTGCCGTCGCACGCGCACGGCGAAGGCTACTCGGACATGAACACCGTCATTCCTGAGTTCGTCGAGCGGGTGGATGCCCAGAAGGGCCCCTATTACGCCGAAGTTGGCGATTTCGGCTCGGCTGGCAATGCGCAGGTGGTGATGTACAAGACGCTGCCCCAGGACTTTGTCCAGGTGGATGGCGGCATGTACCAATTTGCGCGCTTCGTCTTCGGCGTCTCGCGCAAACTGGGCGCGGGGAATCTGCTCTATGGTGGAGAAGCCTATCACGACGGCGGCCCATGGGTGCATCCCGACAATTTCTACAAGTTCAACGGCCTTGCGACCTACAGCCAAGGCGACGACACGAGCGGTTTCAGCATCACAGCCCACGGCTACGCTGGAACGCGCTGGAATTCAAGCGATCAACTGCCGTATACGGCTCTCGCTACCACCGCACCGGCCGGCCAAATGGGTAACTATACCGGCTTCTTCGGCACCCTGGACTCGACCGACGGCGGCCATTCGCATCGTTATAGCCTGCAGGGTGAGTGGCACCACCCGACCGCAAATTCCGAGACGAGAATCATGGCCTACGGGTTCTATTACGACCTGAATCTGTTCTCCGACTTCACCTACTACCTGGTCGATCCTTATAAGGGCGACCAGTTCGAGCAGCAGGACCGCCGCTGGGTGGCCGGCTTCGACATACGGCACACGATCTTCGGCGAGTGGTACGGCCGCAAGGTGGAAACAACGTTTGGCCTGCAACTCCGCAACGACTGGATTCACAACGGCCTCTTTCGGAGCTCGGATCGCGTGCGCACGGACAAGACATACTATACGGTCAACTACTCGGACAACGGCTGGTCTAGCCTCGATCAGATTGCGGTTCTGCCGGCGGCGACGGACCTGAACAAATTCACAGAAACGATTGGAAGCCCTTGGGTCTCCAGCAAGATCCAATGGGCGGAAAAACTCCGCTCCGTGCTGGCTGTGCGCGGCGACTACGGCAAGGGAATTCTGACCAGCTTTTCGAACCCTACAAATCCCAATTATCCCAACGATCCCTATCCCGCCGATGTCAATCCCAATTCCGGCCAGTCTACGGCCAAGTTTCTGCCGAGTCCCAAAGCGAGTTTGATCTTCGGCCCATGGGCGCAAACGGAGTTCTATTTGCAGGGCGGTTTCAGCTACCACACCAACGATGTGCGCGGCGCAACACAATTGTATGAGCCGGTTTCGCCCGACAGTCCCTACTACAACACGCCTGTCTACGATTCGCTGACGCCCAACAAGATACCCTTCCTGGTACCGACCAAGGGCGCGGAAGTGGGCGTACGCACTGCAGCCGTCCCGCATCTGCAAAGCACCGTTGAGGTCTGGTATCTGCACTCGAATTCCGAACTTCTGCAAGACGGCGATACCGGGGGCACAAGTCCATCGCAGCAGCCGAGCAACCGCTATGGCATTGAGGTGGGCAACTTCTACACGCCGTCGGAACATTGGGTTTTCGATGCGGACTTTGCGGACTCCCGCGCCCTTTTTACCGAACAAGACCCAGACGATTCGACGTTTTACTCCTACAACTCAACGACGAGTTCATATCAGCTTTGTCAGAAGAACTCGAATTGCTATGGGGTGGGGCTAGGGCCAAACCCATATCAGCAAAATCAGTATGGCAAGGAGGTCCCGGAAGCCGTTCGGTGGGTGGTTGCTGCGGGCGCCACGGCCCAGGATTACAAGGGCTTTTCCGCGAGCCTGCGCCTGCGCTACTTCGGACCTCGCCCGTTGACCTCCGATGCCCTCTATACCTCGCCCTCGACTGCGCTGGTCAACGTGGGAGCCACGTACAAGTTCAACAGGAACTGGAGCTTGGTGGGCGAAGTGCTGAATGCGTTCAATCGCCGCGACCACGACGTGGACTACGCCTATGTCTCGCAGATCGCGCCAGCTTCCACGCTTGGGCTGCCGGCCACTCCACCTACATCATTGGCAGGACAGGAAGCCGTTGGGGCGGCTATAAATGCGAACGCGGCATTCACGCGGGTGATGCACCCCGTCGAACCAGTTCAGGCGCGATTTACTTTGCGGTACAGCTTCGGCCGCTAAGGCGCGGTATTCTGATTTCTCGGATAAGGCCCAATGGGGTAAGCACGGTCCACTGCAATCCGTCTCAGGAGCTAAGGATGAGACTCGGTTGGTTGTTGTATCGATTCAGTACCGCTATTGGAGCGACGTTCATGGCCTTGCCAGCCATACCGCAACCTGCAAAGCCACAGACGCTGGTCATTCCGCTCCGATGCGCAGGTGGAGATTGTCCATTGCTGACTGGGATTCCTCGTACAGCAGGAATGCGAAGCGGCTTTGTGCGTCTTTTGCCAGGAGCGACCGTGGGCTGGCACACCACTGGAAAGAATGAAGAGTCCCTGGTGATCTTGCAGGGCCAAGGCCAAGCAATGATTGAGAGCCAGGCAAGCAGGCCGTTCGCCGCTCCGGCTGTCGTCTATATTCCGCCGGCGACGCGCCACAATATTAAGAACACTGGTGAGGTGCCACTGCAGTACGTGTACGTTGTCGCTCCTGCAAGCACTCAATGATATGGCTGATCTTCGAAAACCGGCGGCACCGTTTCGAGGCGTCGAGATTTCAATTGTTGCCTACCGGCAAATCTTTCCCCAAGCACTGCGAAGGGAGAGCAAAAGGAATCAGAGGGAACTGTTGATCACTGGAACCCCTCGCTTATATCCTGGCGGATTCTCTCAAGAACTTCGGGCGAGGCCGACCCCGCAAGATTTGCCTGTGACGTTGATGCCCGGAGCGGCCGTCTGTCCAATGCTCGACCAATGCCGAATGTGAGCAGACCGAAAGCTGACAGTGCGACGACGATTGGAACACCATAGGCAATCTGGCCCGCTTTTCCATCGGGGACAACGAGGATTGTCTCCCCGTACTTTGCTTTGTAGTACTTGATGATGTCCTGCTCGCTCTTGCCGGCGAGCACCATGTCCGTGACCTCCTCTCGCATTTGTTCGGCTTCCATGCTCATGTGAACGCGAATTGTCTGCGAATAGCAGCAAGGCGCCATCAGCTTATCTTCCAATTTCACAATTGTCCTCGCCTGATCCGCAGTCGGAGTGAGTATGCTGGCGAGGAGTAGTGTTGCGATGAGGTGAGCCATGTGGTCGGTCCTTTCAAAAACCGCAGCTGTTCTCGCACCCGAGAGTCTATTTACGATGCAAGTACGCGATGATGTCGTCAACTTGGTCGTTGCTTAAGCGCCCTTTAAAAGCAGGCATCGTACGCCTGCCATAGATGATGATTTGACGCACATATTCATCGGTTGCCAGTGTGGTCCCATCGGGCAGGTAGTGATGTGAAAAAAGTCTGTGCAGCTTGGGAGGCGTCTTGAGCAAACCGAGTTGGTTCTCTTCGTGGCACTCGTAGCAGTTGAAAGAGTAGAGAGCCTTTCCCCTCTGCTCGGACGCATTCAGCGCCTTGGAGCAGCCTGGCAGGGTTGAGAGTGACCCAAGGAGAAGCATACTCAATACAATCGTCAGGCAAGACCGCTCGGATTGTGAGGTAGCCCTCATCCCGCGGCTACCTTCTCGTTCTCAATGCCGCAGCTTTGACCGCAGCTGCGACGTCGTCGGGCTTCCAGTCGCTGCCTGCCCATGTTTGCTCTACTTTGCTGTCCGGGCTTATCAGGGTTGTCGCCATGGTGTGAGTGATCTGATTGTTTTCTTCGCTGTATTCGAGACCGAATGCTTGAGCCAGCTTCTTGAGATCATCGGGCGTCGTATCGGCGAATTCCCAATGAGTGAATCCCGATGGATTGTCGTCAAGGTAAGCAAGCCCGTATTGGCGCATTACTGGAGGTTTGTCGTACGCGGGATCGAGACTGATGCTGATCAGGTGACTGGCAGAATACGCATTGGGATCAGCGGCGAGAGCGTTATTCACTCTGGCGAATTTGCTCGAAATCAGCGGGCAGGCAGTCGGCATCGGACACCGCGTGTAGATAAACGTGACCAGCAACGCTTTGCCGCGATAGTCGTTCAGATGAATCGTCTTGCCGTCCTCGTTTACCAGCGGAAGATCCGGCACCGTCTCGCCAACCATCAACTGATGCGGTGGTAGCATGGCCGGCAGCAATCCACGGCGCGCTTCGCTTGTGATCGTCACCGAATCCAGCAGGTAGTCGTCGTTGTCCGAGTGCACGAGAACATCGGCCGATATTTCGTCACCCGGCTTCAGTTGTTGGATTTCTTTCGGGTCTTTCAGCTTGTAGGCCATGGTCATCGCAGGCATGAAGCCAGGAATATCGCCGTGCTTTACCGTGATTTCACCAGCCGCAGCACTCGTCGCAAGAACCAAACCGTGAAGATGATATCGATCGACAGGTGTGTTCGTTGGGTGAAGCACCACACCGGGCGCGCTATCGGCGGATTTGTGGCAGCCAATTTCGACAGAAAGAGCGACACAAGACAAGACTGCAGCGCACGCGAAGTGATGACGGGAAAACAAGCTAAGACTCCTTCAGAGTTGAGCGCGGGCGGCAATGAATTGCGTGCCGTTCGACATCACGTACTTGTGAGAACCGCTGAACTTCACTCAGAGGCGAACTTTTCCGGTGAAGCATCGAAGATCTGCTTATGTTCGCGCACGCAGAAGTAGTAGGTCTTCCCCTTGTAGGTTGACGAGAGAGAGCGATCAATCTCCATGCCACAGATGGCGCAGACGGGATGATTTGGACTCTGCTTGATGGGTCCTGCGAACTCGGCGTTGGAAGAAGGGTTGAGCCAACCCTGGCCCTGATATTCGAGCATTGAGGCAGTCTGGCTTGCTATATCCCGGCCGAAATAGCGCTCTACCACCCTGAAGGCGAGATCCATTCCGGAAGTGAGGCCACCAGCAGTAGCCAGATTGCCCACTTCAACAAAGCGGGCTCCACGCTCAACATGAATGTCCGGGTACTGCATCGCAAAGTCGACGTAAGCGCCGTGATGAGTAGTGGCAGGCTTGCCGTTCAGCAGGCCGGTGCTCGCCAGAACAAACGCGCCGGTGCAAACAGACATCGTGACATCGGTGTTTTTGGTGGCGTTGCGAATCCAGGCCTTTGTTGCCTCGCTGGCCGGACTCTGTGCGGGGATGACGATGATCTTTGGCGGGGGAGCATCGGCAATCGTATATTTGGGCGTGATCTCCATTCCACCGCTCGTGTGAATGGGAGCGGCGGATTCCGCCACGGTATAGAGGCTGAAGGCATCAAATTTACGGCCGGGAATGCTGACCCGTTGAAAGACTTCCCACGGACCGCAGAAATCAATGACCACTGCGCCCTCGGAGATAAGGAAGGCTACCGGGATGGATGTGTTAGCCGGAGGGGTGAGCGGATTCGGTGGCGCGCTTTCTTTGGCTGCGTCGAATGTTTCAGCAGCTGCCCCAGGTAAAGCCAACGAGCCGACTGCGGTTAAGCTGAGGGCCGCTGAACGCTGAAGGAGTTCTCTGCGGTTCATTGACATGTCGTTACTCCTTGTTCAAATGGATTTTGAGCGTGACGTACGCCGAAATCGGCTGGTTTGGCATCACGACCGGGAATCCAAAACACGTAGCGTCCTGCGCTATTCGTTTGGACGGCGCCTACTGCCCAGTCGCCCGCTCAGTGACGGAAACAGTAACTCCGGCAATGGCAGCACTTGTGGGATCCAGCACCGTGCCCGAAATCGATCCGTACGCCTGGCCAAAGAGCGGTAACGCGGAGAGAATGCACCAGAGCAACAGTACGAATGCTTTGCGCTGATAGACGAAATTCATCCTTGACTTACCTCCGGAGGCGGATCTTTCAGCGCCAAATGCGGCCGAAGAGTGACTGCTGATCCAGCTATTGTTTCTACGTGCGCGACGCTTTCGTGGCAGCAGCATATTGGCCACTAACAAAATCCCAGTTCACGATGTGGAAGAACGCCGCTACGTATTCGGGGCGACGGTTCTGATATTTGAGGTAGTAGGCATGCTCCCAAACGTCGATGCCGAGAACAGGGACCCGGCCACGGGTAAGAGGACTGTCCTGATTTGGCGAAGTCTCGATTTGCAGCTTCCCATCCGGCCCAAGAGTCAGCCACGCCCATCCGCTTCCAAACGCCCCGCCTGCTGCCTTCGAAAACTGCTCCTGGAATTTGCTGAAACTGCCAAGCTGCGCATCGATGTCTTTTGCCAGTTCGCCGCTCGGCGCGTCACCGCCGCCCTTTGACAGGATTTGCCACCAGAACGAGTGATTAGCATCGCCTCCGCCCTGATTGCGAATCGCGGTGCGAACATCTTCAGGGACTGAATCGAGATGAGTTACAAGATCTTGGACTGTGCGGCTCGCGAGATCCGGATGGACTGCCACAGCCGCATTCAGGTGCTCGACATAGCTCGCGTGATGCTTGTCGTGATGCAGGTGCATTGTCTCGGCATCGATGTACGGCTCAAGTGCATCGTAGGCATAAGGAAGAGGCGGCAACTTATAGGGTCCGCCGACGGCTGCCGAGTTGGGCGCAGCGGATTGTGAGAGACCGGCTCGCTCCAGGAGAGCGACCGACACTGAAAGTCCGGCGGTATACCCAATTCCATTCAGGAACGAACGACGATCCATTTGAGACCTCCTATTGCCTTTTGGGAATTTGACGATCGGGGAAAATGGTTGATGACTTGATTTTCATAAGGCGAGTCCGCGCTCGAGACCAGCGCGAATCGCGTGCCGCCAACTCTCTATGGTTGCAACTATATTTGCTCAACGAAAGGTCAGAAGTGCGTCAAATTGTCGCAACCAGATGACCGAAACTTCGCAGCTCATTACGGCGGTTCGCCAGACGCAGGACTTCTTTGGCTGAACGAGCCGATAACCGAGGTCGTTCATCGCGCGGGAGGGTACTTGGAGATCTTGCGCTGCAGAGAACGGCGATGAATTCCGAGCGCGCGTGCCGCCTGAGAGATGTTTCCTCCACAGTCGGCAATCACTCGCTGTATGTGTTCCCATTCCACGCGCGCGAGGCTTGGAACACTCGACGGCGGGTTTTGATCGGTGCCGGTCGCGGGTGAGGCATTGAAAACAGCAATGATCTGATCGGCATCAACCGGCTTGCTCAGGTAATGGTCAGCACCGCTGCGCACCGCTTCGAGAGCCGTGGCGATGCTGCCCCACCCCGTGAGCATAAGAATGAACATTGTTGGGTCCAGTGCGCGCAGCTTGCGCACAATATCCAGACCATTTTCGGAGCCCAAGCGCAGATCTACGATCGCAAGATCCGGTGAGTGCTCCTGGGCCACATTCACTGCCTCGGCAATATTTGCCGCAAGGAACACCTCCCATCCACGCGATTCCAGGGCGCGGCCAAGCCGACCACGAAATAGATCGTCATCGTCGGCTACCAGCGCCGAGAGTGCTTCAGGCTCCGGTTTTTGACGCAATTGGCAACTCCAGGATGGCGGCGGTCCCTTGGTTCACGACAGAATCAAAAATCAGCGTGCCGCCCATGTCTTCAGCGAACACTCGTGCAAGAAACGTCCCGAGACCCATTCCTCGCTCCGGCCGCTTTGTCGAGTAGAACGGCTCAGCGATGCGATCAAGCACGTCAGGGGCCATTCCAATCCCGGAGTCCTTTACGACAAAGCGAAGGACTCCTGACTCTGCTTCCCCAGCAACGTGGACAGTCTGGCCAGTTGAACTGGCTTCGAACGCATTCTTGACCAGCGCTGAGAGCACCTGGCGCGTGGTTTCAATGGGGAGTGATGCGAATAGTTCACGAGGAGCATCGACTTGGATGGCATTCCTCTGCGGTTCCGGAAAGCTTTCTCGAAGCTTCTGAAGAAGAGCATCGATTGCAATGAGCGTGGGAGTCTCGCCGGTCAGCTCTGCTCCCTGCGAACTCATCTCACGCAAGATGAGACTGCACCGCTCAACCTCAGACCGGATCAGCTTTGCTTCCGTACGGACATGCTCATTGGTTTCGACATCCCGCGCATAACGTTCGAGCTCCTTCGCAACGATTGCAATCGTTCCAAGAGGCGTTCCCATCTCGTGAGCCGCTTTGGCGGCCAATGCTGCAAGCGAAGAGACCCTTTCCTGCCTGGCGACAAGACTCTGCAAGCGAAGCAGTTCCTGCTCGTGGTTGCGCAGCGTTTGCGAAACTTTGCTGACCAGAATGGAGATCAATACCGCTGCGGTAACAAAAGCGACCCACATCCCAATGAGGTGAGCTGAAAAATTGCCACCTGCGTGATGCCCTTCAAAAATTGAGAGCGGCAGATGGTAGAAGAAGAGAAATCCGAATCCCAGGATCGAAAGAACCCCGAGAGACCAGGTCCACGTTCGGCTCAGCACAACCGCAGAAAGCGTGATCTGCACGAGATAAAGCAAGCTGAAGGGATTCGCCGGCCCTCCGGAAAAGGCTAGCAGCGCTGTGAGCAAAATCACATCGAGAACGAGCACGCTTCCGAGCACACGTCTGGCTCCAATCAGAGTCGAGAGACGGCCGAGGCAGAGATTCGAGACCAGCGCAACAGAGAGTGGGATGCCAACCCAGACGAGACGCAGCTCAGCGCGAGCAAATGCGAAGGCAATGGCAATCAGGATGCACTCCCCGGTGAGGATTCCGTAGCGCAGTTTCTGAATCCAGGGCAGGACCAGCGCAGGCGCAAGTTCACTGGTCGGGCGCAGATCCCGCTCCACAAAGGATCGCCTATTCGTTACTGATACTCTCATCGCATGTTGGAATCGCGTCGATTACCCGGGAATGCACCGAACGCAGAATCACTTCTCATTCTAAGGAATGAAGCATCGCCGACGTGCGACAAAATGTCGCAACCGGAAGGCGCGGCTGCCGCGATAGAACTTTAATAGCCCCGAAGTCTGACACGGTGTGCGAGCGATGTGCGAATGCGCTGCTTGGAGCAGGGCTTTATCCAGAACAAGCTCGACGCTTTCAGTTGGTCTTTGTGCAAGGAAACCAAGAGGAAAAAATGCAAAGCAAGCTTTGGACGGCGCTTTTGGTGGCGGCCTGCATAATCGCGCCTAGACAATACGCATCTGCGCAACAATCAACTTCTATCGCCACAGGCAGCATAGTTGGCGTCATTAAAGACCCGACAGGCGCCGTTATTGCGGATGCGCATGTGGAGTTGCATTCCACTACCGGGAACTTCCACGAAAACAGAGCTTCCGATCGTTTCGGCCATTTTTCCTTTGTCTCTGTCCCTGCGGGCGAGTATGAACTCACCGTCATTGCTTCAGGATTTGCAAGCCAGGTCCTCCGTCCGTTGACCGTCGGACGCGGCGCGGAACTCACTGAGGACCTTTCACTCAAGATTGCCGTGGAGGTGGCCACCGTCGAGGTCGAAGGGCAGGACGCCAGTTCTATCGCCGCTTCGAGTCTCAAGGTGCAAGCCTCCGATTCCTCCCAAAGTCATAACAGCGCCGACATGCTGGCGGGCGTGCCCGGTGTCAGCCTGCATGGCAACGGAGAACTGGCCACCATTCCCTTCCTGCGTGGCCTGGGCGATGAACGCACAAAGATCACGGTGGATGGCATGACCGTCTCCAGTGCCTGCCCTAACCATATGAACCCGACACTCAGTTACGTCGCTCCGGCGCAGGCCGCGCAAGTGACCGTACTTGCCGGCATTACACCGGTGAGTCTTGGCGGAGACAGCCTGGGCGGCACCATTTCGGTCGAGACTGCCATGCCTGCCTTTGCCGAACCGGGAAGTGGTCTGAGCGAGAGTGGCACCTTTACCGGCTTCTACCGCTCCAACGGCAATAATTGGGGCGGATCGCTTAACGAAGGGATCGCCAGCGAACACTTCAGCGTTGGCTACGTCGGCTCCTTCACAACAACCGACGATTACTCCGACGGCGCAGGCCACAAAGTCACGTCAACCTACGCGCAAAGCACCGACCATGCAGTCACCCTGGCGGCACAGTACGGACATAGTTATTTCGTCGCTACGGGTAGCTTTCACCACGTTCCATTTGAGGGCTTTGTGAACGCCTTCATGGACCTTACGCACAACAATGCCACGTCTCTAAATGTGCGCTACCGCCGAACGCTCAGCGCAGGCTCGCTCGATGCTCATTTCTACTGGCAGAACACCCTCCACGAGATGAATTTCCTCTCGGACAAAGTTGCCGTGGATGGCGCCGGTTCATCCATGCCGATGAATACCCATGGCCGGGACCTGGGCTACCTAATTCGCTATGAGTACGCGCTCTCCGCACGCCACACCTTCCGTGCGGGCAATGAACTGCATCACTTCCGACTTGATGACTGGTGGCCTCCGGTCGCAGGAATGGCGCCCATGATGGGGCCGAACACTTTCATCAACATTAACAATGGCCGCCGCACCCGGCTGGGGACGTACGCCGAATTCTTCAGCCACTGGAACGCGCGCTGGTCCACTCTGATCGGTGTACGCAACGATACGGTTTGGTCGAATGCAGGCGACGTGCAGGGTTACTCCAGCATGTATGCCGCCGACGCCGCAACCTTCAATGCCGAGGACCACTCCCGCCACGATGTCAACTTTGATCTGACGGCACTGGCCCGCTACGACGCCAGCGAGCACGCAGCCTTTGAGTTCGGCTACGCGCGCAAGAATCGCTCGCCGAATCTCTACGAGCGATACACGTGGTCAACGAATATGATGGCGGCCAGCATGATCGGTTGGTTTGGCGACGGCAACATGTACTACGGCAACGTCGCTTTGAAGCCCGAGACCGGCAACGTGGTCAGCGGCACTCTGCTGCTGCACAGCCAATCGCCAAAGCCCTGGGAAGTAAAACTAACACCTCACGTGAATTTCATCCATGACTACATCGACGTGGATGTGGCCTCAATGTCGATGATGGGGATGGGAACGCAGCTGCTGCGTTTCGCAAACCATGATGCTCGCATCGGTGGCGGCGACCTCTCGGGCTTCGCTACGCTGTGGAGCAACAATTCCGCCGGTGCCGGAAGACTGAGCGCGAGCGGAGCCTGGCTGCATGGCACACGTACCGACAGCGACACTCCGCTTTACCAGATGATGCCGCTTAACCTCCGCCTCGGCTTCGATGACGTAGCCAAAGGGTTCAGCGGAGGCTTCGGAGCGGAGATGGTGGACAGCAAGTCGCGCCTCGATCCCAATCGCATGGAACTGCGCACCCCCGGATATGCACTCTTCAATGTTCATGCAGCCTACAAGACCAAGTATGTGCAGGGTGGCTTCCGCCTGGACAACCTCGCCAACCGTCTCTACGAACTGCCGCTCGGCGGCAACAACATCGATATCTACAGCGCTACGGGCATGATGACTCCGGTTACAGGACGCGGGCGCTCAGCATCCATCAACCTAGCCGCAACATTTTGAGTGCGGCCGATCCTCGGACGAACGCTGTAGAACGAACGAAAAATATCGTCGCAAGTCACCAACCGGCAATCCGGCCTGAACTTCCCCCGCCGCCTTGGAGCAAGCTGACGCATCTCTTCCCAACTGAGAGGTCACATGCATCGCGGAGAAATGTTGAAGCGCTCCGCACTTGCCTGCCTCAACTTCACATCAGCGCCTTCCCTTAGTGGTCGGTGCGCTCATCTACGAGGTCGTTCCATGCACACCAGGCGCGCTCGCGCATTCATCTTCCTTTCGATTTTGCTGCCATTCCAATTTGTCTACTTAGCCAGAGCTCAACAGGATCATCCGAATGTTACGGGGCTCGTCGAGGACCCTGCGGGCAGGGCGATCGTCGCGGCCTCGGTCACGGTCGAGGGCACCTCAGGCCGCATCGTGGCATCCGCGCACACTGATTCGAATGGTCGCTTCTCCCTCCCCCCATTGTCCGCTGCCGAATACCAGTTGATCGTGGACTCAGCCGGTTTTGCTCCTCTCCGGAAATCGATCTCGATCGGCGCTTCACCCGTGGACCTCACTCTTCAACTCGCGGTGGCTGCCGGACGCGAAACCATCACGGTCACCGCTCCCGCAGCCTACACTGCAACCGACGCCGTCGCCGCCGCCAAAGTCGACATTCCCATCATGGAGACGCCCATCGCCGTAGCCGTTGTACCGGCCCAGGTTCTTGCCGATCAGCAATCCGTCAATCTGATCGATGCTCTCACCAACGTCTCTGGTGTCGCTCCTACCAACGACGGCTATGGCACGTCGGACAGCTTCTCGATCCGCGGTTTTGATGCTGCGTCGCTCCTTTACCAAGACGGCATGCGCCTCGATGAATATTCCGACTCCGGCTTCCCCCAGGACATGGCGAACGTTGAGTCGATTGAAATTGTCAAAGGCCCGGCCTCAGTCCTCTATGGCCAGGGTGAACCCGGTGGCCTTGTCAACGTCGTGACCAAGAAGCCGCATCCAGGGCGCTTTGGAACCGTGGAACAGCAGTTTGGCAATCATCAGTTCTACAGAACGACTGCTGATTTGAATGAGCCTATTGTGGGAACGAAATTTCTCACTCGTGTTGCTTTCGACGGTACGGATGCCGGTTCTTTCCGTAACTTCGTTCACACCAACGAATTCAATCTGTACCCATCCGTGACCTGGCAACCTCGTAGCCTTGCCAGTCTCACGCTTCGTTTCGAGTATCAGAAAGGCAGCGACTACCTCGATAACGGGATTCCGTTCGTGTCATCTTCGGTCAGCGATGGCGAGATTGTGGCGATTGGCTCGCCTGCAAAAGTCCCATACTCATCGAATTTCATTGATACCGGCTCCAATAAGACGACTACGACTCAATTCGTCGCCCGACCCGAGCTGACCCTGCATCTGGCAGAAAACTGGCCGCTCCGGCTCGAGTATAAGTACTTCTATGTCGACGCTCCGACGCCGCTCGATGAGGTCTACACAGGGGATGCCGACTCCAGCGGCAATCTGTCCCGCTTTGGTTTCACTGAAGGATACTTCCACCATCGCACCAGCCAGGTTTTGGCGGACCTTCCGGGCAAATTCACGCTTGGCGCGATCAAAAACACCTTCCTTATCGGATTCGACTTTTCGAAGGATTTTGGCGCCTACGACTACAACACAGTTTTCCCAGCGCTCATCAATATCTACGCTCCGGACTATAACCAGCCAATTCCACCGGCCGATCCCGCCGGTCTTGGGTTCAATACTCTCGGCTATATCGCTTATGGAGGTTACATCCAGGACCTTGCGGAGTTTCCCGGTCATGTCTTCGTTCTTGGCGGCGTCCGCCGCAACTGGGCTGAATCATTCGAAGACTACTCGGGCAGCTACGTCGCCACCACGGACGTGCACGAGCATCCGACCAATCCGCGTGCGGGCCTGCTCTGGCAACCAAGAGACAATATCTCCCTGTACAGTTCCTATAGCTCCAATTACGGCGATTCTGCTCTCGGTTCGAACGCGCCTGGCCAGAAGTTTCTTCCGCCGCAGTCTGCAGACCAGACTGAGTTCGGCGTAAAGTCCGAGTGGCTCGAACGCCGCCTGACGGCTACTGCAGCTATTTATCGCATTCTCAAGCACAACGTTCCTGCTCCCGACCCTTCCAACCCCGCACTCACGATCGCCATCGGTACAGCGCGTACTCAAGGGATTGAGTTCGATCTTGCAGGCCAGATCTCGTCAAGCCTCCGAGTCATCGGTAGCTATTCGAATTTCCAGGCAATCACAACGTCCGACACTAATTCCATCGCCACGTCCGGTATCCCTTCGCAAAAGGGCCTTCCGTTTGGTTCTACGCCGCACTTCACTGAGAGTATTTGGGGAACGTGGGAACCAGAAACCGGCTTGCTTCGCGGATTCCGCCTTGGCGCGGGCCTCAACGGGCATTCCGGTGAGCAAGCCTACCAGACGGCTTACGACGTGAATTACAACCCGCTTGGATTTGAGTCCGACCGTATCTCTTCAACTGCGGTCACCAGCGTGATGTCCGGCTACGAGCGCGCCTGGGGCAGAGCACGCTTGTCCGCCCAAATCAACATTGAAAACCTCTTCAACCGCCGCTACTTCGCGAACGTGAATCCCGCCCAAGGCATGCCAGGGGCTCCGATCACCATTCTCCCTGCTTTGCAGGCGCGGTTCTAGTGGCGTTCATCATGAAGAAAAAGACCACGCTGCGCGACGTCATCAACCTCATCCACAGATGGACGGGCCTCACCATCGCGCTTTTCCTCTGCATCGTCGGGGTAACAGGGACCATCCTTGCGTTCGGTGCGCAGATCGATCACTTTCTCAATCCCGACCTGCATGCAGCACCACAGCCAGGTAAGTCCCCTCTCCCTCTCGCAGCATTTGCGCAGAACGCCGAGGCTGCATATCCGCACCTGAGAGCCGCCTACTACTCAATCGACGGCGATCAGGTAAACATGATGATGCGAGGCCGAATCAACCCGTCCAGCGGCCAGCCATATCCAGTCGATGTCTCGCACCTCGTCCTGGACCCATGGACGGGCAAGATTCTTGGCTCAAGCCCCATGGAAGGCGGCTGGCACGATCCGGCTCCACTTCGGCAGAGAGTTCTCCCTTTCGTCTACAGCCTGCACACGTCAATGGCTACTGGCACCGGGTCTGGCTGGACATTCGTCGGCGTTGTCGCTCTCATTTGGACCATCGATTCACTTCTCGCGATCTGGCTTACCCTCCCCCGCAGCTCTGGCCCCTTCTGGATTCGGTTTCGTCAATCTTGGCTCGTCAAATGGCGCGCTAATTCCGTACGCGTTAACTTTGATCTTCATCGCGCGAGTGGCCTGTGGCTCTGGCCTCTGCTGTTCATCTTCGGCTGGTCCAGTGTGATGCTCGGCCTGCGCCAGGTCTACGAACCTGTGACGCACGCGCTCTTCGACTACCGCGGCATCGATGATGGAATTACCGGCGAGATGCTCTCGAAGCCGCTTGAATCTCCCACGCTCGACTGGCGTGCGGCCGAAGCAGCTGGGGAACGTTTGATGGCCGACCAGTCGAGATTGCATCACTTCACGGTTGAACGGCCTTACGGCATGGCCTACATTCCGGAGTACGGCGCATACACCTATGCGGTCCGATCCAACATTGACTGGCGTGGCCACGGTTGGGATACCACCATCTTGCTCGACGGCAACACCGGCCAGCTTCGCGAACTAGACCTTCCTCGTGGTCAACATCTAGGCAACACGATCTCGACGCTGCTTTGGGGAATCCACTACGGCGACCTTCGCGACTGGCTGCCTTTCCGGATCGCTATCGGCCTCTTCGGCCTGCTTCTCGCCATGCTCTCCTACACCGGAGTCGCGATCTGGTGGCGAAAACGAAGAGTCCGTCAAGCGATCTGAGCAGAAAACCGAGGCCATAGGGCGAGGATGTGAACTCTTCCGGATATTCACCGACGAGGACTCTGAAAAGCGAAATGCAGAAGATACTGATTCGCGGTCTGCTTCCACTCTTCTTGCTTTTGACTTGCGCTCCAGTGATGACAGCGGCTGTGGCTCAAGAGCCTGACGGCAAGATTCTGAGTTCGAAAGCCCGGTCGCCCTTGCCGGCCTACGAGTCTCTTGACGATTTCGGTCGCGGTTATTTTCCCCGGACCGCCTACGAAGAGGCGCGAACGCAAACACAGTTCGACATTCTAAACATTACCTATGCCAGTGACGGCTTTCACGTGCCGGGTCTCCTGATCAGGCCGAAAGCGATAGGCACCCGGAAATGGCCGGCCATCATCTTCAATCGCGGAGGCAATGGCGATCTCGGAAGTATTCGAGACAATGGCCAGCCCTGTGTAGGTATGAACACCTCATGCCTTGACGTAGCCGATCTCTACCTGATCGCCAAGGCCGGCTTTATTGTCATCGCTTCTGACTACCGCTACCAGAGCGCGACGCTGAAACGCGACGAGTGGGGCGGTGTCGAAATCGACGATGTTCTCAATCTTGTGCCGGCATTGAAGTCCCTTAACTTCGTGGATCCGGAGCGGATCTCTATGCTCGGCCTGTCGCGGGGCGGCACCATGACCTACCTCGCGATCAAGCGAGGCGTTCCAATCAAGGCCGCTGCCGTCATTGGCGGAGTTACAGATGTGAAAGCGTGGGTCGATTCGAGGCCGGAGATGAATCTGGTCAACGGGAATGAGTATATCGACGGCTTTCGAAACATCTGGCCCGACTATGAGCACCGCGCCGAAGAGGAGTATCGGGCGCGGTCGGCCGTGTACTGGGCTGACCAGATCAACGTGCCGGTTCTCATCCTCCATAGCCGGACAGACAGGATGGTCCCCGTAACCCAGGCTCTTCGAATGGCAGAAGCGCTTCAAGAAAAGAACAAAACCTACGCCCTTCACATCTACGAGCGCGACGGCCATCCGTTGCCGACGAACCGCGAAGACCGCAATCGCATGATCATCGACTGGTTCAACAACGCGGCCACTCCACCCAGTAAATGAGGAATCGATCCGCGGTCTTGATTAGATTTCTTCCACTCTAAGGCTGATCGCACCGAGCTCCATCTAGCGATTGTACGGGTCGCGAGGTTTTCGGCTGACGATATCACGGCGATTCGCTTTTCGACATAGCCCATGTGGAGCCTTCCGCGCATCGGTCCTTGCCGCAGCGCCAAAGCCCGATGGCCTGAGCCCAAATAAGGCGGCCCGACAGCAGGGCCGTGAATGAATTGCTCACAGATGCCAACTGTCGAGCGGTTCGTGCCAGACCATACGATCAACGAATCGATGGCCTGCATCCTCGAACCACGGTTCAGCCATGACGAATGCCGAAATGAGGATGGAAAGCAAGAGACTTCCGCAAAGGGCCATCAGTGTCATCTCGCGTAATGAAATTCGGGATGAAGGAATCGGGGTGCCACAGCGCGGGCAGATATCATGCTTCCCCGTCTCCCGGGTCTCCCTCTGAGCTACCCCTCTCTGCCATCTCGATGCGATACCGCCCATCCATGTCCGGATCGATCTCATCGCTATCGTCCTCCTCTTTGCTTTCGATTGCCTGGTCACGCAAGGCTGCAAAGGCCGCCCGTTCACGTTTGTCACGCCGGACGACCAGCAGCTGTTCTCCAACCGTATGCTTGGGGGCAAAGCAGTATTCGACGTACGCTTCAAATAGCGACTGATTCCGAATGCCGCGCTTCATGAGATCCCCGTGATGGTGTCTGTAAAGGTCCTTGAGAGCTTCGGGCGTAATGACGTAGAAGCGCCTCTTCCCTTGATCGGCCACTGAAGCCTGAAGCCAGTTCTGCTCAATCCAGAAAACGACCTCCGCCTTCCGAACATGCAGCGCGCTCGCCAGGCTTTCCACGGAAAAGAGATCGCATCGGATTTCACGCAAGCTGAGGCGATTTCTCCTGAGCATGTTGCGGATCGCTTTGGGTGTCCGGTCGATCTTCTTTGCGACCTCTTCGATGGAACCCTTAACCAGTTCCTCTCGAACGATCTCCAATTCGGATTCCGTCCATCGTCGGTGGTCCTTCCGTCCCTTGATTCCGTGCTGGATGATCAAGCGCCAGCAAGCCTCCTTGGGGCGCCCTGTGTGGCGCTGAAGGCGCACTACAAGCTGTTCGAGTTTGTTTCCTGAAAGCACCTTGGCTTGAGCGGCCATGGCCATGGCTTCGGGACTCCACTCGCAGGACCGCTCTGGCAATTTGGGGAGAGTTGCCATATGCGCCTCAATAACCGAACTTCGGTGATTGCCAGGGCAAATTACGTGATTGGGCCTGCGGAGCCTCCTGAGGAGTCGCTCTCTCAACGCGAAAGCCATGGCCCGCGTCGCTTGCAGAAGCGCGATCCGATTCATCGCGTCGAGGACGCCGTCAAACCCCTGATGTAGCGAAATCTCGTGCGGCTTTCCGCGGAGGCTTTGAGGAGCCTCCTACTTACTAAAGGCACTTGAAAAGGCATTTTGGGGCACGGCTTTGGGCGAGAAATAAATGAAGTTCGCCTATACTACTGTCAAGACGGTGGTTAATCCCCCCACGGGCAGATGCTCGCGAATGCCGCCAACCGATCCTAGCCGGGAAGAGCTGACATGGAGTTGGGCCTATACGACCGGGCACAAGGCTTCTGATCAGAATCTGGAGGCCGCTGCGAAAGCAGCATGGCCGTACTCTCTCCTGTGCGCGCGAACCTACCTGAACGATCAAGGCGCGGCACAAGAATTGATGGAGCACGCTGTCCACAACGCATCCCGGTACGTTGCGCGTCATCCAGACGCTCCTCCCGAAAAACTCGTTGCCCGCATCAAGAGCGTGATTCGCCGCCGGGCGGGACAGCTTTCGGCCAGGCGGAGCCGCGAACTGCCGTCTGGGTTGATGCTTGACATGGAATCGCTTCTCGACGGTGAAGCGGGGGCAGAGAAAAGCGTCTTTGCAAATGAATTGCTCTCCCGGCTAACGCCCTTCGCGCAGGCCATCGTCAACCGGCGCTCGGAGGGATACACCTGGCGGGAGATTGCAGGAGAGTTGGAGATGGATCATACGGCGGTCCGTCGTGCATACTTGCGGGAGTTGGAGGCATTGCTCCAAGAACTGTCCCGGTCTGGAGATTCCCCGAAATGCGGTTAAGCTGGCGCCGGTCTTCCCGCGCGGAGGACCGCTTTGAGTCCTGGATTACCGAGCAGCATCAGCGACGAGTACTCGCCGGCGAAACGACTCCCTCCGGACCTTGCCCGGATGAGGGGTTCCTTCGGGATCTTGCCCGCAAGTCGAAAAGCATTGCGCTATCTAATCCGCGGATCGATCACACGGCAAATTGTCGCAAATGCATGAGCAGACTTCTTGAGCTCCGTGGAGAAAATCAGTCTCGCCGACAGCGAATAGCTTTCATTACAGCAATCACAGCCTGCGCCTTGATTGCGGTGTCGGTCGTAGTGGCCCGGTATGCGTTGGAGAAAAGGCCGTCGTCAGCCAACGAAACGGTCGTTGCACAGACGGTGAACCTCTGGGATGCGGGGACTGTTCGTGGCGAGCAGCCAGGACAACTGGAATCGGTGTCGTTGCCGGCTGCATCGGTGAGATTGACGATCGTTCTTCCGCGCCATAGTGAGCCTGGACTGTACCTGGTCGCAATCACTCGTGATCAGAACGGAAATGGTGTCGTCGCCGAGGGGACCTCTACCACGGTGGCAAATGGAGGGCAGCAAGAGATCACGACCGGTCTAGATCTCCGAAAGGCTGCGGCTGGACCATACTTCCTCTCGACAACGCACGAACAGGATCAGGCTGCCTATTACTACCCTCTGCAGATCAGATGAGAGCAGGCGCACGGGTGAACGAGTGACTCGGCCTGGATGCAACAGTTGACGATTTCGATCTGACAGTTGGCTCGACCCTCGCCAACCTCAAGAGGGCAGATTGCCCGCGGCGATAATACATCACAAGGATCATTTGCCGAAGTGCGCAACCAGTTTCTCAGTGGCGAGCCGCGGCCCATCCCATTGCGCCACGATTTCGGCGAATGCGGCGGCGTGCGCTTTGGCAGCCTTATCGTTCAACAATCGGGCAATGGCTCCCTGAACTTTGCGGGAGGGATTGCGCGACTTCCCCACGCGAATCGCGAATCCCAATCTCTCCAGGCACGCCAAGTTAGCGACCTGTTCCATCTGCATTCCAACGCCGACAACAGGCTTGCCGGCGAGCGCCGCGGTCATGACCGTGCCCACGCCACCATGGATCACGGCGAGATCGGCCATCCGATTCACCTCGAGCGCCGGGAGCCAGTCAGTCACGAGCACATTCGACGGAATTCGCACCTTCGCGACGCGAGAAAGTTGGAACTTTACCGCAGCGATGACGCGATAGGGTTTTCCTTCGAAGCTCTCGATGAGGTTGGCGACGATCTCGGGCGTGCCGGAGCTGCCCATGGCGAAGTAGATCAGCGGCTTGTCGCCAGGGATATTACGAACCTCGTCCGGCAATGGGAATTCGTCCTGGGGGATGAGAGGACCAGTAAAGAAATGATTGGGAGGGAGGCTCGCACGGGAGAATCCGGAAGGTTCGGCGACCAGCGTAATGTCGCCGCGCCAGTATTCAAAGATCGACTTGAAGCCCGGAACACCGAAGTGCTTCGCGGCGCGATTGGCAGAGTTCAAGAAACCGATCTTGATCCAGAAATTGATGAACGAAAGGATCACGCGGTCTGCCATGGCTTTCATGAAAGCCGGCGCGATGCGGTCGGTCATGCCCGCGCCGTGCTCAAAGAAGTCGGGCAGCCAGGTGGACTGTACAACCCATACCAATGGAACTTTGGCGACGCGGCAACTGACGGGAATCGTCGCATACGATCCTGTGACGACGGCAACCGGAGCGAGCGTTTCGAGGACCGCGATTTCGTTTTCGACGCGTTCGATCATCTCCGCGTCGGTGAATGCAGGGGCGAACTTCTCGCCACGATCCACTTTACCGATGAATTCGATCTTTTCCGGCGTCAGTCGCGGCTCCATGCGAGTGAGAGCGAAGTGATGCTTTTCGATCATGGGCTCGAACTCGCCGCCGTCGGAGATGAAGTGAATATTGAAGATTTTGCTCGCCGCGGGGTCGCGGGCAATGCCCTTGGCGATCTCGACCATGCGGCTCGTCTCCGCCAGGTTGAAGGCGCAAGGCGCGAAAAGCAGGGTTTTGCGCACGGCTGTCTGAGTGTCAACTACATGAGCCATTGGAATGCCCGCTCCACAAAAGTTCTCGCATCCTTGTCGATGCAGGGGCCGTGCGCGATGACCAGCTTGTCGAAATCCCAGGAAAGCAGTTTTTGAAGAGATTTGCGCGCAAGGTTGCGATGAATGAAGGACAGCCTGATGTCGAGCCCGACCCCGCCATGCGGGGATTCCACTCCCTCAAGCTTGAAGAGTGCGTTACGAAAGGGCCTGCCTCTAACTCTTGAGTGAATCTGAATGAGATCGTCGAGGATCACCGTGTGCGACCTCCGGTGAAAGAAGAGGACTTCTTCTATGAGAGGATTGCCCTTGAAGGCAAGCTGGTCGAAATCATTCTTCCACGCCTGAGGCGGCTCGTCCCCGAGAATGCCGGCTAAGGGCAGAGGCGCTTTCTTCAACGTGAACGGCGTCGTTCTTGCTGCCCATAGCTCCGCCTCGGGGAATAGCGAGTGCCAAAACGCCAGTCTCCAAACATGCCTTGGCGTTGCGGCGACAAGATACCTAATGGGTCCCAACTCAGTTATCTTCTCGAGCGTTTCGAATGTCACTGGGACGGGAGAATCCACCCATAATGAACCGTCGTCGAACTTCACGACGGTCATGCGAGTCGTAAACCTGACTCCCATGTCGCGAACGTTCGGGCCGTCCACAATCCAGAGGTCTTGGCCAAACTCCTGTAGATCCGTCATTCGCACCCTCTATCAGTGAGAGTAAATAATTGATTGACTAGCTTCTGTGAAAAGTTCGCGGCCCGATCTCGGATCGACGAGGGCGGCGATGAGGGCTTGGTTTCAAGGAGGATCGGGTGGACAGACGTAAGCTTCAACTCACCATGTACGAACTGGGAGGCGTTTGCAATGCGCAGCGCGTTACGCTAGCGGTGCTCGCCGGAGGATGCGTATTGCTCGGCTGGTGGTTATTGGCAGGTTCCGGCCTCGCCGAACTGAGTGGTTGGTTTGGGTGGCATCCGGTTCGTGGAGATGCGGCTCGACGAATGTGTTTGACGGGCGGATTCACCATTTACTACGTGAGAATTCTATTCACCGAGTTTGTCTTCCTGAAGCGAGGGGTGGGTTGGAACGAGGTATTCACGATCGCGCCGTGGCTGTTGATCATCATTATGCTTCTCGGAATTGCGGGAGGGGCAAATCCGGCGCCAATTGGACCAACTGCGGCTGCTGGGGTCGCGCTCTTCGCTTTCGGATCGTGGATGAATTCCTATGCTGAATATGCACGGCACGTCTGGAAGCAGATGCCCGAGCACAAGGGCCGACTCTACACGCAAGGCCTCTTCCGCTTTTCGCGCCACCCAAATTATTTCGGCGACTTGCTCTCGTTTTCGGGGCTTTGCATGATTTCAGGAGCGTGGATCGCGACGCTTATTCCGCTGCTGATGCTGGCCGGATTTGTGTTCGTGAATATTCCCGTGCTCGATTCCCACCTGCACGATCACTACGGCGACGAGTTTGATCGCTATGCACGCCGGACGCGGAAATTGATTCCGTTCGTGTATTAGCCGTATTCGGACAGATATCGGGTTGCTGGCGTCGTGGCAGCGATTCCCTGCCTGGTCAATGAGGGTATTATCGCCGAGGATCAAAGCGGCCTGGACTACGGCTGGAAACGTGCTTTGCTCTGGATGCAACATCTGACAATCGTGCTGAGGGTAGTCCAAGCCTTGTATCAGCGGTCACTTGACTTTGTGAAGGCGGAGTCCTACGATTTTCTCAACGTTGAGGTGAGGGAGTTCACCTTTAACCGCTGTCCCTTCCAATAGGCCGGACAGATGATGACTCCTGACAGGGATCCCTGTCGCGGAGTCTTGTCCCGGCAGCAATCCCTGAACACAATTCAAGGAGCTTGGTTCCATGACGAATGCATGGGCCCTCTCAGCTTTGTGGGTGGGATTGGCGTTGGTCGCGACACTACTCGCGATCTGGTTCAAGGTTTCGACGGCGCTCTCCGAGATCGTGGTCGGCACCGTCGCGCAGCTGGTCATCGGCGTGATGCTCGGCACGAGCGGCCTACAAGGAAATACCCAGTGGATCACGTTCCTCGCCGGCACGGGAGCCATTGTGCTTACGTTTCTGGCTGGTGCGGAGCTTGATCCGGCCATTTTTAAAACCAAATGGCGCGAAGCACTCATCGTTGGTCTGGCTGGGTTCTTCGGGCCATTTCTGGGCTGCACAGCGATAGCCTACTTCGTCCTTCACTGGTCGATCATGTCCAGTTGGCTGGCAGGCGTCGCACTCTCGACGACCTCGGTAGCCGTTGTATACGCCGTGATGCTCGAACTCGGCTTCAATGTGACCGAGTACGGTAAAGCCATCCTGGCCGCATGCTTTGTCAACGATCTTGGAACCGTCATCGCATTAGGCTTGATCTTCTCCCCGTTCACATTCAAGACGCTGATCTTCGTCGGGGTCTCGGTGGCAGCATTCGCGATCCTGCCATTTCTCACGCCTTGGTTTTTCAGAAAGTACGGCGGACGCGTATCGGAACTCGAAGCCAAATACCTTCTCTTCCTCTTGTTCGCCCTCGGAGGGTTGGCTGTCTGGGCAGGAAGTGAAGCGGTACTGCCCGCATACATCATCGGCATGGTACTGGCGGGTACTGTGGGTAAGGACCATGCTCTGATCCGGCGACTGCGCACGTTGACCTTTGGCTTGCTCACGCCGTTCTACTTCATTCGCGCGGGCTCGTTCGTGTCCGTGCCTGCACTGATCGCAGCTCCCCTGGTCTTGCTCATCCTTTTCGCGGCGAAGTCCGCCACAAAGGCCGTCGCGGTGTATCCGGCTGTTCGCGTTCATCGGTATGACGGTTCTGCGGGCGCCTACTACACGTTGATGATGTCGACCGGCCTGACGTTCGGAACGATCTCGTCACTCTTTGGCCTCAATCATCATGTGATTGACCAATCTCAATACTCATTTCTCGTTGGCACGGTGATCGCAAGTGCCGTAATTCCGACGATGATCGCAAATGCATTCTTCCTTCCCCGGCACCTTCTTCCCCATACGCATCCACAGGCACTCAAGACAGCAGAACAACCCGTGCAACAAACCACGGCAGCAGAAGAGGTATAGGAGAGCACAATGGGAAGCCCGGTTTTTGTCGGAATTCAGAGAATTCTGGTTGCCTATGACGGTTCACCGCATGCAGAGCACGCCATGAATGTAGCGCTCTCGATGGCCGGCGACATGAAGGCAAAGCTGTTCGTCATTTCGGTAATCCGACCTCCGGAACCTGCCGAGAGTGCCGAGTTCCATGCGGTCGTCGATGAAGGTCGAGAGAAGTATGAGAAGAGCTACGTCCCGATTCGGGAACTCGCTAAACAAAAGGATATTGAACTCGAAACAGAAGTTGTCGTCGGCCATCCGGCCGAGCAAATCATCCACATGGCCGACAAGATGCAGGCCAGCGTGATCGTCATGGGCAAACGCAGCCACACTATCCTGCACCGCTGGATGATCGGCTCGAATTCCGAACGCGTGCTGCGGTACGCCCACTGTCCGGTCATGATTGTCCATTGAGAGAACGGTTATGCAATTCGTCATCGAACGAACAACGTCTTTACAACTTGCGGCCTTCGGGCCGAGAAAGCGGAATCATTATGTCTGAAATTGCAAAACTCCAAGCACTTGAAATCCTTGACTCGCGCGGCAACCCCACTCTCGCCGTCACGGTGACTCTGGCGAATGGAGTCACCGCCACCGCGAAAGTCCCTTCCGGCGCATCGACCGGCAAGCGTGAAGCTGTAGAGCTTCGCGACGGCGACAAATCGCGTTACGGCGGCAAGGGTGTCCTGAAAGCAAGAGGGCACGTGGAGGGTGAGATTCAGAGCGCCGTCCGCGGCTTTGACGCTAACGATCAAAAGGGACTCGACAAGAGGCTGTGCGAACTGGACGGAACACCAAACAAGGGCCGTCTTGGCGCAAATGCAATCCTCGGCGTATCGCTCGCGGCTGCACACGCTGCGGCGAAGGATCGCGGGATTCCTCTATATGCGAGCCTGGTCGAAAAGCCCGCCAACCTTCTTCCGACGCCCGGATTGAATGTCCTGAACGGCGGCAAACACGCCGACAGCAACGTGGATTTTCAGGAGTTCATGATTTCGCCTGTCGGCCTTCCGTCTTTCAGCGAAGCACTGCGCGCGTCCGCCGAAACATTCCACGCTCTGCAATCCGTGCTGCATAAGAAGGGCTACAGCACCGCGGTTGGCGATGAGGGCGGATTCGCGCCGCAATTGAAGTCGAATGAGGAGCCGATCGAACTGATCCTTGAAGCCATTCAGAAAGCAGGCTACAAGCCTGGCAAGGACATCGTGATCATGCTCGATCCCGCGGCCAGCGAGTTCTTCGACGAAGGGAAATACGTCTTTGCCAAATCTGACAAGAGCCAGAAGACGCCCTCAGAGATGGTCGGCCTCTGGAAGAACTGGATCAAGAAACATCCCGAGATCTGGTCGATTGAGGATGGAGTAGCTGAAGACGATCACGCCGGCTGGACCCAGATGACGAAGGAATTGGGCAATCAGATCCAACTTGTCGGCGATGACAATTTCGTTACCAACCCGGCGCTGTTCCGGCAGGGCATCAAGGATGGGATCGCGAACGCGATTCTGATCAAGCTGAACCAGATCGGCACCGTCACCGAAACGCTTGAGTGTATTCAGATGGCACGGGAACACGGCTATGGAGCAGTGATCTCGCATCGGTCCGGCGAGACAGATGACACGAGCATCGCCGATCTTGCCGTTGCAGCCGGGATGGGCCAGATCAAGACCGGCTCGGCATGCAGAGGGGAACGAATCGCCAAATACAACCGGCTGCTTGAAATCGAACGTGAACTGGCAAGCAAAGCCCGGTACGCAGGGGCGAGCATCTATGACCACTGGAAAAAGCCGGTAAAGGCATAAACGTCTGCAACCGGTGTTGGAGTTCACCGTAATCGCTCATCTGGGCAGATGACTCCTCGAAAGCGAAGGCCTTGGAGGAGTCATGCCCGAGATTCAATCGATGACCAACAATTTGCAACAACATGGAGAACTCAACGAAGCGCAGCGCCGGCGCCTGGCGGTGACCTGCTCGTACATCGACAAGCTCCTGTCCGAAGTCGAGCAGATTCTCCATGAAACTTCCTCAAAGTCGCCATTTCCTCGGCATGTGATCGATCTGACGCCGGCGCAGACGCGTGTGCTCGAAGATCATATCCGCCGCATCCGGGAGCAGCTTCTACGCGCGCTCGCCTGGCAGAACATCACGCCTGATCAACCTGAAATTCCGGCGACGCGCTCCGCTCTTACGCATCTCGCATTTGTTGACATTGCCATTGAAGAACTGAAGCCAAGCTACATGCGCGGTTCCGGTGCTGTCCCCGAGGATGTTGCGCAAGAACTCAACGGTGTGGTTCATGAGCTTCGTTCAGTTGCGCAAAGCATGGAACGATACCTGCGCCAGGAACTGGGAACCAATCTTGAATCACGACTGACGAAACTCGAGCATGCGGGCCACGATGTCGCTCTCTTGCTGGCGATCGAAGCTGTCGTCACGCGGCACGGTCTGGTCGAGTTCCGCTCGAGAATCGCTTCGCTTGCAGCACGCCTCGAAGACAACAACCTCGAAGTGGCGATGTTTGGTCGCGTTAGCAGTGGAAAATCTTCGCTGCTCAACGCGCTCCTTGGTACAGACGTCTTGCCAGTTGGGGTTAATCCCATTACGGCGGTTCCAACGAGACTGCGTCACGGAGATTCTCTTCACGCTCGCGTCACGTTTGCAAGCGGCCGGAACGAAGAAGTCTCGATCGATGAGTTTCGGAATCTTGTGAGCGAAACCGGAAACCCCGGCAATCAGCGCAGCGTAACCCACGCATTGATCGAAATCCCATCGACTCGCCTGAGTCAGGGCATTGTGCTGGTGGACACGCCTGGACTGGGATCTCTTGCCAGGCGCGGTGCGGCAGAAACCATGGCCTATTTGCCCTCCTGTGATCTCGCGATCCTGCTCATCGACGCCGGCGCGACGCTGAATGACGAGGATCTTGGAACCTTGCGCCTTCTCTATGAGGGCGGAATTTCTTCAATCGTGCTTCTGAGCAAAGCCGACCTGCTTTCCGATTCAGATCTCCAACGCGTTGCCGCCTATGTCGAAACCCAGGTCGAGAACGAATTAAGGATCAAGATCCACGTTCAGCCGGTAAGCGCTCTGCCCAACTACTCGCGATTGCTCGACCAATTCTTCGAGCAGCACTTGCTTCCAAGATTCAATGAAGCGCGAAAGCTACGCAAAGCCTCCGTTGCCCGCAAGATTGGAGCCCTTCGCGAATCGGTCATCGCAGCACTTGAGACATCCCTTCAACATGGAAAGCGTCAAGCACTGCCTGCGAATGACGGCAACGAGATCGAAGCGAGGTTGCGTCACATCAGCGGCGAAATTGGAGAACAGCAAACCCGTTTGGACCAGGCGTTCCTCGAACTGGGAGAGCGCCCGGAGGTCATCCTCGCTGAGCTGGCGGCAATGGCCGCGGATCGCATCTGCTCGGGCGAAAGCTCCAAGATCGATTCGGCCACTCTGGCGGAGTGGACCGGCGAAACGATTCAGAAACAGGTCGATCGTGCCCTTGTGAACACCGGCAGGGCGCTGACGGATGCGGTCAAAGGACTCCGGGAATCGGCCAAAGAAATCGCACGTTCCGATATGCCGACCGAAGAGGAGGCCGAAACTCTCCTCCGAAACGTGCCACGGTTTGAAATGGCGTCCGTTCCGCCTCCCATCGGCGCCGCTTTCTGGAGATGGTTCGGGCACAAATCCGCGACCGCACTCGCGCGCAGCAGCGTTCGCCGAGCGTTGGGAGAGTCCTTCAAGGACGAGTTGCACCGGTACGGTAGAGCACTCAGCCAATGGGGTGAACACGCAAGCCGCAGGATGCAGGCGTTCATCGGCTCGTATGCCGATGCCTACCGGGCCCAACTGAGGCGAATGAACGGTCAATCGACGGATGCGGCGGCTTCACCGGAACTCGAGAGCGATCTATCGCGACTACGGAATTGGAACTTGGAGACGGCAGAAATTCGCAGCTGAACATGGAGGGTGGACATTGGAGAGATACCTATACATCGCGGTCGGAGGGGCGCTTGGTTCGATTGCTCGTTATTGGGTTGGATCGACGGTCTCCGGCCGCCTGGGAACGAGGTTTCCGTATGGGACTTTCGTTATCAATATCACGGCCTGCGTGATTATTGGATTTGCGCTCACGTATCTGGGCAAACGGGCCGAACTGAACCCGGCGTGGCGCTTTCTGATTCCCGTCGGTTTTGTGGGAGCATACAGCACGTTTTCCACCTACGAGTGGGAGACGCTATCGATTCTTCGCTCAGGCGCTTTTCTGCTCGCGCTTCTTTACGCTGTCGGCAGCCTGCTTCTGGGCCTCCTCGCAGTATGGGGAGGTTCGGTTCTTGCGGAGGTACTGGGGTGAGAACGCATCGACAACTCGTCGTCTATCAGTCAATCTTGCAGGTGTTGCACGAGCTAGGCTGCCCGCTTTGCAGGTTTCTTAAGGAGTACCAGGCAGCGAGGCTGCAGAAAAGGTCCGAATCCGAGACTCACCGGCTCTGTAATTTCCACGCCTGGGGTCTCGCTGCTGTTCAGGATGCTCCCGCTGCGGCTCAGGCCTTCATAGGAATCCTGAGCGAGCCAGAACTGAACGCAAATGGAAATCAGGCTTGCGACGTGTGCAAGGAAGTCACGGCAGAAGAGGATTTGCGGATTCGCGAGTTGGCCACCTGTCTCAATCGGCCTGCTGTGGCCGATTGGCTGCGCAAGGAAGCTGTTCTCTGTATCCCGCACGCGACGAAGCTTCGCCGCCATGTTCCTCTTGCTCTCGCATCGAGAATTGATACGATCGTGCAGAATTGTCGGGAGCAGCTTAAAGAAGAGCTGGATCAGCTGCGCCACGAGCCAGGTACGGATCGGAGGGGATGGGGCGCACTCGGGAGAGTCGCTGAATTTCTGGTTTCACAACGCGGATTACGAGTGTGAGGGAGGGTAAATGCTGAAAGCGGGGAAAGCTCTCAAGGTATCAATTTACGTCAGCGAAGGATCGAAGCACCACGGCGTGCCGGTTTATTCGAGCATTCTGGACTTCCTGTTCTATCGAGGCGTGTCTGGAGCCACTGTCGTAAAGGGCATCGCGGGCTTTGGGGCAGATCATCATATGCACTCATCCAGCATCGTGGAGATTTCCGACCACCTGCCGCTTAAGATTGAGTTCATCGAATCGCAGGAGAAGGTGAACGAAATCATTGGCAAGCTGGAGGAGATGGCCGGCAGCGGCATGATTGAGGTGCAGGAAACCACGGTCGCCAAGCCTGCCCAAGTCTCGAAGCCCAAAAAAGCGACGCCTCCAGAACACCTCAAGATGGAAGGCAAGGCCAAGATGATGCGAATCTACATTGGCGAAACAGATCAATGGAAGGGCAAACCTCTGTATGAGGCTCTCGTTGAGGCGATGCGCGCCAACGACATTGCCGGTGTCACCGTTTATCGCGGCATCCTCGGCTATGGTGCACACCGTCGGATGCACAAGGACAAGGCGCTACACCTCTCTCACGACTGCTCCATCATGCTCTCGGCCGTTGACAGCGAGGAAAAGCTCCGAGCCCTTCTTCCCATTGTCGATCAGATGGTGGAAGAGGGATTAGTCGTTTTCTCGGACGTGGACATCATCAAGTATTCCTATCGCGCTCAGGAAGTTGAGATGCCGGAGCCGCGAACGAACATGCCCTCGTGAGCGGAGGCTCGAACATGAAAGACCAATATCAAGCCCGGATGTTGCGCATTCACTTTGGCGAAGGAGACAAATGGCAGGGTAAGCCTCTGCACGAAGCAATTGTCTCCAAATGCATGGAACTGGGAATGGCAGGTGCGACTGTCTATCGAGGGATTGAAGGATACGGGGCCAGCACCAGGATTCATCATTCCAGCCATTGGAAATTCTCCAAAGATGCACCGATCATGCTGACCGTCATCGACAAAGAAGAACAAATCGAAAAGCTGATTCCGCACCTTGACGCGATGGTGGAAGAGGGGCTGGTCGCCATGTCCCGTGTCGAGGTGATCCGCTACTCGCGGGACCCGGCGAGAGGGCCGGACGTGCCTTCAGGAAGGCCGTAATGATCTCTGAGTCAGGAATTCGCGAGATGGGAGAATCTGCGCAGGTTCACGACCGGCTGCCGATAGGCCCATCGGCGCATCTGGATGGCGCCTCACGCTTGTTCAAACTGGCCGATCTGGCTGAGGAACTTGGAGCGGGGCCTGTCGCCGGGGAAGCACGCGAGCTGGGAGCCCGCGTTTCCGAAGGGCGGTTCTATGTGGCCTGCGTTGGTCAGTTTAAACGTGGCAAGTCCACGCTGCTCAACGCCCTGGTCGGCCATGAGGTCGTTCCGACTGGTTTTGTTCCCGTCACGGCGGTGCCGACCGTAATCCGCTTTGGCAATGCGCTTAAGGCGCGCATCCGCATGCGAGACGGTTCCTGGCGGGATATTGCGATGGCAGAGCTGAAAGAATACGTAACCGAAGAGCTGAACCCAGAGAACAAGAAAAGAGTGGACGGCGCGGAAGTCTTTATTCCAAGCCCCTTATTGTCCTCCGGCATGTGTTTTGTGGATACGCCAGGCCTGGGATCGGTCTTCACGGGCAATACCGCCACTACGCAGGCATTCATTCCCCACATTGATGCAGCATTGGTGGTGGTCGGAGCCGATCCCCCGATTGCAGGCGAGGAATTGGCGCTGGTCGAAGCAGTTGGCAAGCAGGTGGATGATTTGATCCTTGTGATCAACAAGGCCGACCGGACCAGTGATCCGGAACGCGCGGCGGCAGCCAAATTTACGCGAGACATTCTGGGAAAGCGCCTGCAGCGTCCGATGGGCGAAGTTTTTGAGGTCAGTGCAGCCGAACGAATGGAGAACCGCGGTCCGTTGCGGGATTGGGAAAAGCTGCTGGCAGACTTGCAGCACCTCGTTGACGATTCGGGCAGAAATCTCGTTCGCGCCGCTTGCGATCGAGGTCTTCAGCGCCTCAGCGAGCAACTGCTGGCTATCATCAGCGAGGATCGCGAGGCGCTCCTCCGGCCCGTGGAAGAATCCGAGCATCGCGTCGGGCTGATGAAGAAAATGATCGGTGAGGCGGAGCGCTCGATGCACGAGCTGCGATATCTGTTCATGGCGGAGCAGCATCGGATATCTGACCTCTTTGGCGACAGGCACAAGCAATTCTTCCTTTCAGCGTGGACCGAATCGGAAGCGGAATTTAATCGTGATCTGGCATCTCTGCCCTTGGGCTTTGGCCCGCACTATCGACAACGAGTGATGCACCTTGCCCAGGAGATCTCAAGCCGCAAGGTTCTGCCCTGGCTCAAACCTGAACAAGAGGAGGGGGAGCGCCAATATCGAGCCGTAGCCACCAGATTTGTCGAGATGGGGAATGACTTTTTGAGACAACTCGCCGGTGCAGGCCTGAGCGAACTGACGCGTATGCCGCATGCGCTCGATCCAGAGAAGGGCTTTCGCGTTCGCTCTAGCTTTGTCTTCGAGAAGTTTATCGGCACTGCCGAACCGCCCTCGCCGCTGCGCTGGGTCGCCGATGTCTTCTTACCCCTTATGGGTGGGCGGAAGATGATTACGAATGATGCGCGAGAATTTCTGCGGCACCTTCTGGAAACGAACAGCGCACGCGTACAGAACGATGTTCTCAATCGCATTCAGGAAAGCCGCGACCGCCTGGAGGTTGAGATCCGGAAGTTGCTGCACGAAGTCAGCCGCATTGCAGAGCAGGCGCTTGGCCGGGCCCGAAGGGTGAAAGAAGAAGGAGCGCCCGCCGTGCAGGCGGCACTCGAACGGCTCGACCGATTGGAAACGGACGTTTCCGCACTCGTTCAATAATGAGGCTTCTCTATGGCGGTACTTGCTGCAAATGGCCCCACCGATGCTCAGCAATACACCGCAGTCGTGGAGCGCACCGAGGAACTGGCTCGTTTGCGGGCTCGGATGGAACGACGGAAGTCCATGCTGATCTTCGGACCGGAAGCGGTCGGCAAGACGCGTTTGCTGCGGAGCTTTGTCCAAACACAACCACTTGCACTCTTTGTGGCACAGGTAGGGTCTCCGCGCGAACTACTGCTGGCACTCGTTGAGGAGCTTCGCCGTGTCGCAAAGCCCGGAATCAGTCTGCCGGACTGCACGTCAATGGGAACCGGTTCCCTCAAGGGCATTGTGCAGCGGGCGCTCGAACAATATCCGTTTCTCCTCGCCCTCGACCATCTCGCCGGGCCATCCCGAGTCGTAACCGGTCTCATCAAGGATCTGAACTACTTCGATCGAACTCCTATCGTCTTCGTGGCCCGAACTCCACACATGGAGGACATCGGAACCTTGCAGCCCATGTGCGCTGGCAAGTCAGAACGGTTGGAATTGAAAGAGTTCCCACCTCAAATCGCGCTTGAATTCGCGAGGAGGGAGGCGAGCAGGACCCAGCTCAGTTCTGCCAATCTCGAACATGTCCTGCACCAGCTCGCCGAATGGAGCAACGGAAATCCTGGAAGCATTGCTCATTTGTTGAAGATGGCCCACTTTCCGCGTTACTACGTCGGAGATCAGATCAAGGCGCACGTTCTTTATCTCGACTACCGGATGGGGCGCCGGGATTAAAACATTGTTCGGTTATCTATCGGGATCTTCAATAAGCGCGTCATCGCCGAGTCACTCATTGAGTCGGATGTTCAACTGGCTCTCGCCGTTTTACCCTCTCGAAGCGATGCCATTGCGTAATCGAGTTGCCGGTCAGCTCCAAGCCGTCTGTCTCGCCAGTCGAACTCGATGGTTTGATCCGGCTCAATCGGTGTTCCTTCAAGAACTGTGCCTTTCCACGTGTAATAGGCTCCTGTTGGCAGCGCAAGGCGGAAACCATTGCCCACTTTCACTGAGGTCGCAGACAGCAACCGGCCAGCGGTCTTTTCGCCAATAATTGTCGCCAGGTTGTTCTCGCGTGTGAACGCGACAATCATCTCTGCGGCGCTCGCGGCGTGCCGATTGACGAGCAAAAGGATCCTGCCGTGGAAAGACTTTCTCCCCAGCCCTTCGGTTTGAAGAACAATGGGTTTCTTCGCCATCATCGCAGGAGCGAATTTGAGCGCGAGACGCCAGAGCGCCTTCGTCGATGAGGGGATTCGCGAGAATCGCCGGAACGCCTGTTTCTCCGATTCGAGATTTGCCGAAACGCGGCGCCTGTCGAGAGCGAACCCGACCGGGATCTGACTCGGCGTGAGCAGGCTCATCACGCGGAGAGCACCGATTCCACCGCCTGTATTGCCGCGCAGGTCAATGATCAGGCTCTCGACCGACCCCAACTGTTCGACAGATTTGGAGATTTCATTTGCGACCTCGACGCCCACCATGCCGGGGAACATCGCCACTCTCAGGTAGCCAAGCCCATCCCCGAGCGGGCGCGCCTCAACGAGCGTCGGTTCGATGAAGTGGAGTTTCTTTCCTTTGGGCCGCGCCACATCTACCGAGACGGTCCGTTGCCTGTCATGGTTGTCGATGAACTCCACTTTGGTCTGTTTCCCCATCGGGAAGACCGGATGCTCAGGCGGGACGATGTCGCGTCCATCGACGCTGAGCAGAATATTTCCCGGCTCAATACCAGCGATCGCAGCTGCACCGCCCGCGTGGACGTCCTGGAAGATCCAGCGCTTCCCATAGCCGGTTTCGTCATCCAGGTAATCTGCCAGATATTCATCGGCCACATCTCGCAGCCGGCGGACGCGATTTTCCCGCCTGTTCTGAACGTTGTTGAAGCCCTGTTCGAGTTCACGCCGCCTCTGGTTCTCGGCGTTTTTGGCTACCGTCTTGGAAGTTGATTTGGACGACTCTCGAATGAGTTGCCCAGCGAAGTAGAATTTGTACCAATAGATTCTGCCGCGCGGAAAAATCGCCATTGACCGCTCCTTTTTTCTCGTTTGGCACTAGTACCAATTGGCCAGTGCGAATGGAGATTGGAGCAGGAGGAGAACTCGCGCAAGCCGGCGATCAACCGAAGATCGGCAGAGGATCAAGTCGATTCATTGAGGAGGGAAACAACTGAGCAGGATTGCTATGGACGGGGTGTCCATTTTGAAAGAGTGTGGGCACAAAAATGGGCACAATTTAGAAAATTGGCGGATTTTTGGCTGCTCTGATCTACTCTAAGTTGTTGATTTTATTGGCTCCTCAGGTAGGACTCGAACCTACAACCCTTCGGTTAACAGCCATGCGGGCAGTGTCCTTGCGAGCTGCTACCTATTGAGATAAGTCACTACGGATTAGCAGCTTACAACCATCTTCCCTCCCCTCCCTTAGCGCTGGATTGCGACCAATTGCTACTGATTTTGAACTAGCTACGGCACAAAATCCACCACACTCTCAGCAAGTCTGCGGCGTGAATGCTGGCCTCAGAGTTGAGCAGCCTTTCGCTCAAGTATATCGCCCGGGATTTCCTGAAGAGTGCAACGCACGACCACGAGGGGTTCTCTCGAATTGACGGCGATATGCAGGTCCAGAGTGGCGGTCCAACGCTATTGCCAAAACGAGACTGCCGCCGCCAAAGCTTTGCCCATTGAGAGGCAGAGGGATTTGGCATGAAGAAGGCCCGTTTTTCTGTGGAGCAAATTGTCGGGGTATTGAAGCAAGCCGAGGTGGGTGTGGGGCTTGTTCAACGTTGCACCCAGGTGCCGATATGGTTAAACCGAAGATTAGTCGTTGGATTTCACTTGGAAGATTGGGCTTTGGTCGCTTTCAGTCTCAGACCGATCGCTGTAATGACCCGAAGTATTGTCGAAAACTCTGGATTTCCCTCCGAGGAAAGAGCTCGATATAGGCTCTCTCGGGCGAGCCCAGTAGCACGCGCTATCTGGCTCATACCACGTTGTCTGGCATAGTTTCCCAGGGCGTCAACAAATCTCCGATGATCGCTTTCTGCGAGAGCCGCATTGATCGCATCTGCAAGTTTCAACTCAGAAAGAGCATCGGATCTGTTCGTAATTTCTTGATCCTGTCCGTCTTCTACCGCGAACAGCTTGCTTTGCTCGGTTGTCCTTTGTACCCCCCACTCTTCTGGTGTTGCACGAGCTTCAAGATCCTTTCTGAGGTCATCATTACAGAGCGCCAAAAAAGAATCCCAGGAGGAGGGTGCAATATTGAATGATTTCTTTTCAGGAGCGTTATACAAAACTGAAATTTTCCCTGCTCGAGCGAGGCGAAGAATATTTAACAGCGTGCCTGGGCTCTTACCATCCCAGATCATAAGGCCAAAATCCGCTTTGGCCGCCATTTCTCGATCCTTTGCGGCGTAGAACTGAAATCCTTTTGCGCTCTTCGGTGGTTCGACGTGGTGTGTCGGCCAGTGGCCGAGATTGTTTCGGAACTTCTCACCGGTACAGAAGACCGTGACGTTTCCATATGCAGCGTCGACGAAAAACTTTTGAACTGCTTTATCGGCTCCGTTAGCGTCACCAACGATGACGCAGTGCTGATTCGCCATGACCTTCTTCAACCGATCCATAATTTCGGATGGAAGACGAGAAATGTGACGGGAACCACCGATAAAAATCGTATTCATCGATTACTCCGAGTTCGGGTAATTGTGAGAACATTCACTTGCGCGGCTGAGCCGTGATCCAATAGCAACGAAGAAATCGCATTAAGCGTCGAGCCGGAGCGATAAAGGTCATCAAATAGAAGTATGGCTTTTCCTTTTGTCTGACGGACGTTGACGGCGTAGAGCCCCGCTAGTGCTTCGGCGCGTTCAGCTGGATCAGTTATGTCCTTGAGTTGGCTACTGGAACGTGTCGTAGTCACGCAACCGGCAACCGGGATCTTGAGCGCGGCTCCTATACTTTCGGCAAGGAGAACAACTGGTTGCACACTGCGTGCTGCCGAAGGCGGCACGGGCACGATGAGATCGATGGTACGACGTTGACGTTTCAGGAAGTCCGCCGCGACCGCCGCGATCTCTCCAACCACCTTCACATCCCCTCGATATTTGAGTTGGTAGAGAAGCTCAGCAACGGGAGGCCGAACCGTGTCGAATTGCATATGCCCATACGCGTTCTCTCCAATTGGAGTGCTGCTGATTGTATGGAAGTCGAGAGCATACCCGTTTAACCACCTGCCTTGAATCCGCTGTGGGTTGATTTCGATCATACTTGGCGGACCCCGCGCCTGTAGCCTACAGGTTACGACCCTCCTTCTAAAAAGTCCAGACGGTTCATAAACTTCGCATATTATCTTTGATTTTGTTCAGTTTACCGGCTGGAGGAAGAAGCCGAGGGCGCCGTCTAGCCCGGCTACGACAGTTCGTAACGTATTCTCGTCAAAGATGTTGAAAAGGACCGACTACGGCATTCGAGGAACTCAACTCACCCCAGTTTGTCGCGGAGCTGCAAGCCGGCTCTTCAACAGCCTTTTTTCGCTTGGTGGAGAGCCTTTTTGTGCCGATCTGGCAGTTCCTGGTCAACTTCATGGACCTACCCGAGCCGGACGCTGAAGAAATCGCACAGGATACTTTCCTCAAAGTGCACTCTGGTGTACGGGGCTATCACAATGATGGCCGGGCCAAGCTTACGACCTGGATATTTGAGATCGCTAGAAATCGTGCCATTGATTTTCATCGCGTGAGCAGACCAGAACAAGAGGAACTCACGGACGATGTTCAATTACCGAAAGATGGGAAAGTCGCTGGGCGCAATGAGTCGTACTTGGCGTGGCTACGGGTAGAGCTGCCCAAGCTGTCGAGCGAGGACAGGAACATTCTGTTGTGGCGTGCCAAAGACTTTACCTATGCCGAGATCGGTACTTGGCTTGGTATCAAAGAGGGTACGGCGAGGGTTCGACACCACCGCGCGATGGAGAAGCTTGGTGTGGCGGCGCAAACTTTAGAGTCCAACCCGCTCACTGTCGCGCAGGAGATCTCGAAAATAGGAGCCGAGCATGAATGAGAAACGGTTGAACGCAAATTTGCGCCGCTTGGCTAATGAAGGTTCGCATGTCGTTGACATCACCGATGAACTCGTGGATAGCTTTCTCAATCGCGAGTTCAATCCGCCTTCTGCGGAGGTCAGAGATCGCTCTGTTTCGAGGCTCCGAATTCAGCTCCAAGATGCAGCGATCGAGAAGGCTCGCCAAACTGTGGGCATGAAGGTGGTTCCCTTTGGCAGATTCATAGAGTCGGTTCGCGAAAAAGCTGAACTCACAAGAAGGGATATTGCAGGTCGCCTACGTAAACACGAGCAGTTTGTGCAGCGAGTTGAGCGAGGAGACATGAGTCCCATTGATATTCCACCCAGTGATATTGCAGATCTAGTAGTGCTCTTTCAGATCAAGGTTCGGGATGTGGCTCAACTGGTACGTGCAAGCCTCGAAATCGCAAGCGCCAAGCAAGGATTTAAGACTGCCGCAGCACGCGCACATGGGGGCATTCGTCATGACCAGCGAAGCGAAGACGTCGAGAGGGCTATGGATGCATTAGCAGCGCGGCTAAAGCAAAAAGGTAAGCTGCAAAAATCTGGGCAGAGCAACAAAGTGGAACCTTTCATCTCTCTCTTAGAGAAGGAAATCGGCGCTAGAGGTCGAACTGATCTCCTCACTTAAACAGAGCTTTCATGTGCCTGCTTATTGCCACTGCAATGACCTGTTCACTCACGAGGAAAAGCCTCGAGAGCGCGGGTATTTGTTTGTCCGGCGCGGCTTTCAAGAATTCAAATGGAACCAATAGTTCGCCCGCGAATAAGTCCGCTTCGATCTCGGCGGGACTCTTGGTGCCTATGACAGGGTCCTCCGATGGAGGATTATCGATACTCACTTCCATTTCCGGGTAGCCATCACGGTGAAGGAAATGGTGACCTAATTCGTGGGCGAGAGAGAACCGCCGCCGATGCACATGATGCCGGATGTTAACTGCCGCGCAGAAGATATCATCCCTGGCAATAATCATCGCATCGACACTGTCAGGAAAATCGTCAATCTCCTCATACTCGATGCCATGGGCACGGAGTACTACGACAAGGTCAACGGGCGGAGCTTTGATCTTGCTGTCCCGCAGGACTTTTCGCGCCATTTTAGTCACAAACTGATTTCGGACTTCGGACACATCGACACCTCACGCGGCCACAATTCCGATCCTTGGTAAGTCCCCGCAGCTCCACCCTCCACGGGCATGTAACGTGCCTCCGTTGTAAGAGGTAGAGGAGCAGGCACCAACCTGCGAATCGAATAACGCGGAGGGCTCTATGGAAAGTTTAGATCAGAATTCTTCTGTTGCATCGGGCGTAGGCCATTCATTTCACGGTCCCATTGAGCTTTACCTGGATGACGCGCCCGTTGTTGATCACCGCCATCGTCTCACCGGGCGCCAAATTCGCGAACTCGGCGCCCCCGATCGTGTCGAAGGCTTCGAAACTGAGCAAGTAGACGCTCTAAACCACAAACTGCGCCTTATTGGCGACGATGAGGAGATCGAGGTTACGCGGGAGGAGCGCTTTCGCACCTTCGTCCGTATCTGGCTCGACGGAGCACCGGTGTGCAGTTATCACCATGTGCTGACTGGAAGGCAAATCCGCGAACTGGGACCGGCGGACCGCGTCGACGGTTTCGAGACTCAGAAACTCGATGCTCACAAAAAGAAGGACCGGACAATCGGCGATGACGAGGAAGTCGAACTGCATCGCGGGGAGCATTTCCGTACGGTGCCTAATCATGGAGGTCCCGGTGGAACCGTCTAGCGAGCTCAAGGATGCCGTAAGAGAGCTTTCTGAGCAATCGGGGCAACCCTTTTCTATTTCACCGCGGCCTGTCACTGGAACCAGCCTGTTTGTAATCCATACGGATAATCAGCCGTTTCGTCCGGGATACACCATGCCGTCCGGCGTGTTTGGGTTCCGCGTGCCCTTTAACTTTCCCGACGCAGGCCCTGAAGATAGCTTTTTTATCAGACCCGTGGAAATAAAACTTCGCTCTCCTGATCCAGTGCGGTGCAGCATCGAACTCCATCGCGCCTCAAAGGTTGAGGGATTTGTGACTGAATCTGCGTTGGGGAATGTACCGGTTTTGATCTTTTCCTGGCACCTGTGGAACAAGACCGCCTGGAATCGACGAAAACACAAACTGCTGGATCATTACACTCACTGCATCAGGAGGTTTGAGTTGCCGGAGCACGACTCATGAACCGCCAACTTGAGGGGATCGCACAATTCGGTGGACACATGACTGATGAGGTGCATTTAGCCTCTGATCGGCGCACCTGGCAGCAGATCAATGACGGCCTGTTTGCCCAAGCTCCGAACGAAGCCTGTGTCTTCGTCCTCACGCGCCCGAGTCGTGGCGTAATTCGAACCACGGTAATTCTCGGCGAAATCCTCTGGCCGGTACATGGGGAGGTGAAATCGACGCCACGCCGTCTTGAGATCTCATCGGACTACATCTCCCGTGTCCTAGACTCAGCAACGGACGCCGGCCCGTCTGTAGGCATCTGTCTAGTACACACACATCCCAAGTCGAATCTCGGTGAGGGCGTCGCAGAATTCAGTCCGCGAGATGATTGGTACGAGCAGCGTCTCTTTCCCACTCTCATTGTCGGCCGACAAAACAGTATCGCGGCCAGCATCGTTTTAGGTAGCTCCGGGGATGTGAACGCCCGGGTCTGGTGGCAAGGCAACGGTGGGGTCCTGACTCAGAATGCACACGCCGTTCGGATTGTAGGTCCAGAACTCACGATCATCGAAACTCCGTCTTCCTGCTGGACTGATCATCCTGATCCGCTTGTCATGGATCGGTCCACAAGACTCTGGGGTAAGGAGGGGCGGCGGAGACTGCAAAATCTTCGAGCCGGATTCGTGGGCTGCGGAGGCACTGGTAGTATCTCGATTTTTGCTTTGGCTACTATGGGCATTGGCAAGATGCTGGCTTGGGACAAGGATATCGCAGCAGCCCAGAATCGACATCGAACTGCCGGCATCACGAAGGACTACATCGGCGAGCCGAAAGTGATCGCGCTTAAAGCGCTTGCTGAGTCAGTGGCGACTGCCGAACCTTTTGAGATGAAGTGCTGGCAAGACTGGGGCACGACCACGGAAGGCCTCAAAGGGCTCAAGGATTGCGATATCATTTTCTGCTGCGTGGACAAATTTGCCCCTCGCGTTCCGCTCAATGATCTTGCCTACGCGCACTTGATCCCTACGTTTGATATGTCCTCATGGATCCATTTTGACGAGAACAAACAAGTTGACGCTCTGATGACGCACGCGCACGTGTGGTCTCCAGGCATTCCGTGCGCCTGGTGCCGAGAGACCCTCAGTTCACGGGTTCTTATCCAAGAAGCCCAAGGAAACCAGCGCGATATTGAAAATCGAGCACCTTACGGAATGCCAATTGATGAAACGGATGGCGTTGAACCTAGCGTCTTACCTCTAAACATGCTAGGTGTGAGTCTCGCCTTAATGCAATTTATGCAGGTGGCACTGAAGATTACGGATCGCACACCGAGAGACCTGAAATTCTTCCTGCCCAATTGGGAACTCGACGAGAGCGATCGGACGATCCGGCCAGACTGCGAATGCATCTCGTCGATTGGCGCCGGCGACACCTTCATTATTCGCCCAGTGACGATGGACTAGTTCTGATGCATCACCGGGGCAGCCTTGGACTCAGAGATGAAACGCCGGGCTTAACAATTCGAGGCGGTGATCCTCTGTTTTCTTGTTGCTTGACATCTCAAGCAAGCGTGCTATAGTAAGCGCAACTATGGAGAGACTCTCACATTTGCTTACAGATGGACGAAAGCGGGCTGGACTGACCCTGCGAACGGTTGAAGCTAAGACAGGGATCTCAAACGCATACTTGAGCCAGCTTGAGAACGGAAAGATCAAGGAGCCTTCCCCTCTTATGTTGCATAAGCTCAGCCAGCTATACCGAATTTCTTATGCATCTGCTCTCCAGGCTGCAGGTTATCCTCTACCCGGCAGAACAGCTTCGGCGTCCACGCTCGCTGCCCGTGTTGGTCCGACCTCGCACGAAGAGGAGAATGCTCTCGTCGAATACCTGGAGTTTTTGCGCTCGAGGCGCACAAAGGAACGGTAACCAATGTGGTCGATTTCGGAAGCGAAGACCTTTCAACGGTGCCAAAGGCAATGGTTCTACAAGAACATTCTCGGCAGCGCGACAGCGAAAGATGCTCTGCGTCAACGTGCTTACCGATTGAGCAAGCTTGAGAGTATCAGCGCCTGGCGCGGAAATATCGTCGACGATACTATCAGCAACTTTGTGATTCCAGCTCTCCGTAACGGCTATCCACCGAGCCTTGAGGCGACGAAGCGGCATGCCCTTGAGAGTTTTGAGCGCCAGTTGGCTTTTGGTCGAGGGCATTCGCTTTGGGGGAAACTGTCGCCAGCGCAGGCGGGACCAGATTTTGCCGCATTCCACTCGATGGAGTATGAGGGCTCCCTTTCTACAGACGAGATTGAGTCTGCCAGGGAAGAGGTTCTTCGCGCCTTAACCAATCTGTACGGAATGCATGAAATCAAAACGCGAATGAGAACGGCAGAGTACCTAGTCCCCCAACGAGCATTGATGTTTCGGCACACCGACCAAACAGTGAGGGCTGTGCCCGATTTGATCGCATTTTATCGCGATCGACCACCCTTGATTTTTGACTGGAAGGTCCATGTATTCGGGCTACAGGAGGCCTGGTTGCAACTCGCCGTGTACGCCCTTGCCCTTCTTCGAGCTACGCCGCATAAGGACTTCCCGGCCGCGTTGCAGAACGTTCGCGAAACGGATGTCCGCCTCGTGGAAATACAGTTGCTGAAGAACGAAGTCCGAGAGTATTCCCTCGATGACGATGACGTCGAGCGGGCTGAAAGCTATATGGCCGAAAGCATTTTGGACATCTCGATGGTTACGCGTGGATTGAAACACCCAGAATTGATTCCCGAAGATTTCCTCGTGACACAGTACCCAGAGGTTTGCACTCGCTGTAATTTTCGATCGCTGTGCTGGAAGGAGAACAAATGACAGGTCTTGAAACCAACGTATTTCCGATCCTGAACTTGCCTGAGCTCGTTAGGACTTACGTGCTCTCCAAGATTCGCGGTCTTAATCCAGAACAGCCCGAGTACTACCAAAACCGGCAGGCTCTGATTCGAAAACTCAGTTTCTCTTTGCGCAGTCCGGCTACCATCATCGAACGAGATGAAGAGCCTTGGCTTGTTCTGCCTGGCAATGTGACACCTCCTCCATCGCCATACCCGCTAGTCCGGACCTCGGTCTACTTTGATCCTCCGACGGAGGAACGAGTCATCGACTTTTCCACACGGGAACCTGCCAACGATGAGATTGGACGTCGATTCTTACAGTTCCTGCTGCAGCAGCCACTCACAACCAACCCACGACTATGGCAACCTGGAGCTGGTCTTCCCTTTTACGAGCGCAATACCGCCGAGCAGATTGGCCATCTCCTTCGTTACCGTGGATTTTCTTGCAGGATCGTTCCTACGATCGAAGCGGGCTTGGCGCTTAGCGTTGACGTCGCTCATAAAGTTCTAGCGTCTCGCCCCTTAGCGATTCACATGACTCGTGAACAGTTCCGTAATTGGCGCGGACCACGTTGCATTTATCGATTTGGCTACCAATGGTTCGAAATTCGCCCCACAGCGTTCTCTGCACTTACCGTTTCCGAGGAGCGGTTTCTGGAAAATGGCAAGGAATGGAACCTCCTGGAATACATCGCAGAGAAATCTAGAAAACCGATTCCTCCAGAACTCGCCAATCTTCCTCACGACGCAGCGGTCCTCTATTATTCCTCGAATCAAGGCCAGCAGCGATCTGCGCCGACTGGGCTGTGCTTCCAAGTCTTCGACACCAACAGCAGTGAAGTGAAGCGCTGCCACGGCGGCACACTGCTCAAGGCGAGGGAGCGGCGGGAAGCGATCCACAGGTTTGTCAACGAGTATCTCCAGAACCTGCGGTTTGGCGAATATACATTGAAGCTATCGAGGGAACCATTGTCCGCACCCCAGAAGATGTTCCTAATGCCGGATTTTGAATTTGGAAGGGACAGGGTGTTGTCGGTGCGTGGCACTCCACACGCGAATCAAGTCCCACTGGACCGAATTGGCCGAACACGTCTTGACATGATGCGCGACCGCGACGCCGGCTTCTTTGTCAACGAGTCGTTGGACCGACAGTATCTGTTTCTCCCGCAGACCGTTCAGGATAGCTTTGGGACGCAATACGTCAGAGATCTTTCCGCCGCGGCAGGCGAACTCGCACAAAATGCGTCAGCATACAAGCCTGTAATCATCCCCTACAACGATAGAGGACCGCGCACATTTGTTCATCAGGGAAGAGCCATTTTAGAGGCAGCAAATGTCCACTGCGATCTTCCCGGGTATGCCCTTGTAATGATTCATTCCACGACCGACCAAAAGCTCCGCCAGCACGACCAACTAGCAGCGATGGTCACCCGTGAACTCACAAAGCTTGATATCCGGGCGGCAGTCAACCACTCCTCCATGAGCCACCAATGCTACGAGCAAGGCTCGGATCGCGATGGCGCTCCCTATTATCGAGTGCGTTCAGGCAGCGAAAGTCGATTGCGAGGGTATCTCCGCGCTGTCGCCCTTAACAAAATCTTTTTAAACAACGAACGATGGCCCTTCGTTTTGGCGACCCAAACCAACGCGGACGTGACGATTGGGATCGATGTCAAACAACATACCGCAGGCTTCACGATCGTTGGAAAGCGAGGCAGCCTAATTCGAACCGTACTGGCGAGCTCCAGCCAAAAAGAACAATTGCTCGAACAGCAGGTCGCAAAGCACATAACGGACATCCTCTGCAAAGAAGCCCGTGAGCCCGGAACATCAATTCGGAATATCGTCATCCACCGTGACGGGCGTTCATGGCCATCGGAGTTGAGAGGAATTGCGAAAGCAATCCGCACTCTCCAGACGGACGGAATCATTCCGGCGGATGCGAACTATAGCGTGCTCGAAATCTCCAAATCGTCGGGAGCTCCTATACGGATGTTCAATGTGGGCAAAAACTGGGTTGACAACCCTCAGGTTGGAAACTATTGGATCGCTGCAGAGGGCGATGCGTACTTATGTGCAACGGGAATGCCCTTCGCTCGCTTTGGCACTGTCCGGCCGCTGCATGTTCGATTCGTTCAGGGCACAATTCCATTCGAATTGTGTCTCGAGGACGTCTATTACCTAACCACACTCGCATGGACAAGGCCAGAGGATTGTACGCGCTATCCGATAACGATCAAACTCAACGACCGCCGACTCGGAGACGACGCCTCTGAGTATGATCGCGACGCACTCGAGTACACCGAAGCGGAAGTAACAGAGGACGCGAGATGAGCGATCTTGGACTCTATTCCGGTTGGTATGCGCAGCTTCGCGAGTACTCGGAGCTAGTCGATCAGGTCTTGCTTGCTGGCCTGGGGAACTTGGAGCCACATACGGAAGCTTCGCGGAAGCGGCTCGCAAAGCTATTTCGTTCATTAGTTGGTAAGTCTGATACAGATCCCACACTGGCCTCACTTCGAATTTGGATGGGCCGACACATTAGGTTGTCTCCCACTCAATGGCAGATGCTCTCTGAAGCATTAATTCAGGGATCATCTGACAACTCGACCGTACAGCTACTGGAAGAAGTTGCGCGAAAGCTTGATCTGTATCGCGCCCAAGTCTTCTACGACATGCGGGGGCGGTAGATGCTGAGCCTTTATCTTGTGGGATCGGTCGCTCAATTGCAGTTGCGTGCGCAGCGGCTAGTTGGAAGAATCCCACGAGATCTCCCGCGCGAGTATGCGGCACTCGAACAGGCATGTCGGACACAAATCAATGCAATCATCGCCGGTTTGAGCCGCTTGGCCGAGGATACGACAGACTGCAAGCTAAAACGCCAATCCGTCCGATTGCGCGTCTTCCGTCGGTTGGTGGCTGATCTCGATATCCTTGAGGCGACAGGCATCATGGCACTGACGCGCCGCCACTCCGACGATCATCTTCTCAATCATCTCGTAGAACAAATCCGGATCGAGATCCGGTATCCACTGGCGGCGCCTGTCGTGAGTTCGCTTTCACAGCAGTACTTCCAAATCAAATCGGACTTGAATCTTCTGTTTGTCCCGTTGGCAGAAGGCGACTTCTTGCTGCACTTGCCAGATCTCTATCACGAATTGGCCCATCCACTGCTATCCGTGGCTAACGATCCAGCTCTCGATCCGTTCCAGAATGCGTTCTATCGCGCTGCTGACCATGTGATGTGTCATCTTGACGAACTGCAGCGGCGCGAAGACCGGCGATACGGACTCAAGGCATATGCGCTTCTTCTGAAGCAGTGGGTGGACGCGTGGATTCCGTTTTGGCTGACAGAACTGTTTTGTGACGCATTTGCAACGTGCACTCTCGGAACAGCCTACGCATGGGCTCATCTACATTTGATTGCCAAGCGCGGCGACAATCCATTTGAAATCTGGAACGGCGCACGATCTCACCCGCCTGATGAGGCCCGGTTGCGTGTCATGCTCGCATGCTTGGAACAATGTGGTGAGGGCTCGGCCGCAGATCGTGTGCGAAAACAATGGAACGGGTTCAAGTCGGAAATCGAACTTGAACCGGAACCTGAATATCAGCGGTGCCTACCCGACGCTCTTTTGACAACAATTGCTACCGAGGCCAAGGTTGGCGTGGAAGGCCTAGGTTGCCGCTTGATCGATTCAAATGAATATCAACAAGTATCTCAACTCTTGAATGCCGCTTGGGAACAATTCTGGGCAGCCCCGGAATCGTATATCGATTGGGAGCGAATTGAAATTGAGAAGCTGCGCCTGCAAAGCCGCAAGGGCTAGTGTCGCAGGTAGATTGCAAACCATGCTTCATTTCCGGACCCTAATTTCGTGCGCAATCGGAATACACGGTGCCGAGAGATCGGGTCCCATAGGAGGCGAGACGCGTGTCTTCGCTCGTAGGCAGAGGTCTGTCCCATAGTCAATTGAAATATATGACGAAGTGGCCTCTAGGCCGGTGACAGTAACGCTGGCTGACACCTTGTCGGCAGACCAGAGATGGAGATTGAGAGCTCTGTTCATAATTCCTCCATTAGGACCGCCGACAGCTGGCTCCAGTGAGAAACTGCAGCCGGACGTGCACAAGTCGCCGATGGTCATCCAGAAGCTCCAGTGAGCGGCGGAAGAAACAAGCAGGTAGCCAGGCCGAAACCCCGCCGCGTCAGCGCTGCGCTGTCACGTTTGCAACCGAGTTCGTGTACAGCGCCTCAGGCAGGCTGCTCGCCCCCTCCAGGATCGGCGGACTGTACGAGGTTGGAATCAGGAAGGCCGTAATCGTATCTGCGGAGGCGTCGCTGCCTCCCGTCACTATGTCGGTCGACCAGGAACCATCACAGTTGATGAGGGTGTTCGGATTCGCCGCATAGGGCTTCACCCACCAGCCCGCCGAGCCCACGTGGATATAGACAACGACGTAGTAATTCGCCGGGGGCTCGTGCCACTCCTGTCCCTGCAGAAGAGCGCTGCTTCCCAGCGCGGGAACCGAAGTGAACTGCAGAATGAGCGATCCGCTGCCGCCCGGAGTCGCGCCGCAGGTCCAGTTGTCGGCGGTCGTCTCGCCGTTGAAAACGGCCTCCATGCCTGGTTTCATCGTCAGGGTGTCGTCCCAGATTCCCCAGCCGTTGTCTGTTCCCTTCCACGGCTCGTCGTGCGCCTCAAAGTAGAAGGTCTTCCGTTGGCCGGCCTGCGCCCAGGATTCGAAGTCGAGGAAATAGTACGCGGCGTTCTCGGCCGAAGGCTCCGCGTTGCCGACGGCCGAACCGAAGCTCTGCCAGCCGGTCTCCGACACGATCACTTCCTTCGGAGCGTAAACCGACCGGAGATAAGCATCCTCCGCATTCAGGTCGGCTAGCGCCGACGAGAGCGCGACCCCCTCCCAGAAGGGGTAGTAATTCACATAGACGAAGTCGCAGGCGGCCACTACGTCCGGGTTGTTTTCGAGCATGGTGACAGTGTCGGCCGTCGTCACCGGGATGCCCGGGACATCCGCTCGAACCTCGTCGATGTAGGCGATGAGTTGCTGCGGGGTCACGTAGTTTTGCAGCAGCGATTCGCTGCCCACGACTATTGCCTCGACCCCAACGCTGTTTGCTATCGAAACACAGTCTGCAATCTCGGCCTGGTTGGTTGCATCACTCGGCCCGATCCAGACGCCGAGGTAAACCCCGAGCCCAAGCTTCTTGGCAATCGGCGCTACATGTTCCAGCCCGGTGCAGGTATAGGTGCGAATCGTTTTCGTGTATGGCGCCACCAGTTCAAGCTGCTGCGTGATCTGGTCGTCGCTGATCGTCGACCCGGCACTGGGGCTTTGCGAGCCCACGTACGGGCTGTAGTCGAGACCGTACAGCTGATAGGCGACAGGGGCTGCGCTCACTGCAATTGCGGCCGCGCCAGATTTGCTGGAATCTTGCGTGGAGGTTGCAGTAACGGTTGCCGTGCCCGCACCCGTAGGCGTGAAGACCCCGCTTTGTGTGACTGTGCCGCCGGACGCCGACCACGTAACCGCGGAGCTGTAACCGCCCGTTCCGGAGACAGTAGCCGTGCACTGGCTCGTTTGATTGGCCTGGATGCCCGTGGGCGCGCACGCCACGCTCACCGCGGTAATGCTCGATCCTTGCGAGCCGCCTCCGCCGGCCTGTTGCGAAGTTCCGCATCCAACAAGCCCCGTGACACAGCCCGCAGATAGAAGAAACCAGGAAATCGCTTCAATGCTTTTCATCGTCCTGCCCTCCTCTCTTGCCATCGAGCTACTTGAACCAGTCGGCGATGCTCACACCCACGCCGACGCGAATGTCGTACCGCGGCACGGTTGGCGGCGCGACTGGCCCGTAGTAGACGGCTGTGTTCAGATATTCGCCGTAGACTACGAAGCGCGTAATCCCCCGCGAACCTTCCGGGCCAACGTGCAATGACGGGGCCACGCGCATTCCGCCTCCGCCGATAAAGCTGTTCTCCCAGTAGAAGTCCGTGGTCTGTCCCGGCTTGTTGTACTTTGTGCGGGAACTCTGTGCCAGAAGGTATGGCGTCAGCGCGGAGAGCATGCCGCGGCCGGGCGCCCGCGCCCCGATACGAACGGAGTTGGCGAAGACGATGGAGTCATACCGGTCGGTAAACTCATTGCTGCTTTGCCAATAGAGGCCGTTCCAGATTTCTGTCCACCAGGCGCGCGAGAGGTCGTTCACGTGGGCAGCCTTCCAGTAATCGAACCCAGTGAGTACCTGGTTGCGCGGGCGCCACGTGTTCGAGGACCCCCAGTAGTGGTTGAAGTTGTATTCGCCAAAGGCGCGCAGCGGGCCCAGCCAGGCTCCCACCGCGCTGTGTTCGCCGCGAAAACGCGGCCCACTGAACGGGAACAGTTGCAGGCCGGCGCCGGGCGCGGAGATCCACTCGTTCTGCCACGCGTCGCTCTGCGAGCCGGCAATTCCGGCGATGCGGACGTACGGCCCCCAGGAAAAGCGCTCCCTGCGCGGGGGAAGCCAGAGTTCGACGCGGCTGTCCCACTGGCCAACCCCAGTGTCGTAGTTGGGGGCAAAGAACTGGGTCTTCCGAAACCCGCCGTCGAAGTTGGCAGGGAAGGTCACCGCGCCGGATGACTTGACCGAAGGATCAGCCTGGGCGACTCCATGCAGAGGAGCAGCCTCCCAGGTCAGAGCCAGAACACAGAGAACCACGTGCCATAGCCAACTGGAGCCCAGAACCGAGGTCGACCATGATCGGAACCTCCCGCGCTCTGCTGTCGCGACGTCTTTCATCTTGCCTCCTCCGCCATTCGGACCGCCGCCAGCGCCGGTCGCGGCCCATGACGTA
>Ga0326728_10002156_pt1 | contig 66778 bp, 49 predicted proteins | sample MB3enrmetagenome_FD_207602 | JGI IMG/M metagenome (GOLD analysis project Ga0326728, IMG submission 207602) | Lab enriched peat soil microbial communities from McLean, Ithaca, NY, United States - MB31MN | ecosystem: Environmental > Terrestrial > Soil > Wetlands > Peat | place: USA: New York...
ATCTCGTTCGCGAATCCCCAAAAGGCCATGGGCGGCCACCTGGAACCCGGGACCCGCGTATTTACTTTCGCCATCGTCACGTTGGGAGTCCTGGACGACGCCACCAGCCTGAAGAGGTTCGACGACAAGAACTGGCGATAGCGGGACCGTACCGGATGGCCTCGGCGCTTGTCCGCATTTTTCACCACGGGCAAGCGAGCCGAAGTTTGGAGTGCGGCGACTCGTCGCCGCTTTCCATCGCCGCGACTCCTCGCGGCCAGTCACCCAGCGCTGACGAGTCAGCGGTAGAAAAAGCGGGAGCGAGCTCCCGCACTCCGAAATTTGCCTCCGTGCGCCCGGACAAGTTGTTCGATCGTGGCGACCGCGGCGACCATCAGAAAGGCCCTTTAAGGACGGGGCTTAACCCCACCCATTCAAAGCCGTGGTGAGAAGTGCGGGCTATTCCGGCTGGACCAGCCCCTTTTTTACGGCGAAGAGGACTAATTCCGCGGTGCGGTGGAGGCCCAGGGTATCCATCACGCGAGCGCGGTGCACGGCCACGGTATTGACGCTGATGTTCAAGAGGATGGCAATTTCTTTGTTGGACTTTCCTTGGGCGATGAGTTGCAGGACTTCTTTCTCGCGGAGCGTCAGGCGTTCATAGGGTTCTTGCGTGGAATCATGGAACGATCCTGACTTCAAACTTTCTAAAACAATCTGGGAGATTCCGGGGCTGAAATAAACCTCATTTTCCGCCAGCGCTTTCACAGCACGGTTCAGGTCAACCTCGATGGCGTTCTTCAGCATGTAACCCTTGGCGCCGAGCTCGAAGGCCTTGCGGATGTAAGCTTCGTTCGAGTACATGCTGAGGATGAGGATTTTGACGCGCGGATCGGCTTTGAGGATTTCCGCCGTAGCCTCCAGACCGCCCAGATCCGGCATGGAGAGGTCCATGACCACGACTTCCGGCTTCAGGGTTTTGCACTGCTCGATCGCTTCCAGCCCGGTGCGCGCCTCGCCTACCACCATGACCTTGGGATCATCTTCCAGGATGCGGCGAAATCCCTGCCGCACCAGGGTGTGATCCTCAGCGAGCAGGACTCGAATCTTCTTTTCGGTTTCTTGTGCAGCCACGTTTCAACTCGCTTCTTCGGAAATGGCGCGCAACGAGGGGCGCGGAAGCGGAACCCGGACGCACACCGTGGTTCCCTTTTGCGGCAAGGAGCGAATCGAGAATGAACCATTCAGGTGCTCGGCCCGCTCGCGCATTCCCATCAGCCCCATGCCTTGACCGGCGGCTCGCTTCGTCTCCCCGCCGGCCTCGAAGCCCGTGCCATTATCGCGGATTTCCAGGTCCAGTTGGCCATCCTTTTCTTCGAGCGTCACCCAGGCTTCCCGTGCCCCGGAATGGCGCGCCACGTTGCTCAAGCCCTCCTGCACGATGCGATAAACGTGGACGGCCGCCTCGGGAGGGAAGAAGCCGTCCGGGAGCTTTCCCCGGTAATGGACCATGACCCCCGTCTGACGCGAGAATTGTTCCACGAACCACTCCAGGGTTTGTTGCAGGCCGAAATCATCCAAAATGGCGGGACGAAAGATTTGGGATTCGTCCCGCACACTTTGCAACGTATCTTCCACAATTTTCTTGACGGCTCCGACATCCTGGACGAAGACCGGGTCCTTGTCCAGAGCTTTTTGCCCGGCGCGTCCCAGCATGGCGCCGATCGCCGTGAGGATCTGCCCGAAGTGGTCGTGCAGATCGCGCGCCACGTGGCGCAGGGTCTGTTCCTGCACGTCGATCAGCTTCCAGGAAAGCATGCGCAGTTGCTCCGATTGCGATTGCAGTTGCTCCGCCAGGTGATGCAGGCGCGCGAAGGTCTTGCGGCTGGCTTGCAAGGTGTAGAGCCCGGTTGCCAACGCCAGCACGAGGAGCACCGCGATGAGCAGCAGGATGTCTTTGGAGACCCTTCCGTAAACCAGGCTGACGCGCTGGCCGGCCTCCTGCTGCGCCTGGTCATTCAAACTCAACAGGCGCGACACCACACGGGAGATCGTCTCGCGCTGCTCCTCGAGCTGGGAGCGGATAAGGTAGCGGGCGGAATCCTCGTGCCCGCGATCGGCCAACTCGAATGCTTCGTCGGAGAGCAGCCAGAAGTTATCGAGGACGTCGCGCAGTTGCCGGCGCTGCTCATCACCGGCGGGAGTGTTTACGGCGTATTGGGCCTCGAGGGCCAGAGCGCTGTCCATGTCCTGGCGCAACCGCGAAAACTCGCCCTTCCAATAGAAGATGGGGTAACGGCTTTCCGGAAGGGTCATGTCGCGAAGCGAAACAGCGAGCTGGTATGTGTCGTCTTGCAAGCGCAGGAGCTGCAAGGAAGCCTTGCGGTTTTTCTGCACCACGTTAATCTGGAAATCCTGTAGCCAGCGGATTTCATGAATGGTGTAAGAAGCAAAGATGATGAAGATCCCGAGCGTAACGCCCAGGCCCAGCCAAAGGCGCCGGGAAGGGGAAGGAATCTCGCTGAGAAGGTCGTGCCCGGCCTCCGGTGCAAGGCGCCCCGTGCCCGGGGTCTTGGCGAGTTCGGCCGATTCCGAGGTTTCTTCTCGCATATAAAGGGTGGCGTCCGTCCCCAGCGTGAGCGGGACTGCTTCGTCCCAGAGCATCCCTATAAATTAAGGTTATCCCAATGGAGTGATTGCAGCAACTAGGAATGGGATGGCAAGGAGGGAATTGAATTTGCAACCGTCGCTCCGCTCAATTCAAATTTGACCCGGAGCGTTCATCGTAGGGGTACGGCTTGCCGTACCCTCATAGTTCGGTCGTGCGATAAAATTGAAGAGGGTACGGCAAGCCGTACCCGTACCACAGGGCGGCAGAGCCGCTGACCAATTTTCAAAAGTTAGGTGTTACGAAGCATCAGGACCGGGGCGTGGCGGCGCGATGCAAATGGGATCGGACGTACTGCTTAAAGGCTGCCGCCAGCGCGCGCGTGATGGGGCCCGGGGCAGCATAGCTCCAATTCGGCTGGATACTTCCCACCGCCGCTACCTCACGGGTGGTCGAGCTGATAAAGACTTCCGCCGCCGAGCTGAGATCGTCATGCGTGAGGTCTTGCTCGAGCAGCTTGTAGCCCGCGGCCGGAATGACCTCCAGCAGCACCTCGCGAGTGATTCCCGGGAGGCAGCCGGAGGTGAGGGGCGGCGTCAGCACCTGGCCGTCGCGCACCAGGAAGACATTGGCGGAAGTGCATTCTGCCAAGCGGCCTTGCTCATTGACGAGCAGGGCATCGTCGAACCCTTCCGCGTGAACTCGCTCGAGCGTGCCGGCATTCTGAACCCAGGAAAGCATCTTCGCGCCGGCCAACCTTCCCGCCGAAAAAACGATATGGGCGGTGAGCTTGAGCTTGTGCGTGGGCGGCCACACGGCGAGTTCGCGCGTGAAGATCAGCAGGTCCGTCGCGCGCGGGCCCGGCGCCTGTGACCAGAGACCGCCCTGGTTCTTGACGAAGGAAAGGCGCGCCATGCCTTCCGGCCGGTGGTTGGCAGCCGCCAGCTTCACAAGGGCTTCCCAGACCGCTTCCTGTTGGTAATCGAGCTCGATGCCCAGGCGCTCTGAGTCGCGCGCCATGCGCTCCCAGTGCCGGTCGAAAGCGAAGGGAACGCCTTCGTAGATGCGCAGGGTGGTGAAGACCCCCCAGCCCATCAGCAGCCCCATCTGGCCGGGTGAAAGCCGCGCCTGTTCGAGTGGAACAATGTGTTCGTTATGAAAGATCAGTGAGTCCATGTTGATGAATCGCCGGTGAGGCTGGGAACGCCGCCAGCCGCTCGGGCCGCGACCCTCCCCGAGCGTCAAACAGCGGCCTGCTGTTCATTTACCAAGGGACGCGCACGGTAAGCGGGTAATTCAGGCGCAGGCGGCATCGGGTATCCGGCGGCAAGTCGACCTCGCGGCCATGGCGCCAAAAGGCCTCGTATCCGATGAGGGCGGCCCCCCCGATGGGCAATATCAGGGAAGCGCCGGTGGAGCCGACGGCAGCGATCTTCAAAGCCCCATAGGCGCCTATCGCCGTGACCCCGCCGAAAAGCGTCTTCCAGGAAACACTTCGGTTGCCCGTCAAGTGGCCTTCGGCATCGAGGTGAAAATTGAGCGACTCAGGGTGCTCCAAGGCGGCGAGCAGCGCGGCGACCGGTTTCTCCTGGCCGTCCGGAAGGCTGATCCGGTCAAATCGCAGCCCGAGCTCGGCAGGGCGGTGCATGTGTCCGGGATTGCGAATCATCGTGATGTGCCCATCCAGCAAACTACCGGGGGGCAGAGCGATCTTCCCTTTGACGTAGACCGGTTCGAGGACTTGGGCGATGACGGGGTCATTCACGCGGTTGACACTCGTATCAATGCCGGACAGCACGCTGACCTTGACCTGAGTTTCCGCAGGGACCGTGACCGTGAGCGGTCTAGTAAGCTCCGAAAGGTCTGCCGGGATATTGGCGCGGTGGGACAGGGGTGCATTGGGAACGGATTCCTGTGCTAAGCCACATAGCACGACCATCAAGGTGATAGCGGCAGCTCGGAAGAACTTCATCATTGCAACTTCCTCCCAACGGTCCCTGGGCTGGCAGTTCAATTACAACACTTACAGAAAATTGGAGGGCAGCACCTTGCCGCCCCTATCCCTGATTGGAAGCTTGCCCGACGTCAAGCATTGTCTCGCTTAATGGGTTGAAAATCAATAGGGTAACCTGCAAAAGCTGAATTTCTCAATAGGGGTGGGGGGAGGGCTTTCTCAACTCCTAGAAACAAAAAGGCCCAACCCCAACGGTTGGGCCAGGAAATGCAGAAGCAGATGCCTGTTAAGCAAGTTTAGTGACCTTGTCGGCCTGGGGTCCTTTCTGCCCTTGGACGATCTCGAACTCTACCGTGTCGCCTTCTTGCAAGGTCTTGAAACCTTCACCTTGGATGGCCGAGTAATGAACGAAGACATCAGCTCCGCCGTCCTGGCCGATAAACCCATATCCCTTACTGTTATTGAACCATTTCACTTTTCCTTGAAGTCGTGCCACTTTCCTTCCTCCTTCGATTGTGCTTAGGAGTTGCAGATCTCAGGAAGCGCCAAAAAAGAAAAAGCCGAAGACCCGCTCGGTCCCCGGCCCCTTAACCTAAATGATCGCTTTCCCTGACGAGAACACTTTCCCAACTCCCTATCTCATACTGATAACGTCTCTAGCCGCGACTTGTCAAGGGAAATGTTCCAATCCCGATCATTAAATCCCTCTTAAAATCAAATCACCGATGTGGCGTGCCATAGAGCCACAGAATCCCCACTAATGTTTTCGCATCCCGGATTCTATGCTTCCGCACCATATTAAGTAACTGATGAACGGTAAAGAGTCCGACTTCAATGCGTTCATCGGCGTCTGGCTGGCTGCTCGAAAGCGTCAGGTCACGGGCCTCGACGAGATGCATTTTCTCGCTCAGAATGCCCGGGCTCGGGAAGAACTCGAGGAGGGGTTTGAAAATCCGGGCGCGGTAACCCGTCTCTTCCCGCAACTCACGTCGAGCACTTTGGCGCGGAGTCTCGCCCCGTTCCATCCCGCCCGCGACAAGTTCCCACAAACTCTCCCGTACCGCATGCCGGTATTGACGCACCATGATGATCCGGCCGTCGGGAAGATGGGGAATGACAACGACCGAACCCGGATGGCAAACAACTTCACGCATGGTCTCCACCCCACCCGGCTCGACCACGCGTTCGACTTTCAACTGGATCACTCTTCCCCGGAAGAGGGTATGGCTTTCCAGGACGCGGGCTCCCTTGGGCATGGATCTTGACCTCGACCGATGGCAGTACCACGTAAAAACCGGCGCCGGCAGTATAGCACCAGAGCCCCGCCGCCCCGGCGAGAGCGCCGGAGGGAGCCGAATCCGCGACGAACCGCCCCACGTGCCAACCCCCACGCGGCTAATGGGCCTCGTCGAGCTTCTCGGCGTAGTCTTTCGCTGCCTTCGGATCCGTCAGCGCTTTCAGCGCGTCGCGGTCTTGCTGGATCTTATCCCTCAGCTTCGCGTAAGTCTCGTGCTTTGCCTTGCTGGCTTCTACAACCTCTTTGGGCGTGGACGGATCCTGCCCCACCTTTTCCAGACACTTGACCAGACCATCCACCGCAATGCCCAAGAAGGTCAGCTTGTTCACAAGGTTCTTCTGATGGTAGGACTTCTCGAAGTCCGAAAGGCTCTCTTGCTTGACGGTCGAGACCAACTCCACCAACGGCTTCTTGGATTCCTCCACCATGGATTCCTCGTCTTTACAGGCTTGGGCATGGGCGATGTGCGGCCAGGCCATCAACCCGAATCCGATACTCATCAGGAGGGCTATCCCGCATGCGATTCTCATGGTTGTACCTCGCATTTCTGACCGTGCACCTTTGGGGACGCTGCCCATGGGCAGCCGATCTTGGGAGCCCGAAACCGAATACTGCCGCTCATGCTAGCACAGCTCACAAATGTTTTCTCTGCGGCGTGCATGCGGCACGCCGGGTAGTGTCCTAGTTTAATTGTAGCGCCGACCTTTAGGTCGGCATATGCCGGGCTAAAGCCCGGCGCTACACCGCAAATTAGGACACTACCCCCCGCCGCCTCGGCGTTCACCTGCGCCGCGACGTCGGGTATAATGACGTGACGAGACCGGTCATAGGAGAAAGCCTGACTCGGGCGTCAAGCGCGGGGGGAAGGTCCTGGATATGAAAATCACGGCGCTTATCGTTGATGATGAACAGCCGGCTCGTGACGAGTTGGCGTTCCTGCTCAAAGGCATTCCGGACCTCGAAGTCGTCGGCCAGGGCAAAAACGGCGTGGAGGCGGTGAACCTGGTGCGCGATCTGAGCCCACTCGTCGTCTTCCTGGACGTGCAAATGCCCGGCATGGACGGCTTCGGCGTGATCAAGCGCCTGCTCGAGAAGAAGTTGCGCCTGCCGTTCTTCATCTTCGCGACGGCCTACGATAATTACGCGGTGCAAGCCTTTGAAGTGAACGCCATCGATTACCTTTTGAAACCGATCGCCAAGCCGCGCCTGGAGAAGGCGATTGGGCGCGTGCGCCGCCTGGTTGAAACCTCGGAGCCCGCCAGCCAAAAGCTCGAGCGCCTGGTGCAGATGATCGAGGAGCGTCCCGCCACGCCCAAGGGAAAGCTCGTGGTCAAGAGCGCCAACCGGCTATTCCTGGTCGATTCTGACGACATCATCTATGCCAGCATCGAGGACGGCGTCATCAGCATCGTGACGCGCGAACTGGAAGGCCAGTCCAACTTCCGCACGGTGGAAGAACTGCAATCCAACCTCGACGCCAGGACCTTCTGGCGCGTGCACCGCTCCTATTTGGTTAATGTGAACCACATTAAGGAAGTCGTCCCCTGGTTCAAGAGTTCCTACCAGCTCAAAATGCAAGATCGCAAGCAGACGGAAATTCCCGTCAGCCGCGCCCAAACCCGCAAGCTGCGCGAGTTGTTGAATTTGTAAAAGCCAAGAACAAGTCAAAAGGTAAAGCGCAAAAGTCAAATGGCAAAGCCGGAAATCCGCTCCTTAGGAAACGGCCCATTGAGTTGCTGACTTTTACGTTTTGCGTTCCACGCTTTGGGTGAGGACTTGCACCTGTCTATTCGATGGGCCGCCGGCGGGCATGCGAAGCAACCACCCCGCCGCGTGGTTATCCCCGCATGGCATGTTCATCTCGTTCTGGGGGACGGAACGGGGGGTTGGTCAGATCGCCCTTCGTCCCCCGCCGAAGTGTTCCCACAAAGCCCGCACCAGCCCTGCCATGGTGGATTCGCTTGCTTCGAGGGTGACCGTTAGGCCGAGTTGGCGGAGGGTTTGGGATGTGACCGGGCCGATCGAGGTGATGGCAGTCCCGCGCAGTGTTTCTGCGAGCCGTTCTTCACCCAGGATCTTTGCGAAGTTCGTCGCAGTTGAAGAACTGGTGAAGGTGATCGCGTCCAGTGGCGGCTCGAGCAGGCGGGCGAGTTCTTCCGGGGGAATTTTCGGCATGACGGTCTGGTAAGCTTCCACGACTTCCACGCGCGCTCCGCGTTCCTCGAGCACCCGCGGCACCAGGTCCCGAGCCACCCGCGCGCGGGGAATCAGGAACGCTTTGCCGTGCAGGTCCCGGTCACCGAGGGCCGCGAGCAATCCCTCCGCCACATACTCCGTGGGCAACAGATCGACCTTCACGCCGGTACGAGCGAATTCCGCCGCCGTGGCCGGGCCGATGGCGCCGATCGTCAGTCCCTGCAATGCGCGCACGTCGCGTCCTGACACGGCGAGGCGCGCGAGGAAATTCCGCACCCCATTCGCGGAAGTCACCAGCAGGTAGTCGAATTCCTCGAGCCTTCTTATCGCCCGATCGAGCGGCTCCCACGATTCCGGCGGGCGAATCTCGATGGTGGGAATTTCCACCACCTGCGCGCCCAAGCTTGCCAGTTCTTCCCGCAGCGCCCCGGCCTGCTCGCGGGCGCGGGTGATGGCAATGCGCTTTCCGAAGAGCGGCAGGCGCTCAAACCAGTTCAGGCGCTCGCGCAGGGTTACCACCTCGCCGATCACGGTGATGGCGGGCGAGGTGATCGCCGCGGCCTTGGTGGCGATGTCCGCGAGCGAACCTTCGATAACCCGCTGTTGCGGCAGGCTGCCCCACTGGATGACCGCCGCCGGCGTCGCGGGATCGCGTCCATGGGTGATCAAGGCCTGGGTGATGCGCGGCAGGTTCCTGACTGCCATGAAGAAGACCAGCGTACCCGGGCAAGTGCCGAGTTGGGCCCAGTCGAGCCGCGAAACTTCTTTTTCGGGATCTTCGTGCCCTGCGATGAAGGTCACGGTGGAAGTGATATCACGGTGCGTGACGGGAATTCCGGCATAGGCAGGAACCGCGTGGCCTGCCGACACGCCGGGAACGACTTCATACTCGACGCCGGCGCGCGCCAGTTCGTCCGCTTCTTCGCCACCACGCCCGAAAACGAAGGGGTCGCCGCCTTTCAAGCGGCAGACCATCTTGCCCTCACGGGCGCGTGCGATGAGCAGTTGATTAATCTTGGCCTGCGGCAAGCGATCCGCTTCGCCGCGCCGGCCGATGCAGATTTTTTCGGCGTCCGAGCGGGCCAGGCGCAACAGCTCATCGTTCACCAGAAAGTCGTGAATGACGCAGTCGGCGCGCTCGAGGATGGATTTCCCTTTGAGCGTCAGAAGCCCGGGATCGCCCGGCCCTGCCCCCACTAAATAGACTTTGCCTCGTGCCATAAAGACGAAACTCGAAATTCGAAATTCGAAACTCGCTGGGATTCTCGCTGGGACTGATGAAAATGAGTCACTACTATGTCTTCCCAAGCGTTTTGAGGATCTCCCCTGCGCCTTGGCGGAGCAGTTCCTGGGCAACGGCATCGCCAAGCGCCTCGGGATCGGCCGCGGGTCCTTGAGCCTGGGCGCGAATCACCTGCGTCCCATCGAGGTTTGCGACGAGCCCCCGCAGCCGCAAATGGTCGTCTTCCACGACGGCGTGCGCGGCAATGGGCACCTGGCAACCGCCCCCCAGGCGGCGCAGCACGGCGCGCTCCGCGCGCACCGCCTGGTGCGTCGCGGCATGATCGAGCGGAGCTACGGCTTGCTGGGCGCGCTGATCGTCGGCGCGAATCTCAATCCCCAGCGCCCCTTGACCCACGGCCGGACACAACTGCTCGAAGGAAAAATACGCGGTGATATGCTTGGCAAGCCCCAATCGGTGCACGCCCGCCGCGGCCAGAACCAGCGCGTCACATTCGCCGCATTCGAGCTTGCGCAGGCGGGTATCGAGATTGCCGCGCATCGTTTCAAAAATCAGGTCGCGCCGCAGGGAGCGCAATTGGGTTTGCCGTCGCAAGCTGCTGGTGCCGATCCGCGCCCCCGGCGCGAGAAGCTCCAGCGCCTGGCCGTCACGCGATATAAATACATCGCGGGCGTCCTCACGCGGGGGAACTGCGCCGAGCGCAAGACCCGAGGGCAGGTCGGTGGGCAGGTCCTTCAGGCTATGGACCGCCACATCCACTTGGCCGGCGAGCAACGCTTCTTCAATTTCCTTGATGAACAGGCCCTTGCTTCCGACTTCCGCGATGGTCTGGGCGATGGACGCGGGCAGCGGCTCGTGGGGCGCGATGGTTTGCAGCTTGTCGCCGGTGGTTTTGATAATGCGGACTTCCACCTCGTAGCCGGCCGCCACAAGCTGATCACGCACCCAGTGCGCCTGCCACAGAGCGAGCTTGGAGCCGCGAGAGCCGATGATCAGTTGCATATAAAATCTCTGGCCGGTAAAAAGTGACGAGTGACAACCACGATTGCCGATTTTCGATTGTCGATGGACGATTGATCAAATTCGAAAATCGTCAATCGTCAATCGTCAATCGTCAATGCCCTTACTCCTCCAACCCGAAGATCTTGTGAATCAGCCGCACCAGGGCCACATGTTCCGGCTCACCCGCTCCGCTCTTGAGTTCGGTAATGGGCCCGTGCAGGATTTTATTCAAGATGCCTCGTGTCAGCGCCTCCACGGCCTGGCGTTGCTCGGGCGTCAGGCTTCCCAGGCGGCCCTGGTAGCGGTCCATTTCCGTCTCGCGAATGCGGTTCAGGCGTTCTTCTAGCGCCACGATGGTGGGCACCACATCGCGTGAGGCCAGGCGCTTCATCGTTCGCTGGACTTCGGTTTGGATGATTTCCTCCGCCCACACCGCCTCCTGTTCGCGCTGTTTCTTGTTGGCCTCGACGACGTGTCCCAGATCATCGATATCATAAACAAAAGCATTATCCAGTTCATTGACGGCCGGGTCGACATCGCGGGGCACGGCGATATCGACGAAAAATACCGGACGGTTGCGGCGCGCGGCGAGGACCTTTTCCACTTGCATCTTGCCGATGATGGTTTCGGGCGCGCCCGTCGAGCTGATCACGATGTCGGCCTGGCTCAGGTGGTCGAAGAGCTCTTCAAACCGCACCGGGGTGCCATGGAATGCCGCCGCCAGCTCCACGGCGCGGTCGTAGGTGCGATTAGTGACCAGAATGCTGCTGGCGCCGCTGCGCATCAGGTGTTTGGCGGCAAGCTCGCTCATCTTGCCGGCCCCCACCACGAAGATGGTCTTGCCCGCGAGGCTGCCGAAGATTTTTTTGGCCAGCTCCACGGCGGCGTAAGAGACCGATACCGCCGCCGATCCCAAAGCCGTCTCGCGCCGCACCCGCCGCGCCACGGCCAGCGCCTGGTTGACCACCTCGTTCAAGGTGCCGTTCAGCCCGCCCACCGTGCGCGCCGCCGCGTACGCCTGCTTCATCTGCCCGAGGATTTGGGGTTCACCCAGGATCATGGAATCCAAGCTGGCGGCCACGCGAAAGAGGTGCCGCACGACGTCCTGCTGCCGCAGGCGGTAGAAAAAGTGGGCGAATTGCGCCAAATCGCAGTGGTGATGGTCCGCCAGGAATCCCCGGATGATCGTCTCCGCATCCACTTCGTCTTCCGCCGAGGTCACTACCTCCACGCGGTTGCAGGTGGAGAGAATCATGGACTCGCGAATGCCCGCGCGGTGCACCAAATCCGAAATCGCCTCGCCCAGGCGCGCGTCCGGGATGTTCATCCTCTCCCGGATTTCCACCGGCGCGGTGCGATGATTGATGCCTAAGAGGGTTAAATTCATTTTTTGCAGCCCGGAGCCGGAAATCGGGATTCGGGATTCGGGGTTAGGGATTCGGGTTCACAATCCTGCCCAATCCCCGAACCCCTAACCCCGAATCCCGCGTTTCTAGCCCCCCGCCCCCAGCTTGGGGATATACCCGTGCTGCCCGCTCAGCAGGCTGATGCCCATGAAGGTCACGAGGATAGCGGCGAATCCGAAAATCGCGATGTAGGCAGCGCGGCGCCCCCTCCAACCCCCACTGACGCGCGTCGAAAAGAGTACAAGGTAGATGAGCCACGTCACCAGCGACGCCAGAATTTTCGGGTCGAGCTCCCACGGGCCTTTCCACGTCCGGCTGGCCCACACGAAGCCCGTCAGAATCCCCAGGCTCAAGAAGGGAAGTCCCAGGACCAGCGAGCGGTAATAGATCTCATCGCAGACTTCCAGCGAGGGCAGCCGGTAATAAAATCCGCGTGGCTGCCTGGATTTCAGCTCGCGTTCCTGAATCAGGTACATGACGGCCGCGACGAAGGTCAAGAAAAACGCCGTATAACCAAGAAAGATCGAACTGATATGCACCAGCAGCCAGCCGCCCCGAAACGCCGACGAATCAAATGACCGTTCCGGGCGCAGGGCGGAGATCAGGGTCAGCAGGAAAACCAGCGGCAGCATGAAGAGACCCAGGGAAACAATCCGGTAGCGCAGGTAAACGAAGAAGAAGGCGAGAGTCACCATGAACGCATAAAAAGACAAGGCGCTGCGAACGTCCGTGACCGGCAGCCGATGAATGCGCGCGGCTACCACGGCTAACGCCGCGGCGTGGGCGAGCAACCCGAGCCCCAACGCCGCGAGCGATGCGGGCGAAAGCGCCGGCCGCCGCCGTTTGACCGATGGAACGATCAGCAAAACTCCCAGACCGTAGAACGCCAGCGCTATCCACACGCAGATATCGTGCATAAGAGCTCCGAAGTAGTGGCCACAAACTTTTAAAGTATAGCATCCCTGGCTGGGGGGCTGGGGACGAGGGGTTAGGGATTTGGGGTTAAAGGAGGATACGACACCGTTTCGAGCCCCGACAGGGGCCGGGAGTGTACATTTCTGACGCCGACGCCCCCGGACCACCCCCTTACAGGCGACCGCGCAGACCACATCCAGGGGAAGGCAGCCACTCGCATAATGCGTCTCCGATGGGATGGAAGTCAGGAAGCATTGAACCTCACGAAGATGTCAGCGTGCCGCAACCGACAGGTTGTCCCTAGGTATCCTTCTAAACCCAAATTAATTACGAAATCTAACATTCGTCATTGACTCGGGTGTGCAACAGTGAATACCATGCAGCACCGCTTGCTTTCGCGTCGAGTAGTCTCGGGCCAGTAACATGCTTTCCAGCGGAAGTAATCCTCCTATCGCTCTAGTTCCTGCCCTCCACAGTCCTCGTCTGCGGCGAGTTATTTCAAACGCGTCTTCCCCTCAAGATGGTTATCTTGCGTTGTATAGAGGCGGTCACGGCTTAATGTGTTCGCGCTTAATAGTTGGGAGGACCTATTTATGTTCTGGAGACAACGCCCTCGTTCGTTCATCATGCACGAAATTGCTTCGCTTTTGCTGTTAGTCTCCCTGTTGTGCCTCTCGGACTGCGGTGGCGGCGGGACTTCCACGCCAGCACCTTCTCCAAATCCCGTGCCGGCCATCACGTCCCTATCGCCTTCTACGATCATGGTAGGCGCGGGAGCGACGACGGTTACGATTAATGGCAGTGGCTTCCTCGCGACTTCCTCCGTGCAGTGGAACCAGAGCAGCCGAACCACGACGTTCGTGAATTCCACAGAATTGCAGGTGGCGCTCACGGCCTCGGATCTCGCTGCGACTGGAACGGGGCAGATAGTGGTTGTCAATCCCGCTCCGGGCGGCGGCTCATCTAATGCCGTCTCGCTCGCCATTAATAATCCCAGGCCGCAGGTTTCAGGTATTTCTCCCAGCGCGGTGACCACCCTGAGCTCCGGCTCCACCATAACGATTACGGGAAGCGGCTTCGTAGCGGCTTCTACGGTTACGTGGAACGGTACCAATCACGCAGCCACGTATGTGAGCAGCACCCAACTCCAACTCACTCTGGTAGCGAATGACGTGGCCGCCGTGGGATCGGCGCAAATTGCAGTGGTGAACCCCACCCCGGGCGGCGGGACCTCTTCCGCCACCACGCTCACTATCGGATATCCTGTGCCGGTCATCAACTCTTTGAGTCCCAATTCCGTAGCTTGGAGTCTGGCCGGAATACCGTTGACGGTTAGCGGCAAAGGTTTTGTAGCCTCGTCCGTTGTGCAGCTCGACGGCGTTAAGCATGCCACGACCTACGTCAATGCCAGCACTCTTACGCTCACCCTTAATGCCAGCGATCTTGGCAACGCGACTTCCCTGGGGGTGACAGTCTATACAGCGGCGCCCGGCGGCGGTACCTCGACATCTTCGGCGCTGACGATCACCTATCCAATTCCCGTCATAACGAGTATTAGTCCCACCTCCATTCCCGTCAACTCGCCGGCTACTCAGATCACCATTGAGGGCACCGGGTTCACGGAAGTCTCCACGATTGAGGTAAACGGGAACCTGCTCAACCGGACCGAATCCAACCAGGCTCTTTTGTCTTCCACGGTGCCTGCTTCCGACCTCACGTCCGTCGGTCCGCTCTCCATCACGGTAAGTAACCCCGGCACGGCCGTTTCCAACGCACTGACGTTAACCGTGACGCCGAATCCCGTACCTGTTCTCTCCGGCCTTAGTCCCGGAGCTGCGGCAATCGGTGGGGCAGGATTCACATTAACGCTGTCGGGTTCGAATTTTGTGCCGGCGTCCACTGTCCAGTGGAATGGATCGTCTCGTCCGACCACATTCCTGAGTAGCAGCGAACTTACGGCCACAATTTATGCCGCCGACATCCAATCACCCGGCAACTATAACGTGGCGGTTTCTAATCCCTCCCCGGGGGGAGGAGTCTCTGCGGCTACTCCCTTCACGACCTACCTTGCGTTAGCTGCCAACGACCTTGTCTACAACCCAAGCACACAACTGCTCTATGCTTCGGTTCCCAGCGCCGGCGGGTCCACCCTCGGCAACAGCATTGTGTCGATCGACCCTTACACGGGGGTACTCGGTTCGCCCATCTGGGTAGGAAGCGAGCCCGGCCAGATGGCCCTGTCCAGTGATGGCAGCACCATTTGGGTGGGCTTGAGCGGTGCTGGGGCAGTGCGCGAGGTGCATTTAAATACCCAGACCGCCGGACTGCAATTCGGTCTGGGAGGAGGAACCGGCATCTACAACGCGCCGAATACCGCTAAGGCCTTAGCGGTCTTGCCAGGCTATCCCAATACGGTGGCGATTGCAGGTCCTACCAGCGACACTTATTCCAGCCTGGTGACGATCTACGACAGCGGCGTCGCCCGGACCAACGCCGTTAACGGAGCTGTCCAATGCTGTTCGGGTGTAACGGGCCTGGCCTTTGACCCCACAGGAACAATATTGTACGAAGCGGGAAGCGGCTATGGGGTTGCAACCGTGAACAGCACCGGCATAACCTCCGCTACTTCCCTCAATTCGGGCGTCTCGACCACGGCTCTGGATATTGATAACGGGCAAGCTTACCTCACCAGCGGCGTGGTTCTTAATGCCCATACCGGAGTCCAGGTCGGAGTTTTTTCCATTAGCCCGGGTGTGAACGCCAACGGCCCGGTGGCAACTGACTCAGCACTGGGAAACGGCTTTGTGCTCGTCAATTCATCTGCCCAGCAGGGCTATGCCATTAATGTATATGATCTTGCTACTTTTGACTTGAATGGCGCAATTCCCGTCGGTGGTGTCAACGACTTCTTACAAACCCCTTCATCGCTAAGGCGATGGGGCCTGGATGGGCTGGCATTCATCACCGGCTCCCAGCTTTATGTTCTTACTTCTCCGCTGGTGCAAAATCTTTCCTCATCTCTCGCTGACCTCAGCGTAACCGCCAATGCTCCGGCGGTGGGAACAACGGGAACCAACCTTACCTATAACCTGACGGTTGGCAATGCGGGGCCGCTCGCGGCTACGCCCGCCACCTTGATCGATACTCTTCCTAATGGCGTGACTCTCCAGAACGTCACGCCGAGCCAGGGCAATTGCAGTAGCGGAGCCATCATAAGCTGCGACCTGGGCAATTTGAATTCCGGAAGTTCCGCAACCATTAAGATCACGGTCACTCCACTGGCGGCGGGCACCTTGACGAATACGGCGGTAGTTAGCGCCCCCCAGGCCGATCCCCATCCGGCCAATAACACCGTGGTTTCCACAACCACCGTGACCGGCGTTGTTTACAATTCGGCTCCGGCCATCACTTCAATTTCACCTGCATTCGTGCAGGCAGGAGCAAGCTCCTTCACTCTCACGGTCAATGGATCCGGGTTTGCCTCCAATTCCGCCGTCCAACTGAACTCCACCGCTCTACCCACTACCTTTGTCAGCTCGACCCAGTTGACCGCTACCGTGGCGGCGAGCGACGTGGCTGCCATGGGATGGGCTTGGGTCAACGTCACCAATCCGGCGCGGGGAGGTGGAACATCATCCAACCTGCCGCTAACAACGTATGCTGTGGTCAGCCTGGATATCAATCGGCTCGCTTTTGATCCCTACACGCGAAAACTTTACGCCACTGTCCCCAGCACGGCCACACAAGTGACTGGAAACAGCTTGGTGGCGATTGATCCGACATCCGGGGTGCTCGGAACTCCGCTCGGTGTCGGCAGCGGACCGAACCGGCTCTCCGAATCCAGTGATGGCCAGTACCTGTTCATCGGATTGGACGGGGCCGAAAGCCTGACGAACGTTAATCTCACGACCATGACGCAAGGGCCGGTCTATCCCTTGGTTTTGCCTGGCTCCGGAACACCCACGCAGTTTGCAGCTCGAGATCTGGCGGTGGTTCCGGGCGATGATAATCTGCTCGCGGTCGATACGGGCGATAGTAACGGACTCGGCCTGCTCGACATTTCTGGCTCGACCGCGACGATGCGGCCAAATCTCACCGGTTCCTACACGGGTTCCTGGCTGACTTTTGCCAACAGTACAACTCTGTATTCCTATGACAGTGACACAAGCGCAGCGGAGTTGTATATTTGGACGGTCGGCAGCAGCGGCCTGACCTTGAACAATAACACGGGTTATACCATTGACGGCATGGGAGGATTTAACGGCGCGTACGAACTTCTTGATGGAATTGTCTACGGATTTGGGGGTGGGGTCGCCAGTGTAACCACTACTCCGCCCACACAATCCGGCCAGTTCGAAATCACATCCGCACAAGGAAGCGGTCAATCCATTGAGGGGTCCGGCGTATCCGCGAATCCCAGTTACGGACGCGTCTTCTATTTGGGGGAGACGCTGGCCGGTTCCGCAAATCCCGTGCTGCTGTCCTACGACAGCAATCGGTATGTCTTGCTGGGCATGCAACAATTCACCGGAGCCGCAGAGGGAGAAGATCTGCTCCGTTGGGGAAGAGACGGCCTCGCCTGGCATTCGAGCCCTAGCGGAGCCTTCGGCAATAGTTCGCCCGGCTCGGGACAGCTATTCCTGATGCGTGGACCCTTCATACTTCCCGAGTGGAGCACGGTCAACGCCGCGCCCGGCCTGAGCTCGCCTTCGCCGGCGAGCGCCTCGGCAGGAAGCGGCAACTTCATTCTCACCGTCACCGGATCCGGGTTCGTTCCGGGCGCGGTTCTGGAATGGAATGGTGCGGAGCGCACCACCAACTTTGTCGATTCGTCTCATCTGACGGTTGCCATCCCCGCGGCCGACGTGAGTCAGGCGGGGACAGCTACGCTGGTGGTGAACAACCCCGGCTCTAATAACTCGAACTCGATCACTTTCTCAATCAACTGAGCCCGTGAATCGTCGCCAAGCGGCAAGCGTAGCGCGCACCCGCGCCCCAGGGTCCGCGCTACGACGCTGCTCGGTCCCCGGTTCCGAGCAGGGCGGCTCTGCGGCTCAAAATGTAGAAACTCCAAGTCCACGGCGTAAGCTGTGGGTCAGCAAGCCCACCCTCCCCCTCTCCCGATAGGCGTTAAAATAACCGTTCGCCGCGCCGGAAATCCCGCGTAGCGGGCGCCGTCATTTGACCCACGGCGAGCCAGCCGTGGGAACGGGGGCAGGGCAAGTAACAGTTTGAACCCCGTAGGGGCGACGTCGGGCAACAGTTTGACCTGATTGTTAGCACCAGCTTGAAAGGGAGCCAGTTTCGCCGGTTTGGAGGGAACCACTACGTAGAAAACATCGCCTTCGGGCACACTAAACCCTCTGCGGGGAAAGCAGGGGAAGTTCCCCGACGCTCTGACTTCGGCAAGTCCCGGTCAAATTTCAACGCAAACAGTTACCCTCCGGCGCCGTCAGCCAGAAAGGCCACCATGAAGAGGGCAGAGACCCAGCGGACGGCGGAGGCTGCTTGACCGATAGCCGGCGCCCTCGAAGGGGCTTATATCGCGGCTCAGCCATGGGCTACTAAGTGCCGTGCCAGGCGCCTCCCGCACTTTAGGGGTGAGCGTGAGATATTGGCACTGTCCGGATGTTCTTCCGAAAGCATCCGACCAGGCAAGGAAAACATAGCGAGAAGGTGTGGGCGGGCCGCGAGCCCACAGTTTTATTAGTAGACAGTCTACCGCTGGATTTAGTAGATTGGCTGCTACTATGAGCAAGCAACGGCCCGGAGACCGCATCGAACTGGTTTATGGCTCGCTCGACGTGCTGATTCTGCGCACCTTGCTGTGGGGTCCGATTCACGGCCATGGCATTGCCAAGTCGATCGAGCGCCTGTCGGAAGAAACGCTCAAGGTGGAACACGGGTCGCTCTACCCCGCACTCCAGCGCCTCCAGCAGGAAGGTTGGATTTCGGCGAACTGGGGCCTTTCCAAAAACAAGCACCGAGCCAAGTATTACCGCCTCACCGCCGCGGGACGACGGCAACTGGTGGCGGAGACGTCGCGCTGGGAGCGCTTCGTGCGGGCCATTACCGGCGTTCTACGGCCAGCCGATTGCGAGGAAGGACAATGAGCCGTTTTCGATTTTCGATGGACGATTGCCCGAAGAACAAAGTTTGGGTGGTGAAAGCGTGGAATTGGGGCAAGGGCTGATGACTGAAAACCGAGGACTAAGGACTTAGAATGAGCTTGCGCCAACTGCTCGCCAGAATCGGCGCCCCGTTTCGCCGGCAGAAGCTGGAAGCCGATCTCGCCGAGGAGATCCGCTCTCACCTCGAAATGGAAGAGCAGGAGAACCTTAATTCCGGCATGCCGCCCGATGCGGCTCACTATGCCGCGCTGCGCCGCTTCGGAAACGTGACCTTGATACAAGACACTTGCAGGGAAATGTGGGGATGGGCTTTTGGGGAGTCGGTCTGGCAGGACGTCCGCTTCGGCCTGCGTCAGTTGGGGCGCAGCCCTGGGTTCACGCTGGTCGCGGTGCTCACGTTGGCGCTTGGCATTGGGGCGAATACTGCCGTGTTTAGCCTGATCAATGCGGCTCTACTGAAAATGCTGCCCGTAAGGAATCCGGAGGAGCTCGTGCAGTTCTTCGAAATCCACCCGCTCATGGAAAATGATTTGTTTTCTTACCCGGCGTTTCAACTCTTTCAGCAGGAGACTCAAGATTTTTCTTCGATTATCGCCTTCGCCAACGTGACGGATTTGGATGTTGATGTTAACGGGCATGGCCAGATCGCCAACGGAGAGGTGGTATCTGGAAACTACTTTTCGACTCTTGGAGTGTCAGCCATGCTCGGCCGGACTATCGATCCGATGGACGATCAAGTGGCCGGCGGGAATGCCGTGGCCGTCGTCAGTTACAAATATTGGCGCGAGCGCCTGGCAGGCAATCCTAAGGTGGTGGGGACCGAAATACTGCTCAATAGCCATCCATTCACCGTCATCGGCGTCACGCCGCCGGAGTTTTTTGGTCTGGCGCCCGGCTACCCCATCGACGTGTTTGTTCCGTTGAAAATGATCGCTCCGCTTCGCCCTGGATATGCCATGACGGACACCCGCTACAATGTGTTGACGAGCCCGCTTCGCCGCGCTTTTGTCATCATGGGGCGATTGCGGCCGGGGTCCACGCTCACCATTGCGCAGGCCCGCATGGAGCCGACATTTCGGAAGGCGTTGGACGATATGGCGTCGGGTTTGGCGGGAACGCCGCTCGACTCACCCGAGTCCCGCGAGATGCTTCGCCACGATAAAGTGCAGATCGCAGCAGCGGGGCAGGGGCTCGCCGATCTTCGCGACCGATTTTCAAAACCTCTGTGGATTCTGATGGCGGCCGTCGGACTGCTGTTGCTCATCGCAAGCGCGAATGTGGCAACTCTGCTGCTGGTGAAAGCGCAATCTCGACGACACGAAATGGCCGCAAGGCTGGTATTGGGAGCGCGAAGGCTACGACTGGTGCAACAGCTTATCACCGAAAGCGTTTTGCTGGCATTGGCGGGAGGCCTCGTGGGAATCATTCTGGCATTCTGGGCCTGCGGATCGCTCATGAGGCTGATGAGGCATACACCCATTGTGTTGGCAGTGCGGCCCGATCTCCGGGTGCTGGGATTTACTTTACTGATTTCGGTTGTGACGGCGATTCTCTTCGGCCTGATTCCGGCCTGGCAGCTCCTGCTGACGGACATGCCTTCAGGCCTGGCGCCGTACTTTCACGGTGCGGGCAGGACCACCGGGCGTTCTCACAGCACCGAAGCACTGATCGCATTACAGGTTGCAGTATCCCTGGTATTGATTGTGGGGGCGGGCCTGCTTGTCCGCAGCTTAGAGAACCTAAAAACCTTCTATCCCGGCTATCGCACCGAGAATGTTTTGCTGTTCCCCGTCAACCCACGCATGCTTGGGTATACGGTGGCGCAGGCGAATGCGTTATACCAGAGGCTGACCGATCAGATAGACGCGATCCCGGGAATACGGGGAACGAGCTTTTCCATGGCTGCGCCGCTTTCCGGTTCGCCGCTCATGGCCACGCTTAAAATCGAGGGCTACGAACCAGCTTCTGGCAGCACGCCTACCCTAGTTGAGCTGGGTGTCGTGGGCCCCCACTATTTCACGGTCCTCGGAACACCCGTCCTCGAAGGGCGGGACTTCACAACGGGGGATAGCGCGGGGGCACCCAAGGTGGCGATCATCAATAAGCGCATGGCGCAGGATATCTACGGCGACACGAGTCCGATAGGACGACGTATCAGCATACCCGGGTGGATGGGCGACAAAAGCTGGTACTCCATTATCGGCGTGGTGGCCGATACGAAAGACCAAAATCTTCGCGCTCCGGTTCCGCCGATGTTCTGCATACCACTCGAACAAACCGAGGTGCCCGCTGGAGTGACCTTCGAAATTCGAACCGCGAGCGATGCTGCGGCAGCCGCTCCCACTGTGCTTCGCGTCATTGCCCGAGTGGATGGCCGACTACCGCTTACTGGCATGAGGACGCTCAACGATCAGATGGACGATTCCTTGCTGCAGGAGCGGTTGATCGCGTCTCTGGCTAGCTTGTTTGGGGTACTGGCGGTGTTGTTGGCTTGTGTCGGCCTTTACGGCCTGCTGGCCTATCGGGTGAGTCGCAAAACAAACGAGATTGGCATTCGCATAGCGCTTGGTTCGGGACGCGTGCAGATCGCCGGAATGATTCTGCGCCAAGCAGCGCTGGTGGTTCTGGCAGGCCTTGTGGTAGGCATCCCTGCCGCGATTGGCGTAGCGCGCCTGATACGTAGCCAGCTCTATGGACTCGTACCGTATGACCCGATGACTATTCTGTTCGCGGTTAGTTTGATGACGGCTGTCGCGTCGCTGGCTTCTTATCTCCCGGCGAGACGCGCTATGCACGTCGATCCCATGGTAGCGCTGAGGCACGAGTGATGACTTTGTTGGTTGGGCGCCCTATGGCAGGCACGGCAGACCCAGCCGCGCCGGCAAAAGCTTAAATTAAATCGAATCCGACTCGCACTTAGAAATTCCTATGGAGTTTTTACCGCGTCCCCCCGATGAGGCTTTCAAGACCAGGCTCCCCTCAGGCTGATGATTTCGGCTTCCTTTTAGACTGGTGCTAACACCTGATGTCGCCCCTGGCGGGGCTCAGTGTTCCTTCTACCCCGATCCTTCCCACGGCTGGCTCGCCGTGGGCCAAATGATGGCGCCCGCTACGCGGGCTTTCGGGCCAGTTCGATTCAGCTTCGGCCGGGTACGGCGGCGAGTGAAATCAAGTTGTTCAGCAACTCGGCGGTGTGAACGGGCCGCGATATCGTCACACGAACCGAAAACAAACTGCGGGGGTCTCGGCCGTAGGCGAGATCAAATTCACAGTTTCCCAACAAGCGCGAAAAAAAGGTTCGGAACTCCGGATCAGCCGCGGCGCGAGCCTCTTCCGTGTTGGGGGCCAGAAGGCGGTCGTTGATGAATACCTCGATCTCCCGGCCACCGAAGCCGATCTTCCCCCCCAGGCCCGGGTCCGCTTCCAGCCACTGGCAGGCGGCAAGCGCCGCCTGCATGGCTTGGGCCAGCCGGTCCTGGTTTGTTCCCTCCAGCACCGCCTTGCGATTGTACCGGACGCCCAGGCGATCGCCGGTGTTATCGAGACTGTAATTGGCCTCGTGCCCGATCAACACCACGACGGGCCCCGCTGGGACATGCCGGTAATCCGCGACATCGAGCAGAAGTTCAGGGCACACCTGATTCTGGATCCAGGTATGAAAGACCGGAATCAAACGCTCCAGATCAACTTCCTGCGGATTCCTGACCAGCAGTTTCACGTTGACGTGCTGAAGTTCCATGCGATGCGTTCCTTGAAAAACGAAAATCGAAACTCGGGTAGTGGGTCAGTTCGGTTTGTTGTAGCGGCGGATTCTGACCGTCGGCTTTTCGCCGTTGCCATTGGGGAAGTAACCCCTCATCCGGCCTCCTCCGTCGGCCACCTTCTCCCCTGGGAGAAGGTTAGACTCCTGATTGCTTGCCCTCTCCGCGGGGAGAGGGTGGCCCGCGGCCGGCGCTTTCATCAGCCGGCGCGGGAAGGGGGCCCCACGTTTTGCACGTTGTGGGGGTGAGGGGTCACGTCCTTAAAGTGACGGTCCGTCACATCAGGCCCCGGCAGGGGCCAACCGTGGGTAGCCGTAGGTGAAACCTACGGAAAGGGAAGCCCAAAAATCGGTCCGGCCCTGGCGGGGCCGAACTTCCGTAGGGTCAACCCCGTTGGGGTTGGGAGATCAAGGGGGGCTTTACTATCCGTAGGTTTCACCTACGGCTACTCACGGTATCCCGCTTCGCGGGACTCGTGTCGGTCCTGAAGGTCCGCCCCCTTTCTAGAATTCACTCCACCAAAATAGGATACTACCTGTGTTTTGGCCATCTTTTGCGGCTCCACCGTTCTACGCCACGCTGACCGTCCCCAACCGGTTATAGCAGGCGTGCGAGGCGTCAATAAAGAGCTGCGCTTCATCGATCAAGTAGCGCGCGGAATCAGGCGTGGCCGGTTTGCCTGCCGCTTGATGCGCCGCGAACAAGTACTGAGCGAATTTTCCACCGGCGAAGGAATCGAAAAACTTCTGGGTGTCATAGAACCGGGCGGTAAATTCCTGGATGATCTGCTCGGGATCGTCGGAAATATCCCGGAGCTCCAGTTTGACCAGCGCCTTGGCGGCATGCACCATGGCGAAGTAGGCGGTCGTGGCGGCCGACCGGAAATTGCCTTTTTCCAGGTCCAACTGCGCCTCAAAGACTTCTCGTTCCGCCGCCGCCAGGTCGAATTCGATGGCGGCCACAACTTCACCGGCGCACTCCCCAACCCCCAAGTCACCCAAGCTGTATTCGCGCGGATCGCCCCAGTCGCTGAAAAACGAGCGATCCGGTTCCTCGGCGGATATCCGGGTGAGATCCTCCAGCAGGCTTTTGATTTCAGCTTTTCCGATCCGTTTGGTGAAATCCTTGAAACTTTCGCCGCTCTTCCGCATGACGACATAGCGATCGGTCAAGCGCGCCACCACTTCCGGAATGTTCTTGGAGGGGACCGCCACGATGGGCAGTCCGTAGGAGCCGGCGTTGTTATCCCATTCTCCTCCCAGCACCACCTGGAAGTGCGGCACCGCGTAACCCGCCATCTTGCGGCTGACTCCGTAGAAGCCCAGGTCAGCCACGTGATGCTGTCCGCAACTGTTAAAACAACCACTGACCTTGATGTGCAGGTTCTGGACCGCTTCGTCCAACTCAAAGCTCTTCTGGGCGAGCCGCTTGCGCAGTTCCGCCGCCAGGCCCCGCGACGAGGAGATTCCCAGCTTGCATGTGTCGGTTCCCGGGCAGGAAACGATGTCCACGATGGTTCCGGCGCCCGCCTCGCCCAGTCCCACGGCGCGTAAGGCTTCATAGATGTCGAGCAAATCGCGGTTGCTGACCCAGCGGATGACAAAATTCTGCTCGACCGTCGTGCGCAGCGTCTCGCGCGTATAGAGGCGAGCGATGTCGGCTAGCAAGCGAAGTTGGCTGGCGGTGATGTCTCCCAAGGGAAGGGTCACGGTGACGGTCGAGTAGCCTTCCTGTTTCTGCAGCCGGACGTTGGACGCGCGCCAGTGCTCGAAGGCTTCGGACCCCTGTGGGGGCGCTTCGCCGGGTGGTCGCAACCCTTCCTCCTTGAAACTTTCCACCGTTGCCAGGAATTCCGTCCAGCGGGGATCAGGCGGCAGCGTCTTGCGTTCCTCCCAAACCAACTCCTTGAATTTCTCGATTCCCAAATCGTGAATCAAAAACTTGATCCGGGCCCGATTGCGATTCTTCTTCTCACCCAGTCGCGCGAAGACTCGGGCGATGGCTTGTCCGATGGGTAGCAGCTCTTCCGGCGGCAGAAATGCGTCGAACAGTTTTGCCTGGTAAGGAACTGTGCCCAGGCCTCCGCCCACGTACAAAGCAAATCCTCGAACCTCCTTGCCGTTCTCGGTGCGGGTCACGGCGACCAATCCCATGTCGTGCATGTTGGCGAGGCCGCAAGCATGCTGCGCGCAACCGCTGAAGGAAGGCTTGAATTTCCGCCCGAAGCTCTGGCAGTCCGGGTGGCCCAGCAAGAACTTGGAAAGCGCGCGGGAGTAAGGGGTAACGTCGAAGGCTTCATCCGGGCAAACACCCGCATACGGGCAGGCGGTAACGTTACGTACGGTATTTCCGCAGGCCTCGCGCGTGGTGATGCTGGCCGCGGCCAGGCGGCGCATCAGGGAGGGGGTGTCGTCAATGTGGACATAATGTAGCTGTACATCCTGGCGGGTGGTGATGTGCGCGATGCCGTCAGAGTACTCTTCTGCAAGGTCGGCCAGGGTTTCAAGCTGTCCGGCATTGAGGCCCCCGCCGGGAATCTTGATGCGCTGCATCCCCGGGGCATCCCACAAGGTATGCGGCCCCTTGGTCAAATTGCCCGAGGGGTAGGTGAATTGCTGTACCTTCTTGCCATCGTGCCGCTGCCCATTGTCGTAGCGCTGCCCGTATATACCCCGACGTAACCGCGTCTCCGCGAACAGGCGCTCGTCGAATTTCCCTTGCTTCCGCAGGCCAAGGTCCGTCTCGAAATTGTCAACCTCGCGGGCGAGGGCCTCCGGCATCTTTCCGGAGAGGCGTTCTTTCCAAAATGGATTCGAGGCTTTCATTCTCGGTGCGCTCCAATAAACAAAAAACCCACCGCCGAATTTACGTCCGGCGGTGGGTTGGAATGAGATCCTTAAACTAGATGGTGGCTAAGCACCTCCCCCACACGTCGGCGTTGGCGCCGTACAACAGCACCTGGCCATGCCGGGTTGGAGGGTCTGAGCCATCACCTTCGCTTCAAGAATAACTTTACAGGCCTGAAATGTCAATCAGGGGATTGGGCCACTGGATGTCTACAGCTATCGCGTGGTGGCTGCACCTAAAAATCCGCCGTAAGGCGAAGCGTCCCACTGCGGGGAGGCGCGACGGCGTTTCCTGAAAAGAGGCCGGCGAAATCGATGACGTTCAGGCGGTCGTTCAGATTCTCGACATCGGCTTCGAACCGCATCGTCAGGTGCTCACTCTTCCAAAGGTCAGCGCCCACGGAGGCGTCCGCCGCCAGCGAGGGTTTCACGCGGCCATCGGCCAGGTTCAAGCGATTCACAATTTGCGTTCCGTATTGCGCAAGCGCCTCCGCGACCGTGCCCTCGAACTCAACCGGAAGGCCGCTTCCATACTCCCCGCCCAGGCCCACCCAGGCACGCCGGGAGAGTTGATACCGATAGCGGGCCCGCAACGTGTTGCGCTGGTCCTGGGAATCCCAAAAGCGGCCCACGCCCTGGATGTTCGAATTGATGTCTTCGACGCCCAGGAAGAGACCGCCGGTGGCCGGGAGATACGCAGAGCCCACCTGATAGGTGTAACTCACAAACCCCGAAAAGCGCCACCAAGAGGGAAGATCGAGCTTCCCCTCAGCCCCGTAAATTTCGGCCTTACGAAAGGCGATAGGAAAGCTCACGGAGGTGTCGAGCAACAGATCGTCGTCGGCATAGTTGTTTACATAACGGCGGTAATAGTTCCCATCCAGCTTGAATTTACCGAAGAAGCCCTTGGTGAAACCGGCCTCATAGTAGTTGCCGTGCGAGGGCAGGACAGGCAATCGCCGGAAAGCGGGATCGAGGCTCACCACCTGCGGCGAGCTCGACAGCAGGATATTCTCGAAGGCGGGAGTCTGGAAAACCCGGTCATAAGAGAGATGCAACACCATGTTGGCCGCCTTCCAATACCGGGCGACGCCGAGCCGCGGGCTGACAGCATTTTGATTCACCAGCAGTTGATAGTGGTCCCACCGCAAGCCTGCATTCAGGCTCCAATTGCCCAGGCGCACGTTGTCCTGGACGAAGGCGGCTTGCTCGTAATCGTGTCCCTTGCCGAAGAAGGCGAACGAACCGGGCGTCCCCACGTCAAACTGGGTGAAGTCCGTGATCGTATCGCGGAAGGCTTCGTGCAGGGGTGTAAAGTCTGCCTCCGCTCCGGTCTTCCACTCCTGAACGCCTTGATGGACCGCCACCGTAGCCTTCAGGTATCCCTCCCGAAAGCCGCGCTGCTCGGAAGCAATGATGGGGGTGGAAAGAGGGTTCGACCAGTAGCCGTCAGAATCCTGCCGGAACATGGCATGGAGGTCGCCCAGGATATTGGCAGAAAAAATGTGCTGGTAAGAGAAAATGCCCATCGTTTCCTGGTTGTTGCGGTCCTGGCGCTGGCCCACAGCCTCCTGAACTTGCTCGTTGGGCACCTCAAACTCGGATTGTTCATGGCGGATGATGAGTCCGAAGCGGTCGCGATCCGTCAGACCCCGCTCGTAGTGCGCGGCAAAATCAGAAGTCGTACCCACGTTGGTGTAATTCTGGACGACCGGAGGGTTTAGATAGCGGTCGGTGGTGGCGCCTGAGGCGCTCACTCCCAACGCATTTTTGCCCCAGGCATACTGCGCTTGGGCGTAGCCATCCGCGGTGTCGAAACTGCCGCCCCCACCCACCACTTTTCCGTGAAGGCCCGGGCGCGAATCTTTCGCCGTGTTCACCTCCACCACCCCGCCCATTTTCCTTCCGTATTCGGCGGGGAAGTTGGCGGTGTAAACGCTCATCGATTGCACATCGTCGGCTTCGATTTCAGGACCAAAGCTCGGGGAGCGATTGTCGGTGAGGGGAATCCCGTCCACCACGAACTGCGTCTGGTATTCGGAGCCGCGCGGATGCAGCACGGCGTTGCCTTCGTAAAGCCAGCCGGGTTCGGAATTCACCAGATCCACGAGCGAGCGGCCGGGCAGGGAGGCGAGGCGCTCGCGCAGCGTGTCAGAACCAATGCGCTCGATGGTGCCCGTGGCGTGGGGATCGACCAGCGTATTCGTGTCTTTAACCTCCACGGAGGCATTGACGGTGGCCAGGGTGAGCTTGATGCGGAATAGCGTGGGGAGGGCGGAGCGAATCTCCAAAGACTCCGAGAAAGGGATGAAACCCGGTTGCGCGACGCGGATTTTGTAGATCCCGAAGGGCAGCAGCTTGGCCACGGCGTTCCCGGCGTCGTCGGTCGTGAGCGTCTGCCGCACCTCGTTCGCGTCGCTGGTCAGCTCGACGGTGCTCTCGACCCCCAACCCTGCGGGGTCCGTCACCTTCAGGCGCAACTCTCCCGTGTTGCTCTGCGCCCAGAGCCAGCTTGCCGCCAGGAGCCACACGAAAACCATCTCCAACGCGCGGCGCAGCCGCGCGGCGTTGGCGTTCATGCCCCGGACTTGCACAGGCCGCTCCGCAGAGCGCGGATTTTTTACTTTGGTTCGAGAATCCACCGTGCCTTCGTTTTTGCCCTGGTTTTTAGTCCTGCTAAAACCCGCGAACTTGCACCTTTCATAATATACAACGCCTGGATTGGTCTGCTGGTAAAAGTAGGCGCGGTTCGCGAACCGCCCGTTGTTTTCTTGGCAAGAATTTTCGCGCAGATCGTAGGGGTCGCCGCGGCGACCGTTCGGCCAGGGCCAGCGCCGCTGGCCCCTACACGCTTGTTGCGGTTGCGCCGGATTGCGCTAGGCTTGTGGAAGGCAGGTTACGAGCTCAGTGGCTACCCGCTCATTGCTCCTTTCAGCGTCTGGTGGCCGTGCGCGCCTTTTGGTAGTGGTAACAATTCTCCGGCCACGCTGCAAAGGCAGATGCCATCTCGCCTTCCGACTTTGGTCAGCTCCCGACGGGGCAGGCTGGAGCAGAGCGAGCGGGTAGCGCTTGCCGCCAGGCGGTGCTTGCTGCACACCACCTGATTGTGGATACCCCACCAATCCCCACTTATCCCTGCTGATTCCTGTGACTCCACCCTTACCCACTCGGTCATTCTGTCAATATCCAGACGAATCGTCTGGACAAATGACCCAGCTAAATTGTCTAGACGGAAAAGCAGTGGCCGGTGGTCAGTGGCTAGTGGTCAGTGGTCAGTGGTCTTTCCCTGCCTACTGCCGACTGCCTACTGCCGCCTTCACCCTTCCCCTCCCCTCAGAAAAGCAGTCGTCCGTCGCCAGTGGTCAGGTGGTCTTTCCCTGCCCCTAACACCTAACCTCTCACCAACGCCGGAGCTGCGAATCTGGCCCGCGCAACGCTTACGGATGCTATCGTAATGACCTCACTTGAAAATAAGGGGGCGGGGTGTATACGCCCCCGACAGGAGCAAGGATGTTTTTTTTAAAGCCTCACTCCGACGACTCTATCTGGAAGACGAGCGCCCGTGGCTGGTCGGTTTTAGCGGCGGCAAGGAATTCCTCTCCACTGAGGACGTTTGGGCCTACCTGCTCCAGAACCCCAACCCCCGAGGCAATCGCCCCCGTAGGGACACGCCATGGCGTGTCCCTACGCCAGCGCCAGCAACGGTGAGTGCCCAATCCACATTAACACCAGCACACCCAGTTGTGGCAACAGCCGCTTTGGCTGCTGGACGTGCACGGTGGTTGAGCGCGACAAGGCCAGCGAAGGATTGCTCGCCCTTCCTTTCTTGGCCAGTTTGGCGCTTAATAAAACGACGGCCTGGGGTTTATACTCGCTTTGAGATTTCCGCCCCGTCGGATCAGCCGAAAGGCCTCCGGCGGGGTTTTGCTTTTATGGCCCCGGAAACTGGAGAAATGAGCATGCTGACCTTTGTGGATCCGGGGTCCTCTCACACACTCTCAGTGATAATGTTCCGCCCCGGAATGCTTTGAAAATCTCTGGCGTTGTGAGTTACGAGCGGATAGCCCTGTTGAACAGGAAGGAAAACACGTCAGTATCAAGCAGGAGGGTGCTCACGGTTTGGCAAGCTCGCGATCTTCCCGCCGGCGTGCGTATATATCCTTGACGAAGCGTTCGAACTCCTGGTCACTCTCCCACAAATCAGCGCCGTTGCCCAGGATGTCCTCCAGCTTGGTGGGCTTCACCCCTTGCTCCGCCGCGAGGGCTTCAATCGACCTTGACTCCGAAAAACCGGTCGCCGGCTTTCCGCTCGTGCCCCCGGTGGTAACTCGTTTGGAAGCCGGCCTTAGGTTCCCGGACCGGCCAACCTTGGACCGGCGATTCATGGTTGCTTTTGCCATCGTGTCACCCTCCTCTGGCTCCCATCGGCTCACGGCAAGCTCGTCGAACCTTCTCCTTCCATCCAGTCTAGCATCGAGCGCCGGGCGTCGCACGCCGAATCAGCGGGGTGTAGTTTCTTGAGGTGGCACAGGCGGCGTGCCCCGTCTACCGTCTACTGTCTACCGTCTACCGCCCATGACCAGACCTGATTACTGGCTTACCAAATTCTCGAAATTACAGATTGACCGCGGCCGAAGCGATCCCGCGCCTCACAAGCCGCTTTTGCTTCTCGTCTCGTGTGATTTGGTGGAGAACGGGCTTGGGTAGCGCGGAGTTGTTCTTGAACTCCGCGGCTTGTATACTCGGGAACGGTCGAAGAGCCGCAGAGTTACAGACCAACTCTGCAAGCTCGTAATTTCTTGTTTTTTTAGCAAGAATTTTTCAGGCCCGCGAGCAGCGACCGCGTAAATAGAGGCTCTGGACGCATAGACATTCTATGTGACGGACTGCTTTCCGCCCTTTTTGGTTGCGGCTCCGCCGCGCTGCGCTACCTGCTACGAATAAATGAGCCTGGGTTGTGGTTCCTGAGATTGCGAGGGGCGACAAGGTAACCTATCGAAATGATTTACAAGCAAGACTACTATCAAGGCGTCGCGGTTTTGCAAGTGATCGGTCATCCCCGCTACGTCGGCATACGCAAGCACGAGTGCGGTTTCATAGTGAATGACAAAATCTTCTTCCTCGTAAAATACAGCACGAAACCAAGGTCTCCATGGAGATTCACGTTCACGCAGGACGAGCTAAATCGCGTTGCCTCTCTGATAGGATCCTACCGAAGGCTTGCAGTTGCCTTCGTGTGCGGCGGTGATGGCATTTGCGCGCTTGGGTGGGACCAGATAGAGAACTTGATGGGATTCGACCCCGGATGGATCGGAGTGAAACGCGGGTTTAGCGGTAGCTATGCAGTCTGGGGACCTCTTACGGCTCTCAAGCGGAGGATTCCGTTAAAGGGCTGGCCAGAGATTTTATTTAGTCGAGGGGGGAGGACGCCAAATGAGTACGCCGAACACGCAGAATCAGAGAATTGTGGTGACTAGTGGCCTCCACACAGAGGAAGTCTTACGGATTCTTGCGCCTGAAATCAAGGCGCCGGAATCGTTACGGTCAATAAAGGAGAAGGCAGCGGCAATTATTCGCCAATCCGTCGACCCACTAGCTGGCCCGCCCTCGGAACCGAGCGATGGCTTGCTATATGGACTGATACAAAGCGGGAAGACAAACATTATCACCGTGGCAGGACAGGGCAGGTGAACGTCATCGTTTGAGGTTATAGATCGCCGGTGCGGATGAGGACAGACCCATCTGGTTCTATGCGGCCAGCAAGGTATTTCTGTCGCGCTTCTTGCTCAATGACCTGACGGTTGGCCCTGAACGCTTCTAGCTTGTCTCTGTTATCTGCTCGGAAGTGGTCGTCCAGGGCATCGCTGCTTATCTCGCAGCGAACGCGCGTTTCTCCATCCTGTCCCCAGAATACGACAACTTTCCGGTCAAAACCATATCTCTCTTCCGGCTCAGGAAACCTCAAATCATGTTGTTCACGTATATTCACCTTCTCGGGAAACAATCCTGGCATCCAGCGCGAGGCAAGCGCTGCCGGAAAGACGAGGCGGAGCGGGGCGCGCGCACTTTCTGAGGCGAGTACGCCCCGGTCGATCAATGCTGAGACTATGCGGCGGGCATGGCGCTCGCCCACACCCACAACGCCCGCAGCGTCGGCACGAGGCAGGTCTCCGCGGTAGAGCACGGCTTCGAGGATGCTCCCTGACTTGGGCGGCAGGGTGTTGACCCTAACTTCTTCTTCCGCCCAAAGAAGAATGCGTGCCCGCAGGCGATCGGGCTGCATCAGGCTTTCCATGAATTCCACCTGGTCGATGCAGGTTCGGAGAAAGAAGTCTGTGAAGCCCGCCAGAGCCTCCTCGCTCAAATTACCGCGCCCGTCAAGATCGTCGCGACGGGTGCTGTCACATGCGGCAAGGTGTCTTTTATAGGTATCAACATTGCGCGCCAGGCCACGCGCCGCCGACCAAACGGCGCCGCTATTGAGTGTTTCCAGCAGCATCGCATGGGACATCAGGCGGGCCACGCGGCCATTGCCGTCAACAAACGGATGAATCCACACGAGGCGATGATGCGCCGCAGCAGTGCCCAGAATTGAATCCGTCTTGCCGAGGCGGTCGTAAACTTCCTCAAAGCGTTTCAGAAAGCGCGACACGGCGCCGGGACTGACGGCGATATGGGCGCCGACCTTGACGTCTTTCCTGCGGAGTTCGCCGGGGACGACCCGTACGCGTTCTTTCGTTTCCGGGTCCTCCACCCACAGCATATCCTTAGGCAATAACTCGCAGAAGCGGCGATGGACTTCGCAAATGCCGTCCCTTGTGGCTGCGCGCCCCTTCAGGCCGCCACCGTCGATCCATTTCTGCACGGCGATATGCGCTTTCGCTTCAAGCTGCAGATCGCGCTTGTGGGCGTCTTTGCTGTAGTCGTTCTTTAGCGCGCGCTCGATATCGACCGGGTGAGTATCGTGCCCCTCGATCAGATTGCTGTAGTAGCAGTTCATTGCGCGCACTAGATCGGCAACCGAGGCCAGCAGGCTCTCCGGTAGGCTGCGCTGAAACCCTGCGGACCTTTGCGCCAGCTCCAGGGCAAGGTCTGTCAGCCCGCTGCGATGACGCGAGCCTTCGCCAATCAGCAAAGGCTCCATAAGTGAAACCAGTTCACCCCGGTCTTCCGCCGCTATTGTGTCCGTTTTCATGTCCGCATCATATATTCGACTAAAGTATTTTACGACATAGTGTTATATGATTGTCAAGACACAATATGTCCTAACAAAAGTCCGCTTATAAGTCCGTTCCAATATGCACTTTCCCAAGCCAGAATCGATGCACTGGAATCCCTGGATTCACGCCCCGCAGGACGGCAACCCCCGTGTCTGCGCCATTCGCCCACCTGCCACCGGTTCGATCTTTCAATAAGTTCGGATAAGTCGAGGAACTCCCCTAGTCTACCATCGAGGCCGCTTACTTCCGTAACTGACGGCTTGCGGAGTTCATCCCTCAAAAAGACGCTGGTGGGAGCGGGTAACCGAGGGCGAGGGATTAGTGTTTTACGTAACCAGACCCATCGGTGGTGCCATTGGGCTGGGCAGAGTGAGTACAAAATTCAAGCAGGACAAGCCGCTCTGGCCAGCAGAGATTCAAAAGGGCGAGGTGCTCTGGCCGCTCAGGTTTGAATTCGATGTCGAGTTTTGCTTCCCGCCCGCCAAATGGGAAACTTCGAGGCTCGAGATAGACTCCCTTCGAGCAATTGTGCAAGCGGGCTTCCAGCCCCTGAAAGAGAAAGCGCGAGACGTAGCTCTAGAAGCCTTTAAGGCATTTATTGCACCGCCAGTCCGCGAGAAAGGGGATGTGACAGGCTTGCATGAAGAACTTAAGTCGAAAATAGCAGAGATGGGAAGAATTCAGAAGTTTATTGGCGAAGTTGAATACCCAATGGAAGAAACGAGGTTGGACGTGGTTTGGAGGAGAGTCGAAAAATCAGTGCCGACTTACGTTTTTGAGATCCAAGTCGGCGGCGATATTTACCATGCTCTCGCAAAACTCAAACATGCCTACGACCTATGGAATAGTCGCATTTTCCTTGTTGCCGGTCCGGGCGACAGAGAAAAGGCCGACTCTCTGCTGAGCGGCACATTCCACGAGATCCGAGATCGCATTGCTTTTAATGAAATTGAGAGAATGCAGGAACTGTATACGAAGAAGAAAGCTTATAGAGAATTGGAAGAGGACGTGGGCATCCTTTAACTTGAAACGCGCGATTTGCTATTTCCAGCCGATCTCCACGGTCCAGACTCTTCCTTTGGCCTGAAAACCGAGCAAGGGATGATGCGGGTTCTGCTTGAACAGCTCATACTTCTCGCTTGCCAGGTCCTGTATATGTACGGGGAGTTGAGCGAAGTGTTTCCAAAAGCCCGAGGTGGCGGAAGATTGAAGGGGGTTCACGGCTTGGAGATTGGCGGGGAGCGACGAGCTCGTGTTTCAGCCAGGAACTCATCCAGCGGCTTTGACCGGCCCTCGCGGGCGTCGGCCTGCGCCTCCTCCAGCATTGCCATCCCGCGACCGCCGGGTGAAAAGTCATCCTGAATCTGGCGGTCCCATTCCTCCACGTCCTGTTGGAGCACCCATGCGGCCAGTCGGGTCTTCTCCTCCAGGGGGAGATCCGCAATTGCCTCTTTGATGGCTTCAATCGTCATGGCTTTACTTTACGCGAAAGGGTCTCTGACCGCAAAGAGAAATTACGAGCGGCGCCGCGCCGCTACATTAGTAAGATCGTAAATTCTTGTTTTTAGCCCTATTGCAGCCTTGTTCAGCCTCAGTGAGGTTCGGTTACAGTGCGAATGGGCGGTTTGGTGGCGACCATCGTCAGGAAACCGATCGCCGCGGCGATGATCATGGTGAGCAAAGTGCGCTCCGGCGGATAGTTGGCAAGCGCGCCGGCGAGCGAACCTCCCACCGTGCTTCCGAGAAACTGCGCGGTGTTGTAAAAGCCCAGCGCCGTTCCATAGGATGATCCCGGCGAGGCTCTACTGACCAGGCTGGGAAGAATCGGCTCGAGTCCCGTAAAGCCGATATAGAAAAGGGTTCCGGCCAGGAACACCGGGAACAAACGCTTGGGGTCCTGGCCCAAGGCGGCGGGTTCGAAGAGCAGCAGGAAACTGGGGATGAACATCAAGTAAGCAAAGGCGGCGAGCGGGCGCGCCCACCCCTTGTCAGCACCTTGTGAAAAGCCAAACATGGTGACGCCGCTGATCAGCATCATGGGCAGCAGCAGCATGTAGTATTGGGTCAATTTCAGGTGGTGCTGGCCGGTGACAATCAGAGGGAAATGAAAGAAGAACGTGGTCATGAAGAAGTTGATCAAGAACCCGCCCCCGGCGTAAGCGATGAGCGGCGGATGGGAAAAGACGTAGGCCATGGGGGCGGGCGCCTCCCGCTTCGGGGCCTCGTCTTTCAGGTAGCGCACCAACAAAAAGTCCGTCGCCAGGCCCAGGAACCCCGTCATCCAAAACAAGGATGCCGTGCCAAACCATCCCGCCAGGATGGGCCCGCCGATGATTCCCAACGCAAAAGACACGCCGATGGGAATGCCCAGAACGGCCATGGCCGTAGAGCGCCGCTCGGGCTCGATGTAATCGGCCACAGTGGCAAAGGCCACGGAGATGATCGCTCCCCCGCCTTGCACCAGGCGCCCAAAAATCAGCTCCCAGATTTGCCAGGAATGAGGAAACAGCGGAGGCAGGGCGCAGAGGAATGAGCCCACGCTGAACAGCGTCATGCCCATCACCAACACCCTGCGGCGTCCGATGCGGTCCGAAAGCCTGCCCAGGGGAATTTGCAGGATGGCCATGGTCAGGGCGTAGGCGCCGAAGGCGAAGCCGACCAAAAACTTCGAGGAAGTGAACTGGAGCCCGTAAAGGGTGAAGACCGGCAGGACTAGAAACAAGCCCAGCATGCGCAATCCCACCATGCTGGCGAGCGTGAAGAGCACTTTCTTTTGCGTGGAAGTGAAGGAGAAGCGGTTACGGATCGTCGTGTTGGCCATTTAGAAGGTGTCTAGTGGTGGTCCACGCGGGGTGGAATCGGGCGCGCGCGCAGTTCCCGGAGCAAGATCAGCATCCTCTCCACGGCGGCGTTGACGAACTTCTCACCCTTCTCACGTGTGGCCTTGGTAGGATCGCCAAAGGTCCCGGTCTTCGAATTGCGGCTGGCCCATTCCTGGAAAACCAGCCGCGACGGTGTCTCGAGATCCCAGAAGAAGAACTCGGAATTGGGCGGCAGGTTTATTTCCTTCTCGGCCTTTTCAAACTGCACCAGGTCAGGGCGCAGATAGAGCAGCACGGAGGTTTCAAGCTCGCAGGCATGCGCCATGCCCCCGGGGATTTCCGATTCCCGCAACTCGCGAAAGAGCTGCGGAGGGATCAAGCTCCACCAGGAAATCATGCCACAGATCGCCTCTGTCGTGTTCGCAATGTTGCGGGCCGCGATGTCGAGAAAGGGAACGTTACTGCCGTGTCCGTTCACCAGAAGGATTTTGCGGAAACCATGGTAGGCCAAGCTCTTGCCGATGTCGGTCACATAGCCGATGATGTGCGGCCCGTCGATGGCAATCGTGCCGGGGAAATCCAGGTGATGGACGTTGAAGGAATAATAGACGGAGGGCATTAACACGGCCTCGTGCGGCACTTGCTCGACGGCCCGTCTTGCCACCTCCGTGGAAGTCAACACATCGGTCACCAGCGGCAGATGCACGCCGTGTTGCTCGATGGTTCCCACCGGCAGAACGGCCACCCGCTGCTCCGCCACCGCTTCGCGGATTTCCGGCCAGGTGAACTCCTCATAGCGATACTTGTCAGGCATGGCGGTTTCCTTGGGTTCGTGCGGGCGAGGTGTCCCCCCAACCGTGGAGGGCTGGGGGTTAAAGGCCGGTGGCGTGCATCACTCCACAAATTCCGCCTGCACACGCTGCGGCAGTACGCCTTTTTCGTAACCGCGGTCGAGGAGCGCTTGCACCGCCTGGCGGCCGCGCTCACCATAATCGAGCGTCCAGTCGTTCACGTACATGGCCACGAAGCGGTCGGCCGTCGGGGTATCGAGCCCCCGGGCGAACTGCAAGGCATAAAGCAGGGCTTCTTCGCGATGATCGAGCGAGTATTGAATGCTTTCCTTCAGCAATTTGGCCACGGCGCGCATGGTGCCCGGGTCGAGCGACCGGCGGATGGCATTTCCACCCAGGGGCAACGGCAGGGAGGTTTCCTGATGCCACCATTCACCCAAATCCAAAACTTTATTCAATCCGCATTCGGCGTAGGTCAATTGGCCTTCGTGGATCAGCACTCCCGCATCCACTTTGCCCTCGGTGACGGCATCCAGAATATCATCAAAGGGGGTAAAAACCGGCTCGAAGTCGCGTTCGTAGAGTTGCAGGATCAGATGCGCGGTGGTCATTTTCCCCGGCACGGCGACGCGTTTGCCGCGCACGCCTTCCGGTCCCAGCGCGGCGCGCGCCACCACCACGGGCCCATAGCGTTCCCCGAAACTCGCTCCAGAAGGAAGCAAAACGTAGCGGTCGGCGAGGTAGGCATAGGCGTGGAAGGAGATCGCCGTGACGTCGTAGACGCCCGCCAGCGCCTTCTGGTTCAGCAGTTCAATCTCTTCCAGAATGTGCGAGAACACCAGGTCGCTGGACCGCAGCTTTTTGGTCGCCAGGGCGTAAAACATGAAGGCATCGTCAGAGTCCGGGCTGTGCGCGAGCTTCAGCTCGAACTCGCGGGGCTTTGGAGAATCCACCTTCTGCGGAGATATGGACGACATACCTTGGCTCAGTCAGCAATCAGCGTCAAATCGCATGCCCTTGATAATACCATGAGGAAGTGATTCCGGCAATGACTACTGCGAGTTATATTATATATGATAATACCAACGCGTGTATATTATTATCATATTATAAAGTTCCCTGTGAGGCCACTGCCGGCCTCCGCGACAGGCCCGGGCAGGGGCCAACCTTGGGTAGGTTGGCCTAGACCCCTGCTTTTTGGGGTCTGCGATGCCCCGAGAAATCCCCTCTAGGGTTTACCCGGCCCTCCCCCTGCCAGGCGCGCCCGAATCGCCCCTTTGGCGCGCAGGGACTCTGCTGCCACGTCGCCATCGGGATCGTGTGAAAGCCGGTCGAGAGGCTCCAGGCTCGTCTGGTCGCCGCTGTACATCAATACTTCGCAGAGTCGCTTGCGCACGGCCGCGTCCTGGTTTTGCAGGTAGGGGTAAAGCTTGGGGAGGAAGCCGGGTTTCCAGGCCAGTTCCGTCAGATAGGCGCGGGCCGTGTCGCCCCGGTTTCTGGAGCCCAAATCATCTACCATGGCGTTCAAGTAATCCTGCTTGCCAAGTGCGGTCAGGGCGAATTCGATGGCCAGTTTCACCTCGGCTTCCTTTTCCGCGGCAATAGCTTTTTCCAGTTCACTCTGGGTTTGGGGATCGGCGGCACGCCCCAGCCCCTCTGCTGCCGCCTGCCGCACGTTCTTATCCTGGTCCCATAGGGCCTTGATGAACAGCGGAACGGAAACCTTTTCACCGAGGTAAGCCAATCCTTGGATGGCCGCGATTTTGTCTTTTTGATCCGCGTCGTTCTCGAAGATCGACTGCAACCTGGGCAGGGCGTCCTTGGCCCGCAGGATGCCGAGGGTGACGCAAGTGTCCCGTTTGACGTCCTTATTCGGTGAATCCAGCAAGTCGGCCAGTTTAGGGCCTGCCGAGGGGTCCTTGATCTTGGAAAGCGCATTCAGCGCTTCGCGCGCCAAGTCGATATCGGAGGAGTGCGCGGCGCTGACCAGATCCGGCACGGCGGGTTGGGCGAGCAGGGTGCCTAACCCTTTGGCGGCTTCGCGCGACGCCTCATTGGAGCGCGTGTCCTTAAGCACCGCGATCAGGGTGGCGATGACCTGCGGGTCCACCTTCAAACCCGGGTCGATTCTCGTCATGTCCGGTTCGAAATGACTCTTGACGCGCTGCACGTTTTTCCTCATGAACCCCGAGAAGCCCCCACTGGGAGAAACACCGGTGTAAAAACCTACCAGGGCCTTCACGGCCAGCACCCGCACGTCGCCGTCCACGTCCCTGCTGGCCTGCTCCAGGGGCGGCAGAATATCCGACTGGTGGAACTGCGCCAGCGCCAACACCACTTCACGTCGCACCTTGGCGCTGGGGTCAGTGAGCGCTCCTGCCAGCGCGGGAATGGTGGCGGGGTTGCCTTCCTTGCCCAGGTCACTCGCCGCTTTCGCCCGCACGCCCTCGCTGTGCCCCTGTTTCAGGAGCATGACATTGGGGTTGTCGTCGACAGATGATGTGGCGGCGGGAGGGGTGGCGGGCTTAGACGCTTGCGCCCACAGGGTGGGAGCCGAACCCCAGGCCAGGAGCAGAACGATGAAAGCCGTCAGGTAGAGACAATGCTTCATGATGTTTAACCTCGTGATTTTGGACCCACCCAGGTGGCAAGCGCGACTTCCCCGCGCCGGAATGAATTTTGGGGAAACTGAGTAGTGGTCAGTTTGCTTGTAGCGGCGGTCACTGACCGGGTCTGTCCAAATTTGCGAACTCTCCGCGTGGTCAACGCGGCAATGCCACCCTGGCTGTAGGGGTACGGCTTGCCGTACCCTCTTCATTTTTATCATGTGACCGAACCAAGAGGGTACGGCAAGCCGTAGCCCTACAGCCAGGCAGAGCCCCGCCCTAAGGTTCCAACCGGGCTGAGCCTGGGGCGTTTCTATTTTCCGATGCGCATAATACTGAACTGGGTTTTCCCGGAGGCCGTGTCGTGGGTAATGGTGACAGTGAAAAGACCATTCGGTCCCCCGACTTGCACCAAGGTCTGGTTATTGGTTTCCTGTACCAGGGCCTTGGGCCCCAGCTTGTCTTTGTAAAAGCTCACGACTTTATCCACCGAGTCGTCAGTGACGTACTGCTGCACTTGGAATCCTCCCACCGCCAATGACGCCCCTTCCTTCGCCGTGGCTCCGGGATAGATCAGAGTCGCCGGATCGATGGAGGTAGCCGACTCTTGGGTCGGAGCCTGCCCTCCCACCGCCGGCTGAGTCCCCGTGGGCATGGGGAAGGTCATTTGGGCATGCCTCTCGAACTGATGGACTCTTTGTCTGGTTCGATAAACAAAGTAAACACACGCCCCGGCTCCGAGCAGGCTGAAGAATAGCAATATGGCCACCACCACAAGAATGATCTTGAGGACGGGGCTGCCAGACGTGGTGGCCGGTGCGGCGGGCACTGGCGCCGCCCCCACGGGGGCGGGAGTAGCCGGGGCCGCGCTGAGGGGCGTTGGCGGAGCCGCCGCTTGTGCCATGGGCGGTTGCGCGGGCGCCGGCGGCCCCGCGAGTGCCGCTCCACAGGCTGTGCAAAACCTTAATCCCTCGGCTAGAGGGGCACCGCATTTCGTGCAGAATTGAGCCATCGGACGTTCCTCCTCTTCGGATTCGCGCTCCGGAGAAGGCGCAGGTGACGCCGCCCAAGGGCGCAAGCTGCGCGAGGCTGGTTTTCGGCCATCTTCCCGGACAGTGGGCGGAGCATAGCACTTTTCCCCGCCTGCGTCGAGATGGCGAGCCGTAGGGGTTCCTCCTTGCATCCCAATGTATTCGCGCTTACCTTTTTCCTGGGGGGGCGTCTAACCCGAGTGAGAGGTTCGAACCATAGACGCAATGGATGGCGCCTGCTTGGAGCTAGCCGGCAAAGTTGCTTCACCACCATCGCGGGAGAGTGAACTCGAGGAGTTCGCCCTGATCCGCCGCGCCCAGGAAGGTGACCGTTCCGCCTTCGACCTCCTTGTGCGCCTATACGACCACGACGTCTTGCGGCTTGCCCTTCAGGTCGTCGGGTCCGCCGAGGAAGCCCGCGATCTGTACCAGGAGGCGTTCCTGAAAGTGTATCGCTCCCTGCGCCATTTTCGCATGGAGGCGCGCTTCTCGACCTGGCTCTACCGCGTGGTGACGAATGTTTGTCTTGACCACCTGCGCCGGCGAAAGGGGCGCAAGGAAATTACGCTTCCCCCGGCCGAAGAGGGTGAGCCGGAGTACTTACAGACCGTGCCAGACGAGCGCCCCACGCTCAACCCGGAGCGCGCCACACACTCCAGGGAGATTGCCCGGCGCATCCACGCGGCGCTCGACCGGCTGAATCCCCGTGAGCGCATGGTCTTCGAGTTGAAGCACTACCAGGGTTTGAAATTGCGGGCGATCGGCGAGATATGCAATACCAGCGAGCAGACCGTCAAGAACTGCCTGTTCCGCGCCACCCAGAAACTGCGCGCGGAATTGGGTGATTTGGTCTAGGAGATTGATGAAAAAGATTGTAGCGCCGACCTTTAGGTCGGCACGACTCCTTCAGCTCCGGATCTCGCAAGGAGAGTACAGACCATGAATTGCCGGGAGTTCGAAGAAAACCTGCCATTGTTCATTTACGCCGAGCTGCCCGCCGCGGAGCGCGCCGCGTGCGCAGCGCACCTGGAAACCTGCGAAAACTGCCGGGCGGCGCTCGCGCGAACCGAGCAACTTCACCGCACTTTGGCCGGGCGGCCCCGCCCGGAGCCCTCCGCCGCGCTGCTGGCGGAATCACGCCACGCCCTCGACGAGGCATTGGAACGCGATCAACACGGCTGGCGGGCGCTCGTTCAATATGGCTTGCCGCTCTTTCGCCTGCAACCGGCTTCCGGTTTCGCCTTGGGGTTGACCATGGTGCTATTCGGGTTTGGCCTGGGCTGGGGGCTGCGGCCCCAGGCCCGGCGGCTTGCCACCAGTCCGGCGGTCGCAAGCACGGCCGCGGTCGCCGACTCCGACCTCGAGAACATGCGGATCAACGGCATTAGCCGCGTCGCTCCTGACCCTGCGACCGGCGGGGTGCGCATCACCATGGACGCGGAACGGCGAATAACGCTCGAAGGGTCGCTCGACGACCCGCAGATTCAGCAGGTGCTGGTCTATGCCATGAAGAGCTATGACAATCCCGGCATTCGCCGCGATACGCTCGACGCGCTGCGCTCGCACGTGAACAACCCCAACTTCCGGGGCGCGCTACTCTACGCCTTGCGGCACGATTCCAACGCCGGGGTGCGCTTGGAAGCGCTGGAGGCGGTGCGCGGCATGGAAGGCGGCGACGATGTGCATCCCGCCCTGCTCGAGGCGCTCGAGCACGACGCGAATCCCGGGGTGCGGGTGGCAGCGCTGGATGCCTTGGTTGATCAGGAAGAGGCGCAGGGCCGCGATCCCGCGATTCAGCAGGTCTTCAATCGATTGGCCACCACGGATCGGAGTTCCTACATCCGGGTGAAGTGTGCGGAAGCAGTAATGAAATTTGGAAATTGAAGGGCCAAAATCAATCATGGGAAAGAAGTGGGCACGCCATTTCCTGCTCCTGGTTTTCTTGATCGCCCCGCCCCTCGCGGCGCTGGACGTGACCGCCGTAAAGCGCGGGGAGCCGGTCCGCCATGGCCGCAGTTGGGAGCAGCGCTCGGAGTTTGCGGCGCCCGCCAAGGAGGGAGCGCGCCTGCTGCTGCGCGCCGACGTGGGTGAGGTGGACATCCGCCCCGAGCCCGGTGAGGAAGTGAAGTGCGTGGTCATTTTGCGTGCCTATACCTCTAGCGAAGCCGCGGCGCGCCAACTCTTTGACCGGTTTCAACTGAGTGTGCGCTCGGTGGAAGCGGGCGGCATTTATTTGACCAGCCAAACCCCGGGACGCGCGGGGCATGGCGTCCATTTTGGAGTCCAATTCCAGATCAGCGTGCCGCTGCGCTATAACCTGGATGTAGAAACGCAAGGAGGCGACATCCGGGTGGCCGCGCCCTTGCAAGGTGAAGCCAGGCTGATCACGGCGGGGGGCGACGTGCACGCCGCAGATCTCGCGGGCCCCGTCAAGATTGAGACCGCCGGGGGCAGTATCACTCTTGGCAATATCGGCAGCGATTTGATCGCGCGCACGGCGGGAGGCTCCATCCACGTGGGGGATGTGAAAGGCGATGGCGTCCTCGAGACCAGTGGCGGCGAAATCGTGACCGGCACGGCGGGGGGCGAACTGAAAGCCGAGACTTCCGGAGGTGACGTCGTGGTGGGCGGCGCCGGCGGGCAGGTATTGGCCCGCACCGCGGGCGGGCAGATCCAGATTGGCCCCACCGGTGGCAGCGTTCACGCGGAGACGGCGGGCGGCAGCGTCCGCTTGCAAGGCGCGCGGGGCCCGGTGGTGGTGGAAACTGCCGGCGGTAGCATCGACCTGCTCCAGGTTGGAAGCGCCGTCAAGGCCTCTACGGCGGCAGGGCGCATCCTGGCACAATTCAATTCCACATCAAAAACTTTTGGGCCTTCGCAGTTGGAGACCTCCATGGGAGATGTGACCGTGTATCTTCCCATCCATCTGCCGCTCACTATCGATGCCGCGATTGACACTGCGGCGGGCCATCAAATCGTCTCCGACTTCCCCCTCGACATTAAGGGCGAGAAGGAGGCGTTCGTCCCCACAACCCTGCGTGGCCGCGGGGCACTGAACGGTGGGGGAGAGACCCTGAAGATTCGAACCGTGGCGGGCAATATCGAAATCCGTAAGAGCGATGAGCAGTCTCTCAAGGATCTTCAGCAGCGGGAAGCAAGCTCCTGGAAGGCCTGGGAGGATCGCCACGCGGAAAAAGAACGCCGCCTGCGGGAGCATGACGAAGAGCGGCAACAGCAACGGGAGAAAGGGGACGACCATGAAGACCCGTAACCACCGCGCATGCTTCGCCGGCCGGAAGCTTCCCTTGTTTCTGGCCATGGCCTGCGGCATTTTGGGAGGGCTCGAATCCGCCTACGGGGTCGAGCGCGTTTGGGCGAAGCATTTCCCGCTCGCACCGGGAGGTTGCGTCTCCGTCGAGAATGTGCACGGCAGCGTCCTGGTGGAGGGTTGGGACCGCGCGGAAGTGGAAGCGACCGTCGCCCTGCGCAGTTCGGGGTCTGCCGATCAACTGGATCGCGTGGAGGTGGCGGTGGAAGCGGGGGCCGACTGCCTGGCCTTTCATACCCTCTATCCGGGCGACCGGAATGAACCGGTACGCGTGGACTACCGGCTGCGCGTGCCTCGCCAAGTGCGTTTGCAGCAGCTCAGCACGCTCCAAGGTGACATTGCCGTGCGGGATGTGGAAGGCGCCGTAAACGCCCGCAGCCTGCACGGTGATATTGCCGAGGTCAATGTGGCGGGATCGGTAGAGGCGCGCGCCCTAACGGGAAACATTCTGGTTTCCATGCGTAGGCTGCGGGATCCCCGATCGCCGGTCAACCTCGAAACTCTCAACGGCAACGTGGACTTATGGTTGCCCGCTCAGGCCAATGCCGACCTGGAGCTTACTACCGTGGCGGGGAAAATCCTGGGCGACTACCCTTTTCAAGCCAGTTCCGTACCCGGCGATTCCACGCGTCGAACGCGCCTGGGTGAGGGTGGTGTGCCGGTTGAGCTCCGAACCGTCCGTGGAAATATTCGGGTCGGGCAGCGTGAGGAAGGTCTGTGATGTCCGGACAATGGCTCGAAATAGGAGGATCACCATGAACCGCAAGGTGCTTTGGGGAATAGCGATCGCGATCGCGCTGCTGCTGGCGGGCGCCGGAGTCTCTCGCAGCCAGAATCCGCCAGAACCGCCGGAACCGCCCGACGTGCCGGACGCCTCCCCAGTCTTGATCATGAACGATGGCTACGCGCATCTGGGTGTCACGCTGGGCGAGGTGACGCCGGAGAAGGCGCAGGAATTGAAACTGCCCGCGGCGGCGGGCGCGATCATTACCGGCATCGAAAAGGACAGCCCTGCGGCCAGGGCGGGGCTGGAAAAAGGTGATGTTATTGTGGAATTCGACGCCACGCGCGTGCGCAGCGGTGCGGAGTTGCGCCGGTTGATTCGCGAAACACCCGCCGGCCGCACCGTGGCGATCAAGTTCCTGCGCGGCGGGCAAGCCCAGACTGTGAGCGCGAAGTTGGAGGGGCCTGCCCATGGGCCCTCTAGCATCTTCATGCCGGAAATAGCCGTCCCGCCCATGAACCTGCCGGACTTCAATTTCGTTTATGGTCCCGCACGCGCGAGCTTGGGTATTACCGGTGACGATCTTACTTCACAGCTCGCTCAATACTTCGGCGTAAAGCAGGGGAAAGGCGTGCTGGTGAGCGAGGTGATGGTGGGCAGCGCGGCGGAGAAAAGTGGGCTGAAGGCCGGTGATGTGATTGTGCAGGTGGACGGCAAGCCCGTGAGCGACGTGGATGAGCTGCGCGCGGCGCTGAATGAGAATTTCTCCGACGACACGCGCCAAGTGCACCTGACGTTCGTCCGGGACCACCGCGAACAGACCCTGACCGTGGAACTGACGCGCTCCGCCCCCACCCACCGGCGGGTCGCCAAAGCCGTGGTGGCAGGCCCGGACGGCGAGGATATTTCGGCACTCGCGGAGGAAGCTGCGCAAGTCCGGATCAATGCTGAGCAATTGCGGCAAGAGGTGGAGAAGCAGAGGGAGTTGATGCAGGGTGAATGGCAGCGTCAACTGCGTGACGAGATGCGCGAACTCAAGGAGCAATTAAAGAACCAGCAAAACCTCCTCTATCTACAGCCGAACGACCACGAGATTTGAAGGGCGGCCGCAGAGCTTTTCCCTGCGGAATATTCCTTTCGGTATACGACTCCCTGGGGCGGTGGTCCACGATTCGCCGCCCTTTTTTCTCTCCCGACCTCAGAGTTTCTTCTACTCCTTGACCACCCCGTCTTATTTTGCTACAAAGAAATCTCCAACTCAGGGCGTAAATTCAAAAATCAGGGGGGCGCAATGGCTTCAAACCGTGGAGTAGCTTACATGGGGCCCGGGAAGGTCGAAGTGCAATCCATCGACTTCCCGAAGCTTGAACTCGGAACCCGCCCGTGCCAACACGGCGTGATTCTGAAGATTATAACCACCAACATTTGCGGGAGCGACCAGCACATGGTGCGCGGCCGCACGACGGCTCCTCTGGGCCTGGTACTCGGCCACGAAATTACCGGCGAAATTATCGAAAAAGGGCGCGACGTGGAGTTCCTCAAGGTCGGCGACCTGGTATCCGTTCCCTTCAATATCGCCTGCGGGCGTTGTCGAAACTGCAAAGAAGGCAAGACCGGAGTTTGCCTGAACGTCAATCCGTCGCGGCCCGGAGCGGCGTACGGTTACGTGGATATGGGCGGATGGGTGGGCGGCCAGGCCGAGTATGTCATGGTCCCTTACGCGGATTTCAATCTGCTCAAGCTGCCGGAGAAAGCTCGGACCATGGCGAAGATCAAAGACATCACTTTGCTCTCCGACATCTTCCCTACGGGATACCACGGCGCGGTGACGGCGGGCGTGGGTCCGGGTTCCATCGTCTACGTGGCGGGGGGAGGACCGGTGGGCCTGGCCTGCGCTGCCGCTTGCCATCTGCTCGGCGCCGCCTGCGTCATCGTCGGCGACATGATTCGGGAACGCCTGGCGCAAGCTCACAGCTTTGGCTGCGAAACCGTCGATCTGCGGAAAGACGCTTCCCTCGGCGAGCAGATCGAAGCCATCCTCGGCGAACCGGAAGTGGACTGCGCGGTTGATTGCGTGGGCTTTGAAGCGCGTGGCCACGGTAAGGAAAGCGTGGTGGAACGCCCGGCAACGGTGCTCAATTCCTTGATGACCGTCGTGCGCGCCGGGGGCGGAATGGGCATCCCCGGTCTGTACGTCACGGATGATCCCGGCGGCGTGGACGCTAACGCCAAGACCGGAAATCTCAGCATCCGCATCGGGCTGGGTTGGGCCAAGTCCCTGCACTTCATGACCGGCCAGTGCCCGGTGATGAAATACCATCGGCAGCTTCTCACCGCCATCTTGTATGACAAGATCCAGATCGCCAAGGCGGTGAACGCTACGGTGATTTCGCTCGATGAAGCTCCGCAAGGTTATAAGGACTTCGATCGCGGCGCGGCCAAGAAGTTCGTCATCGATCCGCACCACATGGTTCAAGCGGCGTAGTCATCGAGGAGACTCCCCTCCTGGCGCGGGCCACCGGGAGGGGAGCTTTGGTTCACTTTGATCTTGTAGCGGCGGGTTTACCTCACTAAATGGCGGCGTAAAGCTGCCTCTGCTCACCCTCACTGTACGGGTGCGGAGGCATCCGGCGGGGGTTCGGCCAGAGGCGTGGTGTGATGGTGCGCCAGAAACCAGCCGCTACCGCGCCGAACGAAAATGTTGGTGGCTTCCACGAGCGCCGTGGAAAAGTTGCTCTGAGAAGCAGTGGTCACATTTTCAAGGCAGGAAACCCAGGCGGATGCTCCCTCCACGTGCACGAGTGGCCGGCTGATGGAAACCATCATCTGTTCAGTGGATCGGAAAATATCCTCCCAGCTTGCCCGAATCTCGTCCCATCCCACCATCAGATCCCAACCCGGGTGGATACACTTCACCCAATCCGTGTGCAGCCAGACCTGGTCCATCAGCGGCAGGTCGAGACTCTGAAGGGCAGTGTAAAACGTACGGTTGGCCGCCAGAACCTCTTCCTCATCCGTTTGGAGTTGTATTGCGGGCATAGGCAGGCTCGCTTTCCGCAGGGGCAGTAGTCAGTTGGATTTTTGTGGCGCGTGGCAGTTTCTACTTCCCACGCTGGGCCGCGCCGCGCAAAGCCCATAGGAATTATAACTGAGGCCGCGTTTTTTCGCTGAGGAGCAAAAGGGTTGATCATCGTCCGTGCCACGGACAACGGACTACACCCTGCTCACGAAATCTCGCGAAGAGGTTATACTAAAAGGGTATGGTTTCCCCTGCCGATGAAGGAATATTTGACGCCTTTCGCCGCTGGGGCTATCTCGCCGCGGACCTTGATCCGCTCGGCTATCTGAAGCCGGTTGCGCACCCGGAACTGGCCATTGATGGCGAGGTCGCGGCGCGGGCGCGGCGCTGTTACTGTGGCACGATCGGGGCGGAATTCATGCACATTCCCGATCCCGCCCGCCGGCAGTGGATCCAGGAGCGCCTGGAAGCGGACCCGCCGGCGGTAGATTCCACCCGGGTTCTCGATCGGCTGACTCGTGCCGGAATTTTTGAGCAAGTGTTGCAGTCGCGCTACCCGGGGACAAAGCGCTTTTCACTGGAAGGCGTCGTGACCCTGATCCCCCTGATGGAAGAGATCATGGATCGCGCCGCGGACCTGGGTGCGGAACAGATCGTACTAGGCATGAGCCATCGCGGGCGCCTGAACGTGATGGTGCACATCGTGGGTAAATCGGCCGAAGACGTCTTCGCGCGCTTTGAGGACGTCGATCCGCGCAGCTTCCTGGGTGGTGGGGATGTGAAGTATCACCTGGGAGCGACGGGCGACTACCAGACGGCGCAGGGGCGCACGTTGCGGATCCACCTGGTCTCGAATCCCTCTCACCTGGAGGCAGTCGATCCCGTCGCCCTGGGACGGGCGCGCGCCAAGCAAGCACGCCTCTGCCAGGGGGGTTCCACCTGCGTGCTCCCCATGCTTTTGCACGGCGACGCGGCTTTTGCCGGACAGGGCGCCGCCGCGGAGACGCTCAACCTGGCCGGCCTCGAAAGCTACACGGTGGGCGGCGCGGTGCATGTGGTGGTGAACAACCTGATCGGCTTCACGGCCAACCCGGAGGACACTTCTTCCTCGCGTTTCGCCGCCGATGTGGCCAAGCGGCTGCCCATTCCGATTTTTCATGTGAACGCCGAAGACCCCGACGCGGCCGTGCGGGTGGCGGGCTGGGCGGCGGAATACCGCTACCAGTTTTCGAGCGAGGTGGTGGTGGATCTGATCGGTTACCGCCGCCACGGCCACAGCGAGATTGATGATCCCACTACGACGCAGCCGGTGCGCTACCGGCGCATCGCTGCGCTCCCGCCGGTATGGGAATCCTACGCGCGCCGCCACCAAATTGACCCGGCGCCGCATAGCGCGGAAGTCCGCGGGGAGTTTGAGTTGGCGCTCAAAAACGCGCGCACCATTCGCAAGAATCCGCTGCTTCGCCAGCTTCCTTCTTACTGGGATGAGTACCAGGGTGGGGCCTACAAGCCGGAGTTGGAAGTAGAAACCGCCGTACGCGCCGAAGAGTTGAGCGCCATCGGTGAGGCGATGGTGCGCCTCCCGGCGGGCTTTGCCCTTCATCCCAAAGTGAAAAAGCTACTGGATCAGCGTTTGCAAATGACGCAGGGCCGCCATGCGCTCGATTTCGGCACCGCGGAGTTGCTGGCGTTCGGCACGCTCCTGCGCGAGGGAACTGCCGTGCGCTTCACCGGCCAGGATGCCCGGCGGGGGACTTTCAACCAGCGCCACGCCACACTGTTTGATACGGAGACCGAGGCCGCCTACACGCCCCTCGCCCACCTCGCGCCGCAGCAGCCGGCCTTTGAAATCTACGATTCGCCGCTCTCGGAAGCCGCCGTGGTGGGGTTCGAATATGGTTACAGCCGCGACTATCCTGAGACCTTGGTGCTGTGGGAAGCGCAGTTCGGGGATTTCGCCAACGGCGCGCAGGTTTATATCGATCAGTTCATCGTGGCCGGGGAAGACAAGTGGGGATTGCTTTCCGGGCTTGTCCTGTTGCTGCCGCACGGTTACGAGGGACAGGGGCCGGAGCACTCCAGCGCGCGCCCGGAGCGCTTTTTGCAGCTTGCCGCCCGCGACAATATTCAGGTTTGCCAGCCCACCACCGCCGCCCAGTACTTCCACTTGTTGCGGCGGCAGGCGTTACGGCGCTGGCGAAAACCACTGGTGGTCTTAACTCCCAAAGGGATGCTGCGGCATCCAGCCGCCACCTCGCCTTTGCGGGAACTAACCAGCGGACGCTTCCGGACGGTGATTCCCGACCGCGAAGCGCTGGACGCTACCCGCATCCTCGTCGCCACGGGCAAGATCGTTCACGAACTGCGTGCGGAACGCCGGAAGCGCGGCGATACTCACACCGCCATCCTGGCGCTCGAACAGCTCTATCCTTTTCCGGAGAGAGAGTTGATTGCAGCGCTCAACCAGCACCCCGCAGCGCGCGAAGTCGTCTGGGTGCAGGAAGAGCCCGCCAACATGGGGGCGCTGTTTTTCCTCGTGCCGCGCCTGCGGCGACTGGCGAAGCCGCGGGCCGTCCGCTCCGTGAAGCTCTCGGCCAGTCCCAGCCCGGCGACGGGCTCCGGCAAAGCGCACGAGGTCCAGCAGAAGACCCTGCTCGCGCTGGCCTTCGCGACCGCGAAGGCCCAGTGGTAGAGATGTGCTAGGAAACGGTGGTCTTTGCATGTTAGTCTGAGGCGTTGCAGCAAGGCGAGGTTGAAACCGTGGCTCCACAAAGCAAATCGTTAGAAGACCAACTCCGGGCCGCATTCGAGAGTCCTCAGAAATTCAATCAGCTTTGTGAAGCGGTTGAACGGCTAGAAACAAAACTTGATCAGTTACTAAAGAAACTCGATGATGCCAGCTCACGCCCTCAAAGCATTTTGGTTCCAATCGAGACTTTGGCGCCCGAACCTTATGAGCTTTCAAGGCCGCTCACGGCCGTGATCACTGCGAGTGGAGAGGAGTTTGAGGCAAGTGTGTTTGATGCGAGTATATTCGCTTCCGGCGACACTGAGGAGGATGCAGTCGCCAACCTCAAGAACACGCTCATTGATACCTACGAGATGCTAAATGAACTCGGTGATGACCAACTTGGACCTGGCCCGCTCCGACAGAAGCGCGTCTTGAACAAACTCATGCACAAGGCGGAAAACGCGTGAGCTTCGGATTTACTCAGGACGACGCTGAGGCCATCGCCAAGAAGCTTGGCTGCCTTGCGGACGAACGGAAAGGGCACAAATACTACAAGCTTTACGTCCAAGGAAAGCTTATTACTATGTTCGGTGTGCGCCGAGCCTCCAAAGAGATCGGCCACGGTCACCTTCCCAAAGCACTTCACATAACACAAAAGCAATGTCGTGATTTAAGCGACTGCCCCCTGGAAAAGGACGCTTACCTCGAAATCATGCGGCAAAAGGGCTACGTCATCCCCGCCTAGCTTGGAAACGTGGCATCTTCCATTGTAATTCAGCGTCGCCCGACGCGAAGCTTCGCTACGGAGTAATCACACCGCAGGCAATACGCGCTCCGGCGTTACCGGCGGGATCAGTCTTATTATCATCGGGGGCGGCGTGGATGACGATGGCCGTGCCGCCTTCATGGAAGAGGGAGTTCGCTCCACTACCCAGCGTGACACCCTGGACCACGACCTTCACCTTGGCCTTGCCGTGGGCGTCCACGGTCAAGTTCTGAAGGTCGCCCGCGTGGTGGCCTTCTGGATTCTCCCAGCCATGTTTCTTGCCTTCGGGATTGAAGTGCCCGCCCGCCGTCTTGAAATCCGGGGGCTCACAATTGCCGACGGTATGAATGTGGAAGCCATGCACTCCCGGGGGAAGGTTGGAGACCTCAAGAGACAGGCTGACTCCCTGGGAAGTTTGTTTGAGTTTGGCCGTTCCGATGTGTTGACCTTTGGCGTCGATGATGTTCGCCGTAGCGGTCGCCCCCATTTTGCTGAAGGCCATGCCATTGAGAAGCAGTGCCAGACCGGAAGCCAGGATGATCTTGTTCATGGTTGTCGCCCTCCTTGGAATTTTGGTTGGTTTGCTGTAGCGGCGACCTCCGAGGGCCAGAATTTATTGTGGCATGGCCATCTTGGCCATGATTTGACACGGGCGGGACGGCCGTGCCACATGAACCCGGCGGCGTGCGACCGCCGCTACAAAAAAGCAGACTGCGCCCTCACCCTTCAACGCGATGCGTAACCCTTGGAGACAATCGATGGTACCATGACTTAAATCCGATGTGGAGAGCGAATCGTGCCCAAGGATTCAATGCGAGCAGCGTACCTGACGGGTTTGAACCAAGTGGAAATTCGTCCCGCGCCGGCCCCGGGCCCGCCGGGGCCGCGCGAAGTGCTGCTGCGGATCAACACGGTCGGCGTGTGCGGTTCGGACATGCACTACTACACCCAGGGGCGAATCGGACCGCAGGTGGTGGAGTATCCGCACATCCTCGGCCACGAGTGCGCGGGCACGATTCTCGAAATCGGCAACGACGTGCAGGGGTTACGGGTGGGGGAGCGCGTGGCGGTCGATCCGCTCGTGCCCTGCGGAAACTGTGACCAGTGCCGCGCGGGGCGCAAGCATACCTGCCGAAACCAGAAATTCCTTGGTAATCCCGGGCAGTTGCCGGGGGCGTTGGTGAACTACCTGGTGCTACCGGCGGAGTGTTGCAGCCCGGTGCCCGATGCGCTCGACGACGACCAGACGGCGGCGGTCGAACCTCTTTCCATTGGTATTTACGCCGCGGAAATGGCCCGGCTCACCCCCGGCGCGCAGGCCGGCATCTTAGGGTCCGGTCCGATTGGGTTGTGCACGCTGCTGGCGATTCGCGCGAGCGTGCAGGCTTCGGTCTACGTCACGGACCTTCTGGACGAGCGCTTGACGGTGGCGCGCACCTGCGGCGCCGACTGGACGGGTAATCCCCGCCGCGAAGACGTGGTGGCCGCCATCCGGCGCATGGCGCCGCTGGGGCTGGACGTGGTGTTTGAATGCGCGGGGGAGCAGGCGACACTCGACCAAGGCCTGGAACTCTTGAAGCCGGGCGGCGCGCTGCTGGTCATCGGCATTCCGGAGGTTGAGCGCATCAGCTTTGACGCCAATCTGCCGCGCCGGAACGAATTGCGCATTCTGCATGTGCGGCGGCAGAACGAATGCGTGGAGCCCGCCATCGACCTCATCGCCAGCGGCCGCATCAACGTCCGCCCGCTTATTACCCACCATTTTCTGTTTGAGGAAACTCCCCAGGCGTTCCAACTGGTCTCCGCGCGCCGCGACGGAGTGGTGAAGGCCATTATCCAGGTTTCACCGGGAGAATGAACCGGCGCCAGAACCGATCGGGCAACGCGCTAGAGCCGCAAGAGAAAGTCAAAAGGCAAAGCGCAAAAGGCAAAAGTCAAAAGTGAAAGCCTGCACATCCGAAACTTTCTGCTATCATATTTAGAACCGCAGAGTGTGAAAGGCGCACACTCTGCGCCAGCCCGCCCCCTTCCTTACGGGTGCGCGGGCTGATGTCCCGATGTGCGATTGCCGTCGACGGTAAAATGCACGAGCGCGCGGCGCACGGCATCCGGCTCACGGTCAATCACGGTGAGAAAGGCCCGTGCCGCCCCGGAAGGCACGACGCGTCCCTGTTCCCATTCCTGGATCGTGCGGACGCTGACGCCAAAATACGCCGCAAACCGGCTCTGGCTCATGTGGATTTTCCTGCGAATCCGTGCCGTGTCGATTTCGTCGGGGATATGGACTACGGCGGCGTTGTTTTCGCCCTTGGCGAAGGCCAGGGCCTGTTTGGCGCTGGCAATCATGCGTTGTCCCGCGGTCGGTTTCTTCCTGGTCATGGTCGCTTCCTCCTTTGGTAAGCACCGGCAAGGGCAGCAAGCACGGTCTTGAGCTGGTTCCGCTCTTTCTGTGACAGGTCTGTTTTTTCGTTCTTCGCAAACACGTTCAGCGGAAACACGGGAATATCTTCCCCGCTGTAAAACGTGATAACCCGGTAGCCGCCCTTTTTGCCTTTACCCTTTCCGGCAAACCGAAGTTTACGCGCGCCTCCGGTGCCAGGGATTTCGTGCCCGGCATCGGGGTGGGCCGCGATAAAATCCACGATCCCCTTGCGTTCGTCGTCGGACAGGCCCGCCGCCTTTGCATCCCGGAGATAAGACTCTGTTTCGACGACGGTTTGCATGGGTTGACTCTACGTTAAAAACGGACACCTGTCAACAAAGCGCAAACCCTGAACTCTTCTCCGTCCCGCCGTTCGATGGTGGTGAGTAAACATCCTGAGCCCGGACGAAGGGGACACCAGAGGTACACGACGAAAAAGAGGCCGTCAACTAAATCCGCAGCAAGGAAATAGGCTGGCGGAGAGGGTGGGATTCGAACCCACGGGCCGATTGCTCGGCCACACGCTTTCCAAGCGTGCTCCTTCAACCACTCGGACACCTCTCCAGAAACCGGGAGTACGGGGATTCAGGGTTCGGGGGCTGGCCCGATTTCTTAACCTTCAATCCCGAGTCGCTTTGACTGCCGCGGCGCTTCGACTTTTTCGCAAAGGCTTAGACTGGGGCCTCCAGCGTCGTGGCAACCTGACCAGTATAGCATCGGGCTCAGGAAGCGACCAGAAGGGTGCAAGGTGTCAGGAAACGAAACGCGAAATTCGAAATTCCAGATTTGAAATTCCGAACCCGAAATTGAAATTCGACGTATAGCCCGCGAGTTTCAGATTTCGATTTCCGGGATTCGACTCCCGTCCCTAACCCCTACTTGAAGCGGTGGCGGAAGCGGAATTCGAGTCCAAAGATACCGTTCTGATCGCGGAGGCCGAGCACGGAGACCTTATCGCTGACCGCCCACTCGAACTGAATGATCTTGTATTGTGAACTGGCGGTGTTGGTGACATAGGTCATGGTGAAATCGTGGGCGACCTGCTCTTCGACGGTGACGCGCGCGCCGGAGCCATAGCCGGGCAATCCCGCGTTGGGATCGATCTTGATGCGGCTGACGCCGAACAGGTGCTGAATGCGGCTGGTGGTTTGGCTGGAGAGGGCTTCGGAAAGGATGGCGCTGGCCCCCACGCTGGCGGTGGGATTTCCGCCCGTCGCCCCGAAAGCGGATTCCTGACGCACGTAGCCCAGCGCCAGCAGTGAGAGGATATCGGTGGTGGGTAGGGGCGGGTCGGAGCGATAGGCGAACTTCAAGCGCTCAAAGGGACCGGTGATATCGAGCGTGAGCTGATAGCTCTGCACGCGGGTCTCCGCCTCCAGATCCAAGTAGGCTTGGGTGCGAAGGGGATTGGTCAGGCTCATGTCGCCCCGCGCCAGCTTGTAACGATTGCCCCGGAAAACCGCTTCGCCACTGAGCAGATGAACGCTGCCGACCTGCACAGGATTCGCCAGGGTCCCCTGCAAGCGAACATCGACATCCCCGACGACGCGCATGTCCCGTGTCTCCACCTGGACGGGTGGGGTGGAAATGACCCGGACATTCAAGCGGATATTCGACGCCAGGGGCGATGTCATGCCCGCAGGCGGCTCCTCAAAGGGATTCGCGGATTCGATCATCTTGCTGAGCCAATTAACATTTTCCTTCATGAACATCTGGCGGACGATCAGATCACCTTGCAGTTCCCCTCGTACCGAGCTACTCGTCAAACGCAACTGGCCGTCGAGGACCGAGGTGAAGTTGGGGGGGTAAGGGATGCGAACCTGTTCGAGGTCGGCGCGAACTTCCAGGCGGGGATTTTCCAGCAGGGTCGCAAACCCGCTCAGGGTGACTGTGCCGCCCCCGCTCGCCCCGCGCACGGAGCGAATCACGGCGCGCCCGCCCTCCAGTTGAACGGTGCCTTGCAGATTGTTGAGACGGAACGGCAAGCCACTGACGCCCACGCTCACATCCTGGATGTCCAGCGTTCCGTTCACCTCCGGCCGGAGGGGCGAGCCGGTCAGGCGCAGGTGCAGGACGGAGCGGCCGGTGGCTTGAAGGTTTGGATCGAGGGCGGTGAGCAGCGTGGCGTCGGACTTGCCCTCCGCCGTGAGCGCCAGCGTCACATGCTCGGCAAAATGCACCGCGCCCGCGATTTCAAGCTCCGTGGAGGGCCCACGCATAACGAAACGACTAATCTCCAGGGTCCCTTGCGAGTAGCGCAGATCGATCGGCTGGACGTTCTTCCACTGGAGGCTGGGGAAGCTGACCGCCAAGTCGCGCGTCTCGGCGCGGAGATTCATTTTCTCCGGTGTGCGCAAAGGTCCCGCCGCCTGGAGCGAGCCGCCCAAGATGACCGTGGCGGCAAACTCGTGGCTGAAGAAGGCGCGAATCCAAGGATCGATACGCAGGTCGGAACACTGGGCCTCGGCCGTCAAAGGCCAGTCTCCAGCGGCGGTTACGCGCGCCTGCACCTTGAGGGAGCCGGCCGGACCCTGGTGCTGACCTTCAAACCGCAATTGCTGGCCCTCACCGTGCACCACCCCGCCCATTTCTCCGAGCAGGGTGCCCGCCACGGTCAGATCGTGGATTTGCCAGGCGCCCAGAAGGTGAAAGTCGTCCAGGGTCCCTTGACCGCGCGCCTCGAAGCTGAGGCGTCCTTCGAAGGCGCCCTTCGGGAAGACCTCGGAGGCCGCCAGCGGAAGACTCCGAATCTCCGTAAGGCGAAAATCCACGCCTCGCATTTGACCGGAAGCGAAATGGCGCTCGGGTTCCAAAGTGAGGTCGCCACTCATGCGTCCATGCCCCTTAACTACCTGGACGGCGGTCAGCTTCCACGTGGACCGTTCAACCCGGATCAGCGCGGTGAAGGAATCAAAGGGCTCATCACCGATGGCACCGTCGGCGATGCGTAGTGTGCCCGAGCCGGTCAGGTTGGTCCTGGGGCCGGAAACCTCGATGCGGCCGGTCACCACCCCCTGGACCGAAAAGTCCAGGTTGATGGCGGCTTTCAGGCCTTCGAGGGGCGTGCGCTGGGCCTGGGCGGAGAGCCGCAGGGAGGAAGCCGGTGTCACCCGCCAGTGGTCAAGCTGCGCGGAGGCGTCAAGCTGAAAGGACGACTTCTCGTGATAAACCCGCCCCGAGGCAATCTCCACGAAGCTAGGGGTGAGCGTGACATTTGCCGCGAGCCTGTCCCACGTCCAGCCGTGATACTGGAATTTGCCCACCTTCAGTCGGCCTTCGATGGAGGGTTGGGCGATAGAACCCGTCCATTGTCCGGTGAATTCCGCGGGCGACTTGAGCCCCAGTGGCATGGGGGCGGGGAAGTCAATCAGCGATTGGACAAGGGGCCGCCACTCTTCGAAGTCGGTGGTCGAGAAGGTGAGGCGGAGCGCTTGCTCCGTGGCGGCCGGCAGGGGGAATTCCGCCAGCGTCCCTTGGGCGGTCAGCATCGAATGCGGGGTGTGGAATTGCGCCTCGGTAAGGTGGAGGGTCAACCCGTGCTCCTGTGCGAGCGTTCCGCTGGCGTGGCCGTTCAAGGTCAGCAGATTACGCGGCGCCTCGAGGGGGCCCTGGAACGCGAGGTCAAAGGCGGCTTCCAACCTTTCCAGCCGCCCCGCCCACGTGACCTTCAGAGTACCCTCCGTGGCTGCAGCCGGATGCACTTGCGCCCGGAGGAGGGGGGCGAGGGTGGCGGTACTCAAGGCGTCTTCAAGAAGGATTTGATGCAGTTGCGTGTCGAGTTGAAACAGGGCCGGCGATGCGTCAAGGTTCACCCGCAGCGTTCCCCGGGCGGTGCCTCCCCAAAGGGACATGGTCAGGTTCGTAACCTCGAGCTGGCGTTTTTGGAGCGCATAATCGGCAACGGCTTCCAGGTTGCCGGAACCGAGCGTCCCCGATACCACCTGGACCTGGCGCGCATGCAGACGTCCTTGCAACGAGAACTCGCCATGCCGGTAAATCGCCAGGCCCGTTGTTTCCAGCTTGCCCCCGCGTACTTCCGGCGTTCGGAAAACCCTCGCCAGCGCGGAAAGATTGGCGGAGGTCTGGAAGGAAGCGGTGATCTCCGGAGTAGCCAACGGGAGGATCGTGAACGCGGCTTGGCCCGAGCTTCCCTCGCTCTGCCAGGCGAAAAACGGGACGAGCAAGCGGGAGCGCTCGATCTCGAAGCGGGTGTTAAGGGTGACGGGCGGCAGGTTCCAGTGGACCGAACGAATCGCCGTATGAGGGGAGGAAAGCGTGCCGGCATAGCGGCCATGGGTCAAACGGAGGAGAATGGCCAATTGCCCTGCGTCGATTTCGAAGGGTTGCCGCTGGTTGTTCCAGAAAAAGGCGGAGTGGGAAACGGTCAGGCGTTCGATGGAAAGGTCCAGCAAATCCGCCAGGCGTTCCTGGGCGGAGGTTTGCTGCCGCGGGCCGGGCAAGTTCGTGGTCCCGTTGGATTGGGTTTCGAGATGCACCTCGAGCCCGTCGATATCCAGGCTGCGCAATTGCAGGCGCTGGCGGAGAAACGCCTCGGGGCTCAGGTGAACGACTACCTGGCGCGCGGAGATAAGCGGCGGCTCGCCGGCCGCTTCCCGGCCATGGATCACCAGCTTTTCGAGGGTGGCCCGAAATACCCAGGGACGGAAGCGGAATCCCGCCATCTCCACCCGCCCGCCCGAGACGCGCTGGAGAGCGGCGATGACGCGCCGCTCAAGCGAGCGTTGAAACCAACCGGTGCTCAGGATGATGAGCGCGACGAGCGCCAGGGCCAGCACGCCTTCGATGAGGATGAGCGCAAAGCGCAGCGTTTTGGGAATTTTCCAACGCGTAAGCTACCTGCCTTCTTCGAAGGAGTGAAACCTCACGCGGCTGGTGGGTTTCAGCTCCTCGATCCACTGATCGAGTAATTCGTTGATACGTTTTTCGGTCAACACTTTCCGAATTTGATTTTCGACTTCGGAAAGCGGCGGCGCGGCAACGCCGGGATTTTTTTTCTGGAATTCCGGCACCAGGACCTGCTGATAATAGTCGGACACTTCCTGTTGGCTGGGCGCGGCGACGGGCCGCAGGCGTTGATCGATCACGCGCAGCAACCGCTCCTGCTGTGCGATGTGCGCCAGCACTTGGGACTCGGTCATGCCCAGGCCGTGGAGCGCTGCCTGGAAGTCTTCAGGGTGCGCGAAGCTTTTGCGCAGCGCCGCGAGGCGCTCCGCCGCAGCCTTCTCCGACTCGGCTTGATCTCCGCCCTCGGAGGTTTCCTCGGGGCTCAAGAGAATCTGACGGGTCAGGCGCTCGCGGACGTCGGCGATTGCGCCGGCATCGGGAGCGGGCGCCGGCCATTGGCCGTCGAGGAAACGCTCGAGGCGATACTCCTTCTGCACGTCGCTGGCGGTTATGGCCACATTGCCCACCGACGCGGTGACGCGGTCCAGAACCTCCCCGGCGAAGCTCGCCGCCGGGACCGCCAGATAGCTTGCCGCCGCCACCAGGATCAGAAGCTTTGGCCGATACTGATGAAAAACTGGACGTGCGATAATTGTCGAACCTCCACAGTCTGCTCGGGGCCGGGATTGGTAATGATGTTGTACCGCGGTGGATTCAGATTGTAGCCCACGTCAAAACGGATGGGTCCCGCGGGAGTTTTGTAACGGAGGCCCGTCCCCACGGCGTGGGAAGTGAAATCAAAATCCGTGGGGGAGCTTTGATCGATCTTGAGCAACCGCATCCGGCGGATGCTGGAATAAACGTTGCCGGCGTCTTCGAAGAAGGTGACGCCGAGATGGCGCTCGGCGGACGAAACACGCAACTCCAGAGAGTTGCGAAACAGCGCGTTGCCCCCAATGGGGTAGCCGGTGTTGGGGTCACGCGGTCCGGCCTGGTTGATGGAAAAGCCCCGGTGGGATTCGCTTCCCCCCATGAAGAGGCGCTCCGGCAAGGGGATCGAATCCGTGAGGATCGTCTCTGCCGGCTGGCCGGCGCTGGCCGGGACGGTGATGCGGTACAAGCTGCCGTAAGGAGTCACCATGCCAATCTGGGTTTCACGGGCAAAGACCAGGTGCTTGCTTAAGGAGTAATAGGTTGAATTCTGGCCGGTGAAGCGCAGGAAGTTCGACTGTGACCCGAAGTCCCGGTTGGCTACCCCCGCATTGATGAGCGAATAGGAGCCGCGGGTCGCGTCCATGGGGTCATCGCGATGTTCGTTGATATAGCTCCCTCCAAACATGCCCACGATCGCCGGCTGGCTAAGCAAGGGAATCTCCGGACCCGAAATCTTGCTGGAAATGTCGAGGGCTTCCACGCGGCGGAAACTGTACTGGGCGATAAGGAGAGAGGCGGGGTTCAAACGATCCTCCACACTCACCGAAACTTCTTTACGGTCGGCGGTAAACGTCAACACGTCGCGGCTGCGGTCGACCAGGCCATTGATGCGCAGGCTGAGGTTTTTGCGATTAAACAGCCGTGGGATCAGGTATCCCATATTGGCTCCCGTGTCGAGGTTGGAGAGCCTCCCTCCCATGGTAAAGGTTTGATCGCGGCCGCCCACGTCCAGGCGCGTCACGTCGAGTGACCCGCGCGGGCTGGCGCGGAATTGACCTTGCGGCTCGTTGCTGCCCAGGCGCTGAAATTCGATGCCGGCGCCGTACCCGACCGTCCAGCGGCGGGCTTCCTCGACGCCCACCAGCAGGGTCTTCGCCGGGTCGGAATCCGCCGTCTCCTGGGGCGTGATTTGGACCTGATTAAAAATGCCCAGATCGTAAAGCCGCTGCTGGGTGTCGAGCAGCGCGCTTTGACTCAAAGGTTCGCCGTCGCGAAACATCAATTCCCGCCGCACCAGTCCCACCCGCGTGTGCTCGTTCCCCACGATTACGATATGTTGGATACGCTCTTGCGCTCCCGGGTCGATATGGAACTCCAGTTCGACCTCGTGGTCGGCATCCGGAGGTGTGGCCTGCCAGCTTGCCGTGGCGTGCAAGTAACCGTGATTCGCCAGGTAATCGAGAATGGTGTCGCGGTCTCCGAGCGTCCGCTCCGGCGTGTAGGGCTGCCCGGGTTTGGAAAGCAGGGATGGCCACAAGTTCCTCTGGGTGGCATCGTCCACGCCCACCAGCGTCAGCTTGCCGACGCGCGTGCGCTCGCCCTCCGAGATTTCGAAGGTGACCATGCGGTGGCCGGGGAGGTTTCCGAAATGGTCATCGATCGCCGGGGTCACGCGCGCCTCGAGGTACCCCCGGGAGTGGTAAAGGCCCAGAAGGGCAGCGGTCTTATGCTCCACCAGGTCGCTGCTGAAGGTAGGGGCGGGCCGAATCGGTCCTTGCGCGGGCGGGGTAAGGATGGAGGTAAGCATGGCGGTGGGAACGGCCACATTCCCTTTCACGGTGTAACCCGCGAATTCTCCGCGCGGCCCCAGGTTGGCGCGGAAGAGGAGTTCGAGGTAGGGTGGCGGTTCCGTGTGGGAGACCCGGCGGGCTTTCACCGAGGCCGAGAAGTAGCCCTTCTGCTGGAAATGATCTTCCAGGAGTTTCTCGCTGCGGGCCAGCGCCGTGTCGTCAATCACCCCGTCGCGATACATGGGCAGAAGGTCCCGGAGCTTCGCGGCGGAGATGGCGGCGCCTTCCACCCGCACACGGATCAGCGGCCCGCCCTCGGCCTTCACCAGCAACCTTTCGGTATTGGTCTTGGCGTCGTAGATCCGCTGCTGGACGTTGATGCTGGCCTGCAAGTGTCCTTGCGCCACATAGAACTGGTGCAGGTGGTAGAGTCCATGCTCGACGCGCGCCGCTGTCAATTGCACGCCCGGACGCCAGCCGGAGAGTTTCATCAAGCGCGCCGGGGGGAAGGCCGCGTGGTCATTAAATTCCACGCTGCTCAGGCGCGCGGGCGGCCCGGCTTCGACGGAGAAAACCACTTTGGCTTCCTGATTGTCGGGGTCGCGCTCGATTCCGTTGCTGATGCGGGACCGGTAATAACCGTTGCTGATGAGCACATCGGTAAGATGCTTGTCAGCGGCTTCCAGTGTTTTTTCCCCCAACGGCTGGCCCAAGCGTAACCGTGACGCCGTGACCAGCGCCGTTACTTCCACCGGACCCGGGCTGCGTTCCGCGGTCACCAGTCCAATGAAATACTGGGCGCGGCCGACGAAAGTGAGGGAGACTCCCTGCGCTTCCGGGTTACCCTCGGCCCGCAATTCGGTAAAGCGCCCGGTGGCATACAGCCGTTTCAAGCTTTCGGAGACCTTGCCGGGATCGAGAGGTTGGCCGATCTGCTGGGTGACCGCGCCGGGGAAATCCTGTAGCGTGAGGTGGGCATCGCAGACGAGATGGAGACTTACGACCGTCTGGCCCCATGACGAAGGCAAAGTCTGGGCGCGGGCCGGCGCTGGGATTCGGGCGAGAGTGAGCGTCAGAAAGAGAAATTTATAGGCCGCTCGGCCGCTAAACGTTGCGGGGCCGCGATGCCTCCCAAAGAGAGGCGCGAGGTTTTTGAACAGCCAGGTTAAAATCTCGCGGTAGCGATGCACTCCTAAGTTTACCCATTACCCCGACGTCTGGTATTCCCAAAGTTGCATAACCATTATACTTCGGTGAGGCATCGCACCGGCGTAAAGAAACGCGGGCGAAGGTAGACCCCGGGGAGCTATGACCAAAAGGGAAACTGTGCCGACTTCTGCGAGCAAAGTCAGTTGAAGTTTCGCCAGAAGTTCTGACGAATTCTATTCGCTCAAAGCTGCGCCACCCGCTGGCGATCGTTTTAGAAATGTAGGGGGACGGCTTGCCGTCCCCTTGGTGTACATTGGCGCCGAACCAAAAAGGGGAGGGCAAGTCCTACCCCTACTTTTCCCCCAGCGTCGCGGGTGGCGCCTATGTGCCGCAATTTGGTATGAATGCGGTCACAACGCTCCCCCTTGACCGACGCCCTATTGCACAGCCAGGAGGCGCTTCTTGAATCCGACGCCATAGTTCGAGGGTGTGCCGGAGGAATCGACCAGCAGCGCGGGCTCCTCCGTGCAGCTCAAGGTCGTCCAGTTCCATGCCCAATAGCCAACCTTGGGCGTCTGCGCATCCGCCCAGTTCATCACCTTGTCGATGTAGCCGTGCGCGCAGTCCGTCTCGCCGAACTCGTTGATCAGCAGTGGGTACCCGGCCGCCTGGATCGGCGCGAGCACGCTGTCCCAACAGCCCTTGGTCGTGCAATGGGTATCCAGCGGGGGGGCATAGGTATGGAACCCGGCAATGATCTGCCTCGCCGGGTCGCTCGGCACGTAGCGCAGCCAGTGGGTGAGGTCATCCGACCAGTCAAGGCCGGCGAGGATGATCGGGTTGGTGGCGCCCGTCGCGCGGACGGTGCTCACGACCGACTGCATCCCCACTACCCGCCAGGAACCCGTCTGTTTCGACTTCGCCGTGCAGCCACCATCGCGCAAGCATGGCCATGAGATGCCGTAGGGTTCGTTGATCAGGTTGAAGATGACAGAGGGATTGCCCTTGAAGGTGTTGGCCACGGATTGCCAGAAGGCGGGTGCGTGGTCGGCATCGAGTCCAGGGTAATCGTCAGAAGTCGGGACGACCTTGCCTCCGGCCCCGTAATGCAGATCAACCTCCACGATCAATCCCGAGGCGATGGCAAGGTTCACGAAAGAGCGCATGGCGGCCTGGTAATGGGCGCCGCTACTGGCCGCTGGCAGGCCGTTGATGCCTAGCCAGCAGTCCTCGTTGAGGGGCAAGCGCATCACGTTGGCATGCCAGGTCAACATGGCGTTGATGGTCGCCTGGTTCCCCTGCTGGTTGCCCCAGAAACTGCCCTTCAAGCAGGCAGACTCCGAACCTGAGAAGTTCACTCCCCGCAGCACCACCGGCGCACCAGCGCCCACGGACCGGACACCGAGCGTGCCGGCGCTGGTAGCCACCAGTTGGTTCCCCTGCACTTTCACGCCGGGCGCCCCAGTCGCGGGGGCGTGGGTTTGCCCGGAAGACTGCATGACACCAGCCAAGACGATTGGAAACATCACTGCTATCCAGAGCCGACGTGGGCTGAGAGACCGTGAGTTTGATTTTGGAGGGATCATACGCAGACCAGCTTTCTGCCTTTCGTTGTGTCTACCGGTTCTTCCGCCACACTTCTCAGTCGGGCGGTAAGAGTCGCGAATGGATTGAAGTCGAAAGGCTGAATTTTCCCGAATCAATAAATCTTCACTATGAGCATCGTGATGAGTCAATTATCGCGGGGCGCGAGGGCCAAAAAGTCCGCCCAGGAGCACAAACCAATTAGCGGTGGCTTATGTAACAACTGGAGATTGGCCTGTCAAGAGTTTCTTTCCCGCGAAACTCTACCGGCCCTGCACGCAGGCGATTCACCGTGCTGGATTGCCCTTCAATTCGCGTTTGCTGCCCGCCGTCAAGCTGCTATAGTTCCCGTCATGAAACTCTCCGTCTACACGGTCGGGATGACCGCAAGCTTGTTGATTTTGCTTGCCGGAGGGATTGTTCACACTCTCTATGGCAGCGCGGCCTTTGGCTCCGATCACGCGTGGGGAAACGACGACGCCTACATTTCATATCGCTATGCTGAAAACCTGGCCCATGGGAATGGATTGGTCTTTAATCGTGGCGAGAAAGTAGAAGGTTATTCCAACTTCCTTTACGTGGTTCTGATGGCCCCGGCATTCTTTCTTACCGACCGTGACGGCATCTATTTCTTCTCGGTGTTTCTGAATCTGGTTTTCGCCGCCGGAGCGCTCCTGCTTTTTGGGAAATTTCTTCGCGCCGAGCTGGGTGAAACCAGGGCGGTGATGGGGAGCCTGCTGGTTGCGCTTTGTCTGCCCTGGTGGGTTGCCGTGGCCTCCGGACTGGAAACATCGCTGGTGCTGCTCCTGACGGTGGCGATCTGGGTCAGGACGGAACTCGTCGTCCGCGATGACGCCCGGCCGCCCGTGGTTCTGTTGAGCCTCTTGATGATTCTCTCTTTATTGGCGCGGGCGGACGGCTTCGTCGTGCCCCTCCTCGCGATTCTCTACATGCTTCTCCAGCGCCGGTTCCGGGCGGCGGTGGCGTGCGGTCTCCCCCTGGCGGCGAGTTGGAGTCTATATGAGGTGTGGCGATACCATTATTATGGATATCTCCTCCCTAACACTTATTACGTCAAGGTCGTCGGCAGCCTGCCCGTACGATTGGAGCATGCCGTGGGCCAACTCGCCATCATTGCCTTCATGGAGGGCTTCCTCCCGTATCTGCTCATCCTATCGCTCGCCGCCGTCATCTTCCTGGTGCGAGTTTCGAAGCGCGCGGAGCCGGTTTCGCGAGGGCTCCGATTTGACGTCCTGCTGGGAGCAGGCTGGACGGCCTATTGGCTCTATATCGGAGGGGATCACTTCCTCGACAGGTTTCTGCTGATCTTGTGCCCACTCGGGATCTACGCCTTGTTCCGATTTTTTTCCGGTCGCGCCAATACCGAAGCGGTAATGTTCGTCGTAGTTCTGATCGCGATCTTGCAAATCGGCCCTCCCTGGCTTGGTGACCCCCGGTTCCATTACCGCGTCAACAAATACGATTGTTGGATCACGGTAGGCAAATTCCTCAAAGAGAAGTACCCGGGCAAGAGTTTAGCGACCGCGGCCATCGGCAAGGTTCCATTTTTCTCGGGCGCATATACCATCGACGAATTGGGACTCGCTGACTCTGTAATCGCCCACGAATCCATGGCCCAGCAAAAATTTGATCCCGGCCACACCAAGTACGACCCCGACTATGTCCTTTCCCGCCAGCCTGACCTGATTGTGGAATGGCTGACCGAGGAGCACGATCTGGCCTATGGGATCACGAAGAGCAAATACGAAAAGGCAGGTTACCAGCTCAGCTATTTGTTCTGCACGAACGAAAATCCCCCGCCCATCCGCGTCGTCGCGGTTACCGGGCGGGATGATCAGGCCATCGAATACCTCAGAGCGCACGGATACAATTACGCGGTGGTGGAAAAGCGCTGAAGGTCTTTTACGCCTTTTGTAGGGGCACCCCTTGGGGTGCCCCTGGGCAGGGCAAGCCCAGCCCCTACAAGACGTATTTGATTGCGGCCCCGCCGCGCTGTAGGGGCAACCCTCGTGGTTGTCCCAAGGGCGGCCACGAGGGCCGCCCGTGGCACGACATCTTCGCGCGGCAACAACGTCCTAGCGGCTAGTGCTACAAGAAATGTAAGTGCTTAAATCAAAGCCGCTCTAAAGCCCGCCACTACGGAGCGCCCGTGCCACTTCGCCGCCGAATTGCAGGACGAGGTCGCGCGCGGCGCGCACGTCGGCCTTGCGGGAGCGATGGTTCAAAACGCAAAAGCGGATGACGTGCCGCCCCTCAAGGCGGGTGGAGGAGAGCATGAGCTGGCGGCTGGCGATGACCTTGGCCACTAGCGCATCGTTGAGGCGATTAAGAAAAGCTTCGCGCTCGACGCCCACCGGAAGGCCCGCCGGGACGTACCGGAACGTGAATACCCCCAGCGACGGCGGGGTGATGATTTCCAACTGCGGCGATTCCGCGAAAAGCCGTGCGGCGTACACGGTGAGGTCCAGACACTGGTCGATGACTTCGCGAATCTTCCGGATGCCGTAAGTCTTCACAGCCATCCAGATTTTCAGCGCGCGAAAGCTCCGCGTGAGTTGCAGGCCGTAATCGCAGAAGTTCACCTCTTGCTCCGCCCGCTGCACGTCCAGCATGTAATCGGGCAAGATCCCGAAGGTCCGGCGCATCCAGCGCCCCTCGCGAACCAGAACGCAACCCGCTTCGATTGGGCAGTAGAACCACTTGTGCGGGTCGAGCACCACAGAATCCGCCAGCGCGATTCCGTCGAGCAGTTCGCGGCCACGCTCCGTGAGCGCGGCAAAGCCCCCGTAAGCGGCGTCGACGTGAAACCACACGGAATGGTCATGCGCGACGCGGGCGATCTCTCGCAACGGGTCGACGGAGCCGGTGCTGGTGGTGCCGGCGCTCGCGATCACGGCGAGGGGTCGAAACCCCGCTTCGAGATCCTGGCGAATCTCGCGGGCCAGTGCCTCCGGCTGCATGCGGAACTGACTGTCGGTCGAAATCCGACGCCACTGGGCCTCGCGCATCCCCAGAATCCGCAAGCCACGATCGACCGCGGTGTGCGCGTGAGCCGAAAGGTAAACCATCGCGTTCCCGGTATCGTCGCCAAGTTGGGCGCGCCGCGCTACGGCCAGAGCCGTCAGGTTCGCCACCGACCCGCCGCTCACCAGAAGCCCGGCGGCCTCGGGCGGCAACTCCAGCATTTGCTTGAACCAGTCGATCACCAGGATCTCCACCTGGCTGGGGCCTGAGGACTCAAACCACGTACCCGCGAACACGTTGGTGCCTGCGGTGAGCATGTCTCCCAGGATGCTGATAAAGCTCGGGGCGCTGGGAATAAAGGCGAAAAAGCGTGGGTGATCGAGAGCCGTGGCATTCGGTGCGACGTCATGCGTGAACTTTCGGAAGACCTCCGGGAAGCTCGTGGGGTCTTCGGGGAGCGGCTCCCGCAAGAGGGCTTCGGTTTCTTCGCGGCGCAACTCACGGCCGAGAGGGCGCTCCCGAAGATTCGCGATGCGGTCAATGACGTAATCGACCACCAGGTGCGCGGCGTCCCGCATCGCCTCGGGGTCCAGGTCAAGCGAGACGTCGCGGATGCGTGCCTCCAGTTCTTCGAGCGAGGCTTGATCCTTCATGCGGACACTCTCCTGAAGTTGCGGCACGGGACAGGGGGCGGATGCGCCGGGAGCGTATGGCACAGCGCGGCGTCGCGGCAACCACACAAGATTTGTAGGGGCTGGGCTTGCCCTGCCCCAGGGCTCCCCAAGGGGCATAGGCGCTAGAATAAGGAATTGACTTTTGCTGTAACTGATATATGCTTCCGGCATGGACAAGCGCTTAATCGACGAGGACTGGAAGTATTTGTGCCAATATCTGCCGGAGGATTTAAGCGAAC
>Ga0326728_10002157_pt1 | contig 66759 bp, 46 predicted proteins | sample MB3enrmetagenome_FD_207602 | JGI IMG/M metagenome (GOLD analysis project Ga0326728, IMG submission 207602) | Lab enriched peat soil microbial communities from McLean, Ithaca, NY, United States - MB31MN | ecosystem: Environmental > Terrestrial > Soil > Wetlands > Peat | place: USA: New York...
TGATCTCGGCCGACCTGGCCAACAACGCCCTCCCGCTCTACTTCTGCCGTCCCTTCTCGCGCACCGAGTACGTGCTGGGCAAGATGTCGGTGCTGGCCATCCTGCTCTCGGCCATCACCTGGGTCCCGGGCTTGCTGCTGTTTGCCTTCCAATCCTATCTGGAGGGCTTCGCCTGGTTCCGGGCGAACTTCTACATCGCCAGCGCGATCTTCGTGGGCTCCTGGATCTGGATTCTGCTGCTCAGCCTGCTGGCCCTGGCCATGTCGGCCTGGGTGAAGTGGAAGCTGGCTGCCGGCGCGCTAATCGTGGCCCTGGTTTTCGTCGCGGCCGGCTTTGGCGCGGCCATGGAAAGCACGCTGCACACGGAATCCGGCGGCCTGATAAGCATCCTGAAGGACATGGATGCCGTCTGGTACTCGCTCTTCCGGCTTCCCAATTCGACCGGGCTGCCTTTCGAAGGCGCCGTGGGCGCGCTGGTCGCGGTCTCGGCCCTCTGCCTGTACCTGCTGGGCCGCAAGATCCGCGCCTGCGAGGTGGAGCGATCATGAGCGGCGACAACCATATCGTCTTCGACGACGTCTCCAAGTTCTACGGCGACGTGCTGGGCGTGAACCGGGTTCAGCTCTCCATTCCTCCCGGCATCACCACCCTGGTCGGCCCCAACGGCTCCGGCAAAACCACCCTCATGAACTTGATGACCGGCCTGGTCCAGCCGACCCGCGGCCGCATTCGCGTCCTCGGAATCGCACCGGACGACCCCGAGCGCCTCTTTCGCCTGCTCGGTTACTGCACCCAGTTCGACTCGTTTCCCAAGAGCCTCACCGGCTTCGACTTCCTTTACACCACCCTGCGCTTGCACGGGGAGGGCCACGCGGAATCCTGCGAGCTCAGCCGCAACGCTCTCGAGCGCGTGAACATGACCGAACCCGCCGGCCGCCGCATCGCCAGTTACAGTAAGGGCATGCGCCAGCGCATCAAGCTGGCCCAAGCCATTTGCCACCAGCCCTCCGTCCTGGTGCTCGACGAACCGTTGAACGGTCTCGACCCCATGGCCCGCTCCGAAACCATCGCCCTGTTCCGCGCCCTGGCCCGCGAGGGCCTGCACATCGTCATTTCCAGCCATATTCTGCACGAGGTTGATCGCATCTCCGACCAGGTAGTGCTGCTCAGCAACGGTTACGTCGTCGCCGAAGGGCAGATCCAGGCCGTTCGCGGCGAGATGCACCAGGAGCACCCGCTGCAAGTCCTGGTTCGCTGTACACAGCCCGGTCTGCTGGCCGCCCGCCTTTTCGCCCAGGATCACGTGGTCGAGGTCAAAATGCACAACGACCGCCAGGGCCTGCTCGTCTCCACCCGCGATCCGGACCTGTTCTACGAACTGCTCAACCAGTTGGTCGTCGAGGGAGCCGTCGAGCTTTCCTCGGTCGCTCCGGCCGACGACGACGTCCACTCGGTCTACGAATACCTGATCGGAGCAGCGGGAGGCGGGGCATGAAAGCCAAATTACCGTGGGGTTTGTGGTGGACGCAGATCCTGGCGATTCTGCGCCTCGAGATGAAGAAGAACTTCGCGCGGAAGCGCTCCATCCCCGTGTACCTGCTGGCCGCCTCGCCCATCCTGCTCTACGCCGCGCACGCCTTCGCCCACGCGCGTGGCTGGAACCAGTGCAGCGGCCAGCAGGACCTCACAGAGTTCGCCGGCGTCTTCCAGTTGTACGTGCTGCGCCTGGCCATCTTCTTCAGCGCCGTAGCGGTCTTCATGAACTTGTTCCGCGGCGAAGTGCTCGAGAAGAGCCTCCACTACTACTTCCTAGCGCCGGTACGCCGCGAAATCCTGGTGGCCGGGAAGTACCTCTCTGGTCTGCTCATGACCTGCGTGGTCTTCAGCCTGAGCACCACGCTCTCTTACCTGCTCCTGATGGGCCATCTCCGCATGACAGCCGCGCGCGCGCTGGCCGGCCCGGCCCTGGCCGATCTCCCCGCCTACCTGGGCGCCACGCTGCTGGCCTGTGCGGGCTACGGCGCGGTGTTCCTGATCCTGGGATTGCTTTTCCGCAACCCCATCGTACCCACCGTGGCTGTCCTGATCTGGGAATCGATCCTGGTCTTTCTGCCCGCCATCCTCAAGAAGGTCAGCGTGATCTTCTACCTGGAATCGCTGTGCCCTGTAAAGGCGCCATTCCGCGGAGGCGGCGCGCTGTTCGCCGTCAGCGCCGATCCGACGCCGGCTTACCTGGCCGTGCCTGGCTTGCTCATGCTGACTATCGCGCTGCTGGTTCTGGCCAGCCTGCGCATCCGCCGAATGGAGATCCGCTACGGAACCGAGTAGCGTCAAGGGGCCGGCGCCGTTTGCTCCGGTTCTAAGCATTCGCCGACCCGCACCAGGAAACTAGCCACCGTCTGCCACCGCTCGCCCGTCTGCTTCTCCACGCGGTAGCTCTGGCTAGCCTCCTCGGTCCGCAAGCGGAACCCGGCGGCTACCTGCGCCTCGGACGGCTGGCCCAAGATCGGGCGCCCGCTCATCGCGCGCAGTATCCAACTCTCGCCGCCCGTCCGGCTCTCCAGCATCTCGTAGCGGCGCTCCGGATCGCCCGCCATCGTTCGATCCACCCACAGCCGCCCGTGGCTCTTCGAATCGAAGTGGAACCAGTCGATCGCGCCGGCGCGGCTCTCCTCGTATACCGGCGCCGCGTGCCACAGCTTGCCGCCATCCTGTGTCACCAGCAGGAACGGGTCTCGCGGGACCGCGCCGAGTTGCTCGCCGCCGATCCAGCCGTTCTCCGGATCGAAGAATTGGATCTGCTCCAGCCCCGCCCCCCGTATCCGTTCGTGAGGCTCGTACCAGGTTTTGCCCTGGTCCTCGCTGGCCAGCAGGATCGAGAACATCGTCACGCTCTCGGCATGGAGGTTGCCCGTGAGGAAGATCCGGCTCGAGGAAGAGCTTACCGCCGCCAGTTCCAAGTAGACCGGGCACGGATGCCCGCTGGGGCAGGTCAACCCGAATGCCACAATCTCCTCTGCCGAGCACTGAAAAGGCACGCGCATCGGCGCGCCCATGTTCTCGAGTTTCTGCGCTTCCAGAGCGGCCGCCAGCAGCAAACAGCCAGCCACCACCGGGCGGATAGGCATCGTCTCACTCCAGATTGTAGCCGGAAAGCCTCTCCCTCGTGCTAGGCTCGAACCATGTTGGACTGGCTGCGCAAGTTCGCGACCAGGAGATTGCCACCCCTCCAGGGCGCTCCGCTGGTTCCCCGCCAGAAAACCTACTCGGCGCAAAGCGGCTACGTCTACCTCTACCACTATGCGGGCCGTCGCGCGGCGGAACGCGGTTCCGAATCCGGCACTCAGTTCGTTTTCCAGGTGTCGGCGGATCGCACCACCTTCTTCCCGGTTTCGGTCTTCCTGGCCGACTCCGCCCTTCAGGCCTGGGAGAGCGCCCACCACGATCTTCGCGCCAACGAGCGCTACGCCATCGCCAAAATGGCTTTGCTCCAAGCCTTCGACGAGCGTCCGCTTCCGGCTCGGATGACGCTCGAAGCCGTGGTCCGGCGGGCCGACGCCGAGAGCATCCTGGAGACCCTGGGAATCGATTGACCGGTAGAAACCTCCCTGCCCCCGCGCAAGAAAGATCTGCCCGCCAAAAGCCGCCTGTCCCGCAACCCATTTTTTTTCAGCACTATCTCGAATGGCACCTTACGTGCCTCCGCTGGTAGCGCCGGCGGTCTTGCCGCCGGTGTTGATCGAGGTCCTTGTGGTCTACTTGATCGTAAACTGGCTTTGCAGCGTCGTCGCTCTCCTCCTGGTAGCCCGCTTCTTCCCAGGCTTCCAGATCGCGGAATTCGAGTCCGCGCTCATCGCCGCCGCCATCGTCGGCCTGATCAGCGCCGGTTTGGGCACGTTACTCAAGCATGCCGGCGGACCGGCCGGCCTGGCGATTACAGCGATCTTTCTGGTGCTCGCGGACACTCTGCTTTTCCGCATGTCGGCGCTGCTGGTTCCCGGCTTCGCCATGCGTGGTTTTGCGCCCGCATTTGCCGGCGCCGTAGTCCTGCTGGGGCTGAACCTGGCCCTGCTGCGAGTCGTCCCCCTCAAAGAGAATCCACTGGACTCCCCGCTCAAGTCCGAGAGTAACGGCTAAAAACTGAGCCGCAGTTGCAGCTCCAGGCGCCGATTGTTGGCCGTCGAGCCACCCGGCCCGGTGCTCCCCAGGCCGACCGATTCCCCAAACAGCGGCGACGCCAGGTCGCCGTTCGGAGGGCCGGGGTTGACATGGTTCAGCACGTTCCGCGCCGAAGCCGACAGCGTCAGGTTGAATCGGTGGTCCGTGGTGTCGCCACCAAACATGCCGCCGCCGCGCCCGCCGCCCCCTCCCATTCCGCCGCCTGGGCCGCGTCCGCCGCCCCCACCACCGGGTCCTCCGAATCCGACGCGCCCGCCGCCCTGTCCTGGCCCTCCGCCTGGGCCTGGGGTCGCCGCGGCAGCTTCGCCCTTGACCGGACCGAATCCAAACGTCTTGCTCAGTCGGAAGTTGATGGAGAACGACCCGGGGCCTTGCCCGTAGTTGCGCGGAATCATGGCCGCACCCGGCGCCGGGTTGAGATTAAACATACCCCACGGAGTGCTCACCACTCCCGGCCCCGGAGCCGTGGCGAACGACGGCCGCGCGGTGAGCAGCCCGTCGCCGAACAGATCCTGGCCCAGCGTAATATTGAACGGCGCTCCGGATGCCGCCATGATGAACGGGCTGAACCGGATATTGTGTTTCATGACCAGCGATCCGAACAGCATAAACCGGTGCCGGACATCGATCGCCGAGCGCCCGTACTCGGCGGCCAGATCGTTCGGATTGGCCGGAAACGTGGCCGCATTATCGGTGTTGCTGTTGGCGTGGTTGAACACGTAGAAGCTGGTGATCGAGATGTTCTTGTTGAACCGGCTGTTGATATTGGCGATGAGCTGATTCTGCCGCAGGATTCCGTTGGACTGGTACTCGTAGACCCGGTCGCCCAGCAGCGGCCCTTCCGTTTCCGTTAGTACCGTGGAACGCAGCAGCCGGTTCCCGAGGGAGTCGGTGAAGGTGAGGGCCGCCGTGGTGTTACGGGGCAACTGGCGCTCCAGGCTGACGGCGCTCTGCAGGACGTACGGCGCTCGCAGATTGGGGTCCTTCATCCACACCGTTTGCGCTTGCATAGGTAGTTGGCTGATGGAAGGTACGTTGGGGAAGAAGTCGGGATTGATGACGATGTAATCTTGCTCGTTAATCCCGTTGTAATGCAGCGACTGCAGCGTGTAGGTGTCGTCGACCCGGCTGTAAAACACGCCGCTCCCGCCACGGATCACGGTCTTCTGCACCCCCTTCTTCGCGCCCGGCGCCCAGGCGAAGCCGATGCGCGGCGCGAAGTCCCTCCGATCGTCGATGTTGTTCTGGTTCTCATAGCGCAGTCCCAGACTGAGGGTGAAGTTCGTCTTCACGCGCCAATCGTCCTGGATGAAGGCCCCCAGGTCGGCCTGTGTCACCGTAGCCAGGGGATTGCCTGCAACTATGGAGAACTGCGACGCGCCGTAGCCAAGCTGGCTAATCTGCGCGGCTGTGAAACCCTGCTGCTGGAGGAACAGATTCTCCGCGTAGCGCTGGATCGAAGTGAGCTGGACCATCACCGGGTTGCCGCTCGAATCCAGAATGGGCTGGTTACTGGAATCCAGTTCCGCAGCCTGGCCGCCGTTGAACGTAAAGGTGCCGCCGAAGTTCGTGGGCGCGTAATCGGACTGGTCCGAGTAGCGGAAACGCCCGCCGGCCTTCAGGGAATGCCGGCCCCGGGTCCACGACGTGTAATTCTGGAACTCCCAGTGGTCGTCGGAGTTCCAGCCGCGGCCGATCTGCGACCCGCCATCGCTGAAGGAGTCGCTCACGCTCAGCGTGGGGATCGTGTTATTCCCGTAATTGTCCAGCCGCGTCCGGAAGAACTGCAAGCGGGTCTCGTTGACCGCGTGCGCGCTGACCATGGCGGTCTCGGTGATTTGCACGTTCTGGCTCCCCAGCGTCGTATTGTAGGCCTCGCTCTGAAGCGCGAACCCGCCCACGCCTGCGTTGTCCTTGTCGCTCTGGTTATACGTGTAGCGAACTACCAGCGTGTTCTTCGGCGTGAGCTGGTAGTCCAGGCGCGGGCTGACAATGGTCAGCCATTGCGGGGTCGCCAAGGTATAGTTGACGGGGGCGGGGTTGAGGTTGGTGTCCAGATCGGTGCCGTAAATCAGCGCGTCGTCTTGGATTTGCCGCCGCTCCACGTCCAGGAAAAAGGACGCCTTCTTGCTAATTGGTCCGCTCACGTTCCCGCCGTAGTAGCGCGCGTCGAACTCCGGCTTGGTGTCCGAGAACGGGTTGCGGGCGTTGAAGGCGTTGTTGCTGTCGCTGATGAAGGCCTGTCCATGGAAGGTATCGCTGCCCGGTTTCGTGAACACCTCGATGCGCCCGAATCCCAGACGGTCGAACTCCGAGGAGAACGGATTCTGGTTGATGCGCACCTCCCGGATCGAGGACTTCGGCGGAAGTTTGCCGTTCGAGAAGCCGTCGATGAAGATCTGCCCTCCGCTCGGCCCCGCCGAGGGACCGGCCAGCGCCTGCAAGTCCGACTCCAGGTCGTCGGGATCGTCCGAGAGCGCATCCAGGTCCGCTTCGCGTAGCACGATCGCGCCCACGTTGCTCGAGGCCTCCGTGCTCACCGTGTTCGAGTCGGCCGCCACGGTGACTTCCTGCTTTTCGACGGCCAGCGGCAGATTGGCATCCAGGAGCATCGCCTTGCCGGGTTGAATCTCTATGTCCGGTTTCACCACCGGCGAGAAGCCGAAGGCGCTTAGTCGAACGTTGTACTTGCCGGGAGGCAGCCCGGAGACCGTGTAGGCGCCGACCTCATTCGTCGTGAAAGTCTTCGCGAGGCCCTGGCCGGTGACGGTGATGGTGGCGCCGGGAATGGCCGCGCCGGATTGGTCGGAGACGGTCCCTTTAATCTGCACGGCCGGCCCTTGCGCGGACAGCGGAAAGGCCGCTAGCAGCAGAACGGCCAGGCGCCACCATCCGATTCTCGTTTTCATTCCATTTCCTTTCCGGCGCGCTCCCGCAGCCGGCTACATCGTGGGCATCGGAACGTCGAAATTCCACATGCCGCCGATCTGCCGCTCCGGCGCGGCAGTAAGTATCGGCTCGACGCCGGACACCACCGTGATGGCGGTCACCTTGGATGGATCGGCTCCCCTGGTGCTCGAAAGAATCAGTGCGTCGCCGGGTTTCAGCTCGGCGATAGTGAACGCGGGCATGCGCTCCAGCAGGTCGGAGAAGTCCATGTTCCCGCGCGGACGGCCTCCCGCCATCCCCGGAGCGCCCGTTCCCGCCGGTGCAGCGCCCGTTCCCGCGGGTGGAGCGCCCGCCGGGCGATTGGCCTGCCCGCCCGGAGCCGTCCCGTTCTGCTCGCCCCGCAGCCGCATGGCCAGCATGGTGGCCAGCGGCAGCGGCAGTTTCCTGAGAGACGTGTCGGCATTCACCAGCACCACTACCGGCTTCTTCGTGTCCAGGTCCTTGATCGTGATCTCGCTCGCGGCGGCATTTACGCTGTTGATGGTTCCAGCCAGCGCCACGAATGTGCCAAACACCAGTTCCTCGGCCTTCAGGCGGGTTCCATCCTCGTTCTTGTCGCCCAGCACGCGAACCTGGTCCCCAATCTGGATTTCCTCGAGCTTGCTCGGCCTGGCGTCCTGGAACCGGATCGAATCCGGAGCGTAGCGGCGCACGTTGACCTGGCCGGAGGCGTCGATCACCACCGTCTTCCGCCCTTCCGCCGCGCGCGTCCAGATGCTGATCTCCTTGGCGTCCCGGTTGACGGCCGTGACCAATCCCGCCATGCCGCGCTTCTGCCACTGGGCCCGGTCCAGTTCCTGCTTCTTGGCGAGGTCCGCCCTGGTCATCACCATCACCGCGGTGGCCGGCGCCACGCCGCGCACCGCCACCCGGTCCCCCACTCCCAGGTCGGCGAAATGGATCGGAGCCGCTTTGGTCAGGTCCTTCTCGCCTGGCGCCACGCGCAACAGTCTGGTCGCTTGGTCGAGTTCTACCGTCACCGCCGTACCATCGTCGGTCTTGACTACCAACTGCATCTTCGCGGAGTCGACCGAAATGATCTGGCCAATGATCCTGGTCTTGGGTGCTGCGGTTTGGGCCGCCGCCAGGCAAGCCGTGAGGAACACCAGCGCACAGAGGTAAACCTTTGGCATTGAAAAGGAAAGACGAGTTTTGGATGCCCAATGTCACCCAGCGGTTTGTAAAGAAACGTAAAGACGCCCCCACTCCCCGCATGGCATACTGGAGCCATGTGCCCCGCCGACACAACCGCCGAGGCTTGGCGCGTGTTTCTGGAAGTGCAGCGCCGCATGTCCCCCGCGGAGAAGCTGCAGCGCGTTTTCGATCTCTCGGAGCTGGTTCAAAGCGCGGCCGAGGCCGGTCTGCGGCATTCCTATCCCCAGGCGGACGACCGCGAGATCTTCCTGCGTGCGACCCGACAAAGGTTGGGAGCCGGCCTCTTTCGCAAGGTCTACGGCGACCCTCTCCCCGACCATGAGTAGCCTGACCGACGCCTTTGGTCCCGTGTTGGCCGCGCTGGAGCGCCTGAAGGTGCGCTATTTGCTCGGTGGCTCGGTTGCCTCCTCGGCGTGGGGTGTGCCGCGGGCCACCCTGGACGTGGATCTGCTGGCCGAGATCCGCCCGCCCCAGGCAGCCGGCTTTGCCGCCGCCCTGGGAAGTGGCTGGTACGCCGACCCGCAGGCCATCGCCGACGCGATTCAGGCTGGCCGCCCGTTCAATATCATCCACATCCCATCCGGTCAGAAGTTCGACATCTTTCCGTCGACCGGGGAGTTCCACCAGGCGGAGCTATCGCGGGCCACGCCGATGAGCTTCGAGATTGCCGGCCAGGCCATCCGTTGCCCGGTGGCTACCGCCGAGGATATCCTGCTGGCCAAGCTGCAGTGGTATCGCGCCGGAGGAGAGGTTTCCCAGCGGCAGTGGAGTGACGTTCTGGGCCTGCTGGCGATGAATCGGGATCTGGATCGGGACTACCTCTCGATGTGGGCCCAGCGCCTCGGGGTGCAGGATCTGCTCTCCAGAGCCTTCGACGCCCGTATCTGATATCCTTTTCCTGGAATGTTCAGCCGGCATCATCGGAAGGTCAAGGTCCTTTTCGGTCTGTCGGATGTCTTTCTCACGGCGCTGGCCTTCGAGGCCGCCTACCAGAGCCGCGTCCTGCTGCACTTCGAGCGCATCTTCCATCTCAGCTTCGCGATCCACGCGTTGCTGCTCGGCTTTTCGGCGCTGGTCTGGCTGGCCATGGGAATCTGGATCAGCGTCTACGACAAGCTGGACGCGGGCAATCCGCGCGTGATCCTGCGCGACAGCCTGCGCCAGTGCGTGCTGGGGATCGCCTGCCTGGTGTTCGCTCAATACCTGTTGCGCCTCGAGACGCCCCTCAGCCGTTCCTTCCTGGCGCTGTTCGCGGCCTATAGTTGGGCGTTTCTGTGCCTGTTCCGGCTGGCCGCGGCCAACCTGGCCGGAGTGATCCGGCGCGAGTTCGGCGTGCCGCACTATGTGATGGTGGTGGGCGTCGGGGAGCGCGCGCGCCGGCTGGGCCAGGCGCTCGAGGAATCGTCCCGCTACGGCATTCGGCTGCTGGGGTTTCTGGCGGAGGACCCTGCCCAGGCGCCCGCCGAAGTGCAACTGGGCGCTCCGTACACCGTGCACCCGCTCTCCGAACTGCCCGCTCTGCTACGGCGGCAGGTGATCGACGAAGTGCTCTTCGCCGTGGATACCCGCAGCCTGGCGGGCCTCGAAGACATTCTGGTGCTCTGCGACGAGGAGGGTGTCCGCACCCGGGTGGTAGTCGATTTCTTCCCCCACGCCAACAGCGACGTCTACCTGGACCGGCTGGGGGCTACGCCGCTGCTGACCTTCGCCGCCACTCCGCATGACGAAATCCGGCTGCTGGCCAAGCGCGTGCTCGATACCGTGCTGGCCGCCGTCGCTCTGGCGCTCCTCGCTCCCTTCATGATTCTGGTAGCCCTGCTGATCCGCCTCACCTCGCCCGGTCCCGTCATCTTCAAGCAGGTGCGCTGCGGCCTGAACGGACGCCGCTTCGCGTGCTACAAGTTCCGCTCCATGTGCCGGAACGCCGAGGAGCTGAAGCCCTCCCTCGAGCATCTCAACCGCCGGTCCACCGCCTTCAAGATCCCCAACGATCCCCGCCTGACCCCCCTCGGCCGCTACCTGCGCAAATTCTCCATCGACGAGTGGCCGCAGCTCTGGAATGTGCTCAAAGGCGACATGGCGCTGGTCGGCCCCCGCCCGGCCGTGCCCGCGGAGGTGGAGAATTATAAAGGATGGCAACGGCGGCGGCTGCGCATGCGTCCCGGGCTAACCTGCCTGTGGGCGCTCAAAGGCCGCGACAATCTGGATTTTGAGACCTGGATGAAGATGGACATGCAGTACATCGACCAGTGGTCGCTGGCCCTGGATTGGAAGATCCTTCTGCTCACCGTTCCCCGCGTGCTGACGGGGAAGGGAGCCCATTGATGCTTCAAGAGACCGGGAGGTGCGACATGGAACTGCTGCCTACCCAGCAGGATATCGTCGGATTGCTGCGCCGCACGGGCGCGCTGCGGGACGGCCATTTCGAATACCCCAACGGGTTGCACTCGAACGAGTATCTGCAAGTGGCGCTGGCCATGCGCTACTACCAGCACGCCAAGGTGCTGAGCGTCGGCCTGAGCCGGCGGCTGCGGGCCAACTCGGAGATCCGCGCCATCATCCCCGAGCTCTCCATCGTGGCGCCGGCCACTGGCGGGCTGCCCGTGGCTTACGGCGTCTGCGAAGCCTTGCGCGCGCATCAGGTCTACTGGGCGGAACAGGAAGACTCTACCCAGCCCCTGCGCTTCCGCCAGTTCCTCGAGCAGGTGCCCGGCGAAAAGGTCGTCCTGGTGGACGACATCCTGCGAACCGGCGCCAAACTGGCCGAACTGAAGAGCCTGGTGGAATCCAAGGGCGGCCAGGTGGTCGGCCTGGCGGTAGTCATCTACCAGCCCACGCCGCAAACCCACGATTTCGGCTCGCTGCCCCTCTACTACCTGGCCGAGCTCGACGCCACCTACTATCGCGACGCCGCCTCCTGCGATCTGTGCCAGCAGGGCGTCCCGATCGAAAAAGTTTGGGTGTAGCCCGAATTGCTGAAAGGCGCCGCCTCCACGCGGCATTCCACTGCTATGACACGCCTTACTTTGCTCGGCATCCTGGCGGGGCTAACCACCTTCGGCCAGACGCAGTTGACCATTTACAACGGGAACTTCGCGGTCGTGAAAGAGCGCCGCTCCTTCGATCTCAAGTCCGGCGAGAACGAAGTCCGCGTCTCCGACCTCAGCGCCCATCTGGAGCCCGATTCTGTGGTCTTGCGCGACCTAAAACAGCCCGGCTCCATCCGCATTCTCGAGCAGAACTACGAGAGCGATCCGCTCAGCGAAGGCCTCCTGCTCCGCAAAAGCGAGGGCAAGATCCTGGATTTTGAGATCGACCTGGGCGGTGGAACAAAGAAGATCGTCCAGGGCCGCATTCTGCGCAGCGGCTACGTTCCCCACCCCGCGGCGTTCCAGCGCTACGGGCAGCCATACTACCAGGAGCAGATGGCGATGACCAATGCCGCTGGCCAGCCCATTGTTGAGGTCGACGGCAAGATCATGTTCGGTCTGCCCGGCAAGCCCATCTTCGACGCTCTCGATCCCAAGGGCTTTCTGAAGCCCACGTTACTGTGGCGCCTGTGGACCGATCAGCCCGGCCCGCACCAGACCGAGTTTTCCTACATGACCGGAGGCATGCGCTGGGAGGCCACTTACAACGCCGTCGCGGCGGAGAAGGGCAATTCGCTCGACCTTATCGGCTGGGTCACCCTCGAGAACATGTGCGGCAAGGATTTCGAGGACGCCAGCGTCAAGCTCATGGCCGGCGACGTAGCCCGTGCGCCTCAAGAAGGCATCTACCCCCAGTCGGCGCCGATGGCGAAGGCCGCCCTTGTCGTCGCTCCCGAGCCGGTCACCGAACGGGCCTTCGACGAGTATCATCTCTACAGCCTGCCGCGTCCCACCACGCTGCTGGACCGGGAGGTCAAACAGGTCGAGTTCGTGCGCGCCGCCAACGTCCCCGCCGAGCGCGTCTACGTCTACGACGGTTTCCAGGCCGACTCCCGGTATTACGGCTGGAACTACGAGAGCCTACGCACCCAAGCCGAGTACGGCACCCTGTCCAACACCAAGGTCTGGGCCATGCTGGAGTTCCGCAACTCCGAGAAATCGCAACTGGGAATGCCGTTGCCCAAAGGCAAGGTGAAGGTCTACCGCCGCGACGTGGACGGCCGCAACGAATTCGTCGGCGAGGACGCCATCGACCACACACCGCAGGATGAAACCGTGCGCCTCTACACCGGCAACGCTTTCGACATCGTCGGCGAGCGCCGCCAGACCAATTTCCGGGTCGATAACAATGCGCACTGGGCCGACGAATCCTTCGAGATCAAGGTGCGCAACCACAAGAAGGAGCCGGTCGAAGTGCGCGTCGTCGAGCACATGTACCGCGGGCAGCAGTGGGAGCTAACCTCCAAGTCCGCCAGGTCCATCAAGAAGGACTCTCGCACCATCGAGTTCCGTCCCACCATCCCCGCCGGCGGCGAGGCGGTTATCAATTACACGGTCCACTACACCTGGTGAGGAGATCGATTGACTATGACACGCCTTACTTTGCTCTGTATCCTGGCGGGGCTAACCACCTTCGGCCAGACGCAGTTGACCATTTACAACGGGAACTTCGCGGTGGTCAAGGAGCGCCGCTCCTTCGACCTCAAGTCCGGCGAGAACGAAGTCCGCGTCTCCGACCTCAGCGCCCACCTGGAGCCCGATTCCGTCGTCTTGCGCGACTTGCAGCGGCCCGGCTCCATCCGCATTCTCGAGCAGAACTACGAGAGCGATCCGCTCAGCGAAGGGCTGTTGCTCCGCAAGAGCGAAGGCAAGACTCTGGGTTTCGAGATCGACCTGGGCGGTGGGACCAAGAGGATCGTCCAGGGCCGCATTCTGCGCAGCGGTTACGTTCCGCACCCCGCGGCGTATCAGCGTTACGGGCAGGAATACTACCAGGAGCAGATGGCCATGACCAATGCCGCCGGCCAGCCCATTGTCGAGGTGGACGGTAAGATCATGTTCGGTCTGCCAGGCAAGCCCATCTTCGATGCCCTCGATCCCAAAGGGTTTCTCAAGCCCACGCTGCTCTGGCGCCTGTGGACCGATCAGCCCGGCGCGCACCAGGCCGAGTTCTCTTACATGACCGGCGGCATGCGCTGGGAGGCCACTTACAACGCCGTCGCCGCGGAGAAAGGCAATTCGCTCGACCTCATCGGCTGGGTGACCCTCGAGAACATGTGCGGCAGAGATTTCGAGGATGCCAGCGTCAAGCTCATGGCCGGCGACGTGGCCCGCGCGCCTCAAGCAGCACGCGCCTTCGTCGTGGATGGGGAGAACGTAATGGACGAACGCTTCGCACTTCCCGCACCCGTCACCGAGCGGGCCTTCGACGAGTATCATCTCTACAGCCTGCCGCGTCCCACCACGCTGCTGGACCGGGAGGTCAAACAGGTCGAGTTCGTGCGCGCCGCCAATGTTCCGGCCGACCGCGTCTACGTCTATGACGGCTTCCAGACCGACTCCCGCTATCGTGGCTGGAACTACGAGAGCATCCGCAACAGTCCGGAGTACGGCGCCCAGTCCAACACCAAGGTCTGGGCGATGCTGGAGTTCCGCAACTCCGAGAAATCGCAACTGGGAATGCCGCTCCCCAAAGGCAAGGTGAAGGTCTACCGCCGCGACGTGGACGGCCGCAACGAATTCGTCGGCGAGGATGCCATTGACCACACGCCGCAAGACGAAACCGTGCGCCTCTATACGGGCAACGCCTTCGACATCGTCGGCGAGCGCCGCCAGACCAGTTTCCGGGCCAACAACAACGCGCATTGGATCGACGAATCCTTCGAGATCAAGGTGCGCAACCACAAGAAAGAGCCGGTCGAAGTGCGCGTGGTCGAGCACATGTACCGCTCCCTCCAGTGGGAGCTCACGGCCAAGTCCGACGACTCCACCAAGAAGGACGCTCGCACCATCGAGTTCCGCCCCACCATCCCCGCCGGCGGCGAGGCGGTCGTCACGTACACGGTCCACTACACCTGGTAAGGAGATCGGGCTAGACTGGGTTGTCGCCTCATGAATCCGGTCGGCATCGCCATCGTCACCTTCAATTCGGAGCGCTACATAGGCGCCTGCCTCGATGCGGCCCTGGCTACCGGAGCGGAAGTTGTCGTGGTAGATAATGGCTCGGCCGACCGGACCATCGCCCAGGTGTGCGCGCGCCCTGCGGCCCGGCTCATCGAGAGCGGCTTCAACGCGGGCTTTGCGGGCGGGGTCAACCAGGCGGTTTGCGCGCTCGATTCTCCGCTGGTTCTGCTGCTCAACCCGGATGCCTTGCTGCGCAGCCCTCTCGACGACCTGGTGGCGGCCTGTTCGGCGCCGGGCGTCGGAGCGGCTGGCGGCCGGCTGATCGACGTGTCCGGCGCCACCGAGATCGGCTTTACTGTGCGCCGCTTTCCCACGCCGCTAACACTGGTGTTCGAAGTTCTGGGCGTGAATCGGCTCTGGAAGGGAAACCCCGTGAACCGCCGCTACCGTTGCTTGAACCTCGATCACAGCCAGCCCGCCGATGTCGAGCAGCCCGCGGGCGCGTTTCTCATGCTGCGGCGCGAAGTGTGGGACCGCTTGGGCGGCCTCGACGAGCGCTTCTTCCCGTTCTGGTTCGAAGATGTGGATTTCTGCAAGCGCATGGCCGATGCGAGCCTACGTATCCGCTACGCTCCCGGCGCCGTGGCCAGCCATGCGGGCGGCCACTCGGTCCGTCAGACGCCCTGGGAAGTCCGCAAGAGTTCCTGGAATGCAAATCTCATGCGCTATGCCCGCAAGCACTTCGGCCCGCTGGGCACGCGAGCTGTGTGCGCCGCGGTGGCCGCCGGATGCCTGCTCAGGCTGGTGCCGGAGTTGCTGGCCCACCGCAGCTTGAGCACGCTCAAAACTCACGCCGCCATCCTCCGCCAGGCCGCGGCCGGTTTCCTGCTGGGCAGGTAGCCGCGCCGTTCAGTCCCGCCCGAACAGCACTTCTTGTTCGGGCAGCGCTTCGCCGTCCACCGAAATCCGCAGCGTCTGCCGCCCGGCGCAATCTTCTGGCACGCGAACGTTAAACAGGTAGAACCGCGAAAGCGGGTCCACGCAGAACAGCGCGATCGCCTCCACCGTCCGTCCGGCGATGCTCACCTCCAGGCTGCCGATATCCCGGCACCCCTCCAGGCTCACCTGCATGATGTCGCAGCTCACCACCCCGTGCTGCGAGATATCCTGGCCGTCCGTCACGCGCACGATCCGCGGCCGCATCGGCGGGCACGGAGCCACCACTACCTGGACCGCGTTCGAGACCCGTCGTCCTCTCCACGCGAGCGTCATCGCGTTCGCGCCCAGCGGCACGGTCTCCGGAATCTGCACGTTCATCTGCCGGGCGCCGTTCTCGTCCGCGGGCCCGATATACCGAATCGGAACCGCGTGCTCCCCAATTCGCAGCCCCAGTTCGGTAAGCGTGCAGCAGTCTTCCGGAATTCCCGCCACCCACAGCGTCGCGAATCCCCGCGGGCCGCCCGCCACCAATTCCGGCCGCCCGTCGGGATGCGCCGCCGATTGGATCGTGGCCCGCAGCGAATCCTCGCTCGCCCCCACCTTCGTCGCCGGCTTCTTCAGCGTCAGCCAGAGGTACTGCGTGTCCGCCCCTTCGCTCGAAAGCGCCAGCCAGCCGCTCTCCCGCGCGTGTTCCAGCAACTCCCGCTCCGCGAGCCACGCCCCCACCCACGTGTCGCACCGAGCTTCCACCGGAGGCGCCCCGTTGAACTGCGCCGTGAACACGCCTCCGGGCTTGAGCGCGCGGAACGCCTCGTCGATATACCGGAACACCAGCCCCCGTTCCGGAATATGCTGGAACACCGCGTAAGAAAACACGAAGTCGAAGGACGCGCTGGCGAACGCCGCCAGGTCGTTGTTCCGGGCCACGTGGAAATGCGCGTGAGGGATGTCCGCCAGCCGCGCCCGCCCCGCCGCCGCCATCTCCGGAGAGATGTCCACGCCGTCTATCTCCCCGCAGTCCGCCGCCAGAGAGCGCATCAGCCGTCCCAGCCCGCAGCCGATTTCCAGGAATCGCCGCTCGCGCGTCTCCGCCGTCGGCAGGTGCGGGTAATCCCTGCGCGCGCGCGCCAGAATGTCGTGGGCCCCGCCGTCGAATTCTTCGTCGCTCTGGTTGTGGCGCTGGCAGGCCACGTAATACTTCGCGTCCGATCTGGCCCGCTCGTCCCAGTCGCGCCGCATCCGCTCGATCAGCTCGCTCATGAGAGCATCCAGTATAATACGGAAATGCGGTACTCGGCCGCGCTGGCGGTGTTCTTAGCCGCACCCGCAGCCTTCCCACAGATCGAGCCGGCCTGGACCGCTCTCTCCGCCCCTCGCTACTTCAACTATCATGGCGCGGACAATCAGCCCCGCCTCGGGCCTGACGGACCTTACGACTTTTACTTACCCGGACGCTTCCCGCCGGCACAGCCCATGGCCGACCAGCTCGGATGTTACAACAACCAATACGCGCCTCCCTTCTGGTTCGGCGGCGGCAAACTCCTCGCCGGCCCGCGCCAGGTGGATTCTCCCGCGGTGGGAGCCGTCTTTACAGCGCCCCGGCCGATGCGGGGGCTGGCCTTTCTGGGTTCTTTCGCGCCCGGCCGGCAGCCCGGCGTCAACGGTGCCGTCTTCTACTGCGATAACCCCTGTTACATGGGCACGCTCGAATACGGTTTCATTCGCGATTACTCCGACGGCTCCGGTTATACGCAGTTCTATTACGAAAGATACGCCAATTGCCCGGTCGCAGGCCCGCTGCGGTGCCACGGTACTAACAACGCCAGTCCCGAAACGGTGGTTCGGGATTGTGCGAGCGGCATCAACTTACCGGACGGGTATTCCCCCCGCACGCCCGCCGGCCACGACCCCGTCATGGCGAAAAACCCCGAGTTATACGAAGCCTTTGTCTTCCTCGACTCCGCGGACCGCAAATACAAGTTCAAAGTTCGGGTAGTCGATCCAGCCACGCGCGCCCGCCACTGGGAATGCGTCGTCGACCCCTCGGCCCCCAATCCGTTCGCGGCCTGCCCCGGCGGCGGCTACAGCCAGAATTCCTGCGGCGGCGGCTACCCCATCGCTTCCATCTACAACGCTCGCGGCGCCATCACCGCCACCCTGAATTCGAACAATGGCCCGCTCCCCGCCGGCCGGCCCGTCATGCACATCGACCGCATCCTGGCCGCCTTTTCCCAGCCGCCCGCGCCAGCCCAGCCCACGCACTAGCTTTGCCCGCGCGGCCTTACGGCTTAAGCAGCACCACGGGAGCGGCCTGGCTGGACGCAATCTCTTCCAGGAACTTTTTGATTTTGGTGTACTCGGACGCAGGCGCCAGCGTGTCTTTCACTTCCATCGAGTGCTCGAACAGGACCTTGTCGCCCTCCACCTTCCACGAAGCGCGGTACCATCCGTACGGGCTCTCGATTCTCACGGGGTCTGGAAGCTCATCCACCTTGAGCCCCGGCGGCACCGCGAGCGCCACCGAATCCTTCCGCGCGCGGGCCGGAAGCTTCACGGGGAGCTTCCGCTCTTTCGCCGGCAGCGCGTAACCCGTGCCCAGCGCCAGCAGGCCCGGCGAGACCACCAACATTCTCCCCTGCATGCTCCGCCCGAACTGGACCAGCGAGAAGTCGAGGCTGACCTCCAGCCGGCCTTCCTCAAACCGGTCGGATGGCTCGATGCGGTCCAGCGCCACGCCGCCCAGACTGGCGGAGAGGCTGCGTTCGAAGGTCCGCTTGATCTCGTCCTTCCGCTCGTGCGACATGATGGCGCGGATGCGGCAGGCCGACTGTCCGTAGTAAGTACGCGAAACGTGGGCCGACAGGCGTCCCGTTGCTTCCAGCTTCGCCTCGGCCCTCGATTCGACCCTGCTGAGCTCCGGCGCCAGCAGAGGCACGGTCACCAGCTCGCCCCGCCCGCCGGCCAGCACCAGCGCGTGGCTCCCCTGCTCGCCCAGCCGCACATCGCCCACCGGAGTCGACCAATCCGTCGGGTCGAAGATCAACAGCCGGCCCAGCCGCTCGTGCTCGATCGCCGCGGGCAGGTTCGTCCCCGGCGACACGCGGATAGCGATGATGGCGTGGTCGAACTGCGGCGCGGGCCACTCGGGCCGCACATACTCGCGGTCGTTTGCGTCGATCAGCAGCAGGTAAGACTCGATCCCCGCCGCCTTCAACAGCGCCCGCATCAGCGTCGCTTTGTCCTTGCAATCGCCGTAGTTCGTCGCCAGCGAATCCTCGGCCCGCCGCGGCGTGAACCCGCCCCCGTGCCCCAGATTGATCGCCACCTCCACATAGTTCGTCTTTTGCACGAACCCGCCGATGGCGCGAATCTTCTCCATCTCCGAGGCTGCGCCCGCAATAAGCTCCGTCGCTTTGCGGCGGATTGAGTCGGTGACTTCGGCCGAGGGATCGGCCAGCTCCGAGAGCCATTCGGAAACGCCCCTCCAGTCTTTCAGCGGCCGCAGGTCCGGCCTGCCGCCTCCCGCGGGGAAGTAGTTCACGCCCAGGCGCGGAGCCACCGCATGGAACCCGGGGCTGCGTTCCTCGGGCTCGATCCACGGCAGGTCGCGCAGTTCCCAAGTGTAAGTCGAGCCCTCGATCTGCGGTTCCATCCGATCGTGGTTCAGCATGGTTCCGCGGACCTCCCACCCGGCGGGCAGCGACAGCACGAACCGCGATACCAGGACCGGAAGCTCCTCCTGAAACGCATAATCGTCGAACGTGAATCCAGCCTTCTCCTCTTCCACCACCTCCCAGGCGAACACTGAGCCCGGCTCGAGATTGTTGCCCGGATTGAGCGACTGCACGCGCTCTTCGCAGTAGGTGTACTCCGGAGCGGCAGCCTGATCGGCGATCGCGTTCTTGGCGAAGATGGTAGGCTTGGCCGACGGCGGCAGCAGCCAGCCTTGGAAGGAGGCGATCCGGCCGCTCTTGGCGTTGTAGGGGCGATATGCCACCAGGTCGCCGCCGCCCTTCTGGAGGATTCGGATCGCTCCGCGTTCGTGCATGACCTGCCGGCCCTCGGGGCCGATCGTTACGTGCTCCTCGGCCAGCAGCACCACCCGGGACACCTTGGCCGGGTAAACGGGAGCCGTGCGGCCGGCCGCCTGGAGCACCCAGTCCGGCACCGCCTCCGCCGCCATCAGCGTGGACGCCACCAGCATCAGCGGGGCCAGTTTCATTGCGCCTGCCTGAGCGACAACATGTAACCGTCGCGCCGGTGAATCTCGTCGAAGACCGTCTTGACTGCCGGATACGCCTCCCGCCTCAGCATCAGGTATTTCTCGTTGCCCCATACCAGCTCGCGCGCGCAAGTCAATTCGGAACTACCCTGCACGGACAGCTTCAGCTTGTAAGAGCCTGGTTCGCCGAAATCCAAGTCGCCCGGACTGTCGGCTTTTTCCAGCGCGAAGCCCGGCGGCAGCGCGATGGCGACCTGTTCCGACTCCCTCCACAGATTGGGAAAGGAAATGTTATAGTGCCGCTCCCCCGAGGAGAAAAGCGGCGCCGCGCCCCGCTCGAAGAAGACCGGCTGCAACAACAGCCGCTTGCCGGTGCGCTGGGCGTAGTCGGGAATCCGGATGTGATACCGCACCCGCAGCGGCTCCTCCGGATTCTCCGCGTTCTCCACCTTGATTGCGGTGATCTCGGCCTGCTTGTTCGTCCCGAGGAGCTGCTCTTTGACGATCTCCTGCTGCCGGGCCTCGGATTCGCCGGCGAAATCCGAGCGCCGAAACTCGGCTGCATGGCCCGTCCAGGACTCCTCCGCGTCGCCGGCGATCGAGCCGTCCGCCGCCAGAGCGAGGCTCGCTTTCCTCGAGGTCGAGGAATCGTCGGCCGCCGAGAACGGGGTGGTTATGAATAACGCGCTCTTCAAACCCGTCACCAGAGCCTTCTGCCCTTCCTCCTGCCAGGAAAGCATCCGGGCCGGAAGCCGGCTCTGGCTCACGTCGTAGATCTTCCATTGGTCGCCGATCCTGACCGCCATGTCGATGTTCGGCAGAAAGTGGATATCCGTCATCCGCTCGTCGAACGCCAGCCCATTGCGGCTGGCTACAAACGCCGGATGCGCCTCCAGGCCCGCCTCCGAGGCAAGCTGGGCAAACAGCAGGTTGAGCTCGTCGTCGTAGCCCAGGCCGGATTTCAGAATCTCCGGCGCCGTGCGCATCCCGTACTTCGGCATTTTCTTGATTACTTGGGCCCGCTCGGCGTCGCCCACCCGGCGATCGTTCATGTTGCGGACGTTCGCGCGAACGTACCGGATCAGAGCCACGACTTTGTCCTCCTGGCTCGTGGCGCCCGCGGTTGCCTTGGCCGCGGCCTCCTTAGTCTCGGAGCTCGATCTCAGCGCATCCTTCAGCCTATCGCCATACTTCTTGGCGACCGCGGGCCAGTACTTCTCGGGCTTGCGGGGGCCGTTCTCGTTTGGTTCCAGGTAACGAAGCAGCGCCCAGGGCCGCACATTCTCCTCGCTCGGCATCATCGGTTCCTCCTGGAAGGCGGGAACATTCTCCAGCGTCAGCGAGTCGAAGTTGCTCTTCTCGGGTTTCAAAGGCGGCAATTCGCAGTTGAACGGCAATACGTTCAACTTATAGCCGACGTAGAAATCTTCCAGGGGCTTGACGAAATAGGTCACTTTCCGGACCGGGAATTCGAGTTGCAACTGCAACGGCATGTACATGAGGCGCGAATCCCGCGGCAGTTCCTGATACCGGTACTCGACGATCGAGCCGGCCTCCACGCCCGGCATCGCGAACGAAGTTGCCTTCCATCTCAGTCCGCCCAGTTTATGGATCACCGTTTCATGGACCGCGTCCTTGCTCAGCTCCAGGATCGTGCCGTCCGGCTTGATGGTGCGTCCCGTGACCGACGCGATGACCGTTTGGCCAAAGTGCCTGAGGTTGATGGTCGAAGCCTTCTCCTTGCCTTCTTCGTTGAAGACCTTCAGGCGAACATAGTGATACATGATCCGCTCGACGTCTTCCCCCCGGGTTTCATCCATGACATAAACCCGCCAGAACAGCGCCTCCACGCCGGCGTTCTTGTCCACCGCCGGCGAAGTCGTTTTCAATTCCGCGTCCGTGACGGGGGCCCAGGCAATGTCAACGCCGAGCGGTTGGGCCGGCGCGCACGGCAGCGCGGCCAAAATCAGTGCGAGCTTCAGAAGATTCTGTGCGTTTAGGCGGGGCATGGACGCATACAATATCACATTGACCCAGCGGTGCGCCAGCGGTTTCCGAATTAGGCTTTCTTCATTGCGATTCATTCGGCATCGGCGACGCGCTTCCGCCTGGGCAGCCCAGTCGCTATACACTGATACGTATGCGGACCCCATGGCCCGCTTTACCTGTGGCGCGATGAAGCGAAGTTGGGCGATCGGGTATGTGTCGATGCTGGCGGCGAGCTTCCTGCTCGCCATGCTGGTGGCTGTGTGGCTGGGCGCCGCCATCGACGAGGACGCCTACGATTGGATGTTCCGCCACCACCCGCCCGTGGGAAGCGCTACCGGCTCGATTCTCCTCGCGGTGGACGAGCAATCCCTGATGGATCCGAACCGCTCCCCGGGATTGCGTGGCCTCCTGGCCGAGGGCTTGGAGCGAGTGGCTGCGGCCGGGCCGAAAGCCGTGGCCATCGACGTGATTCTGGCCGACCGGGGCGATCCGGCCCAGGATTCCGCACTCGAGGCGGCCTTCCGCAAACTGCCCAACCTGGTGCTGGCCTGCGACATGATCGACGAAGGCAGCCGGTGGGAAGATGCGCTTCCCCGATTCCACCGCCTGGCCGCCGCCTCGGGGCACGTCCATGTCGATCCCACCACCGGCGGCGTGACCCGCCTGGCGCCGCTCGAGAAAGTCGCGGGCCGAGACCGCAGGTGGGCGCTGGCGCTCGAAGCCTACCGGCTGAGCCGCGGGGTGAAGGAGATCCTCGAATCGCCCAACGACCTGCAAGTGGGAGCGCTGACCATTCCCGCGCGCTGGGACGAGTCGCGCGCCATCCGCATCCGCTATCGCGCCCAGCCCACCGAGCGGGTTACGTTCTGGGAGTTGAAGAACCACCCTGAATTGGCGGAGCGCTTCCGCAACCGCGTGGTCTTCGTGGGAGTCACGGCGCAATCGGCGGCGCCGGACCGGCACATCACCCCGCTCTCCGATGCCCGCAAGATCGCGGGAGTCGAGATCCACGCCAGCATCTTCGACACGCTGGCCGGAGGCCGGATGCTCGTGGGCGCTTCGCACCTCCAGGTGGCGGGTTGGTGCCTTCTGCTGGCCCTGGCCGGGGTCGCCGCCTTCGCCTTTCGTAGCGGGTGGCAGGCTTACGTGCTGGCCGGCCTGGTGCTGGTGGCCGCGCACCTGGGACCCTACTGGCTCTTCACGCGCGACGTGGTGTTTCCCTACTTCGCCGCAGTATCGGCGGCCTGGCTCTCCACGGTCGGCGCGGGCGTGTTCCAGGGACTGATCGTGCGCAAGCAATTGCGGCGATCCGAGGCGCAAACGGCGCGCTACCAGCAGGCCGTGCACTTCGTGACCCACGAGATGCGCACCCCGCTCACCGCCATCCAGGGCTCCAGCGAGCTGATGACCCGCTACAATCTGGGCGAGGAGAAGCGCAAGCAGATCGCCGACCTGATCAATTCCGAGTCCAAGCGGCTGGCGCGCATGATCGAGACGTTCCTGAACGTCGAGCGGCTCTCGGCGGGCGAGCTGGAGTTGAAGCAGGAAATCTTCCCGGTGCGCCAGGTGCTGGATGCCTGTCTGGGACGTGCGCGGCCGCTCGCCGAGCGCAAGCAAATCCGCTTCGAGGTGGGCGAAGTATCGGACGCGCTCCTCACCGGCGACCGCGAGCTGATGGAATACGCCATATACAACCTGCTCACGAATGCGGTAAAGTACTCACCGGCGCAGACGGTGGTGACCGTCGAGGGTCGCGCCGACGGCCAGCACCTGCGGTTGGCGGTGCGCGACCAGGGAATCGGAATGGAGCAGCACGAGTTGCGTAAGATTTTTCAAAAGTTCTACCGGACCGGCCGGGCGGTGGAATCCGGCGAGGCGGGCACCGGGATCGGGCTGTCCATCGTCGAGCAGATCGTGCTGCACCACGGGGGCAAGATTGAGGTGACCAGCGCCCCAGGCCAGGGTTCCTGTTTTACCCTGGTGTTACCGGTCAAGGATAACAGAGGTCATATTTGATGCGAGTTCTGGTGGTGGAAGACGACGCGGCGGTCCGTACGACCATCCTTACGCTCCTCGAGTGCGAAGGCTACCAGGTGGAGGCGGTCTCCTCCACCCACGAAGCCATCGAGCGCCTGAGCGCGGGCGATTATCCGGTGGTGATCTCCGACATCTACCTCGACGAGCGCACCGGCCTGGACGTTCTGGATGCCGCCCGGTCCCAGAACCCGGACTGTGCGGTGATCCTCATGACCGCCCGCGGCACCATGGAAACCGTGATGGCGGCGACCCGCGGCGGAGCCTTCGACTACATCGCCAAGCCCTTCGAGCTGGACCGCATGGTCGAGACCGTGAAGCGCGCCGAAGCCGCGGTCTCGGGCGCGGTGCGCCAGGACGAGGTCGAGACCGAAGATCTCCCGGAATCCGAAATGGTCGGCAGCTCAACCGGGATGGTCGAGATCTACAAAGTGGTCTCCCGCGTCGCCCCCACCGACGCCACCGTGCTCATGGAAGGCGAGACCGGAACCGGCAAGGAGCTGATCGCCCGCATGATCCACCGCAACAGTCCGCGGGCCAGCCAGCCCTTTGTGGCCGTGGACTGCGGCTCCATCGCCCCCAGCCTGCTCGAGAGCGAGTTGTTCGGGGCCATGCGCGGAGCCTTCACCGGCGCCGAGCGCGACCGCATAGGAGTCTTCGAGGCGGCCAGCCGGGGGACCGTGTTCCTGGATGAGATCGGCGACGTCGAGTTGAACTTCCAGTTGAAGCTTCTGCGGTTTCTCCAGGATCGGGAGATCCGCCCCGTCGGAGCGCCGCGCTCCAAGGTGGTGGACGTGCGGGTAATCGCGGCCACCAACCAGGATCTTCGCCAAAAGGTGGACGAGGGCAAGTTCCGCGAGGATCTGTGGTTCCGGCTGAACGTGGTCCGCATTGTGGTGCCGCCGCTGCGGGAGCGCAAGGGCGACGTGCCGCTTTTGGTCCAGTACTTCCTGCAGAAATACAACCAGCGCTACGCTCAGCAGACCAGGCTCGCCACCTCCGGGCTGAAGGCCATGCAGGACCACATCTGGCCGGGCAACGTGCGCCAGTTGCAGCACATGGTGGAACGGCTGAGCATCCTGGCCCCGGGGGGATGGATCGACGAGGCTTCAGTCAAGGAGGCCATCGCCTCCAGTGAGCCCCGCGAGCAGGGGAGCGACTCCCTGGCCGATACCGAGATCGACCAGATCCGGCGGGTGCTTTCGGCGGCCGGCGGGAACAAGAGCCGGGCGGCCAAGATCCTGGGGATCGAGCGCAAAACGCTTTACCGGAAGCTGGAACGGATGGGGCTTTAGCCCGCCTCCCGCGCCGCAAAGGGAGGGTAGTACTCTTACCGGAGAACCAGTACGAAACCCGCGTTGAGCAGCGACTTTTCTCTATCCTTCTAACAAGTTAAGGTCTAGAATGGAGGCGGTTATCCGGGTCGTGGACGAAATGCTTGTCCCTCGGGAGGTGAGCTCAGATGTTTGAAACTTTAGACGACCAGATCAGGCGCGACACTGAGTTGGAAACCACGCGCGCCCAACGTGTCCTGCGCTGGGTCCTGGCGCTGGCAGTTACGGTGCTGGTGCTGGGAGGGCTTGTTTTTGGGGTCCGCTCCTTAGGTTGACCCGGGCGCTAAGCGCGTCCCGCGGCGCGGGCGGTGGGTCCGGCCCCAACATTCTCATCACCGACTTGACGCGCGCGCGGTAGCCGGGACGCGGGTTGTAGGTTGCGAGGATTCCGTCTAAGTCCTTGCCCTTGTAAAGCTTGGAGTTGGCCAGCCGCGCCGCTACCCAATCGATGCTCTTTCGGATGGACGCGAAGCCCCGCGTCGCCGAGCCCCACCCAAAGATGTTGTTCTGGGTGTAGTTCTTTCCGCCACCCGACTCGATCACCGAAATACTAGGCAGCAGCCGCCAATCCAGCCTGTGACGATCCGCCGCGGCCAGGAACTCCGGCGCCAGCTCGCGGACCGGGCTGCCCAAGTGATCAAAGAACTCTACCAGCCGCGCCAGCCGAGGATCCTGCCAGCGCTTGGAGTGAGGGACTCCCTGGGCCGGGATAGGCGCACAACAGCTCGCCAGGATGCCCGCCCAAATGATCAGTCTTCTCACTCCAGAAGTCCTCCCGATGGAAGTGCCGCCACAGCAATGGTTTACGCGGCTTGCCCAGATGAACGTCCTTTAGTGGACGCCAAGATGTGATTCCGCCAGTATACCACGGCTAGGCGGGAGGATCTGGATGGGCAGGTGGTGGGGTCAGGCCTTCAGGCCTGCTGCCGGGCTTCGGCCCGGCGTTCTGCTGCCCAGTCATTGCGCCTCCCGCTGCATCGGACCACCCATGGCGCGATCTCCAGCTTCTGTTCCGCGGACGTGGCACAATCTCCGAGTGGGGCGCCTTCCGACCAGGGCAGGCGGCCCGGATGCTCCAATCAACGGGATGGGGACTTCTCGCTCATGTGGACTGCTTCCAGGCACCAGCGCTCGGCAGCGCCACGTTACGGCCGGCGGACTCTGGCGGGCGAATCCCGGACGGCGCACACTTCGGCACAGCATATTGTGATGGGTCTCCACACACCGACGGAGCCGTTCGAGGGATCATTGTTCAGGAGGAGAGACATGAGCAAAGTTTGGCTGATCACCGGTGCCGGGCGCGGGATGGGGGTGTATATCGCTAAGGCGGCTCTGGCCGCAGGCCATAAAGTAGTCGCTACCGGCCGCAATACCGACAGGGTGGCCCAAGCCCTTGGCAAGTCCGCGGACCTGTTTGTCGTGAAGCTGGATATTACCAAACCCACCGACGCGGAATCCGCCGTCAAGGCATCTGTGGACCAGTTTGGCCGGATCGATGTGCTGGTCAACAATGCCGCAAACTTTTATGCGGGCTTTTTCGAAGAGCTGTTGCCGGAGCAGATGGAACGTCAACTGTCCACCAGTCTTGTCGGCCCGATGAATGTCACCCGCGCCGTCCTGCCAGTTATGCGAAAGCAGCGTTCTGGCCTGATAATCACAATCTCCTCAACTGCGGGCCTGATCGGGTTTGAATTCGGTACCGCCTACGCTGCGTCGAAATTTGGCCTTGAGGGATGGATGCAGTCGCTGCAGGCCGAGATCGAACCGTTTGGTATCGACACCATCACTGTCAATCCGGGCTTCTTTCGCACTGAGCTTCTGACTGAGGAATCCACAAATTTCGCCGAGGGGACGATCGAGGACTACAACGAGCGAAGAGCGAAGCAAATGGAATTTTGGAAAGGTTACAACGGTCAGCAGTCCGGCGACCCCGCCAAGCTCGCACAGGCATTGATTACAATTTCGAATCAGGAAAAACCACCGCGCCGTTTCATTGCCGGCGCAGATGCAGTCGGCACGGCAGAACAGGTGGCTGCAACCCTTCAGCAGCAGACCGAGGCCTACCGCGATCTGTCCTCTTCCCTCGCATACGATAAGCCGTAGCAATGGAACCGTTGCGCGTCGAGACTGGTCCGAAATGGATCGTTCGAAGAACCGGAGTTGACGCCACAGAGGGGCGCTATATGGATGTTCAGCCGGAACCAGATGGGCTCCGACCCACCGCGGGAGAGGACCAACGGGGTCAGTTGACGCACAACGCCCTGCCCGCCGAGGTTGCGTGTCCGAGGGCTCCGAGTGGATCGTCCCCCACTCGGAAGTTGCATCCAAGCGGCAGAAGAACAGGAAGAACAGGACGGCGCACCGGGGGGCCATCGCGCAGCTCGATCGCGAAGCCCGGCGGCAGCCTGGAAGCGCTGCTCCACGAAGGGCGCAGCCGGACCGGACGGGATGGGCATGGGGGCGGATTAGGGTTCCGCCCCCAAGTGGTTCGTCAGCGACTGATGGATGTCTTTTCTTCGCGGGTGAGACCGATGGCGAGACCACCGCCAACGGCGGCGGCAACGGCGACCCCTGCGATGATGACTTTGGTGTGGTGAGTCATTCCGGTTGCGGTATGGCCTAGTGTCGGAACCAGGATCTTATACTCCAGCACCTGGATGGTTTGCGAGGCCCCGGCAAGAGGCGTGGCGGACGCGTCGATGGTTCCCGTCACCTCCACCCGCTGGCCGATGGCCGCCTCCAGGTTTTCGCCCTTGAGTTCGACCGTCACGCCGGTGGTTTCATCGGTGAGCAGATAGTGGCCGTCGCGCTTCAAGAGAGTTCCCGCCAGCGTGGATGGCGCTGCGGCCCCGGCCACCTGCGTCTCCATCTCCAGCGTGTGGCCGGAGGCGATGTTGGCGACCAGGATTCCGTCCGGATTAAGGACCCGGACCGAACCGGCCAGTGCCGAAACGTGGATCTGGCTAGGTCCGTCCAGAGCTACCAGGGCGGTGGAATCGGGTTGAGCGGCGAGGATGCGCAGGGTCGCGGCCTCGATGGGATACGTGGTCGAGCCGGCGATCTGTCCCTGCCCGCGCTCGAGCACCAGGCGGTCGCGGCACACTTTGCCCCGCGAATCGGCGCCCAGGATCATCCGCCCGCCGTGCAGCCATTGAAGCTCCGACGGCGCGCGGTCGGTTTCGATGACGGTGCCTTCGAACAAGGTGGCGTTTCCGCTCACTCGGGCCCCGTCAACCTGGAAGCTGCCCCCGGCCGATACCATTCCTATAGCCGGTGTGGCGGCCAACGCGCAGGCCAGGCTTCCAGCCAGCGTCATTACAGCGAACACTCTGACAATGTTTCGATACACGGTTTCTCTCCAAGGTGGTTCGTTCTCTGCAATCATCGGAGGCGCGGGGGGAAGAGAGGAGACTCTTGAGGTGTATTCCAGCGCGGCCTAAGGTGTTCGCTCTCGGGCAGGCGCGGAGGGCCCGGCCGCCTCGCCGAACTTTACCGTGGATTCCGCCGCAAACCGCTGGTAGTTGCTGTACCGTATGCTCAGCCGGATGCGCTGCGGCCCTACCCGGAAGTCCAGCGTGTCGTCGGCGTAGGTAAGCAGCGGAAAGCGCAGATCGCCATCCACCGGTCCCCACAGTGTGGTGAAGTGCGGGAACAGGTTCTCGTTCTTCAGGCTGCGCATCTCGGGGACGGCTTTGCCTTCCGTACGGACCATCGAGTAGTCCTTCTTGGCGGCCCACACCAAACCGTCGAAGAGCCGCTGGCCGGCCAGGATCTGGCGCGGGCGGACTTGCAGCACGTAGCAGTCCACGCCGTCCATGGTCTCCTCTCCCTTGAAGCTGGTTTCATAGAACCAGAGCTGGTCGGAGTCGAACAGGAAGGGCTGGACTTCGCGGATGTCCCGGAAATCCTCCTCGGTGAGTTGCAGGCGCTGCAAGGTCTGAAGAGGCTTGCCGACCACCCGCTCGCTGCGTTCGGCGAGCGGCGAGAAAACCACGTCGCGGATCTCCCGGTACTGGCCGGCCCGTGCGCCGGCGGGGCTGAGTTCTTCGACGACCACTGTCTGGCGGTAGGTGTACTGGTCGCGGGCCCGGCGGGCCTGGGTGGCGCGCTCTGCGACTCGGCGGGCCAGATCCGGCGGCGGGCTCTGGGCGCGGACGCCGAGCGGCCAAAGCAGAGATACTAAGAGCATGCCGGTGAAGGTCTTGCACCGCGAAGTGGCGTTCAGGCTCATAACGGTTCTGCTGGCCGTATCCATGGGCGGAGCGCTTTACGCCCATTTCCAGAGTATACCCGCCTGGCTGGCCGCGCCCCTCGTCGCGGCCTTCGCTTTGGAAATCGTCTTCTATGTGGCCGCGGGCTGGGAGCCGGCGCGCCGCCTGGTCGAGCAGCGCCTGAGGGGACCCGCGCTCGCGACCGCCATGACTCTGAGCGGCGTGCTCCCCTACCTGACCTATGCCGCGCCCACCGGCTTGTTCTGCTGGACGGCGCTGTTCTCGGTGGCGGTCCTGGCTGCGCTGGTCTCCTTCTGGTACGTCGCGCTGCCCCGCCGCGCGGCATCCACCCTGGCCTTCGTGGCCCTGGTGGCGGGGGTCCTGCTGGCCGGCGTCTTTCCTCAAATCTACGGGACTCCCATGCCCAGTCTGAAATTGGGCATCCTGGGCGAGCTGATGTGGACCCGGCTGGCGGTGGTGGCCGTGCTCTCCATGGCGCGCATCGAAGTGCGCGGGTTTGGGTTTCTTCCCGCTCGCCGGGACTGGGCGGCCGGCTGCGCCAACTTCGCCCTCTTTCTCCCTGTGGGCGCGCTGCTGGGCTGGATGCTCAGGTTCTCCCCGTTTCACCTGCGTCCGGGCCCCTGGTGGCAGACCGCCGCCTCGGCAGCGCTGACCTTTCTGGGAATGCTCTGGGTGGTGGCCCTGCGCGAGGAGTTCTTCTTCCGCGGCCTGTTGCAGGAATGGTTCGATTCCAAAGTGGGGCTGGTAGCGGTCTCGGCAGTCTTTGGGTTGGCGCACCTGCCCTTCCGCGGGTTCCCCAACTGGCGGTTCGCGATTCTCGCTGCGGCAGCCGGTCTATTCTACGGGCGCGCCTATCTGGGAGGACGCAGCGTGCGCGCGGCCATGGTCGCCCACGCCCTCGTCAACACCGCCTGGAAGGTCTTCTTTAGCTAAAGACGCATCTTCGGGAGGAAAAACGGCCGGCAATATGATAATCTGAGAGAATCTCGAAAGAGACTGTCATGTCCCTGTCTGAATTCCCGGAAAGGGCGCCGTATCCCCTCCGGGAAATCGAGGAAGATTTCGACGAATGCGAGGGCCTGGAGGAGCGGTTCCCGGTAGTTGGCGTGGGGGCCTCTGCGGGCGGTATCGAGGCGTTCACGGCGCTGTTGGAACACCTGCCCGCGGACACCGGCATGGCCTTCGTCCTGATTCAGCATCCCGACCCCCGGCATGACGGCATTCCCAGCCATCTGCTCGCCCGCGCCACCGCCATGCCCGTGAGCGAGGCCGGGGACGGCACCCCGCTCGAGCCCAACCAGGTCTACGTTATCCCGCCCCATTTCGACATGACGGTCGCCGGGCGGGTGCTCCGGCTCGCGCCTAGCGAACCGCCCGGCCCCCAACCCATCGACACTTTCCTGCGCTCCCTCGCCAGCAGCCGCCGCAACAAAGCGGTAGCGGTGATTCTTTCGGGCCCCGGCTCGGACGGCGCTCTGGGAGTGCAGGCCATTCGGGAGGCAGGCGGCGTCGCGCTGGCCCAGGACCCGCAATCCGCGAAATTCGACGGAATGCCTCGCGGCGCAATCTCTACCGGCTGCGTGGATTTTGTTCTCCCGCCCGACCGTGTGGCCGGCGAACTGGCCAGAATCGCCCACGAGCCGCGCCTCATTCACCGTACCGCGGCGGAAGAAGACGAGGCATTTCGCAACTCCGAAAGGGATTTTGCCGACATTCTGGATCTCTTGCGCGCGCGCAGCCACGTGGATTTCAATCTTTACCGGCAAGCCACGGTCCGGCGACGCATGTTGCGGCGGCTGGTTCTGCTCGGGCTGGAGAGCCCCGCCGACTATGTGCGCCGCCTCAAGGGACACCCCGAGGAACTGCACGCCCTGGCCCAGGAGATCCTGATCCGCGTCACCCGCTTCTTCCGCGACCCCGGCGTCTTCGAGGTTCTGAGCCAGCAAGTGTTCCCCAGCCTCATCCGGAGAACCCCGCCCGGCCGGGGCGTAAGGATTTGGGTGCCCGGCTGCTCCACCGGCGAGGAGGCCTACTCGCTGGCCATCTGCTTCACGGAAGTAGCCGAGCGGATGGAAAGCTCCGTCCCTTTGCAGGTTTTCGCGACCGACGTCAGCGCAGCCGCGATCGAGCAAGCCCGCCGGGGAGCCTACATCGAGAACATCGCGGCGGATGTTTCGGCCGACCGCCTGCGTCGCTTCTTCGTGCGGACCGGGACGGAATTCCAGGTCGGCAAGAATCTGCGCGAGCTGTGCACTTTCTCCAGGCACGACCTGCTGAGAGACCCTCCCTTTTCCAGAATGGACCTGCTCAGTTGCCGCAATGTCCTGACTTACCTCGACTTGCCGCACACCAGATGGTTATCGCTATTCCACTTCGCCATCAATCGCGGCGGCTTCCTGCTGATGGGAAAATCCGAGACGGCATCCACTTCCCCGGAGCTGTTCGCGCCCCTGGACCAGGCCGCCAGCCTCTACGTCAGGCAGGATTCCACCGAAGCCCCGGTGCGCCCGCACGGCCTTCCCAGCACGCCGCCGGTCTTCCATTCGCGGCGGGAGTTCGCCGCGGCGGGCCACCGGCCGCTGGGCAAAACGGAGCTCCGCAACGAGGCCGACCGGATGGTTGTGGAACGCTATGGGCCGCCTCGAGCCATCGTCAACGAGGATTTGGAAGTTCTGGTTTACGGCGGCGATACCGCTCCCTACCTGGCGCCCTCCCGCGGCCTGCGCAACGAGAGCTTCCTGGATGTCGCTCGGGAGGGCCTGGCGGAGGCCTTGGCGAAAGCCGTCCGGACGGCGGCGAAAGAGCGCGAGTCGGTGAGAATCGAGCGGTTGGAGCTTCGCGAGGGCGACCGGCCCCGCGAATTCGGCCTGGAAGTCTCCCCCATCGGTCCCGAGGGCCGCCATTTCCTGGTGGTCTTCGAGGAGCGCCCCGGGCCACGCTCGTCCCACCCGGGAGAGGCGGACGCTCTGGTCCAACAGCTCGGGAGGCGCGTCAGCCGTCTGCAGAAGGAACTGGCCGCCAGACGCGCGGAACGGGAAGCGTCGCTGCTCGCCCAAGAAGCCACGGAGGAGGAGGCGGTAGCGGCCAACGAGGAGTTGCAGAGCCTCAACGAAGAGCTGCAAAGCTCCAAGGCGGAACTCGAGGCCGGCAACCAGGAGCTCTCTACCCTGAACCGGGAACTCCAGTTGCGCAATGCCGAGTTGAGCGATGCCCGCGAGTTCGCCCAGGCCACTCTGGACACCGCGCGCGGCTCGCTCGTGGTGCTGGGGCCCGATCTGCGCGTGATCAAGGCCAACAAGTCGTTCTACCGCCTGCTGGGCGCCGCTCCCGAGGCCGTCGACAACCGTTTCCTCTACGATTTGTGGGAGGGGCAATGGAGCGCCCCGCGCCTGCGCCATCTGCTCGAGGAAGTTCTCCCCCAGAACAGCGCCATGGAGGATTTCGAGTGGGTGTACGTCGATCCCGTGATCGGCCGCAGGATTCTCCTGCTGAATGCCCGGCGCTTCGAGCGGGCGGAGCGGATTCTCCTGGCCGTGGAAGACATCACCGCCATCCGCCGCTTCGAAGACGAGCTGCGCCAATCTCAGAAGATGGAAGCCATCGGCCACCTGGCCGCCGGCGTAGCTCACGACTTCAACAATCTCCTCACCGGCATTATCGGACGCGCCAGCCTGGCCCTCGACGGACTGCCCAAGCGCGACCGCCGGCGATCCGCCCTCGAGCAGGTCATCCAGGACGGGCAAAAGGCGGCCGACCTGACCCGCCAGCTTCTGGCCTACGCGGGCAAAGGCCGGACCTTCCTGAAGCGCGTGAATCTGTCCGAAGTCGTGTCCGAAACCAGCCGGCTGATCCAGGCCTCCATCCCCGCACAGGTGCGGCTTCAATTGGAGTTGGACCAGCATCTGCCGCCCTTTCTGGCCGACCCTGCGCAGATGCAGCAGGTGGTCATGAATCTGGTAATGAACGGCTCCGAGGCCATTGGCGAGGCCGGCGGCAGGGTGCTGGTCAGGACCGGCCGGCAGACGGTGACCCGAGAGCGCCTGCCGGATCTTCCCGCCAACCAGAAGGCCGAGCCCGGCGAGTACGTCTACCTGGAAGTGCAGGACACCGGCTCCGGCATGGACGAGCAGACCGGGAGCCGCATCTTCGATCCGTTCTTCACCACCCGGTTCATGGGGCGCGGCTTGGGCCTGGCCGCGGTTCTGGGTATCGTGCGCCAGCACCGGGGAGTGGTGCAGGTTCATAGCGTGCCCGGCCAGGGAAGCACCTTCAGGGTGCTGCTGCCGGCCGGCGCGGATGTAGTGTAAACTAGCCCGCATGTCCGTCGAGATCCTCCAGCGCCTGGAAGAGGCCAAGCGGCGGTTTGGACCTGGCGAGGCGGCGCGGACCGCGCAGTTGATCGCGGCGGCCGCCCGCGAGCGGTTCCCGGACGCCGCCTCCCTGGTACGGTTTCACGAGGCGCTCCTGTTCCTGCGTGCCTATCCGGCCAGCCCGGAGGTGGCCCTCGCGGCGGAACAGGTCCTGGACGGGTTCGCCTCACGAGTGACCGGGATTCCGGGCTTGGACGAGCCGGAGGTCTCCGGAATCGCCGGAACCTCGGTTTCCGCCGTGTTCTCCTACCACGTGGCCCGCCGCCTGGCCGCGGCCTATCCGGGGCGCGTCGAGATCGATTGGGACGGCTACCCGACCGATCGCCTGGGACGCTGGTTGCGGCCCAGTCTGCCATTGGTTGAAGAGGATTGGACCGTCGAGGCCAACGTGCCCTACCGCGACTGGATGCGCGCGGCCCAAGGCGCTGCTGCCACTGACCTGGACTGGCTCCTCCATCGCTTGCCGCCCGACCAGTTCGATGCGCTCGAGTTGCCCCTGCGCTGGGAACTCGGCGACACGGATTCCACCCGCACGCGCGCTCGCATGGACGCCGGCCCCATCTTCTTCCAGGAAGTGCCGCTCCAGCGCCGCTGCTCGCTGGCCCAGGAGACTCCGGAACTCGAGCTGACGCGCCTCAGCCGGGCCGAAGGGACGCGCGTCATCCAGCAGGCGGTGGATCGCTCCGCGGCGCGCTATCGGGAGTTGTACGGATTCACCTACGGCGACCCCGCCAACGTGCTGCGGGCCGAGGCGGGCCGCGGCGTACGCTTCACGCTTTGGGGCCTTCTCCCGGAGCGTCGCCTGCCTTTGCGCGCCTACCACTGCGCGGTGATCTCCAAGAATGGCGTGCCCGTGGGCTACGTCGAGACCCTGAGCCTCTTCGAGCGCATGGAGGTCGGCTTCAACCTCTATTACACTTTCCGGGAAGGCGAGTCCGCCTGGCTTTATACCCGGCTGCTGCGCCTGTTCCGTCAGTTGATGGGGGTGCGCTGCTTCTCCGTGGACCCCTACCAGATCGGGTTCCACAACCCCGAGGCCATCGACTCGGGGGCTTTTTGGTTCTATCGCAAGCTGGGCTTCCGCCCGGTGGGAGAAAAGGCGGAGCGCCTGCTGGCCATCGAGGAAAGCCGGATCGCCAAGGACAGCCGCTACCGGACCCCGGCCGCGACCCTGCGCAAGTTCGCAACGGGTTCCATGGTCTACGACGACGAAGGTCGCTGGGATCGCTTCCGTGTGCGCAACCTCGGCTTGGCCGTCCAGCGGAAAATGGCCCAGCGCTTCGCCGGCGACGCGGAGAAGATGCGGCGCGCCGCGATGGCGGCCGTGCGGCGCGCCCTGGGGACCCCGCTCCATCCGGCCGACCAGCCCTGGGCGCTCGTGCTCTCCCTGATCCCGGATCTCGCGAAGTGGCCGGCCTCCGAGAAGCGCGCCGTTGCCCGCATGTTGCGCGCCAAACGAGGCCCCGACGAATCCCGCTACCTCCAAATCATGGCCGCCCAGCCCCGCCTGCGCCAAGCCGTCCTCGCGCTAGGCGTCTAGCCTGTCGTGGGGTCAGCCCTTCCGTGCCGCCGGTTTCGCGAGCCGTCGCCGCGGAAACCCCAAACTCCACCGGGCTCCCCATGTGTCCGCCACAAAGTGGTTTTGAAGTAATTGAGAATAGGCCATTTCCTGCCAGGGATCGGGCTCTGGCCAGGGATGCCGTATCGCTACGCCCGGCGCACTTCGCGACGCCCGCGCCAGCGAGTATAGACTGTCTACATGGACTACCCTCGCCACCGGGACGCGCGGCGCTTCTGCTCCTCATTCCTGTTCTTACTCCTGTCGCCGATCGTCCTCAGCCGCGCTTCCGGGCAGAATCCCCTGACCGCCGTTTCCAAGCCGCAACCCAACCTGCTTGAAAACGCCGATCGCCCCCTCCGCTACACTCCCGATGGGCAGGACTTTGTCGTCGAAAACGGCGGCGAGTTTTTCAACCGCCCGCTCTATGGCGGCAACACCGCCTTTCGCGTCGATGCGGGCGACCAACCCGAGTTCTCCCTCTACCTGCCCGGACGCGGTGGCAATCTCCGCTTTGGCATCCGGACCGCTCGCGGCGCAAAATGGCTCCACGAAACCGCTAGCATCACCGCGCGTTATCGCCCCGGCACGATGCTCTACGAAATCCGCGACCCGCTGCTGGGCGCCGGTGCGGTACTTCAACTGCATGCCATCGCCCTTCACCGAACCGACGGCCTGATCGTCCGCCTCGAGGCCCACGGCCTCACCGCGCCGGTCGAGATCGTCGCGGCCTTCGGCGGACTGGACGGAAAGCGCGGCGTCCGCGACGGCGACATCGGCACCGAAGCCGTTCCTATCGGGCAGTATTTCCAACTCAAACCCGCGTCCTGCCAGGACAACGAATTCGCCCTGGGCACTCCCTCCGGCGCCTTCTCGTTTACCCTGCGAGCCATACCGGCAACCATCGTTGGCCTCCTGCCGCCCGGCTCGACCTTGGCCCTTGCCGACTCGACGCAGTGGACCTCCCTCGCCGCCCTTCTCGCCTCGACCGCCGCAAAACCGCCGCTCCCCGTGATGACCGCGCGCATCGCGATCCCGCCGTCGGGCGCGCTTTACTTCTCGCTCCAGCGCATTCCAGATCCCGCCGCGCCCGCCACCGCCGAAGAACTCGCCACTTACCGCGACGTCACCGCCGGCCGCCCCGGCCTGGATCGCAAATTCGCCGCCATTTCGCTTGCTCCCGCCTACCGCACCGAGGATCTCCCGCGCATCTTCGCCGAAGCCGAGGAGCACTTCCGCGCCCTGCGCTCCCAAATCCTCGTCGAGACGCCCGACCCCTTCATCAACGCCGCCGTCGCCGCGCTCAATGTGGGCGTGGATGCCGTCTGGGACGAACCCCAAGGCGTGGTCATGCACGGCGCTGTGGCCTGGCGCGCGAAGCTGCTGGGCTGGCGTGGACCTTATGCGCAGGACGCCCTGGGCTGGCACGACCGCGCCCGGCGCCACCTCGGTTACTGGGCCACCCGCCAGAACACCGGCCCCATTCCCGAAAAACTCCCGCCACCCGATGAAGCCTCGAACCTTTCCCGCAACGAGGCCGCCCTCCACAGCAACGGCGACATTTCCAACAGCCATTACGACATGAACCTGGTGTATATCGACGCGCTGTTCCGCCATCTCCGTTGGACCGGCGACCTCGATTTCGCCCGCCAAGTGTGGCCCGTCGTCGAACGCCACCTGGCTTGGGAACGCCGCCTGTTTCGCCGCGAATACGGCCCTGAGAAACTTCCTCTGTACGAAGCTTACGCCGCCATCTGGGCCAGCGACGACCTGGAGTATCATGGCGGCGGCACGACCCACGCCAGTGCGTATAACTACTTCCACAACACCGAAGCCGCCCGCCTGGCCCGCCTGCTCGGCAAGGATGCCGCTCCCTACGAAAAGGAAGCCGCTCTCATCGCCTGCGCCATGCGCGAGTTACTCTGGATGCCCGACCGCGGGATGTTCGCCGAATTCAAGGACTACCTGGGGCTCCAGCGTCTCCATCCCAGCGCCGCCCTGTGGAGCTTTTATCACACCATGGACGCGGGTCTGGCGACCCCGGCCGAAGCCCGGCGGATGACCGAGTACGTGGACACCCGCATGCCGCATTTTCCCGTGCGCGGTTCCCGCGTTCCCACCGACGACACTTACCACGTCCTCTCGACCACCGACTGGATGCCCTACAGTTGGTCCGTCAACAACGTCGTCATGGGCGAAAACATTCACACCGCCCTCGGCTTCTGGCAGGCCGGCCGCGCCGAGGAAGCTTTCCGCATAACCAAAAGCGCGCTTTTGGCCAGCATGTTCATGGGCATTTGTCCCGGCAACGTCGGCACGCTAAACTATCTCGATGTCTACCGCCGGGAATCCCAGCGCGATTTTGCCGATGGAGGCGGAGTTACTTCGCGCGCCATCGTCGAGGGGCTTTTCGGCCTCCGGCCCGACGCCCTGGCCGGCGAACTCCTCATTGCGCCCGGCTTCCCCAAGCAGTGGGACCGCGCTTCGCTCCGCCACCCGGATGCCAGCGTCGTCTTCCAACGTAACGGCGCCACCGATACGTATCTCATCGAGCAACGCTTCCAGAAGCCGCTCGCGCTGCGCCTGCAACTCCCCGCTCGTGGCGCTCTCGGCAGCGTGACCATCGATGGCCGCGCCGCCGCCGCCCGGCCGATCCCGAGCTCCGGCCCCGCTCCCCGTTTCGAAATTCAGAGTCCCGCCGCGCGGAAATACCAGGTGGTCGTTCAATGGAAGAACGCCGCGCCAACAACGCCCCCGCCGGTTCCTCTAGCGCCGGCGGCTGCGCCGCGTGAAGCGCCGGGAATCCCGCTCGCCGGGATCGCCGCCACCGTTGAACTTACTCACTACTTCAACGACCGTGTTACGCAGATTTTCAAGAACGAGTACCGCTCTCCCCGTTCCCCCTTCGCTTCACTCGCCATCCCGAAGCAAGGCATCGGCGCTTGGGCCGGGCACGTCAACGCGACCGCGGACATCGACGACACCGGTCTTCGCGCCGCCGCCCGCGCCGGACACAACCGCATCACGCTCCCCAACAGCGTCCCCCTCGCGACGCCGGGCGAAAGCGACGCCCGAAACGTGGTGTTTGTTTCGCAGTGGGATAACTACCCGAGACAAGTCGCTGTGCCATTGTCCGGAAAGGCCCGGGGAATTGTTTTCCTTATGGCTGGCTCTACGAATCACATGCAGAGCCGTTTCGAGAATGGCGAGCTCGTCGTAACTTATGCCGATGGCTCGGTAGCGCGGCTCGCCCTCGAGAACCCCACCAACTGGTGGCCCATCGACCAGGATTACTTCATCGACGACTTCCAGTTCCGGCGCCCGGAGCCAATTCCCATGCGCGTCGATCTGAAGACCGGCGAAATCCGCGTGCTCGACATTGCCGCATTCAAAGGCCGTGGAGGTCCCGTTCCAGGCGGCGCGGCGACCGTGCTCGATCTTCCGCTCGAATCCGGCAAGGAGTTGAAATCGCTCACGGTGCGAGCCCTCGCCAACGAGGTGGTCATCGGGCTGATGGCCGCCACCCTGCTCCGCTGATCGCCACAAATCGACTCCACCGGCTTCTCGGAACGGATTCGCGGGTTTATAATCGAGGCATGCTGCGAAACACGTGTCTCTGTTTGTGGCTGATCCTTCCGGCCTGCTTGGCCCAGACCACTACCCTGCGGCCCGAGGTGGCGCCGGCGGAAGATCCGCAGTTGCACGCCGAAGCGGTGCGGCTGATGGAGCGGGCTGTGATGCTCACCACGCCTGTCTGGCCGGCCAACGAGGAATTCGCCGACTTTCGCGTGCTGCATCCCGCCCCTGGGGAAGCCGCCGAAGGCAGCCTGAAGATCGGTGTCAGAACGCCCGTGAACAAGCGCTGGGAGTTCACGTTCGGCACTTACAAGTTCATTCGCGTGCAAGATGGCGCCGAGCTCGCCACTTACCGCTCGGAGAACGCGGAACCGGCGGCGTTGACCTCGGTCCGCAAGTTGCTGCCCGCATTCCACGGGTTTTTCGAACCTGCCGATTTGGTTCGCAGCATCGCGGATGCCACCCTGGACGGCCGCCCGGCGCGTTGCATTGAATTCGATACCCTCAAGGGCGACCAGCAGCAGTCCGGCCAGGTTTGCGTGGATGCGCAGAGCGGGTTTCTGTTATCCGTGCGGCTGGGCGACGAGACCATTCGCCAGTCGGCCTACTTCCGCTTCAATAACGCCTCCCTTCCCGGCCACATCGAGCGCTGGGTGGGCAACGAGAAGCTGGTCGAGATCGATTCCAGGGTGGTGGTTCGGACCGAATACCCGCCCGAGTACTTCGAGTATCCGGCGGACGCGAAGATCGACAATCGATGCCAGGAGTTCCATCGCGCCTTCGCGGATAACACTCCGCAGCCGGAGCCCAAGACGCAGTCCAATGAGGCTATCACGGTGCGGTTGCACGGCAGGGTCGGCAAGGACGGCAAGCCCGCCGCGTTGAAGGTCTTGAATGCGGCTCGCCCGGATTTGGCGGAAGAGGCTCTGCGCGTGGTATCCAAATGGACCTTCCATCCGGCGATGTGCGTCTATCGGCCCGCCACGCAGGAGATGGATTTCGAGGTCACATTCAAGGGCTGGTAAGTCCCGGGTAAGCACATGCGGACAGCTATCATCCGCGCGGCTCTGGTGGCGGCAGCGCTGACCGGCGTAGTAAGCAGAGCGGACACGCCGTTCGTCTGGAAGAACGTCAACATCCAGGGGATGGGGTATGCCACCGGCCTCGTGATTCACCCCCAAGCGCCGCACGATATCTACATCCGCACGGACGTCGGCGGCGCCTACCGGTTCGATCGCGGCGCTCGGCGATGGCTGCCTCTTTCCGAGCGCGCGGGCATGGGAGCGCACGGGTTCGAGGCCATCGGCGTGGATCCCACGGATGCCAACACTTTGTACGGTTCCACCGGTGTGGCCTCCGGCGCCAACACTTACGCGGAGGTCTTCGTGTCCCACTCGCGCGGCGCGTACTGGGTCCCGACCGGGCTCGCCTCGGCGCAGCTCTATATCGGCGCCAACGACGCCTATCGCGGCACCACGGGCGAGAGAATCGCCGTCGATCCAAACCTGCCGCAGCGCATTTTTCTCGGCACCCGGCAGAACGGGCTGTGGGTCAAGGACGGCGTCGCGGCCTGGCGAAACATTCCGGCCATACCCCTGAGCCCGCCGGATAGCGCGGGCGTTTCCGTGGGCGTCACATTCATCGTGTGCGATGCGCAGGCGCAACGCATCTACGCGGGCGTGTGGGGCCATGGCGTGTGGATGAGCGCCGACGATGGGATCGCCTGGACGAGTATCGGCAGCCAGCCGAATCCCGCGCGCGCGGCCGTCTCGAGCGACAGCACGCTGGTCGTGACGCTCGGCGGCGACGAGGGAGCGGTCACCGGAGCCGTGCAGCGCTACCAGGCGGGGGCTTGGAAGGATATTACTCCGTTCTCCCTGAGCGATGGATATTCGGGCGTGACTTTCTCGCCGGCGAATCCACGCGAGTTAGTGGTGTGCGCCAATCATAATCAAACCATCTACCGTTCCACCGATCGGGGCGACACCTGGACCCAACTCGCCATCGGCGGCGCGGCTAACCAGCCCACCTACTACCCGGCGAACCCGACCGGCGTCAATACCGCCAAATCGGCGAGCTGGGGCAATGGCGTCGTAGCCATCGATCCGGTGCAGTTAACGCGCCTTCTCCAAACCAACGGCTACGGAGTGATCGCGACCGAAGACTACACGGCGGCGGAGACCTCCTGGCTCTGGTGGATGAACAACCTCGAGGAGCTGTGCGTCCAAAGCCTGAAGGCGCCTCCGCTGGTTACGCTGCCCGGCTCGAACGCGCCAGGCGCCGACCTGATCAGCGTTTCGATGGACATGGTTGGCTTCCGCCACGCCAGCCGCGACGCCGTGCCCTCGGCCACCATCGCGCAGTTCGACTGGGTGGCGCAGGGTAATTCGATCGCCTACAGCGCGCAGCATCCCGAATACATGGCTTTCGTGGGATGGGATGAAACGAATGCCGCGGTGGCCGAAACCGGATTCAGTTCCGACAACGGGCAGACGTGGCAACCGTTCGGCAGCGCGTCGCCGGGCGTGGCAGGCAATATCGCGATGTCGTCCAGCGACCCCAACAACCTGGTGTGGGTTCCGGTGAATGCGGCGCCGGTCTCCTCGACCGACGGCGGGCAGTCGTGGAAAGTGTGCCCGTCGCTGCCGCCGTCCTGGCAGGTTAGTAACCTGTGGTGGGCGCCGCAGATTGTGGCCGCCGATCCCTTACAGGGCGGAACCTTCTATTACTACGAGCAAGGAAACGTCTATTCGAGCACCAACGGTGGGGCCGCCTGGACGCTCCTAAGTACGATCCCGGGCGTGCAGTACACCATTCAGGTCACGCTGGCGCCGAATCCCGCGAAAGCGGGCGACCTGTGGATCGCCCACAAGCCCAACGCCAACCAGCCGTCGCCATTTCCCCTCTATCGCTCGACCGACTTCGGAAAGACGTTTGCCGCGGTGCCCGGCGTGGTGGCCTGTAACTTCGTCGCGTTTGGAAAAGGTAACTCGGCGGACACTCCGTTCCTCTATATCCACGGGCAGCCTGCGGGATTCACGGACCAGGCGATTTACAAATCCGAAGATATGGGCGCGACGTGGACCCAGATCAGCGACCCCACCGAGCAGGCCTTCGGCTCGATCACGGCGCTGGAAGGCGACATGCGGACCCAGGATCTCGTATACGCCGGCACGGGCGGCCGAGGGATCTTGTACGGATACGGAGCCGGCGCCGGGTTCTCCGTCCCCTCGTTTGACGTCGCGGCCGTCACGAATAGCGCGGGCTATCAAGCCGGGATGGTGGCCCCCGGCGAAATCCTGACCTTTTGGGGCAGCGGCATCGGGCCGGCCAGCCCCGCCACCGCGCAACTCGATGAGGCCGGCTTCGTCGGCGCCGCGATTGGCGGCACGCAGGTTTTCTTCGACGGCTTTCCCTCCCCCATGATTTACGCCTCGAGCGGGCAGACCAGCGCCATCGCTCCCTACGGACTCGCGGGACTTACAACCACCGCGATGCAAGTCGCCGTGGATGGCGCACTCTCGGGGCCCGTCGTCCTGCCCGTGGTCTCGTCCGTGCCGGCGATCTTCACGATGGATTCGTCCGGCCACGGCCAGGCGGTAGCCGTGAATTACGCCAACGGGCAGTTGAATTCGCCGGCGAACCCAGTAAATCGGGGCGACTACATCGTCTTCTATGTAACAGGCGACGGTCAGACCAACCCCGCGGGTCTCGACGGATGGCTGGTAAGCGGCACGCCTCCATGGACTGGACAGCAGTACAGCGCGACAGTCGGCGGAGTGCCGGCGACCGTAACTTACGCGGGTGGCGCGCCCGGGTTCGTCATGGGCCTCGCGCAATTCAATGTCCTGATACCCGGCGGCGCTCCGGTCGGGCCGGCGGTGCAGTTGGAGGTTACGGTCGGAGGAGTTGCGGCGCCTGCGGGTGTAACGATCGCCGTGCGGTAGATGACACCCAAAGAGATCGCATTCGCAAGGAAGACGCGGGCTGCGTTTAATTGTCTGCTGTGCGGATACACTGGGCCGTTAGCCTATGGCCCGGACGGCTTTCGGGTGTGCCAATCCTGCCAGAGTGCGAGCCTCGGGTACTTGTTGCCGAACTGCCCGGGATGCGGTGCTCTGATCGGATGCGTGCGCGAGCAGACAAGGATTGTAACCTACAATTGCCCGAGGTGTGACCGGAGCTGGTGCGAGGGCTAGCTGCCAGGCAACCCTTCAAGGTAGACCTGCCGGTAGACGTCCTTGAGGAATCTCAACCCTTCGGTGGCGAGTTGTTCGGGAGAATCGGCCAGCTTGCGCCAGATACAGCACAGCTTGGCTATGCTTTCCATACTGGGGTCGAACGATTCGATGGTTATGCACCCGTCGTAGCCCGCCCGCTTCAGTGCGCGGAAAAACGGAACCCAGGGCATCAGCCCGCTTCCGGGAATGCCGCGCTGATTCTCGCAAGCGTGCACGTAACCCAAGTAACCCTCGGTCTGGAGTACACATTCCGCGATGTCGTTCTCCTCGCGAATCATGTGAAACGTATCCAGGTGAACCTTCACGTTCGGCACGCCGACATCCCGAATGAATTTCGCCGCGTCCGCCGCGGTATTGATGAAATGCGATTCGAAGCGGTTGACCGGTTCGATGCCCAAAATCAACTCCGATTCCCGTTGAGCGTAGCCGGCGATCTCGCGATAGCCTTCCACGCCCCACTTCCACTCGTCTTCGGTGCGCATCCGGCCGGTCAGGTAGCCCCAACCGCAGTAGATCATGCCGCCAAAAACCTTGGCACCCGCCTCATTGCTCAAATCGATGAGCCGCTTGGAGAACTCGATTCCCGCCTTGCGGACTCGTGGCTCCGGCGAAATGATGTTGTACCGCTCCGGCATGCCGTATCCCGTGTTGATGGTCAGGCCCAGATCGGCCGCGGCGGCACGCACCTTTCGCGCGGGAAAGCCGTCGGGATCGAACGGGATGATCTCGACCGCGTCGAATCCCATGCGCTTGCAATTGTCCAGCAGCGGGAGATCCTTCTCGACGAACGTCTCGGCGAAAAGCAGCGAATGGATTCCAAATTGCACGGGCGAGCCTCCTATGGGATTGGTAACACGCCGGCCACGCCGCGTGCAACCCCGCCCAGCTCGCGAGGCGGGCATCACTGCTTTTTCATCAGATCCAGCACCGCGGCCGACATGCCAATGACGCCGGTGCGGATGGTGGGCGAGGGCTCTGGCGCGAACAGAGCGGAGTGCAGCCCGGGAACGGGCACGCCGGTGCGCCGGCTCTCGGCGAGTTTCGCGGGATCGGTCGCTCCGAGGCGCAGGAAGAAAGCCGGAATCTGGCGGCCGGGCAAGCCGAAAAGCCCGAAGTCCTCGCTGCCCATCTCCGGGTGCCAATCGGCGACATTTCCGGCGCCGAGCGCGGCGACGAAGACCGGTCTAAGACGCGCGGCCAGTGTAGGATCGTTGTAAGTGACCGGCGTGGTTTCCGTCTTGCTCACCGAAACAATAGGCATGCGGTCGGACGGCAGGCCGTTCGCAACAGCGATGCCTTGGGCCATCCTCTGCAGAGAATCGAGTATCTTCTCGCGCACCTCCTCGGAGTAAGTGCGGACAGTGAGCTGAAGCGTCACCTCGTCCGGGATAATGTTGCGCTTAGTGCCGCCATGAATGGTTCCGACGGTGACCACGGCGGGCTGCTGCGGTGGAATCTGCCGGCTCACGATGGTCTGAATCTCCAAAATGTATTCGGCGGCCATCACGATGGGGTCTTTGCCGGCTTCGGGGCGGGCGCCGTGCCCGCCAATGCCTCGGATGGCCACATCCACGGAGGTGGAGCTGGCTAATGCGGGACCGGAGACGATGCCCACGCTGCCAGCCGGCAGACCGGGATCGTCATGCTCCCCCAGAACGTAGTCCGGCCGGCCAAACCGCTCGTAAAGACCATCCGCAAGCATGGCACGGGCTCCGTCGATGGTCTCCTCGGACGGCTGCCCGATGAGAATGAGAGCGCCGTGCCATTGGTCCTTGAGCTGCGCGAGCGCGCGGCCCGTACCTAACAACGACGTCATGTGGATGTCGTGGCCGCAAGCGTGCATCGCGGGTGCTGGGTTGCCTTCCACCGTCCGGCCGCGCTCGGAGCTGGCGTAGGGCAGGCCAGTCTCTTCCCGAATGGGCAGCGCATCCAGATCGGTGCGCACCAGCACCGTAGGGCCGGGGCCGTTCTTGATAACCGCGACCACTCCGTACGCCCGCGAGCCATCCGGATACACGCCCACATGCTCCGTAACTTCGTAGCCCGCCTTGCGTAATTCGGAGGCGATTAAGGCCGAGGTTCGCGCCTCGTAGTGGGACAGCTCGGGATGCTGGTGCAGATTCTTGTAAGTGGCCACCAGGCTTGGCAGTTGTGCATCCACCAAAGCGGCCAGGTCCGCCGATTTCTGATCTACTGCGGGTAACGCGGCGGCGAGAAGCAAAACGCAGGCGGTTTTCATTCGAGTCTCCTTTCAATTCACACCTGGTAGTCCCACTCCTTGCGGTAGGGCATGTCGACGAAACGGTTCGCCACCCCGTCGTTGGTAAATCGCATGGCCTTCGCGTCCCAGAGAAGCACCTTGGAACTTCGCCAATAGACCGCTCCCGTACCCTTGCCCGCCGCGGCGCGCGCCTCGGGAACATGCACATGGCCGTCGCTGGACGCGGGAATCCACACTACCGCGGAGTCCGATCGCCCGGCTCGCCCCCAACCCGCTCCGCTACGCACCCCGGGCGTGCTGTACCGGCGCAATGTCGCGCTTCCGAGTAAGGCGAATTCCGTGAGCCCGCAGGCGAACTCGACGGGAGTAATCGACTTCTTGCCGGCTTTGCACATCCGCACCCACTCGGCGTAATGATCCGGCCGCTCGCACCGCGGCAAGTATGGTTCCGGCTGCTGGAAATCCTTGAAGCGGCTTTCGGGCAAAAGCTGTCCCCCGGGGAGTCCTCGAAGCGGCTCGCCCGCACGCGGTTGCGTATGGTCGGGCAGCCAGGGACTGCCCCCATAGAACGCGGAAATCTGAACGCCGTTGTCGCCGACGAACATCATTCCCCTGCCCGGCATCCCCATCTCGGCGGGCATGCTCGGCGGCCGGGGAGGCTGCAGGCCGCCATCGTAAAAGTACGCCATCGTCTCCGGGTGTTTGCCGCGCGCCGGAAAGTGCCACTGAACGAAATTGGCGATGCTCGCGCACTCGCTGTTCTCGACCACGCCATCCAGCGAGAAGGCCTGGCAAGCGTTGGCCGCGACCCAGTCCGGCGCCCCCATCTCGAGCTCCTCGTGAAACACATGCAGCGCATGGCAAGCCACGTCGCCCAAGTTACCCGTGCCGAAGTCCCACCACGGGCGCCAGTTTCCGTAATGGTAAGTCTTATGATACGGCCGCGCCGGAGATGGGCCGCACCACTGGTCCCAGTTCATCCCCACCGGCGGCGCCTGTGCCTCCGCCGGTCTTGCTAGCCCGCTCGGGCTGTGAGTGCCGGTCCAGAAGTGCGCTTCCCGTATCGGCCCGATGGCCCCGCTCAACAGTAACTCCGTGGTGGCCCGCGCCGGAGAGGCGCGCGAATCCTGTATGCTCGCCTTGGTTGTTACCTGCGCGGCCAGAACCGCCGCCTTGACCCTCCTGGACTCGGCGATCGTGCGCGTGATCGGCTTGGCGCAGTAAATGTGCTTATTCATCGCCAGGCCCGCCAGCACTAAGTGAGAATGCCAGTGATCCGGCGTGGCAACGATGAGGGCGTCGAAGTTCTTCTGCTCCTGGTCGAACATCCGCCGGAAATCCTTGTAGATTCTGGCCCTGGGATAGAGATTGAACGCCGGCGCGGAGAGTTCGTGATCCAGGTCGCACAGAGCCACGATCTCTTCGTCCCGGCAGCCAACCACATAATCCTGGCCCACGCCGCCCACGCCCACGCATGCGATCCTGAGTTTGTCGCTGGGAGCTTGGTAACCGGCGCCTCCCAAAACGTGGCGTGCAACCACCAGCGGCGCCAGGCTGGCGGCCACAGCAGCGCGCCGCGACAATCCGCCCTTGGCCGATTCGTTCGACTCCATGAGAATGTTCTCCTTATTACCGCCTACATTTCTGAAGCTGGGCGCCCTTGGCCCAGGAAGCTACAATCCTACTTCGATCGTCTGTTGCAGCCTGACGTCGGCCGAGCTGGCGCCCACCATCAAGTTGACTTTCTCGTCCTCGACCACCCACTGTTTCTTCTGCGAATCCCAGTAGGCCAGGTCTTTCGCCTTCAGCGCGATTTGGACGTTCTTTATCTCGCCCGCCTTCAGGGCGACCCGCTGGAAGCCCTTAAGTTCCTCGATCGGCCGCTCGACCTTGGAACCCATGTGCTTCACATACAACTGGACCACTTCCTCTCCGTCGCGCTTACCCGTGTTGCGGACGCTCACTCCAACCATGACTTGACCGTCCTTGGCCAGCCGCCCCACACTGGTGCGCAGGTTGGAATAGACGAATGTAGTGTAACTTAGCCCATAGCCGAACGGATACAGCGGCCGGCCTGTGAAGTACATGTAAGTCCGGTTGTTGCGGATGTTGTAGTCCATCATGGGCGGCAAATCGTCGATCGACTTCACCCAGGTCTGGACCAAACGTCCGGCCGGGTTGTAGTCCCCGAACAGAACGTCGGCCAGCGCGTTGCCTTCCTCCTGGCTGTTGTGGGCCATGTGAACGATGGCGGGCACATTCTCTTGCGCCCAGTTGATGGCGAACGGAAAACTGGCCTTGAGCACCACAATAGTGCGCGGATTGGCTTGGAAGACGTCCTTGATCAACTGCTCTTGCGCGGGCTGCAGGTCGATGGACCGGCGGTCGATGCTTTCCTTGCCGTCGCTGAGCGGTTCGCACTTGGCCCAGCCCGCGTCGCAGGTCGGGTGGTTGCCGACCACCACGATGGCCACATCGGACGCCTTGGCCGCTGCGACCGCCGCGTTGTTTGTGTTATCGAGGGCGAAGTTCACTTTGACGCGCGAGCCGACTTTATTCCTGATTCCATCGAGCGGAGTAACCGCATACGGGAACGCGCCGCTATACCAGTCCCAGGCGACATCGTTGGAGCGCTGGCCGACCACTGCGATGGACTTCAGCTTGGATTCGTCCAAGGGCAGCAGGTTGTTCTGGTTCTTCAGAAGGACCACCGCCTCTTGCGTTACCTGGCGTGCCAGCCGCTTGTTCTCTTCCCGCGTCCAGGGCGCCGGACCCTCTTTGATCTTCGCGTAAGGGACCATCTCGGGAGGATCCAGCAGTCCGAGCTTAATCATCACCCGGAAACTGCCTCTTATGGCTTCCTCGATCTCGCCCATAGTAACCAGGTTCTTGGGGAGTGCCTGTGTAATGGCGTCTTCATAGATGTTGTCGAGGAACTGGTTGATCCCCGCCTTCACCGCGGTCCCCGCCGCCGTCGGTAAATCGGAAAAATATTTGTGCCCCCTCACCATGCCCTCGAGAGCGCCCGCGTCCGTGACGACAATCCCGTTCACGCCCCACTCCCGGATGGTGATCTCCTTCAAGATCGGCTGGACGGTCATGGGGATGCCGTTCATGGAGTTGTAGGCGGCCATGTAACATCTAGCCCCTGCCTCGACGCCCATGCGGAACGGCGCCGAGTAATACTCGCGCAAAAGCCGCTCGTCGAACTCGGACGAAGTCTTCATCCGCCCGTTCTCGTTGCTGTTGGCCAGGAAGTGCTTCAACAGCGCGGCGGTCTGCCAGTATTTTGGGTCGTTGCCCTGCAGGCCCCGGACGAAAGCGGCGGCTAGCGTGCCGTTCAGGAAAGCGTCCTCGCCGTAGCATTCCTCCGTTCTCCCCCAGCGGATGTCCCGGCCGAGATCGGCGTTCGGCGCGCGGATAATCAGCGGAGCGGAACCGCCGCGCCTGTATCTCTGGGTCTGGTTGAGCCAGCGCGCTTCGTAGCCCTCCACCGCCGCGGCTTTCTCCAGAATCTCCGGGTCCCAGGTCTCTCCGAGTCCGATAGCCTGAATGAACGTCGTGGTCGGAATGGCATTAGGGCTGCCGGATTTGCCTCGCGCCAGTCCATGCAGACCTTCCGCCTGGTTGTAACCCGTGATCCCCAACCGCCCGAGCGACGGAGGAGGAGTCTTGCGCAAGTAGTAATTGGCGCCCAGCACATCGGCCTTTTCCTCCGCGGTTAACAGGGAGATGATGTTGCTCACCCTTTCCTCGATAGGGAGGTTGGGATTCTGAAATGGATACTGGTACTGGTTTTGGCCGGGCGTCTGGGCCAGGGCGGGAGTCGTCACCAGGCATAAAGCGCCCAACAATCTTCTGACTGCTCTCATATCGGTTCCTCCTGGATCGCTTTCCTCCTCCGTCTATCCGAAGAAGGCGCTCCACTCCAAGTCATTCCCTGCCGGCGCCGCGTAGTCCGCGGCCCGGGTCTTCCCGTTTGAATCTGCGCTCCCACGCGAATTATACCCCTGGACGGATGGCAGGTGGCGCCCCTGCCACAGGCTTCTCTGGCAAAATAGAAGTGCCGCCGATCGGCGAAAACTCGACCATTTAGCGGGAGGACCTCATGCATCGTTTAGTTCGGCTAGCTTCCGTACTCTTCGCCCTGACCATCGCGGCCGGGGCTGCGCAACCGCAGACCGCGCCCGGCCAGGCGCCCGCCGCGCCGCCGGTCATCACCGCCACAACGCGCCTGGTGCAGGTCAGCGTGATCGCCAAGGAAAAGGGCGGCGAGCCTGCCGCCGGCCTGAAGGCCGAGGACTTCCGCGTCCTGGTGGACGGTCGGCCGCAAAAGATCAGCTTCTTCTCCTCGGAGTCCACCGGCGTGTCGCCGGCCGCCGGCGCGCCGCTTCCGCCTAACACATTTACCAACATTCTGGCGGCGCGCGGGCAGGCGATCAATGGGATCACCGTGGTCCTGCTCGATCTGGTGAATACGCGCATGGCTGATCGCATGTATGCGCGGCAACAGCTCATCAAGTACCTCGAAGAGATCCAGCCGCAAGACCGTATCGGCGTCTACGTCTTTAGCGGCCGCTTGCGCGTGTTGCACGATTACACGGCGGATATGGCGGATTTTCAGAAAAAACTCGCCGATGCGAAGAGCCGGTTGATCGGCGTCGGCGCCACGGAGACGCCCGGCGCCCTGGATCGGGAACAGAGCGAATTCGACATGGCGCTCCAGGGCCGCGGAGGCCCGCCGCAGGAGCGCCAGTTCTACCTGCGGAACCGCATCCTGGGCACGCTCGCGGTGTTCAAGTTCATCGCCAATCATCTGGAGCGCGTGCCGGGCCGTAAGAATTTGATATGGCTGTCGGGCGCGTTCCCGGAGATCTTCGGTTACAACAACCCGAACGCCATGGGCGAGGATTTTATGGATGAAGTGGACTCCACCGTGCGCGCTCTGAGTCAAGCGAACGTCGCCGTGTATCCCATCGATGCGCGCGGCTTGACGCCTGCGCCCGGCTTCAGCGCCAGTCAAGCTCCCAGGAATGCCCCCAGCGGCGTCCCATCGCCTCCGGGCAGCGGTCAAGGGATAAACAGGACCGCTCCCCGGCCGGGCGCCGGCGGTGGACAGAACGCCGCCCACGCCACCATGGACGAACTCGCGCATCGTACCGGCGGGCGCGCCTTCTACAACACCAACGACCTCGCGCGGGCGATTCACGAAGCGGTCGCGGATTCCACCCTGACTTACACCATCGGATTCTATCCGGCGGACGAAAAGAACGACCGCGAATTCCATAAGATCAAGATCGAAGCTGTGCGGGGGCACGTCGGCCTGCACTACCGCAGCGGCTACCTCGACGTTCCGCCCGCTGCGCCGGACGAACGGCGCCGCCTGCTGCAATTGCACGACGCGCTGTGGAGTCCGCTCGATGCGACCGAGCTCGGCATGACCGTGCACGCCGCCCGTTCGACCGCGCCGCCGAACTCCCCCGCCGGACTGCCCGCCGGTGCCCCAACTCTCGATCTGCTCGTGACCATCCAACCCGACGGTGTCCAGATGAAGCAGGATGGCGACCGCTACGACGGCCGTCTCGACCTGTTGATGGTCCAGCGCGATTCCCATGGAAATCAGATCGACTCGCCTCTCGACACCATCGAACTGAACATGCTCGGCGACACCTACCGGAAGTTCACGGCATCCGGGTTGCCCCTGCGGAGAACCCTGCCACTGTCGCCGCGCGCCGACACGCTGCGAATCGTGGTGCGCGACGCCGGATCCGGAATGATCGGGTCGCTCACCGTGCCACTCAAGGGGCTTTAGGACGGAAAGGGTAACTGAAACCATGCGATATATTCTTTCGATCCGTGGCGGCGGCATCCGCGGCATTATCCCCACCTGCTGCCTGATGAAACTCGAATCGCAGCTCGGCGGCGCAACTCGCGACCATATCGCCTACTGCGCCGGAGCCTCTACCGGCGCACTGCTCACGGCTGCCATCGCCGCCGGCATCCCCGCCGCCGATATTCTCAAGATTTACACCGAGCGTTCCAAAGAGATCTTCACCCCCACTGGCGTCATTGCGGATGCCAAGCGAGTCGCCGAGGGCTTCATGTACGATCCCACTCGCCTCCGCGACGTCTTGGTTACCGTCTTCGGCCCCGCCGCCTTCTGGGTGGTCGACGATTGCCCCATTGGAGTGATGATCTCGGCCACCGCCATGAACGGGCACAATTGGTTCTTCGTCAAGGACAATCCCCGGAACTCCCGAACCACCGGATCCGTCAAGCTGATCGATGCCGCGGTCGCCTCGGCATGCGCGCCCACTTACTTCGACCACTGGAAAATCGACGGCATTAACGGCCGGAGCGTCTGTTTCTTCGATGGCGGCGCGGGCGGCACCGCCAATCCCGTCTACGAAGCTTGCGTCGAGGCCTTCGAATTCGACGCCTTCACTCCCGCGGACACCCGCGTGATCGGTCTGGGAACCGGTTACTTCCCAGGTTCCGACACTCCCCCCTCCGGCCTGTTGAAAGTCGTCTCTTGGACCACCAGCACCTTGGTCGATACATCCGAAGACTGGGCCGATGAAGCTGTCAACCGCCAGTGGCCCGGCGTCATGACTAACATCAACCCGCTCCTCCCCAGCGACATCGACGAGGCCGATCTGTCGGCGATTCCCACGCTGGTAACCATCGGCCAGCAATTAGCCGCGACCCTGGACTGGACCCAGCTCATCCCATAGCCCGCATGCGCCGGAAGCGTCCGCCGTCCCGAACCCGGTAGGCGAAATCCACAGATTCTCCGTTGACCAGGATCGGATCGGCCTCCGTGTGCGGCACGCCCATCGACTCGATGCGGTCCTTGATGGTCGCGATATCCAGGAAGCTATACTCGAACTCCTTGAAACGGCGCTCCGGAGGCAGAGAATCGTTGAGTTCTGCGTAGAAGCGGAAGTTCGCAACCGGCACGACATTGGGCCAGTCCGCTCCAGCGTTATATCTGGTCGAAATGCGTCTCCCGCGCGGGGAGCACGTCGCGGTCGCCGGCCAGCCAGACATACAGCGTGGGCAGCAGGAAGATGCTCAGCAGAAGGTCGGATAGCAGCCCGCCCACGATGACGATCGCGAAGGGCCGCTGCGAATCCGAACCGATCGCGTGCGACAGAGCCGCGGGCAGCAGTCCCAGCGTCGCCACCAGCATCGTCATCATGATGGGGCGGAGTCTTCGCACGGCGCCCTCCACCGCGGAATCCTCAACTGAGTACCCGCGCGCGCGCCGCTGGTTGATGTAGTCGATCAGGATCACTCCGGTTTGCACCGACACCCCGAACAGCGCCAGGAACCCGATGCCCGAAGAGACGCTGAAATTCGTGCCGGTGGCCAGCAACGCCAGCACGCCGCCAATCGGCGCCAGCGCCAAGGTGACCATAATCAGCAGCGCCCATTTGAAGGACTTGAACATGGTGTGGAGGATGATGAAGATCAGCAGCACGGTGATGGGCACGATCACGCCCAGCCGGGCGGCGGCCCGCTTCTGGCTCTCGTACTCGCCGGCCCAGTCGATGGTGTACCCGAACGGCAGCTTCACCCGGCGGTTCACCTTGGCGATGGACTCCTCCACGGCGCTGCCCAGATCGCGGCCCCGCACACTGTACTTGATGGCCACGTAGCGCTGATTGGCTTCCCGGTAAATCTCCGAGGCGCCGTCGGCCATCTTCACCTTGCAGAGCTGCGCGAGAGAGACTCGCTCGCCGGAAGGCGCCAGCAGCCGGATGTTCTCAATCGCCTCCCTGGTATCGCGGTAGGGCGCCAAATAGCGCACCACCAGGTCGTAGCGCTGCTCGCCCTGCAGCACCTGGCTGACCGGGTTGCCGCCTACGGCCGTCTGGACCGCATCCTGAATATCGGCCACATTGATCTGGTACCGGGCGGCCGTCGGCCGGTCCACCACGAAGTTGAGGTTCGGCTGGCCGAGAGCGCGAAACAGCCCCAGGTCCTCGATCCCGCGCACCCCGCGCATGATGTCGACGATCTGCTGGCCTTTGTCTTCGAGCAGCTTCAGATCGTCGCCATAGACCTTCACGGCGAGCTCCCCTTTGACGCCGCTAACCGCTTCTTCCATGTTGTCGGCGATGGGTTGCGAGAAGTTCCAGATCGCGCCCGGTATCCTCTCGAGTTCGCGATTCATCGCCACGATGAGTTCGTCCTTGTCCTGGTGGAAAACGGGGCGCCATTGGTCCCTGGGCTTCAGGTCCGCGAAGTATTCCGTGTTGAAAAAGCCCGTGGTGTCCGTGCCGTCGTCGGGACGCCCCACCTGGCTGGTTGCGACCGTGACCTCCGGAAACGAGGCGAGCACGCGCCGGGCCTGGTCCGCCACGCGAATGCCCTCCGACGGCCCGGTGCTCGGCGCCAGCGTTCCACGGACCCAGATGCTGCCTTCGTCCAAGTGAGGCAGGAACTCCGAGCCGATCGCGCCGCTCAGGGCCAGATAGACGGCGCCCGCTACCGAGAGCGCGCTCACGCCCGACACAATCCAGCGATGGCGAGTGGCCCATCTCAGCGAAGTGCGATACCCTGCCGTCAGAAAGGCCATGACCGGGTTCCGCCACTCGCGCGCTCCTTTGCGTAGCGCAAGAGCGGTCAGCACCGGAGCGACGACGATCGAGAATAGCAGCCCGCCGAGCAGCGCAAACGCCACTGTCCAGGCCATCGGTTTGAACAGCCTGCCCTCCACGCGCTGCAGCGTGAAGATGGGGATGTACGCCGTAATGATGATGACGATCGAATAGAAAACCGGCCGCTGGACCTCGTGGGCGGCCGCGCGGATCCGGTCGCCAACGGACGCGGCTTCGCGGCGGTCCAGGTGCCGGACGATGTTCTCGACCATGACCACAGTGCCTTCCACCACCATCCCGAAGTCCAGAGCCCCCAACGAAAGCAGATTCGCCGGAATGCGACTGAGGTCCAGACAGATGGCCGCGAAAAGCAGGGAAAACGGAATAGTGAGCGCGACAATGAAGGCGCCCCGCGCATTTCCCAGAAACAGAAACAGCACCACCGCGACCAGTAGAATTCCCTCGCTGAGGTTGTGCAGCACGGTGTGCGTCGTGAAGTGGACCAGGTCGCTGCGATCCAGGAAGGGAACTACCTTCACGCCAGGCGGCAGAATGTGCTCGTTCAGCTCCTTCACCTTAGCTTCAATGCCCTTCAACGTGGAGTCGGCTTCCGCTCCTTTGCGCAGCAGCAGGATTCCTTCCACCACGTCCTCGTAATCGACGATCTTCCCGTCGGCGCGGTGGATGGCTTTGCCGTTCTTGCCCAGCCGGATCTTGGGGCCTTGTGCCACCTCGGCGATATCTTTGACGCGCAGCGCCGTCCCGTTCTGGGTCTTGATGACGGTGTTTTCGATATCCTCGACGCTGCTTACCAATCCAACCGCGCGTACGTTGATCTGCTGAAGCCCCGCTTCGATGAAACTCCCTCCCGCATTCACGTTGTTGTTGGCCAGTTGCTGTTCCACCTGGGCGATGCTCAGCCCGTAGGAGACCAGTTTGTCCGGATCCACGCGAACCTGGTATTCGCGCGTCATCCCGCCCAGGCTCGAAACGTCCACCACGTTGGGTACGGACTTGAACTGCTTTTCCAGCACCCAGTCTTCGAGCGACTTCAGCTCCATCACGTCGTACTTCGGGTTCGTGCTGATCAGGTGATAGAAGTAGATCTGCCCCACCGGACTCCAGTCCGTTCCCATCTGGGGCTGCAGGCCGGGCGGAAGATTCGCTTGCGCGAGCCTCTCCAGCACCTTCTGGCGGTTCCAGTCGTTGTCGGACTCGTCGTCGAAGATGAGCATCAGGCTGGAGAGGCCAAACAGGGAGACCGACCGCAGGTGCGCCAGGTGTGGAATGCCGTTCATCACGATTTCAAGCGGCACCGTGACCTGCTGCTCCACCTCCTCGGCGGCCCGCCCGGGCCATTGCGTGATCACTTGGACGTAGTTGTTCGCAACATCGGGATACGCTTCCACCGGCAACCGGTGAAACGAAACCAGACCCCATGCGAACAGCAGGATGGCGATCACCAGGACCAGAAATCGATTGTTTAGCGCGAAGTCGACGAGACCACGGATCATTACTGCTCCACCGTGTTCTGCAGCACCAGGGCGTTCTCCACCACTTGCTGCCCGGGTCCGATTCCCGAGACGATCTCCTGGACGCCGCCGGGGAGCATGTTGCCGGCCACCACCTCCTGGCGCCGGAATTGGCCGCCGCCTATCGGCACGTAGACCCAGTCGCGGTCATGCAGATGCAATATCGCCGTCGCGGGGACTGTGGCGTGCTTGGCCCAATCCAATCCGTGAAATGTCGCGTTGACGAACATGCCCAGCCGCAACAAGCCCGAATTGTGAACTTCCAGCCGAACCTTCGCCGTACGGAGGCTGGGATCGAGGATCGGGCCGATATTGCCGATACGCGCTTTGAGGACCAGGTTAGGGTAGGCGCTCAACCGAATGTCGGCGTATTCGCCCAGATGCACTTTCGGAAGGTCGTTCTCGTAGACATCGCACATGATCCAGACCTCCGAGAGATCCGAGATCGTAAACAGGTTCGGCGAGTTGTCGAGAGTCTTCACGCCGGCGGCTGCGGTCACGTTCTGTTCGGTGATGACCCCGCCGGCGGGAGCGTCGATGTCGATCAGCGCGCTGGGGTGCTCCGTATCCGCGCCCAGCACCTGCAGCCGCGTCCGCGCCGTCTGCACGGTGACCGCGGCCTTCGCGGCGGCGTCCTGCGCAACTTCCAGGTCCTTCTGTGCGATCGCCCCTTTGTCCAACAGGATCTTGGCGCGCTCGTATTGCGCTCGGGCGAGGGTCTCGTCGGCCATGGCCTGCTGGTAGTCGGAAAAGGCCTGCGACACGTCCGAGCTTTGCACCCGCATCAGGAGCTGGCCCTTGCTTACCGTGTCTCCGATCCGCGCGCGGATGTCCACCACCCGGCCCGAAGCCAGGGAGATCACCGGGATATTTCGCGATACGTCGGGACTCACCACGCCGGTCGCTTTCAAGTCCGGCGCCGATGTGTGTTCCCCGGCCGCGGCGACTGGAAATCGCTCCGGATGGTCCACCTTGGCGATGCTGCTGTCCGGAGCGCTCTCGACCGTTGCGGGCGGCGGCGCTTCGGCGGACGAATTCGCGCTGGCTCTCTCGCCGCAGCCGGCCAGCGCCAGCGCACAGGCGGCGCATACAATGGCTTCTACAAAGACAATGCGATTCATTGGATCACCTCTCGGCCCACCGCCAGGTTAAGCTGGTTGGCGGCGCTGAGATACGCTCCGATCAAGTTCAAATAGCTCACTTGCACGCCCCGATAGTCCTGCTGGGCCTGAAGAAAATCGAGCAGCGACGCTCCGCCGCGCTGGTACGAGAAGGTGATGGTTTCCCGTATGCGCGCCGCCTGCTGCAGGTACTGCGCTTTGTACGGCCGCAGCAGCGCCAGGTTGCCGTTCAAGGTCGCGTAGGCCGAATCGACATCGCTGAACACTTGCGCCTCGCCCGCGCTTTTCAGCCGCTCGTTGCGGCCGATGTCCAGTTGAGTGCGCAACTTCTCTCCCTGGTTCCGATCGAAAACCCGCAGCGGAATCGACACGCTCAGGCCCACATAGACGGGGATGGGAGGGTTACGGGCGAGATCCATCCAGAAGGTCGGATCGGTCGAGCCATTGGCCTCCGCCAGTTGGTGGTCCGTCTTGGCCTTCTCTACCGACTGCAGGGCGGCCTTGAGATCGGGCCGGGCTTCCAGCGCCATTTTGCGAAGCTCGTCGAGTAGCAGGATGTTCTCGGTGAAATCGAACGGCCCCGTCACGTCGAACTGCTCGATCGGGGTGCGGTCGTTCAGCAAGGTCAGCAACTGGATTTTCGCCGTCCGGACATTGACCTCCGCCGTCTGCAAATCGGACTCGTACTGGACCCGCTGCAGTTCCAGCCGGTCCAGATCCACTTGCGCGATATCCCCCGCCTTGTAACGGTCCCGGCTAACCGTTAGCACGCGGTCGTAGAAGCCGAGGTTCTCTTTCGCCAGGGCGACGATCGCCTTGGCCTGCAAGGTCTGGACGAATGCACTCCGCAAGTTGAACAGCATCGTCCGCTCCTGATCGGCCAGTTGGGACTGCGCGATCCCGGTCGCCTCCTGCGCGCTCGTGCGCCGCAACTCCCGCTTGTGCTGGCGCTCGTGCAAGTAGCTCGCCGAGAAGTACGGAAGCGCCTCCGCGAACGGACGATACGGGTTGCCGGTGAAGGGGTCGATCTGATCGATGGTCGCGGTGATCGAAGGGTTCGGGCGCAGATACGCCGTGATCTCGTCCGCCCGGGATTCGTCGATTCCGATCCGGGCGGCCTGCATCGCCGGATTGGCCGCTTCGAACTTCTCGCGGATCTGCTGCCAGGTATACGAGGTCTGCGCCCCAGCGGACTCGCTCAAGCAGACCGTGAGAAACATCGCCAGACCGAGCCGCTGCATGACTCGCAGCAGAGGAGGACGAGCACGGCGGCGAGCGCCCTCGATCTGCCGCCTGGCTCGAAATCGGGCGTCGGCATACAGTGCGGCGCCAATCGTCGCGGCCAGCGCCGGAAATGCCCAGCCAAGCCTCCAGGGCGAGGCGATCTCACCCGGCCTCGGATCGGAAAACACCGCCAGCGGCGGCATCGCCGCGATGACCGGCGCGCGCAAAGCAACTTTGGGCCTCTCACTCGGAAGCTTCAACTTGTTCCCGTTCCTCCAGCTTATACGTTTCTGAGACATCCGAACTGCGTCCCTCCGCGCCCTCCTGTCGGACCAGGTCCACAAGAGTCCCCCTGCCCTGGAAGGCACAACAATACCTGCTTCCATTCTAGTCCGAAGCCGTCTCCATCTAGCTCCGTTCGGTGCTACCAACGGGCCTTTCGTCTAGATCTTACGGCTAGATCTTTTGGCTCCTTCGATCCGCATACCCGCGCCGGCGAAGGCGAGCGCCCCGACGCCGGTCTCCACTAGCGCAAGTAATTTGAAAACACGATGTTGTCAAGCGCAACCAGCACCGCTCCCAGGCAAAGAACGACTCCGAATCCACGAAGCCATAGTAGAAACAACGGCCTCTCCTGGGGAGCCAGATTCCTGAGCCGCTCGGATCCCCAAATCTGCGCCGCTCGAGCCGGTTCGACGGCGACAAAAGCTCCCAGCGCCATGCCAACGGCGCTAGCGAATAGAGCCACTGCCTTTTCCATGCAAGTGCCTTTGCTATTGCCGAAAACTGAGAATGGCCTCTCGGCCGGTTGCCTTAGACGCTCTCCGTTTCAGCCTCCGGGAGCACATCGCCGTCGCGAGCCATCCACACGTACAAGGTCGGCAGCAGGAAAATGCTGATGGCCAGATCGGCCACCAGTCCGCCGACGATCACAATGGCAAACGGCCGTTGAGAATCGGAGCCGATGTCGTGCGACAGCGCGGCAGGCAACAAACCCAGCGTCGCCACGAGCATGGTCATCATGATGGGACGAAGCCGGAGGACCGCGCCCTCCACGGCCGCGTCCGCGATCGCGTGGCCGCGCGCGCGGCACTGGTTGATATATTCGAGCATGATCACTCCGGTCTGGACCGAGACTCCGAAGAGCGCCAGAAAGCCCACTCCCGAAGAGACGCTGAAGTTCGTGCCCGTGATTAAGAGCGCCAGCAAGCCGCCGATTCGCGCCAGCATCACATTCACCAGAATCAGAAGTCCCCACTTGAAGGAGCGGAACATGGTGTACAGAATGATGAAGATCAGCAGAACCGTAAACGGCACGATGAAAAGCAGGCGCTCTTCGGCGCGCTTCTGGCTCTCGTACTCGCCCTCCCAGTCGATGTGATACCCACGCGGCATTTGGACTTGCGCGTTCACTTTCTTTATCGATTCCTCGACGGCGCCGCCCAGGTCGCGGCCGCGCACGCTGTACTTAACCGCGATGTACCGCTGGTTTCCTTCGCGGTAAATCTCGGAAGCGCCGTCCCGTTCTTCGACCTTCGAGAGCTGCGCGAGCGAAACCCGTTCGCCGGTGGGCGACAGCAAGCGAATATTCTCAATCGCTTCCCGGCTGTCGCGGTATTGCGGCAGATAGCGCATCACCAGGTCGTAGCGCGCCTCGCCCTGCAAGACTTGGGTCAGGGCGTTGCCGCCCACCGCCGTCTGGATGGCGTCCTGCACATCCGCCACGTTGATCTGGTAGCGGGCCGCCTGCCAGCGGTCCACCGTTACATTCAGATTCGGCTGGCCCAGGACTCGAAAGACTCCCAAATCCTCGATTCCCTTCACTCCGCCCATGATCGCGACGATCTGGTCGGCCTTTTGCTCGAGCACCGCCAAGTCGTCTCCATAGATCTTGGTGGCAAGTTCTCCCTTGACTCCGCTGACGGCTTCTTCCATGTTGTCGGCGATCGGCTGGGAGAAGTTCCAGATCACGCCCGGGATCTTCGCGAGTTCCCGGTTCATGGCGGCGATGACTTCTTCCTTGTCCCGGTGAAAGACCGGCCGCCATTGTTCCTTGGGTTTAAGGCCGACGTAATACTCCGTGTTGAAAAAACCCGTGGTGTCCGTTCCGTCGTCGGGACGGCCCACCTGGCTCGTGCACTCGGTAGCCTCGGGAAAGGAGCACAGCAGAAGCCGCGCCTGATTCGCAAGCCGGATGCCTTCGCTGGGCCCCGTGCTTGGCGCGAGAGTGCCACGCACCCACAGCGATCCTTCGTCCAGGTGAGGCAGAAACTCCGAGCCGATCACCCCGCTGAGCGTGAGATAGATGGCCAGGAGAAGGCTGGCGACACCCCCCGCAACGGTGATCCAGCGCAGCCGGATGGCCCACTTCAGGGTGCTACGGTACTTGCCGGTCAGCCAGGTGAGAACCGGGTTGCGCCATTCGCGCGTTCCCTTGACGAAGAACAAACTGGAGAGCACCGGCGCCACCAGAATCGAGAACAGAAGCGCGCCCAACAGGGCGAACGCCACGGTCCAGGCCATGGGCTTGAACAACCGGCCTTCCACGCGCTGCAGCGTGAAAATCGGCAGGTAGGCCGTAATAATAATGGCGATGGCGTAGAATACCGGCCGCTGCACTTCGTGCGCCGCCTCGAAGATCTTCTCTTTCGGAGACCGGCCGTCGTTTCCGGCGCGGCTGAGGTGACGCACGATGTTTTCCACCATCACCACGGCTCCATCCACGACCATTCCGAAATCCAGGGCGCCCAGCGAGAGCAGGTTCGCGGGAATGCCCTTGAGCTTTAAACATCCGGCGGCGAACAGCAGCGAAAATGGGATGGTCAACGCGACGATAATCGCTCCCCGGATGTTCCCGAGAAACAGCAGAAGAACGATCACGACGAGAATGACGCCCTCGGTAAGGTTACGGAGGACCGTTTTCGTGGTATGGTGCACCAGTTCGCTGCGGTCGATGAAAGGAACGATTTTCACGCCCTTAGGCAGGATGTAATCGTTCAGCTCCGCCACCTTGGCGTGGAGTCCCCGCAGCGCCACCTCCGCATCCGCGCCTTTGCGCATGGGCACCCACGCCGAAACCACGTCGTCGTTGTCGACGATCTTGCCGTCTTCGCGGCGGATCGCGCGCGCGAACTGGCCCAGGCGGATCTTGGGGCCTTGCGCCACGACGGCGATGTCCTTCACGCGCAGCGGGGTGCCGCTCTTCGTCGTTAACACCGTGTTTTCGATATCGTGTACGTTCCTGACGAGCCCTACTTCCCGGACGTTGATTTGTTGCAGCCCGGCTTCCAGGAAGCTGCCCCCGGCATTCACGTTGTTGTTCGCGATCTGTTGCTCGACCTGGGCGAGACTCAGCCCGTAGGCGACCAGCTTGTTGGGATCCACGCGCACCTGATACTCGCGGGTCGGCCCGCCAAAGGTGGCCACGTCGACGATATCCGGAACGGACTTCAAGTTCTTCTCGACCACCCAGTCTTCGATCGACTTCAACTCCATCACGTCGTACTGCGGATTGCTGCTGTGCAGCGTGAAGAAGTAGATCTGGCCGACCGGACTCCAGTCCGTTCCCATCTGCGGCGTCACTCCCGGGGGCAGGGTGACCTGTGAAAGACGCTCCAGCACCCTCTCGCGGTTCCAGCCGTTGTCCGTGTTGTCCTCGAAGATCAGTTTCAGGTCGGAGAGCCCGAAGATCGAGAACGACCGCAGATGGGCCACTCCCGGAACGCCGTTCATCACGGCTTCGAGCGGTATGGTGACCTGCTGTTCGATTTGTTCCGCCGAGATCCCCGGCCACTGCGTGATGATCTCGACATAGTTATTCGCCACGTCCGGGTAAGCTTCGACAGGCAGTTGGTGAAACGAGATCGCGCCCCAGGCAAACAGAAGCACCGCGATCGCCAAGACCAGAAAGCGATTGTTCAGCGCGAAATCGACGACCCGGCGGATCATCTATTGCTCCACGGCGTTTTGCAGGACCAGGGCGTTGGCGACCACTTGTGCGCCCGGCTGGAGGCCCCACAGGGTCTCCTGCATGTTCCCGGGGAGCATGTTTCCAGCGGCCACTTCGACGCGCCGGAATCGCTTGTCCCGGACCGGCGTATATACCCAGTCGCGGTCGTGCAAGTGCAAAATCGCCGTAGCGGGCACTGTGGCGTGTTTCTCTTTGGCCGAGCCGTGGAAGGCCGCGGTCACGAACATCCCGAAGCGCATCAGACCGGGATTCTCGACTTCAAGCCGCACCTTGGCTGTTCGAAGGTTGGGGTCCATGATCTGGCCGATGTTGCCGATCCGTCCCCTCAGATTCCGGTTTGGATAGGCGTTCAAATGGATATCGGCATACTCGCCGAGATGAACCTGCGCTAGGTCGTTCTCGTAAACGTCGCAGACAATCCACACGTGGGACACATCGGAGATTGTGAACGGGTTCGGCGGCGTCAGCGCCTGCACGCCCGACGCGTTGGTGATTTGCTGGTCGGTAATCACCCCCGAAACCGGAGCGTAGACCTCCACGATTCCAGTCGGATGCGTGGGATCGGCCCCCAGCAAATGGAGGTGTTCGGCGGCGGTGTCCAGATCGATCTTGGCGTTATCCTCGGTGGCCTGCGCGATTTCCAGGGCGCTCCGGGCGATGGCGCCGCGGTCGAACAGAACCTGGGCGCGGTCCAGTTGGATCTTCGCCAGTTGCTCGTTCCTGGCCGCCTTCCGATAGTCCGAGAACGCGCCCGCAATGTCGCTGCTCCGGACCTTGAACAGAAGCTGGCCCTTCTTTACCTCGTCTCCCAGCCGGGCATCGATGTCCACCACGCGGCCGGAGGCGAGCGACGGCACCGGAACCTGCCGCGACACGTCGGGGCCGACTACGCCAGTCACGTTCAACTCCGGCGAGGCGAAGTACTCGCCGGCTGTCGCCAGGGGAAACTGGTCCGGATGGTCCACTTTAAAGTTGTTGGCGTCCATGTCCGGCTCGACCGACGCCGGACGCGGGCCAGTATCGGGTTCCTGTGCCGACGCGACGGTGACCCGCCTTCCGCACGCGGCGGTTGAAAGAATCGCACACACGCACAGAACTGCTTCGAAAAGAATCGAGCGCTTCATTGAATCGCCTCGCGACCCACCGCCAGACTGAGCTGATCCGCAAGCTTCACCTTGTTCCCGTTCCTCCCGCGTATATGTTTCCGAGACATCGGAACTGCGTCCCTCCGCGCCTTCCTGTCGGACATGCCAACCACATTCCCGCCGCTCTGGGAGGCGTAGCAACGACCTGGCCCTAGTCTAAGAGTCCGGAGCAATCCCGAGCCAGATTCGTCCGGCCATAACGGCGCATCTTTCGTTTAGATACTTCGTTCAGCCAAGCGGAACGCCCGGCCGTCCCGAAACCTCTGCTAATCTATCTTTCGGTTAGATCCTTCGGATCGCGAGAAAGCGGGCCTTTCCCGAGGCTGCTTCGCTAGAATGAATAGCAGAGGCGCCTGAATCCAATCATGCCGCAGCCCTCCTTCTCCGGCTTTCTGGACGGCACCCGCTCGAAGTCGTTGGGACGGGCCGCTGTGGCGATTGCCGTCGTTGCGCTGGTCGATTGGCGCTTCGACGTCGAGATCTCGTTTGGCTTCCTGTATCTGTTTCCGATGCTGATGGTAGGCGCCCACCTCACGCGTTGGCAGATCGCCGCCGTGGCCGCGCTCTGCACGGCGTTCAGCGAGGCCTTTGGCTCTTTCCACTGGAACATGCAGCTTGGCGTGACGCGGTTGATCCTCACCTTTGCCGCGTTTTTTGGAGCCGGCATCTACGTGTTTGAGTCGGTCCGGAACCGCCGGCTGGCGGACCGGCACCTGGCGGAACTGGAGAAGCAGGCCGAGCTCCGTCGCGAAGCGGAGGAACAATTGAGGGTTCTGATCGAAAGCAGCCCGGCCAGCATCTTCACGCTGAATATGGACCGGAAGGTTCTGCTGGCCAATGAGGCTGCGCACAAGCTGCTGGGCGTCGAGCGGGGCAAGCTGGAGGGCCAGTCAATAGCGCGTTACCTGCCGGCGCTGGCGAGCGTGCCGCTCAGCGAGCAGGTGTCGCTCTTCCGAACCACCATGGAGTGCCGCGGCCGGCGCCAGGATGGCGATGTCTTTCTGGCGCAGATCTGGTTCTCGACCTACAAGACGCTGTCTGGCCCCCGGCTTGCCGCCGTTGTGTTCGACGCTTCCGAGGAACTTCGCGATCGCGAGGAATACAGCCTCCAGCAATTGCTGGCCGGATCGAAACTCGTCGTGAGCGCGGTGTGTCACGAGATCCGCAACATCTGCGGCGCCATCGCGGCCGTCCACTCTAAGCTGGCGCGGGAGGACCGCCTGGCCCGGAACGACGATTTCGTGGCTCTCGCCGGCCTGGTGGAAGCCCTGGGGCGCATGGCCGGCTTGGAGCTGCGGCAGACCAAGCGGCTCGCAGCGGAGAGTATCGATGTGCATTCGGTGCTCGAGGAACTGCGCATCGTGATCGAGCCGGAACTGCGCGATGCCGGGATTTCCATTCGCTGGCTCCTGCCCGAGAGCGTCCCTCCGGTCTGGGCCGAGCGCCAGGCTTTGCTGCAGGCCTTCTTGAACCTGGTGAAGAACAGCCAGCGCGCCATGGAGGGCCGGGACGCCGGGGAACTGATTATCGGATTATCCTCGGAGGCGGACGGCGTTGTGGTTCGGTTCATCGATAAGGGGCACGGTGTCGCGAAGCCCGAGCACTTGTTCAAGCCCTTCCAGCCGGGCGCTGCCGCTACTGGTTTGGGACTGTACTTGTCGAGGGCCTTCGTGCGCGCCTTCCGCGGGGACATCCGGCACGAGCCCCAACCCTCCGGATGCTGTTTTGCGGTGATTCTGGCTCCGGCCACGGAGCGGGAAGAGGAGAACTGGACAGGCGATGGCGGAGAAAATCCGGTTGTTGCTGCTGGACGACCACGCGCTCTTTCGGGAGAGCCTCAGTCACCTTCTGGAAACTGAGCCCGACTTCCGGATGGTGGTGCACTGCGGCTCCAGTGAGGAGGCGCTGCAGACGCTTTCGCGTGAAGCCATCGATCTGGTGCTCCTGGATTACGACCTGGGAGACGAGACCGGTCTTCAGTTCATCCGCAGGGCCCGCGCGGCTGGTTACAAGGGCCGGATCTTCATTGTTACGGCGGGCATGACGGATTCCGATTCCGTCCGGGCGATCGGGCAGGGCGTGTGCGGCATCTTTCTGAAGCACAGCTCTCCGGCGCTTCTGAGCGAGGCCATTCGCAAGGTCATGGCCGGCGAAACGTGGATCGATCAGCGCTGCATCCAGGCCCTGGCCCAGGCGGTCGAGAAGACCGGCGAGGAGGAGCGGCGCAAACAACTGAGCGGGCGCGAGCGGGAAGTGCTCAAGGGCGTCTTCGAGGGCCTCACCAACAAGGAGATTGCCCAGCGGTTGGACATTTCCGAGGCTTCCGTGAAGTCGGCCCTCCAGCAGCTCTTCATGAAAACATCCGTGCGCACCCGCAGCCAGTTGGTGCGGGTCGCCCTGGAAGAATACGGAGCCGTGTGGGGCTTGCGGCCGTGATCCGCCCGCCAGACGCGGGAAGGGCCGCACGGCTGCCGGCATTGGCCGGGAAACCGGCGGCCCACATACCCGAGTGCGTCGCTGGACGGGTCGATCGCCCCGCTCAGGAGTGGCTGGCAACTATCTGAATGGCTTCCTCGACGTGATGATGCGCCCTATCGATATGCCCCATCGCCCTCTGTTGTAACCCCTGCGCGAATCTGTTGTCCTCGTCGCGCGAGATATCGCTGTGCGCCTTGTCGAGCAGTTCAATAGCCTTATGCAGCCGGCCGGGCCAGTTGAGTTTGGTGTCAATCGGCGGATGATCGTTTAGATCCTTGCCGTCGTCCATCCCCGCTTGCTTGATCTCCGCGATAGCCGCGTTGATCTCGTTGATCGCGTCTCTTTCCTGTTGCTGCAGCGCACCGTGATTGGGGCGTTCCAGATGGGCCCTTGCGAATCGCAGATCGCTGAGGGCGTGAAGGTACGCGGGATGTTTGCCCTGTGCGAAACCGCTCACAGTGCAGAGAACAAAGAGAACTGCCAGGGCAGTTGCCAATCCTAGAAGCTTGGAGGTTATGTGCATAGATGAATGCTCTCAAAAACCGGCTTCTGCCGTCAAGAGGGGCGGCGCGCTTTTCGCCCTCGTGCTTCACCCGGCGGCCGGCCTTGGCGACGTAGTCCCCGAACGGCGCTGTCCGCATAAAACCCGGTTTTCCGTGCCCAGCGTGAGTCGTTTTCCCTCCCGGTGTCGCTTTTGTAGTGAAAGGTTTCCTATGACCACTCGCCACCACGTCAAGTCTCTGCTTCTGCTCTCTGCGCTGCTCGGCTGGCAGGACGCTCTCGGCCAAACCGCCACCATCAACACCTATGCCGGGAACGACGCCTTTTTTTCGGGCGCCGGCCTGGCCGCGACCTCCGCCCAACTGGTTTCCCCCAGCAGCTTCGCCGTCGACGCCCAGGGCAACGTCTACTTCTCGGACCCGGGATACTCCCTGGTTCTCAAGGTCTCTACCAACGGCGTCATCTCCATCGTCGCCGGCAACGGCATGACCACTTCCGCTGGCGACGGCGGACTGGCCATCGGCGCTTCGGTCAACTATCCGAACGGTTTGGCCATCGATTCCTCCGGCAATCTCTATATCGCCGACACCAACAGCGCTAACGTCCGCAAAGTGGATACCAACGGGATCATCTCCACGGTGGCCGGCGGCAGTGGATCGGGATTTGCGGGAGACGGAGGGCCCGCCACAAAAGCCTGGCTCTCCGCCCCAAGGGGGATCGCCGTAGACCACTCCGGCAACCTCTATATTGCCGACTGGGGCAACAGTCGTATCCGAATGGTCAACCCGGCCGGGATCATCTCGACCATCGCGGGCAGCGGCACCACTGGCTACTCCGGCGACGGTGGACCGGCGGCCCAAGCCTCTATCGGGTATGTCAACGGCCTCGCGGTCGATTCAGCCGGAAACCTGTACATCGCCGACGTAGACAACGCCGCGATCCGCAAGATCTCCAACGGGATCATCACCACGGTGGCCGGCGGCCAGGGGGGATTCGGCGGCGACGGCGGTCAGGCCACCAAAGCCAGTTTGTCGTTGCCACAAAGCGTGGCCGTGGATGCGTCCGGAAACCTGTATATCGCCGATCAGGGAAACGAGCGCATCCGGCGCGTCGACCCAAGCGGCGTCATC
>Ga0326728_10002158_pt1 | contig 66751 bp, 70 predicted proteins | sample MB3enrmetagenome_FD_207602 | JGI IMG/M metagenome (GOLD analysis project Ga0326728, IMG submission 207602) | Lab enriched peat soil microbial communities from McLean, Ithaca, NY, United States - MB31MN | ecosystem: Environmental > Terrestrial > Soil > Wetlands > Peat | place: USA: New York...
ATACGCCCATGTAGCCCGCCCATCGTTGCATGCCGACTGCCACAACAATTCCCATAACGATTCCCCAGATGAGGCCAAGAATTGCGCAGAACTTCGCAACGCTCAGCACACCCAGCTTTTTAATCATATAGGCCGTGGTTGCCATGGTGGGATATTAATTGAACATATATTTGGGTTTATGGTATTTTTGTCGGGGAGGTGAGGCAAAGCTTTTTTTACAAATCTTCGTTGCATAGTTACAGCACTACGCCAAAACCTGCGCCGGCACTGCATCAGTCGCAAGATACAGTGCAGGTATCCAGATACAACCGGGAAGCGGACACGCGGGAAGCTTCACCGGTAGATATCCCAATCAGATGGGATAATGCCCGCCTCTCTAAAAGAGGGGTTACTTTTCTGCTTTTGCTTTTTCTCCAAAAGATATAACCAGTGAATGGGTTCCTGCAACTTCTTCACTTCCGGTAAATATGCAGCTGATGGATCCCGTTTCGGTAATGGTAAAATCGATTTGCGTTTTAGCCGATTTGAATTTAAGGTCCGGCGTTATCATGCCGGCTTTCACGATGGCATCCTTGATGCGCTGGATAGACTGCGAAAGACCGGTGAATGTAAGACTTGGCGCCACCTTGGTAATCTTTGGTTCAAAAACGATATGGGTTTCGGTAATATGGTTGACCTTCCCAAGAAGTTTCCCTGTGATCGAGCTGATCACCGGAATCGAGAAATCGATCCCGGCCGATGCCGTTGAATTGATCTTCAGCACGATCTCCACGGTACTTATGGGCAACTTTGTACCATCATTCGCAAGGTCGATCGCTTCCCTTATTTCTCTGAGAACGTCCTCGATCAGCACCGCATTTAGGTTGGGGATAATCTTTGGCATAATGCAATACATATAATTTCAGTATATTAATTATCCGGATGCCGGTCTGTCTTATAACAAAGGTCAGGCCGCATTGGGGAGTTTGGATGCCTTTGCGGAGATCCGGGAAAATGTCTTCGCAGATCTAAATGGTGTTCTTCTCATTGTGCAATATCTGAGCGGTTCAAATCGGGAAAAACACGGCGTGATTTGTTTTTAAAGAGTGATGAGATAGATGAATATTCTTTGACGCAAGGTCAACGAAACGTATTGACAAAAAATCATCAAAAATCGATGCGTTATGGACAGCGAACTACGATGAAACCGTGAGTCAAGAAAACTCTATGAATCCTTATTTTAAGTTGATCGAAAAATATAAAATTTCAAAGATTAATTTTTCCACGACTATAAATGAAGCTTAAAGAAAAAATCAAATTTTGTCTAATTGGGATGCTAATCGGTGGATTTATAATTTTTACATTTTTTTATTTTCAAATTATTCCGACTCAAATTAATGATAGGACATATACCAACTGTTTTCAAATTCTGGATAAAACTGTAGTCTATAATGCTGGGACGGCGGAAATTAACTCTATTATTGCTACATCATCTGCTAGTGGTAATGAAATACAACAATTAAACAAAATTGCAGACTTAATTACGAATAATTATACTGCTGGAGTTTGGGATAACCGGACTTATCAGCATTTTAATAATTCTCTGTTGTACGGATATAATGAAAAAGGTCAGATTTATATTTACGGCGCTGATGATTCAAATTGGAATCTTGTTTTAGATCCAAATTGGTTGATATACCAAAAAGCTGGTGCTTGTAGAGAGTTATCCGTCTTATTTGATAGCATTGCAAAAAAATCGGGTTTTTCGTCAAGAGTGGTGAGAACTGGGAATGGCGATTCTCGTGGAGTTGGAGCTACTCATTGGTGGAATGAAGTTGTAATTAATGGGGTCAATAAAACATTTGATGTTCAGTGGTTTGGGCAAATAAAATATGGTGTCAGTAAGGGTTCAACCTGGTCTGGGAATAGAAATGATTATGTTAACAATTCAAATGGATTCAGTCCGGAACAATTGTGTAGTTGGGGTGGTGTGTGGATAACGGATAATGAGGGACATAAAATCGAGGATATTACACAAGATTACATGAATTCATACAATTGCCAAAATTATATCCATAGTTGATTAAAAGAAGTCAGCGCCTCGAACATAATGGCAAAGTACGCCGACTGTAACTTTACAAAATAAAAATCACTGAAAAATATAATGATTTTTTAAAAGTCCGTCATCACACGGAACTGGTCGATCTCTTCCTTGTCGAGCTTCTCGATGAACTCGTCGGCCGCATGCCCTATATCCTTGCTCGCGGTGATCGCCCGGCCGACCACGACAATATCGGCACCGGCCTTGATGGCGTCCTTGACCACGTTCACCCGGATGCCGCCGGCGGTTGCTACGAGGAGCTTGCCGCCTGCTGCTTTCTTGATCGCCGGGATATCGCCCCAGGCATGGGCCATGTCATCGGTGTCGATCGCACGGTGGAGTTCCACGATGTCGGGCTTGGCCTTGAGCTTCTCGATCACTTTTGCCGGGTTCTGGACATTCAGCATGTCGACGACCGAGTAGATCCCGACCTTGCGGGCCTCCGTAATCGCTTTCTCAAGGGTGGAGGTGGGGGCAAGCCCGGAGATCACGACCGCATCCGCAGTGGCATCGGATGCCATCCGGGCCTCGAGGTTGCCTGTGTCGAGGATCTTCATGTCGGCAATCAGGAAGGCATTGGGCCGGAGTTTCCGCATCTCGCCAAGGATGCCGAGCCCGAACTTCTTGATGAGCGGCGTCCCTGCCTCGATAATCAGGTGGTCGTTGTCCGGGAGTTCCTTCAACACCGACGCCACCTTTGCCATGTCCACGAGGTCAAGCGCAACCTGCAGGTAGGGCGGGTCCCAGAGCCGCTGCACCTTGAACCCCATGATCCCGTGAGCTGCCCGGTCCTTCTCGTACACGAGCGTCTTTGCATCCGGGAATCCGGCGATGGCCCGGTTGATCGCAAGCTTCGTCGCGCCGTAATTGTACCGGTAGATCCGGTTGTAGTCCTTTGCCTCCGGGTGGACGAAGGCCGAGGCGAGGATCACGACCTTCTCGATATCGACGCTGGCAAAGGCTCCCTCTTCCACGCAGTCAGCCACCGCCTTTCCAACCGCAGCCTGCACCGGCCCGAACATCTCGTTCACCTGCGTCATGGTCTTGAGTGTCACCTTGGGGATGACGAGTGTTACCGGTTTGGTCAGCAGGTTCGGACGGACGACCGCGAGAAGGGGCGTGTGCCCGGACGACAGCTGCGAGACTGCGTTTGCAAATGCTGCCCCGACCGGGCCTTCCTTCTCACCCATCACCAGGTCGATATGCGCAACTTCCGCGCCATCACCTATCAGTGCTTCTCCGACAAGATACATGACAATCCTGAATTCTCCCAAACATAATGTGACGGCCGGGTATGATAAAGGTATCAAAAATATCCGGGAAAGGGTGCACAGAAACGGATTCTGGCCGGTGGGACCCTCGTCCTAAAAAAATTTCCGGAGAATTTTTCCGGAATTGTTGTCACCCGTTCTGAAACGGATTGGCGGTGGAACGATCCAAAAAAAATCGCGGGTGTGGATTCCCGAATGTGGTACCGTTTGTCCTGAAACGAAATTGCTCCGCAACAATCAAACGATACTACCGTGATGATGACGGAGAAGAGAAGTTCCCGGTAATCCTGTTACCCCCGGGAATCTTCCCGGTATCTGTTCAGGAATACACCTGCCAATCCGGGCCCGATACGGCCCCGGATTACCCCTCCCGATAGCACTTTTGACAGTAATTCGCGAAAAAACGACAGGTGGTTTTTTCGAAAACCTTGGATTGAGGCCAGATTGTCAGAAATCTGCATAAATCGTGCCCGGAAAAAGCATGAAATAGCACCAATTGGAGAGGCGATCTCAGGCCGGATCGCACTATTGACCATGTGATCTGAAAAAAGGCCTGTTTTGGCCCCTTTATATATCCGGTGATCTCAAGATGGGCGTAGGGAAAATACGCCCAATCTGGGCTCCGATTGCCCTTGGTGGAGGGAAAAATGTGACTTATTCGCGAAAAAGTGTGCCTCTTTTTCCGGAATCGGCCAGATTGCTCGAATCAGAGCAATCCGGGCTTATATCACGGCCAAAAATGTGTCTCTTTAGGCTCTTTTGGACAACGTTTCTTAGGCTGAATCGCACTATGGACCATGAAAATGGAAAAACAGCCATTTTTCCAAGAAGTTCGGGTCCACCTGACCCTCACTTTTGAAAAGAAAGCCTGTTTTTGCCCTCCTCCGGATCCTCCTTCCGGGAATTCATTTTGCATCTGACGGACCCGCATGGATGATCCGTTCGTGTCAATGCAGCACACGGGAATTTCAGATTTTTCCTGAAAACTTTCCGGATTTTTTCCGGATTTTGCAGAAAAAAATTATTTTCCGGGCCGGGCTCCCGGAACGTTTGCCCACGTTTTGTAAATGCGTGCCCGTTCGCTTCCGCCTCCTCAGGGCTTCCGGCAAAATCAAAAATGGAGCCATCAGCGATAAATTAAAACCAGAACCTGACCAACCTATCCTGATTTATTCCGGCCGGGAAAATCCCGGTCACCATTGTCACACGACCTTCCATGGAGACAGCATCGGCAGACCCCATCGCAGGAAAAAGTTCCGCCAGCGGGGGCATCGCGTATAAGTGGGTGGCCCTCTCGAACACGACCATTGCCGTGTTCATGGCGATGGTAAACGAGAGCATCATCCTGATCTCGCTTCCCGCCATTTTCAATGGTATCCACATCAACCCGCTCACCTCGTTCCAGTACCTGCTCTGGGTGCTGATGATCTACGGTGTCGTCACGGCTACCCTTCTTTTGACCTGCGGGCGCCTCTCGGACATGTTCGGCCGCGTCCGGCTGTATAACATCGGGTTTGCGATCTTCACCATCGGTTCCATCCTCCTCTTCCTCACGCCAGGAACCGGGGACGCCGGCGCGATCGAGCTGATCATCTTCCGGCTCATCCAGGCAGTCGGCGCTTCGTTCATCTTCTCCAACAGCGTCGCTATCATCACCGATGCCTTCCCGGTGGACGAGCGGGGAAAAGCGCTGGGGATCAACCAGATCGCCGCGCTCTCCGGCCAGTTCATCGGGCTGATCCTCGGGGGGATCCTCTCGGTCTTTGACTGGCGTGCAGTCTTTCTCGTGAGCGTCCCGTTCGGGGTCTTCGGGACGATCTGGTCCTTTACGAAATTACGGGAGACCATGACGGTCAGGAAGGCCACAAAGATCGATTATCTCGGAAACATCGCCTTCACCGGCGGGCTTACCCTCCTTCTGATCGGGATCACCTTCGCCCTGATTCCCTTCGGAAACGACCCGATGGGGTGGCGTGACCCGTTCGTGATCGGATCCATCCTTACCGGTATCATTCTCCTTGCCGCATTCCCGGTCATCGAGAGCCGGGTCAAAGACCCGATGTTCAACATGGGCCTCTTTAAGATCCGGATGTTCATCTACGCAAATATCGCCGGATTCCTCGGCGCGATTGCCCGGGGCGGCGTGATGCTGCTCCTCATCATGCTCCTGCAGGGAATCTGGCTGCCGCTCCATGGCTACAGTTACGAATCGACACCGCTCTGGGCCGGGATCTTTATGCTCCCGCTCACGCTCGGCTTTGTGATCATGGGCCCGCTCTCCGGCTGGCTCTCGGACAAGTACGGCGCCCGCTGGATCAGCACCGGTGGCATGCTCATGATCGTGATCGCATTTTTAATCCTCGCTTCGCTGCCGTACAATTTCGATTACAAGATCTTCGCCATCGCCCTTCTGATCATGGGGTGTGGCAACGGCATGTTCGTAGCGCCCAACACCACCTCCATCATGAACTCGGTCCCCCGGGAACATCGCGGCGTTGCCTCCGGTATGGTCTCGACCCTCGGAAACACCGGCTTTGTCATGAGCATGGGGATGTTCTTTACCATTGTCGTGGTCGACCTCACGCGGTTGTTCCCGCCGGTCCTTGCCGCCGCACTCACGAATGCCGGTGCCGGCGGTCTGGTCGCCGCCATGACTGCCATCCCGCCGACCGGCGCACTCTTTGCCGCGTTTCTCGGGATCAATCCGGTCCAGACCATCCTCGCAGGCCTTCCGCCGGCCACCGTGGCCGCGATCCCGTCAGCGACCATCGCCACACTGACCGGCATCACGTGGTTCCCGACAACGCTTGCACAGGCGTTCATGTCATCGCTGCGGTTTTCGTTCTATGTCGGGGCAGCACTCGCGGCGATCGCGGCCATCTTCTCCGTGCTCCGGGGGCCGCGGTACGTGGATGAGTCTGACAAGGCCCGGACACCAGAGTACGGTATTGCGGAGACGACGGCACCAGCGGAAAATAACGAGAGGAGGGAGGAGAGATGACTGCAGAGGAAGAAAAGAGCGGGAAACTGGTAAAAACCATCCTGATCGCCACGGACGGCTCGGAAAGGAACCGGACGGCCGTTGACGAAGGCCTGAAAATTGCCCGGGTGTTCGGATCCAGGGTCTGGGCGATCTACGTAGTCGACACGAGCGTGTTTGCGCCGGTCCAGTACGGCACGGCCATGGCCGGCCCGGGGAATATGGAAGTCAACCGGGAACTCAATGACGAGGCACAGCAGGTCGCCAGCCGCATCCGGGATCGTGCCGGGGAAATCCCGGTCAGTGTCGTGATCCGTGAAGGAAAACCGGCAGCTGAGATTATCCGGTTCGCGGCAGAAAAAAAAGCCGACCTGATCGTGATCGGTTCCCGGGGAAAAGGCGGCCTTGAACGGTTGCTTCTGGGAAGTGTCGCTGACGAGGTCGTCCGGACGGCGCCCTGCTCGGTACTTGTGGTAAAATAAGCGGCAGTTCTCTTCATTTTTTCACTCGCGCCGGTACCGCTGGCCAGCCAGCAGACTATTTCTGCCAGATAAGTCCGGAGAATCCTTTTAGCGGCTGCTCTGGTCCGGGGGGTTCACACCAGAAGGCATCCCGATGCCACGTGAACGGTGTGTCCGCTCAGCAAAACACGGTCCCCGGCAAGTGCCATCCGGACGATCCCGCCCCGGGCCGAGCACTGGAACCCGGTGAGTTCGGTTTTTTTCAGCCGCTCCCCCCAGTATGGCCCGAGAGAACAATGGGCCGCGCCGGTGACCGGGTCTTCCGCGACTCCGGCTGCCGGTGCGAAAAACCGGGACACGAAATCGAAGTCGGGGGTATCGGAGACTGCGGTCACCATGATGCCGCGGGTGGGGACATGAGCGAGGGCGGCAAAGTCGGGTTCGAGCCCGCACACATCAGTCGCAGACTGTAGTTCGGCAAGAATGTCGAACCTGGTACGCCCGACAAAGACCGGTGTTGCCCCCAGTGCCCGGTCGAGTCCGGGCAGTTCGGCTGCACCGGTAACAGGGTCGACAGGAAAATCAAGGTTTATCCAGTCCCCTTCCTTTCGTGCCGTCAGGGTTCCGGACCGTGTATCAAATGCGATTTCTGAATCAGGCTTTTCGAGTCCGGTCGTCCACAATATGGATGCGGCTGCAAGCGTCGCATGGCCGCACAGTTCCACTTCCATGGAAGGCGTGAACCACCGCAGGTTCCAGAACCCCTCACCGGGATACAGGAATGCGGTCTCCGAGTGGTTCATCTCCCTGGCAACCTGCTGCATCCAGGCAGGATCGGCAGGCCCGTCCATGATGCAGACCGCTGCGGGGTTCCCGCGGAAGGGGGTGCCGGTAAACGCATCGACCAGATACAGATCCCTGCTCATGGAAAGGGAATAGCATCCGGTTTATGATAAAGGATGTGACGAAAAGAACAACATTCCGGAAACTTCAAAGGCCAGTCGGTACAGGATCATTTAAAAACAATACACGGTTCACGGTTAAGCAGTAAAGATCATGGTATAAGTCTGAATCCAAAGCCTACCCCCAGCACTCCTGCCACTATCAGGCCGACACCTACATCCAGATTTTTTGCGAGCATTGATGCGCCAGTTGCAATCAATACAAGTCCGATTATCCCAACAATTACGAGACCAATCAGTTTATCCATCGATGTTCCTTACCACAAAGTGACAATTTTAATACTGATTAAGATAATCCTCAAAAAGTCCAGTAAGGCTGTCTAAGACTTCCAAAAAAAATCATTTGAAAAAAAAAACGCCGCAGGAATACTTCCGGCAGGAGATCAGAAAACGTGGGGTTGGTGAGATTTGAACTCACGATCGACGGGTCTCTCCGACATGCATCAGTGCTCCAACGGGTCATCATCAATACCCCCGGTGGCTTACGCCACCGGGTGGACTTCGAAACTCTGATGAGTTTCTCGAAGCCCGTGCCGGCTTACAGCCAGTACGGTCATTTCAGCAGACCCATTATTCATCATCTGCAAGCACAGGAACGCAAAGACCGCTGGAGCCCGTCGCCATTCCGGGCTTGGCCACAACCCCGCCCGTCGTGCAGCGTGAATATGCCACAGCTGACTGTACAAAATCGTGCTGACGAAATTTAATTGTTTTCCCTTACCGGTCATATTTTTTTGTGCTGCACGCCGACCACCATGACAGCCGGCGATGTACCTGACAAGGTATTGCCGTAACATTAAAAAGGCCCACTTGGATCTCAGGCCATATAATCAGTAATCATATATCCTGTCATTACTCCATATTTTACGATGGAAAAGGGCAGTTATACGTGCGGGACATCGGAATTCCCCCTGCTGGGAATGACGATGGGTGAGATGATCGACCACATCGCTGCGAAATACCCGGAGACCGAGGCGGTCGTCTCCGTCCACCAGAACATCCGCTGGACCTACCGGGAATTCCTCGAACAGATCAACCTGGTGGCCCGCGGGCTCATGGGCATGGGCGTGGAAAAGGGGGACCGGGTCGGTATCTGGGCGATGAACCATGCCGAGTGGGTCGCGGTGCAGTTCGCCACCGCGAAGATCGGGGCGGTCATGGTGAACATCAACCCCGCATACCGCACGTACGAACTCGAGTATGCCATCAAGCAGTCGGAAGTCCAGACCCTCATCCTGCAGGGGCGGTTCAAGACCTCCGATTACGTGGGGATGTTCTACGAGACCTGCCCCGAGGCCTACGAGCAGAAGCCCGGCCGTCTCTCCTCGGAAAAGTTTCCGTTCCTCAAGAACGTGATCTTCATGGGAGACATCCCGTATAACGGCATGTTTACGTGGGACGAGTTTTTACGATCGGCAGAAGATATCGACACGGACGAACTCGCAGAACGGGCCGAAGCCCTCTCCTTTGACGACCCTATCAACATCCAGTACACGAGCGGCACGACAGGTTTCCCCAAGGGCGTCGTTCTCACGCACCACAGTGTGCTCAACAACGGCTATATCATTGGCGAGGGCATGGCCTTTACCGAGAACGACCGGCTCTGCATCCCGGTACCGTTCTACCACTGCTTCGGCATGGTCCTCTCCAACCTCGCCGCCGCGACGCATGGTACCACCATGGTGCTTCCCTCTCCCGCGTTCGACGCGGAAGAGGTGCTCAGGACCGTTGAGAAGGAACGATGCACCGCGCTCCATGGTGTCCCTACCATGTTTATTGCTGAGCTGACCCACCCGAATTTCTCAAAGTACAACCTCAGGTCCCTCCGGACCGGCATCATGGCCGGCTCCCCCTGTCCCATCGAGGTGATGAAGGAGGTCAACACCAAAATGAACATGAGCGAGATCGTGATCGTGTACGGCCAGACCGAGACGAGCCCGGGCGTGACCATGACCACGACAAAAGACCCGGTCGAGCGCCGCGTCACCACGGTCGGGCGGGCATTTCCCCATACCGAGCTTAAGATCATAGACCCCAAGACCAGCAAGGTTGTCCCGATGGGAGAGATCGGGGAGATATGCGCCCGCGGCTACTGCGTGATGAAGTGCTATTACAACAACCCGTCGGCCACCCATGCAACGCTCGACAAGGATCACTGGAACCACACGGGCGACCTCGCCACGATGGACGAGGAAGGATACTTCAAGATTGTCGGCCGGTTAAAAGACATGGTGATCCGGGGGGGTGAGAACATCTACCCCCGGGAGATCGAGGAGTACCTTCACCACCATGAGCGGATCGCAGATGTGTATGTGGTCGGCGTGCCGGACGTGAAGTACGGCGAAGAACTCTGCGCCTGGGTGAAGGTAAAGGCCGGCCAGACACTTACCGAGGACGAGGTGAAGGACTTCTGCAAAGGAAAGATCGCCCATTTCAAGATCCCGCGGTACGTGATGTTTGTCAATGATTTCCCGATCAATATCTCCGGCAAGATCCAGAAGTACAAGATGCGGGAAGAGTCGATCAGGGTGCTCGGCCTTGAGGATGCGTCAAGGATCGAGACCGCGTAATTTTTTCGCAGGAACGGCCGGGTCTTTCATCGGCTATCACCAAAACCCGTGAACCGTGCCGGGATCTCCGGCTGGCTTTTATTCAGTTCCGCAGGTAACCGGGAACAGGGTCCGGGGAGGTTATGAAAAAATTTTCCAACAAAGGTGCCAGACGTGATACCCGATCGCCCCATAGAATCCGGTGATTGTCCGCCCCGTACTCACGAAGAGTAATTGGAGTTCAACAACCTTTATATCGCCATTTCATCCACTACTGAAGATAATGGCTGTCCCATTCAGCATCATCGACCTGGTACTCCATTTCGACCAGTACCTCCTTCTCTTCATCCATCAGTTCGGGTTCTGGGTCTACCTGATCCTCTTTCTCATCCTGTTCTGCGAGACCGGGCTCGTGATAGCGCCCTTCCTCCCCGGCGATTCACTCCTGTTCATTGCCGGCACGTTTGCCGGTACCGGTATCCTCAATATTTGGGTACTCTGGCCGGCGCTGGTGATCGCGGTTATTCTTGGCGATACCGTCAACTACTGGATCGGGTACACCTTCGAGCTCAAAGTCCTCGAATGGCGGTACTGTGCGGTAAAAAAGGAACACCTGCAGGAGACGCACGATTACTTCGAGAAGTACGGGGGATTTACCATCGTGATCGCGCGGTTCATGCCATTCATCCGGACATTCGCACCGTTCCTTGCGGGTATCGGCAGGATGCGGTACTCGTGGTTCCTCGGCTACAACGTTCTCGGCGGCCTGCTCTGGGTCGGCCTCTTCCTGTTCGGTGGGTTCCTGTTTGGCAATATACCGGTCGTCCAGCAGCACTTCACCCTGATCGTGTACGCGATCATCGCCATCTCGGTTCTAGCCTTCGCCCCGGTCGTCGTCCGGATTCTCTGGTCGATGAAGAAAGAAAAGGCGGGGAAGACGGGGGAGTGAACCCGTTCGTTCCTAAAAAAAATATACAGCATCTTTCCCGCTTTTCCGATAAAAAAAGTTTACGGGACTGTCCTGTTCACCGGCATGTGCTGCAATGCCGGGGTTTTTTGATTTTTATCGCTGTGCCGCAAGTTCCTTCCAGATCGGGCCGTCGAACACCCCGCCGCGGGCTTCCTCCTCCATCTCCTCGTACAGCCGGAATGGTACGGCAAAGGTGAACACATTTGCCGGGATAGTCTTGCCGACATTCGCACGGGCCGCAAGATCCGTCCAGCCGAGCACCGCCCGCGGGCAGTCCTTCCGGGCCTCGTCATAGACAAACGCCCCGATCTGCTGGCAGGCGGCCATCGGCGGCACACGGACGGGATCGGTCCCTTCGCGGACGGCACCGACCAGTGTCACGAGGCCGGTGATCTGGAGGGGGTCGGCAAGAAAGATGACGACGACAGGTTCCTCATCCGGCGGGACCTTGCTCAGCGGGGTGTAGATGACATACCGTTCCTTTATGTCGGTGATCGGCAATTCTTCGGTCATGAACCGTTTTGCCTTTTCGGGAGTCTTGTGGAGGCGCTCACCATGGAGGAACTTGGGGCGCTCCCGTTCCGGCATCCTTTCGACGATCCGGCAATATTCCTCCGGGTTCCGGCTGCTCTTTGCCCCTTTTGCGAAGAACGCGGACATGAATTCGGTGCCGGCGCCGCCGAACGCATCGTAGTATCCGTTCCCGAAACCGAGGCCGGCGATCGCACCCGGGCACCCGTAGGTCTCGCGGTCAAAGACCGCGGTCCTGCCTTTCGTCACCACCTGAGCGAAAAGGTACATGATGCAGGAATGGGCGTGCGGTTTGAGCTGGAGTGCGCCGTCAGGTTTTTTATTGCTCCAGAGAATGGCGACCGGCTCGTGGGTGAGCCGGAGTTTTTCTGCAATGATGCTCTTCATGATTCTTTCACCTTTTTGGGTCTTTTGGGATTGTTTCCGTACGGGAAATTATTCCTGCACCTACAAATAACTGATACCGGCTTGCTGTCCGGTAAAGTTTTTCTGTTCAAAAATTCCGGATGAAAAATATCAGTACACACCAATCCATGCTACATATGATGTGATGACCATGATGACAAGGAGCCCGATCAGGATCTTGTATGCGCAGTGTTCGCAGATACCAAAATGGGGCGCCCTGCATTCATGACAGTAGGCAGTTGAACAGATCCTGCAGGTATTTGATGCCTCATTGTGCGGGTGTTTATCACAGCACGTCATGACCACTGCATTGATCGCCCCGGCGTAAAGAGATGTCGGAACCTGCCGGACGCAGGGAATAAATTAAAAAACCTTCCGGCCATCCTCCGGTACTCAATACGGCCGGTGAGTACCGGTATTCCCCTTCAATCTTAGATAGAAACGGCCGGCAGGTGCGGAGTCTTTCTCACTCAGCTTTGGGAAGGGTGAACCGGACCGCGAGACCCTGCGACGGTTGATCGGGAACCCGATCATCTGCCCAGATCCGTCCACCATACCGTTCGACCAGTGCTTTGCAGATGTAGAGGCCGAGTCCTTTACCGCTGACCGTCGTGTCCCCCCGCTGGAAACGTTCGAAGAGGTGCGGCCTGAGCAATGCAGAGATGCCACTGCCGGAGTCTTCGACAGAGACCAGCACCTCAGCACCCCGGTCCTCGACCTTGATCCAGATCTCGGGGACCTCCCCGCCATGTTTTGTACTGTTGCCAATAAGGTTCCGGAAGACCGCCGAGAGCATCTCATCGGCAAGGACGACCACATCCTTCCCGTCATACCGGATCCGGGCATCGGGGAAATGGACGGTCTCGTTCCTGATGACCTCAGAGAGGTGTTGCGGAGCCTTTGCCAGAGGCCCGTCGCGGAGCCAGCGGAGGGTGGAGACGTTATGGATGATCTCATCGCTTTTCCCCAGCGACATGATCAGGTTTGTGGCGGTCTGGCGCCCGGAGTTGCTGACATTGCCGGCAAGCAGGGCGGCAGAGTTCAGGCTTGCGGTGTTCAGGTTGTTGAGATCGTGGGTCATGATATCGAGATACAGGTCTGCCTCTTCCTTCAGCTTCTGTGTCCGCTCGTCCGTTTTTTTCCGTTCGGTGATATTGATGAAGGTCAGCACGGCGTAGACGGGTGTGATCCGGCGGGCTGCGACGGCTGATGTCCACACCACCCCATCAGCTCCTGCCAGCGTAAATTCCTGGGTCGGGATGGTATCGTCCTTCCGTAGGCAGTTGATGAGCCGGTCACGGGCAGATGTATCTGTGAAAAACGAGCTGAGTGATCTACTCATCACCGCATTCTCTGTCAGCTGGAGCGCCGCTGCAAATCTCTCGTTTGTCTCCTGTATTACGAGTGTATCCCGATCAATCACGATCACCCCGTTCTCGGTATTGTCAAAGATAGCGCGGTATTTCCTCGATTCCGTCAGCAGGTGGTCGGTAAGATAGGAGACGAGCAGGGCGATAGCGATAAAGAGCACGGTCTGGAGTGCCGTCAGCCAGAGTTCATATACTACCGGATAGCGGAACCAGATGGCCAGTGCAAAATAGTACATTGCAAGGACATAGACGGCAAGGACACCCTGCCGCCGGAAGAAATAGGCAAACAGAACAGAAGGCACCGCATACAGCACCGAGAGGTAGATGGTTGAAACCCCGGCAACGAGCGCAAGGGCGGTGACAACAACAAGAACAAGAGAATAGGCAATGAGTGCCACTTTCCAGTAGCGCTCGCTGACCCCAAATGGCATCTCCGGCGCAGCAATTATATGGTTATCATACGCCGGTACCTTTCGATCGGGACTATCTTCACATTTTTCCATTCTTGTACAACGTATAACAGGCGAAAGAGGAAAAAGATTGTGGAGAACGCGTGTTTCCGGCACCGTTCATTGATGTTGAGGATCCTGTCCCGTTTCAGCCGCAGGTCCAAAAAAAGGAGAGTGCAGTCCAAAAAAATATCTTTCTCACACCGGTTGCGTCCTGAGGACGAGATCGTGTGCCGCCCGTGCCGCTCCACGGAGGGTCTCCTCTTCGCCGGGTACCTCGCGGTTGAGCATCAGCACGCGGCCGTTGCAGATGGTGGTCTCGACTGCCGAACCGCTGCAGGAGTAGACGATGTTCGAGGCACTGTTGTGCAGCGGCGTATTGCAGGCCGTGCGGCTGGCCACAAGTATGATATCAGCCGGTGCACCGGCTGAGAGTGTTCCCGGCCCGGTGCCCAGTGCCCGCGCCCCGGCGCTGGTCGCCATGGACAACGCTGCCGGTGCCGGCAGCACGGTCGGGTCGTGCCAGAAGAACTTCTGGAGGAGCGCCGCGGTCTTTGCCTCTTCGAACATGTCGAGGTTGTTGTTGGAGGCACAGCCGTCCGTGCCGAGGCAGACATTGGCGCCGGCACGGTGGAGGGCAGCGCAGGGCATCGCGCGCCCGGTGGCCAGCTTCATGTTGCTGGCCGGGTTGTGAGAGGCGCTAACGCCCCGTTTCCCGAGAAGCGAACATTCGGCATTGTCAAGCCAGCAGCAGTGAGCGGCGATAGTCCGGGAGGTCAGGATACCGCAGTCGTCCAGCAGCGCGGCCGGGCGCCGGCCGTACTGCGTGGCGCAGTCGGTCACCTCTTTTTCCGTCTCCGCGAGGTGGATATGGATCCGGATCTTCTCCTCTTGCGCAAATTCAGCGCACCACCGGAGCCCGTCAGGAGAGACCGTGTAGACCGCGTGGGGGCCGACCGCCGGCATGATACGCGGGTTCTTCAGGGACCGGATGCGGGTGACCAGATTCTCGGTTGCACGGCACTCGCGTTCCCTTTTTTCCGCATCCGAAAGGTCGATGAAGCCGTAGCTGAGCACAGCACGGATACCGGCCTCATCCACGGCACGGGCCGCATCCTCCATGAAGAAGTACATATCATTGAACGCGATAGTCCCGGTCCGGATCATCTCGAGGCAGGCAAGTTTCGTTCCCCAGTACACATCGTCACCGGTCAGGTGCGCCTCAAGGGGCCAGATCTTCCGGGTAAGCCAGTCCTGCAGGATCATGTCGTCCGCGTATCCCCGCAGGAGCGTCATCGCTGCGTGGGTGTGAGTGTTCACGCAGCCCGGCAGGGCGATCGCTCTGTCGCCATCGATGATAAATTCGGTCTCACCTTTATGTTGCCGTCGGATCCCTTCACCGATGTCGGCAATGGTGCCCGTCTCATCGATCAGGATATCGGCAGGCTTGTCATCCACCATGACATCGGTAATGAGCAGCGAATGGTTCCCGGTGAAGATCTCCTCCGCCATCTCGTTTGCCATCATCTCACCCCAGTCCCCGGATGATTGCCCCGAGGATCTCGTCAGAGCGGTGCCGGTAGGTATGGGAGGTGGAGACAATGTGCTCGTACGTGAGCACCTCGCCGCCAAGCCCGTTTGCGTAATTGTCAACTGTGCAGATCGCAGCAAAATCCATCCCGAGCTCGCAGGCGAGGGTCCCTTCTGACGCGAGGGTCATCCCGACCACATCGGCCAGCGTTGCCAGAGCCTTCACCTCGGCCACCGTTTCGATCCGGGGCCCCTTGGTCTGGACATATATCCCCCCGTTACGTGCCGATGGTATGACATCCGCGAGCTCCTGCGAGAGGTCTTCCGAGAGTTCCGGCAGGACATGCCCGATTGCATGATCGTGGATGGAGGGGATATCGGTCACGCTCAGGTAATCTGTCGGGATGAGAAGGGAACCGGGCGTGATCTCCGGCTTGAGCGAGCCGGATGACCCGAATGCCACGATACGGTCGACGCCAGCGAGCGCGAGCGCTGCCATGTTTGCCCGGAAGTTGATCCGGTGCGGCGGGAGGCCGTTCTGGTGCCGCATGAGCATCACGATGTCGCCGACATGGATCTCGGCGTTCCCGAACGGTGTGTCCACGTGTTGTTTCTGCAGATCCGGGAGGGTGGAGAAGAGCAGGCTTGTCCCGCCGATGATACCCAGCATCTCAGCACCCGCCTGCCACAATTGCACTGTACTTTGAGTTTATCTCCGTCACAAAAAATCTCATGCACTCACCGCACAGGAAAATGGTTATCCGCGGACGCACTAATACCTGACGCAGATTTTTTTCCTTAAGCGTAAGCGTAAAAAGAATCGCATCCCATATTCTTCTCCATGGGCCTCTTTGATACCGTCAGCGATGAGACGATCCGGCGGGGCGAATGCACTGACATCTACTTCATCCGGACCGAAGAGACGCTCGGGAGCGACGGCCTCAACCCCGGTGTAGCCATGGAGGTGACAGCTGCCGCGCTTCCCGACCCGTGGGGCATCTTCTGCGGTCTTGGCGACGTTCTGGCACTCATTGAAGGCCTCCCGGTGACGGTCGATGCCATGCCGGAAGGGACGATCTTCTTCCCCAACGAACCGGTGCTCCGGATTGCCGGCCGATACCGCGATTTCTGCCGGTACGAGACGGCCATCCTCGGCTTCCTCTGCCACGCCTCCGGGGTCGCATCCGCCACCGCCCACCTTCGGATCGCCGCACGGGGCCGGCCGGTATACTCGTTTGGTTCGCGCCGGCAGCACCCGGCGATCGCCCGGATGATCGAACGGGCTGCCTGGATCGGGGGCGCCGATGGCGTTTCCAATACGTGCGCGCCGGAGGGGATCCCGGTGGTCGGGACGATGCCGCATGCGCTGGTGATGTGCTATCCCACGCCCGAGGACGCATGGCGTTCGTTTGACCGGGTTGCACCGCGGGACGTCCCGCGCATCATGCTTTGCGACACCTGGTGCGATGAGAAGTCCGAGTCCCTGCGGGCCGCCGCCTGCGGGGCAGCGGCCGTACGGCTTGACACGCCCCGTTCCCGCCGGGGCAACATGCGGGCGATCATCGAAGAGGTGCGCTGGGAGCTGGATGCGCATGGGTACCAGGGCGTGAAGGTATTCCTCTCCGGCGGTGTCACGCGGGAGGATGTCATCGCGTACCACGACTGCGTGGACGCGTTTGGTATCGGCGGGGCAATCGCGAATGCGCCGGTGATCGATTTTGCGATGGATATTGTCTCAATCGAAGGAAAACCCAGGGCAAAGAGGGGCAAGCGGAGCGGCGTAAAACAGGTGTATGTCTTCCCGGGAGGAAAGCGACAGATGCTGCCGGTTGAAAAGGACGCCCCGGCCGGTGGGCAACCGCTCCTTGAGTGGGTCCTCGAAAACGGCCGGATCCTCCGGCTGCCGGAGATGCAGGAAGCACGGGAGCGGGTGCTGGAGGCGCTTTCGAATTCTGCGGGATCCTGAAGTTTCCCGGCTGCGGGACAAATAATTCTTTTAACCAATGCCGTATAACATGATCAGAGCGGGCCGGTAGATCAGTGGTAGATCGCTTTCTTGGCATGGAAGAGGCCGCGGGTTCAATTCCCGCCCGGTCCATCGTTTTTTGAAAAATTTGCCTTGGAGACGCGCACGTTTTTATGCTCGCGGGGTGAGCCTTGTTGTGAGAACGGCCACATGCGCATCCGCGACCTGATCCTCCCGGAAGACAAGGTGTTCTTCGAGCTCTTCAAGGATATGACCGGCAAGATCAACGAAGCCGCATCGGTCCTGAACGAGATCACCCACGAGCTTCCCGCTGGTACCGAGAAGGCTCACAAGGTTCGCCAGCTGGAACACCTTGGCGACGAGGTCACCCGCCACATCTACGAGCAGCTGAACGAGTCGCTGATCACCCCGCTCGAACCGGATGAGATTGCCCGTCTCGCTCCTGCGTTCGATGACGTCCTTGATCGGATCGACCGGGTGACCCACCAGCTGGCAAATTATGGCATCCCGCAGACCAACGACGTCCTCAGGGAATTCTCGTACCTGATCATGCTCTCCGGCACGGAGATAGCCGGCGCACTGGATGCACTCGCGAAACTGAACAGGCCGGAAGATGTCAAATCCCATGTGCTCGAGATCAACCGGCTCTACAACCTCTCCTCCGAGCTCCTCTCGCGTGCGGTGCTGGACCTCTTCAAGACCCAGGACCTGCTGATGATCATCAAACTCAAGGATATCTACGAGGGACTGGCGCGGGTGATGGCCACCTGCAACGATGTCGGGCACGCACTGAATGACATCTCGATGAGCCATACATGAACGGCATGGATCCGGTCATCCTCTTCGGTATCGCGCTTGCGCTCGTGATGACATTTGTCAACGGGCTCAACGATGCGTCCCACGCGATCGCAACGGTTGTGGCAACAAGGGCCCTGTCCCCGTCAAAGGCCGTCTTTCTGACCGGCATCTGCAACATGGTCGGCCCGTTTATCTTTACCACCGCGGTTGCGGACACGATAGGGACCGGGATTGTCACGGCTGCCGGGCTTACCCCGGGCTCAATCATTGTGGCCATGCTGGTGACAACGATCTTTGTCCTGATTGCGACCCATGCCGGCATTCCGATCTCCAGCAGCCACGCACTGGTGGGCGGCCTTCTCGGTGCCGGCATCGCGGCTGCCGGTCTTTCCGCAATCCTCCTACCGGCTCCGGCTATCCTTGTTTCAACCGTTATCTATGGGCTTATCGGGGCTGCTGCCGGTGCGGTTGTTCTCTGTCTTATCGCGGTCCTTTTTAAGGGTGACTGTCGGCTTGGCATTGCCGTTGGTGCGGTATGCGGCGCGGCCATCACCCTCCCCCTCCTGATGATCCTTGGCGTGCTGAAGCTGACCGGCCTGCTTGCCATCGTGCTCTTCATCTTCCTCTCACCGGTCATCGGTATCATCGCGGCGTTTGTCTTTGACGTCATCATCTCGCACCTTTTCCGGTACTCCCGCCAGAACCGGATGAAACGGATCTTTACCCCCCTTCATGTCCTTGCCTGCTTATTCCAGGCAGCCGGCCATGGCGCAAACGATGGGATGGCAAAAGTCGGTGTGATCACGGCACTCCTGCTGTCGGCCGGCGTTCTTTCCAGCTTTGCCGTGCCGGGATGGGTGATCCTTACCTGTGCGATCGCAATCGGCCTCGGTACCTGTTTTGGTGGCTGGCAGGTTGTGGACAAGATGGCAAAAAAGATCACGAAGATCCGGCCGTACCAGGGTTTTGCGGCCGCAACCGCGGGCAGCGCGACGCTTGCCATGGTCACGTCGTACGGCGTGCCGGTCTCCTCCACCCATGTGATCAGCGGCGCCATCATTGGTGTCGGTGTCACCCGCGGGAAAAACGCGGTGCAGTGGGATGTTGTACGGGAGATGATGATGGCGTGGGTGATCACAATCCCGCTGGCAGCAGCCTGTGCATGGTGCGGTTATCTGCTGCTTGTGGTATTCCACGTCGTGCTCCTGTGAGCACCATATTTCGCTATATTTTTCAGCTATTCTCACCGATTACCACTGGGTTTGTATGGGTTTACGTGAGTGGCTGATACCGCAGGACAAGATCTTTTTTGATCTCTTCGAGAAGCAGGCAGGAATTATCCGGGAGGCAGGGTGGCAGCTGGTCGCACTGACCGAGGACTTCACCAACGTAAAGGAGAAACGTCACGCGATCGAGCTGCTCGAGCATGAAGGGGATCAGATCACCCATGATATCTATGACCAGCTCAATCGCATGTTCATCACGCCGCTCGATCCTGAGGAGATATCCCGGCTCGCCTCGACGCTCGACGAGGTGCTTGACTATATCGATGGTGCGACCGAGAAGATGTACTATTACGGGATCCAGTCCACCGATACGCACATGATAGAACTCGCGAAACTGATCCACATGTCCGTCATCGAGATCGAAGGTGCGGTAAAAGGGATCCGATCGATCAAGAACCCCCGGTACATTGAGGAACGCTGCATAGAGGTGAACCGGCTTGAAAATCTCGCTGACGACGTGCTTGCCCACGCAGTCACCGACCTCTTCCGGTCTACCGATGCGATCATGATCATCAAATTCAAGGACATCTACGAACATCTGGAGACGGCGACCGATTACTGCGAGGACGTGGCAAACGTGCTCTCTGACATTGCGATCCGGCATTCGTAAGGAACGAACAGGCACAAAACAGGCTGGTCATATGCTGCTTGCGTCACTCACTCTGATTATCGTTATCATTCTGATCGCCCTGATCTTCGATTTCACCAATGGTTTCCATGATTCGGCAAATGCCATCTCCACGGTTGTATCCACCAAGGTTCTCTCACCGCGCAGGGCGGTGGCATTTGCGGCATTTTTCAATTTTGTTGCAGCATTCACGTTCGGTGTTGCCGTGGCAAACACGATAGCTACTCTCATCAGACTGGATTTTGTGGCAGCAGAGATCATTCCGACAATCGTCATGGCCGCGCTGGTTGGCGCAATCAGCTGGAATATCATCACCTGGCTTTTCAGCCTTCCGACATCCTCCTCGCATGCGCTGATTGGCGGGCTGATGGGTGCGGGGATCTCTGCTGCCGGGTTTGCGGCCGTACGGTGGGATACCGTCGGCACGGTCGCACTCTTTATGGTCCTGTCCCCCATCATCGGGCTCTCTTGCGGGTTCCTGTTCATGATCGCCGTAATCCGGTTGACGAGGAAAGCAAACAAAACATCTGCCGAGAATTATTTCAAACGCCTGCAGATCTGCTCGGCCGCCGCCTACAGCTTCAGCCATGGCACCAATGACGCTCAGAAGACCATCGGTATCATCGTCCCGCTCCTCTTCTCCATCGGATATTTTGGTGCTGCGGCGGACCCGAATCACCTGCCGGTCCCGGTATGGGTGATCCTGATGGCCTTTACGACCATCGCACTTGGGACACTCTCCGGAGGATGGCGGATCGTGAAGACGATGGGATACAAAATCACCAAGCTCCGCCCGGTCCATGGCTTTGCCGCCGAGACCGCAGGGGCCGCAACGATCATCGGTGCATCGGTGGTGGGCATACCGGTCAGTACCACCCATGTGATCTGTTCTTCGATCATGGGCGTCGGGTCGACGATGGGGACCAGCACGGTGAAATGGGGTGTGGCGAGAAACATCGTCTGGGCATGGATCCTCACCATACCCATCAGTGCCCTGATCGGGTTTGCCTCATTTGCCGCACTCATCCGGATACCGTGACGGTTGTTTTGCGCCCGCAGAAAAGGACAGATTTAGTTTTGATTTTACTGCATCAACCCGTAGGATCCGGAGATTTTTGCCGGAGCGCCCGGTAATACCGGCAGTACCTCCTGATTGGGCAGTGATCGCACGCCGGTTTTCTTGCCGTGCAGCAGGCCCGTCCATGCGCAATGAGGAGATCGGTGAGATCCCCCCACTGGTCCTGCGGGAAGAACCTCATCAGGTCCTGCTCGATCACCTTCACGTCATCGGTATCGGAGAATCCGATCCGCTGTGCCAGACGGCGGACGTGGGTGTCCACCGCAATACCCTCGTTCCTGCCGTGCCCGTGGTAGAGGACAATGTTCGCGGTCTTCCTCCCGACCCCGGGAATCGTGAGCAGATCTTCCATCCTCATTGGCACGCGGCCGCCGAACGTGCCGAGAATAGTCTGCGCCGCCGCGATGATATGCCGGGACTTCGCATGGTAAAACCCGAGGCTGTGGATGATATCCTCGACATCAGCAACTTTTGCACTGGCAAGTGCCGCCGGCGTCGGGTATTTCGCAAAGAGCGGCTCTTCGACAATCAGTACTGCGCGATCCGTAGTCTGTGCGGAGAGGATTGTGAGGATGAGCACCTCAAACGGCGGCCCGCGGGCGACAGTAATTGCCGTGCTGTGTGCTTCCGGGTACTGCGCAAGGAGAAGAGACCAGATCTCCCGTGCGGTCTTTTTTTGCATACCTATGGGGCAGGGCGGATTCGAACCGCCGTCAAAGCGTCCCAAACGCTCTAGGATGGACCAGGCTACCCTACTGCCCCGTGCCTTACAGTATTGTTCCGGGTCGTTAAAAATACCTGCCGTTTTCGCCTGTTCAGGGCGGCAGCGGGTTCCCTTTTCGTGCCGAGACCACCGTGCCGGTATATTTTCCCGACAGGATTGCGGCTCTGAGGTTGTCGGGATTCCGTCCGTCCAATACCACGAGCGGGATCCCGCTGCGCTCCACCACCCGTGCAGCGACGATATCGAGGACCGTGTTGGAACCGGCCGCGAGTGCCGTCTTTCCAACGATGTCGAGCAGCTGGCGGGGGGTAAGGGTCGTAAAGCGTCTCGCGTTTCTGGATTTTTTCGGGTCGGCGCTGTATATTCCATTGACTGACGTCACGTTGACAAAAACCGAGGCACCTACACGTTCGGCGAGCACCGCCGCGACGGCATCGGTCGTCTGCCCGGGCGTGATGCCGCCCATCACAACGATCTTCTTTGACTCGGCAAACTTTTTTGCCTCGGCATGGCTCTCTGCCACTTTCGGGTAGGCGCCATCTCCCAGCGCCGCGACCAGTATGGCAGCGTTCAGCCGGGTGATCAGGATGCCAATCTCGTCCGATGTCCCCTCGTCAATACCAAGATCGCGGGCGACCGTGATGTAGCGCCGTGCCTCGCCGCCTCCCCCAACAACGACAAAGAGGCGGTATTTCTTTGCGATTGCCCGCAGTGCCGGCACATATTCACGAATGGTATGGCTCTCCAGTTTCGGGATCAGGACCGAGCCGCCAAGCGAGATGACAACCGTCTTCATTGCACTAATTTTTGTGCCGGGTGCGCATATAGAGTTGCTGACCATGTTGTACTGCCCGGTCTGCAAGAGCCATGAGATCTATCCCGTCGCCGGCGGGTACATCGGACAGGTCTATCTCTGCAAGGCCTGCGGGTACCGCGGATCGTTTGTGCTGGAGATCGATGAGGAGGAGATGGAACCGGGCACTAACGGAAAATAACCGGACCTAAAGAACGCAATCTGACGGAGACAGGCATGCACGAAGCGCGGCAGTATGCGAAGAAAGAGAACAATGTGGTGCAGTGCTCGCTCTGTAACCACCGCTGCACCATTGCTGACGGCAAGCACGGGATCTGCGGAGTGCGGGTCAACGATGGCGGCATCCTGTACGCCGCGACATATGCGAAGGTCAGCGCCGAGGCGGTCGACCCGATCGAGAAAAAGCCGCTCTTCCATTATCTGCCCGGGACACGCTCCTATTCGCTGGGAGGAATCGGCTGCAATTTCCATTGCGAACACTGCCAGAACTGGCACATCTCGCGTGCAACGCTGGAAGGCGCAATGCTTCACACGATCTCACCTGAGGAGGGGGTACACCGGGCGATCGCGAGCAGGAGCTCGAGCATCTCATGGACCTACAACGAGCCGACCATCTGGCACGAGTATACGATGGACATGGGGATGCTCGCAAGAAGCAGGGGGCTGGGGACTGTCTATGTGACCAACGGCTACATCACGGAAGAAGCCCTCCGGGAGCTCGCCCCGATGCTCGGTGCGTACCGGGTGGATATCAAATCGTTCTCAGACGACTTTTACAAAAAAGTCTGCGGTGCCCGCCTCCAGCCGGTTCTCGATTCCGCCGCTCTCGCCCGGGAGCTGGGCATGCATGTCGAGACCGTGACGCTGGTGATCCCCGGGCTCAATGACAGCATGGAGGAGCAGGAAGCGCTGATCCGCTGGGTGGCAGAGCATCTCGGCCCGGCCACGCCAATGCACTTCTCCGCGTTCCACCCGGATTACCGGATGCTCGACCGGGACGCGACACCGATTACGACTCTGGAGAAGATCTACACAAAGGCAAAAGAACTGGGCATCCGGTTCCCGTACCTCGGCAACGTGTACAACCACCGGTACGAGAACACGTACTGCCCTGCCTGCGGCGCCACGCTTATCGAGCGGCAGGGCTTCTCGAGCCGGATGGTCGGGCTTGACGGGCAGCAGTGCCGGAAGTGCGGCGAGAAGATCGAGATCGTGTGCCATGGCTCATGAGACCCCGGCAATGACAGAGCCGAAGTTTGTGACCGACCGCATGCTGGGGACGCTGACCCGGTACCTTCGGTTCATGGGCTACGACACGGTGAGCGCAAACGGCTTTGCACCGGGCAATGCGCGGGAGGACACCCTTCTTCTGGAACTCGCCGCCCGCGAAGGCCGCATCCTGCTCACCCGGGATGCCGAGCTGGCCCGGCGTGGGAAAGAGCGTTCGATCTTTGTCCAATCCGAGGACGTGATGGACCAGGTCGGGCAGCTTGCCGGCTTGGGGCTGGTGCAACGCCGCCTCCCGATGAGCCGGTGCTCGCTCTGCAACACCCCACTGCGGAAGGCAGAACTGGGCGAGATTGACGGTGCGGCATATGCGCCGCGGGACCGGACCGGTTTTTGCTTCTTCTGGTGTGACCGGTGCCGGAAACTGTACTGGAACGGTTCGCACGCCAGGCGGCTGAAAGAGCGGATGCAGGAATCATCTGAATAACTGCTTCTAGATGACGCAGAGACCTGGGAGTGATATACCAGGATCGTACACCCATCCGCTCCGGCTCAACTCTGCATGGGAGGCAAACGAGCGGATCGATAGAGGATCGCAAAAAACGGTGATGTGTCGGGACGCGGTGGCGTGTTCGCATAGAATCGGAAAAAAAATATTTGACAGAGAATCGGGCATTGGAAAACCGACACCAATAAAAAAAATTCCTGAATAGAAAAACGGATGCAAATTCAGACTCTCAGGTATTCTATTGAAACCGGAGATCTGACCTGAATTATCTTGTGTCAGGTCTCCTTCTCGATCTCTGCCCTGATTCGGTCGAGTGCAATCCTGCCGATCCGGGTGAGCCGGCCGTTCACGAGGACGATGGGGAGCGGGGGGTACTCGGTCTCGAGAATGGTCCGGATGTGATCCGGTATGGTATCATCAATCAGGGTGAGCTGGAACAGCACCCGGTCGCCATAGATCTCGTACAGTGCTTTTTTCAGGGCTTCAGTTGCGTGAATGAGCTTGCCGGCAGGATAGCATACGGACAACCCGCAGGTCCGGTCCACATTACAGGGGAATGGAGAACATTCCGAATCCGACAGCCCGACAATCTCGACGTTAATGGTACCGCTCATGCATCCTTGATTTGCGCGGACGATATTTGAGCATTGGGAAGGGAGACCGTTCCCGACAGGAAACTGGTGTATGGATCTTCGCGGGTCAGCAGGGGAACGGGATCAGAGGAACCGTTCAAACCGCTCTTTTGTCGCCTTGCAGATGGGGCAGATCTCCGGTGGCTGGTTCCGGGCACAAAGGTACCCGCAGACACGGCAGCGCCAGACCGGCAGCGACAGGGAGCCGGTAATGGCCACGGCTGGACCGGTCTTTGTCAATTGTCCTGCCATGCGCTCAGCCCTTGCAGGGCGGCGCTCAGGGACCGGCGCAGCAAGTCTCTTCCGGCCGGTTGCCACATCGTCGCTCACGTAAAGTGCGCAGTAACAGGCTCCGAACTCCTCAAGATCCGGGTCCCGGTAATCACACGGGCAGATGATATCGAGGTCCTGATCTTTTTTACCGCTTGCAAGCCGGCAAGGGCAGGCGCGGTAGCCGTACCGCCGTTCATTCTTCAGGAGGCCGCGGATAAGATTCTTGGTAAAATCGGCATCCGGGTTCAACCGGTAACCGCCGTTCTCTGCTTCAGATTTGAGGGTAACATAGGTCGTCTCGATCTCGGGTTCCGGTATCTCGATGAAGCTCATGCACCCAGCGCCTCCCTTATCTCCTGCTCACGGAACCCGACAATGCACCGCCGGTCATCGATCACGAGCGTCGGAAATGACCCGCGCGGATTCCATTTTTCAAGAGCATTCATCGCCTCGTTCTGCTCTTTCCCTTCGAGAAGGTCGACATACTGGTAATCGAATCCGATACCCAGATCCTTGAGCAGCTCCTTTGTCTTGTTGCACCACTGGCAGGTGGAGAGTGCGTACAGCATGACCCTGCCCCTGTTCTTCCCGTTCACATGCTCGACAACCATGAAAACTCTGTCCTCTGTTTCGTGCATGGAATTTGAGGAAGTAACTATATAAAAATGGGGATCAGGGAACCATTCTGGCGATGGACTGCGGCCTCAACTCCCACAACCCCATTCAAAACCCCTTCTGATCATCGCAGGTTTGTGCCGTGCCGCTGGCGCGAGCGTTAATAACTATTCAGGCATATAAAATATGGAAATCATGAAAGCGGTTCTGGGACTGGAGAACGGGGAATCAGTTGTCGGCGATGGTTTCGGTGTCGAGGGCGAATGTGCCGGCGAACTGGTGTTCAACACCCAGATGACCGGTTACATGGAATCGCTGACCGACCCAAGTTATTTCGGCCAGATCCTGATGTTCACGTTTCCCCAGATCGGCAATTATGGTGTCGATCCGCAGAATTTCCAGAACCCGAAGGTCTGTGCACTCGGGTGCATCGCAAAGGAGATCTGTGAAAAACCTGCCGGCAATATGTCCATACGGTCTTACTTTGAAGAGAACGATCTCCTCGGGATGACCGGTATCGACACGCGGGCGCTCACCATCCGAACGCGGGTCCACGGCACGATGCGGGCGGCACTGGTCGTGGGGAGTGACGATGGTGGATATGCGGTTTCGCTCGCAAAAAAGACCCCGACAATATCCGATATTATCCCGATACCGGAAGTTTCATGCGAGGCCCCCTACCGCATCCCCGGCAGCGGCAAAAGGATCGCCGTGATCGATCTTGGCATCAAGAAGAACCAACTGACGAGCCTCTCGAAACGGAACGGCGACCTGTACGTCTTCCCGCACGATGCGACTTCACAGCAGGTTCTTGCCTGCATCCCGGACGCCCTCTTTGTCAGCAACGGGCCGGGGGATCCCAAGCAGGCAAGGCAATCGATCAGGTGCATCCGGGAACTCCTTGGCCGGCTGCCCATCTTCGGAATCTGCATGGGAAATCAGGTCTCGGCCCTTGCGATCGGCGGGGACACGTACAAGCTCAAGTTCGGCCACCGGGGGGCAAACCAGCCGGTGCGGTACCGGGACGGCCGGATCTTCATCACGACCCAGAACCACGGGTTTGCAGTGGATGCAGATTCTTTGCCGGAAGGGTGCCGGGTCACGTACACCAATGTCAACGATGGTACCGTGGAGGGTTTTGAAGACAAGGATCTCGGTCTCACTACCGTCCAGTTCCATCCCGAGGCACATGGGGGGCCCCGGGATACCGAGGCGCATTTTTTCGATGCACTTTTCCGGAGGCTTGCCTGATGCCCAAGCGGACGGATATCAAAAAGGTTCTCCTGATCGGTTCCGGGCCGATCCAGATTGGGCAGGCCGCCGAGTTCGACTTCTCCGGTTCACAGGCCTGCCGGGCCCTCCGCGAAGAGGGGATCAGGGTCGTCCTGGTCAACTCCAACCCGGCCACGATCATGACCGATCCGGAAATGGCCGACGAGATCTACATCGAACCGCTGAGGGCCAACGTGGTTGCGAAGATCATCGAGAAGGAGAGACCGGACGGTATCCTCTCCGGCATGGGGGGACAGACGGGACTGAACCTCACGGCAGAACTTGCCGAGATGGGGGCACTTAAGGGCGTGGAGATTCTCGGCACCCCACTTGATGCGATCTACAAGGGTGAGGACCGGGAGAAGTTCCGGGACCTCATGACCGGAATCGGGGAGCCGGTCCCGAAGAGCATCATCCTCACCTCGCTTTCCCAGATTGATGAGGCCATCAGCCGGATTGGCCTTCCTGCGGTCGTCCGCCCGGCCTATACCCTTGGCGGCGCTGGCGGCGGCATCGGTCGGACACGAGAGGAGCTGACACGGATTGTCGAGCTCGGTCTCTCGCGTTCCCGCATCCACCAGGTACTGATCGAAGAGAGCGTGATGGGATGGAAGGAGATTGAGTTCGAGGTGATGCGGGATTCTTCCGATACCTGCATCATCGTCTGCGGGATGGAAAACGTCGATCCGATGGGCATCCATACCGGCGAGAGCGTTGTTGTCGCCCCCATTCTCACGCTGCGGGATGACGAGTACCAGATGATGCGCAGCGCCGCCATCCGCATCATCCGGGCCCTTGACGTCCAGGGTGGCTGCAACATCCAGTTCGCTTTCCAAGATGGCGATTACCGTGTCATCGAAGTGAACCCGCGCGTATCGCGGTCGTCTGCGCTTGCCTCGAAGGCTACCGGCTACCCCATTGCCCGGGTGGCAGCGAAGATCGCCATCGGCATGCGGCTTGACGAGATCCGGAACGCTATCACCGGCTGCACTGCCGCCTCGTTTGAGCCGAGTATCGACTATATCGTGGTAAAGGTCCCACGTTGGCCATTTGACAAGTTCAAGGGTGCGGACCGGACCCTCACCACCTCCATGAAGAGTACCGGGGAGGTGATGGCGATCGGGCGTACGCTTGAAGAGGCGTTCATGAAGGCCAAACGCTCGATCGATACGGATGTCCGGTCGCACACGAGTGCAAGCGAGATCCGCATGATCCTTTCCCGCCCGACCGATGAACGGTTCCACTGTCTCTTCGACGCGTTCCGGCAGGACTTCACTGTCGAAGAGATTGCGCAGCTCACCTCTATCCTGCCCTTTTTCCTGGAAAAGATTAAAAATGTCGTCGATCTCGAACGCTGCCTTGCCGGTGGTGGCACTGATGACGACATCCGGCTCGCAAAAAAGTTCGGTTTCACCAATACCGAGATTGCGACGATTACGGGGAGGGAGCTGCCGGAGATCGAACAGCGTGCGGGTGCACCGGTCTATAAGATGGTGGATACCTGCGCAGCGGAATTTCCTGCAACAACGCCGTATTTTTATTCCACACAGGACACTTCCTGCGAGATCGTGCCCAGTACCAATCAGAAAGTGCTCATCCTCGGCTCAGGCCCGATCCGTATCGGGCAGGGCATAGAATTTGACTACTGCACGGTTCACGCGGTCAAGGCGTTACGGGAGGAAGGCGTTGAGGTTCACATTGTCAACAACAACCCGGAGACGGTATCCACCGATTTTGATACCTCCGACCGTCTCTTCTTTGAGCCGATGCAGCTCGAGGACGTAGCAAACATTCTCTTAAAAGACCAGTATTATGGCGTGATGGTTCAGTTCGGCGGCCAGAACGCGGTGAACCTTGCTGTACCTCTTGAACAGGAGATCCGGCGGCTCAACCTGCCGACACGGATCCTCGGCACCACCCCGGACTCGATGGATATTGCCGAGGACCGGGACCGTTTCAGTGTCCTGCTCGACAGGCTCGGCATCCCAAGCCCTGCAAACAGCTCTGCATATTCTGAGGCGGAGGCTCGGGAAAAAGCAGAGCGGATCGGGTATCCCGTGCTGGTCCGGCCTTCCTATGTACTGGGGGGCCGGGCGATGGAGATTGTCCATGACACGGCCGAGCTCGAGACTTATATGAAAGAGGCAGTCCGGGTCAGCCCGCACCACCCGGTCCTGATCGACTCCTACCTCCAGAACGCGATCGAACTTGACGTGGATGCGGTCTGCGACGGGGAAGACGTGCTGATCGGCGGCATCATGGAACATATCGAACAGGCCGGCATCCATTCCGGTGACTCGGCCTGCGTCATCCCGACCCAGTCGCTCTCCCTGCCGGTTATCAGTACCGTGCGTGACTATACAAAAAAGATCGCGCTTGGTCTTGGGGTCGTTGGGCTCGTCAACATCCAACTGGCCGTAAAGGACAATGTGGTATACGTGCTGGAAGCGAATCCCCGTGCGAGCCGTACCGTCCCGTTTGTCTCCAAGGCTACCGGGCTTCCGATCGCAAAGATCGCGGCTAAAGTGATGATCGGCAAGAAAATCCGCGACCTTGGTTTTCAGGAGAAAGAGATTGCCCATGTCGCGGTCAAGGAAGTGCTTCTGCCCTTCAACAAGCTTTCAGGGGTTGATACGGTGCTTGGGCCGGAGATGAAGAGCACCGGGGAAGTGATGGGAATCGACTATGATTTCGGCCTCGCCTTCTACAAGGCATGCATCTCTGCGGACAACGAACTCCCGCTGAAAGGCAACATCTTCATCTCGGTCAATATCGCCCAGAAGGACGAAGTGATCCCGATCGCACGGCAGCTGCGGGATCTCAATCTCACGCTCTATGGCACGGAAGGGACGGTGGACTACCTGCATGAAGCAGGCATCGAGGCGCACCTCGTTAGGAAAGTCCAGGAAGGTTCCCCCAACGTGCTTGATATGATGCGGCATGGCGAGATCCGGCTCATCATCAATACGCCCCAGAGCCGCCAGTCCCGCCAGGACCATTACCAGATCATGCGGGCGGCTGTCGATTTCGGCATCCCGTACATCACCACGATTCAGGCAGCCCGTGCCGCCGCACTTGCCATCGATGCGATCAAGCGCGAGAAGATGACACTTGAGCCGATCAGCCATTACCTGAAATAAGTTCTGCGTTTGTATCAGAGATTTGATGATCCCGTCATGGTTCTGGAAAAGTTTTCATCCTGCATACAGGTAAAAAACCCTTTACAGTATCCTGAACAAGAGAATATGCTTATATACCGAGATAACAAAAAAACATGCATGAAGAAACTTCTTGTTGTTCTTGCACTCCTGTTTGTCGGCATCCTGCTTGCCGGATGTACGTCCCAAACGGCAACTCCTGCAGCCACTCCGACTGCAACACCGGTCCCAACCGCCGTTCCAACGCCCGTGCCGACCACCGTTCCCCCGACCCCGGTGCCGACCACCGTTCCACCAACACCCACGCCGACAGCTACTCCAACACCGACCCCGACTCCATTGCCGGTTGTAACGATCAAGTTCGCCCAAATGGGTGGTGGAACCTTTGGTAACGGTTTAACGGTCAAGATACCGGTGGGCACAACCGTTGTCTGGCTGAATAATGATATGGATGATCAACATGGTGTCCAGTCACTTGGAAATGGGGCAAACGGAGTGGTGTTCGGTCAGAAGACAATTCCTCCAGGACATTCCTACTCATATACTTTCACGAAGGCCGGTTCCTATCAATACATGACTGTCTACCAACCGTTATATACGGGGTGGATCATCGTCAGCTGATTGAAAAGAAATAACCGCGGGAGGGGTCATCCCCTCAAATCTTTTTCTGCTCTTCTTGATAGCAAAACTATCTTTATGTATTTATCACCGGTTTTCAGGAAAGTGCAAAATGGTAACAGGCCCGTAAAATAAATGCCGGGAACTCCTATCCGTATATCTGATTACAGGAACGGGAAGTCATCATCATGGGAAAAGGAACGATTGTGCTTGCTTATTCCGGGGGGCTTGACACCTCCATCTGTATTCCGCTCTTGAAAGAGCGGTACGATTATGACCGTGTGGTCACCGTTGCAGTCGACGTAGGCCAGCGGAAGGAGGAGCTGGCGGCAGCGTCCAAAAAGGGCAGGAAACTTGCCGATCGCCATTATACCATCGATGTGCGCGAAAAATTTGTCCGCGACCATATCTTCCCTGCGATAAAGGCGAACGGCTCATACGAGGGATACCCGATGGGCACATCCCTTGCCCGCCCCCTGATCGCAGAAGAGGTGGTCAGGATCGCACGCAAAGAGCATGCGACAGCCGTGGCCCATGGATGCACCGGCAAAGGAAACGACCAGCTCCGCTTCGATTTCATCATCCGTGCAGCCGGCCTTGAGGTTGTCGCACCCATCCGTGAGCTGAACTTGACACGTGACTGGGAGATCGAATATGCAGCCATGCACCATATCCCGGTACCGGTAAAAAAAGAGACGCCGTGGAGCATGGATGAGAACTGCTGGAGCCGGAGTATCGAAGGCGGAAGGCTGGAAGACCCTGCGGTTCACCCGCCCGAGGAGATCTATCTCTGGACCGTCTCTCCCGAGAAGGCACCGACAAAACCGGAAGTGGTCTCCCTTGAGTTCCTGAAAGGTATCCCGGTCGCCCTCAACGGGAAAAAACTCAGGAATTACGACCTGATACGGAACCTCAACCTTCTTGCCGGAAAACACGGAATCGGCAGGAACGACATGATCGAGGACCGAATCCTCGGGCTCAAGGCCCGGGAGAACTACGAGCATCCGGCCGCAACGGTCATCCTTACTGCACACCGGGATCTGGAAAGCCTCGTCCTCACGCGTCCCGAACTCGCGTTCAAGCGCATGGTTGACGATACGTGGTCGGAACTCGCGTATAGTGGACTGGTCTACGAACCGCTGTATGCCGCACTGAATGCGTTCATCGACACTACCCAGGAACGGGTGAACGGCAGGGTAGATCTTGAACTGTACAAGGGATCTGTCCGCGTGCTCGGCCGGAGCTCACCGGATGCGGTGTACTCTGGGGATCTCGTCTCCTTCGACACTGCGTCCATCGACCAGTGCCATGCTATCGGTGTCTCCCATTACTTCGGGCTCCAGGCACGGCTGGTACATTCCCGCCAACACCAAAAAGGCCGGAAAAATAAAAAATAAGGATGAGCGGTTGGCTCACTCAATCTTTTTCCCCGCGTTTGCGCCGGGGGTACAGTCGAATACCTCGGTGATGCTCAGCACCAGCAGCCCCTTTGCGGGATACTGGGGACCTTTTGCTTTTATCTGCGCCTTTATCTTCTCATAGTCAGGACCACTCGTCTTCACCGTCACCTTGCCCTTGATCTGGAAACAGCGTTTCTTTTCCGGCTCCCAGAAATAGATTGCCATGTGGGGATTCTCTTTTACGTTTGCAAGGGACTTGTTCATGAAGTTGTCGCCGAGCCAGATGGTGTCATCGGAGACCAGCTGGACAAAGGCGATCGGGGCGACATTGGGTATGCCGGCCTTTGAAGCGGTAGCGATGGCAAAGATCTTGTTCTTGGAAAATACCTCTTTCATCTCTGCGGTCAGTCTGACCATTCATTTCACCTCAGTTTTGCATCCTGGCGGTCTGGTGCCGTCACTCTGTCATATACCTTCGTGCGTTTATGCTTTACGGAGCAGGCGGATATGGCCGGAGCATCGCGGGAGGACGGAGGTCCGGATCTTTTCTTGGTAGCAGAACCTGAGAAATACCGGAAAAATACCGATATTTGCCACCATTTCCCCGTCGAATCGGCATTATGCGTTATCGGGCACGCGATGGGAAATTCCCCGTTCCATGGCCGTTTTTTTGGTGTAACGAAAAGAAAATTATATGGATTTGTAACCAAATCGGTTATTATGTGCGCCAGTTTTTTTACCCGCTTCACCAGTAAAAAACCCCATATTGTTGAAAGCCCCCCGCCCCCGTCCATCGCGCACGGACCGGGGCTGCAGATCCCGGAATACAAGAACAAACCTTATTTCATCGTCGCATCTGTCGAGATGGGCAATACGACGACCAAGTGTATCCTCACCGGTGTGAGCCTTGAGACCGGGATGTCGTACGTTATCAACAAGACAGTCAGTATGAGCCGGGATATCCGGAAGCCCCGGCCGGGTGAGACGATCTTCGGCGAGACACTTGACGGCACGAAACTGACGAGGGAGGCAGTCACCGAGCTCGTGCGTGACACCCTTCTCAAGTGCCACGAGGAGGCGCACCTTGATGTCCAAACCGATTTGGACTTCGTGGTCCGGAGTACCGGTGTGGTGGCCGAGATGGAATCGCCGGACCAGATCGGGGATTTCGTGATTGCCCTTGCAAACGGCTGCCTGATTGCCGGCGTTCCACCGCGGAAGATGACCCCGCCGATGTCCAAGGCAAACCAGTCAGAGAAGCTCCAGCCGTTCAGCTTCGCGGACAAGGTCGTTTTTATCGGGGCGGTCGCCGGTGTAATCCCGCCGGTCGGCTCAACCGGTGTGGAGATGGTCGCCAACGAGATGGAAGGAGAGCTTGCGATGGCAGGGATCAAGGAAGGTGCAAAATGGACGTCGGTCGATTTCCGGAATCCCTGCGTGTCCATTGACTTTGGCACGACCCTTGATGGAAGGATCACGAGCGACGTGAGCCCGGACAACCCCAATCCGTTTGCAAAGACGGTCGGGAACTTCTGCGGTCTTGCAGGTGCAATTCCCGATGCAATCGTCCGAGGTACCGGCCTTGTGCAGGAACGGACCGGCACAGCGCTGGACATCTTTGGGGAGCACAGTGTGACCGGGGTTTTGTTCTCCGTTGGCAACCGGAAATTGATCGCTGACTATGTCGACCGCTGCCACAAGCATATCGACATCCGAATTGTACCTTCCGAGCGTAACCGGTTCGGCCGGGTGCCGGTCAATGCCGATCTTGCCAAGAGATCCGGCATCGCGATGATTGGTTGTGACTGCGGCACAAACAGCAGTGAGCTCGACGAATTGCTCGCGATCGGCAACGAGATCTACAAAGATCATAGCCTTGCAACCCTCAACGAAGTGGTCGATCGTGTCTGCGCAGGGATGGCCCTCCGCCTCGTTGACGTAGCGGTGGAGAATAACCTCGTCCCCCATAATGCGTCTATCGGGTTTACCGGCAGGGCAGCGATATCAGGCAGAAAACCGGATTATATACTGGAAGGGATTATCGAGCGCAACCTCTTCGATAATCCCCGGGAACATGTCGTGTTTGTGGATGACGGACTTGCCCGTGGAGCAGCCCTGATGGGACGGTGTATGAACTCGCTTGGAAAGCCGAAAAATCCGATCGGTGGTGTACGGGGAGGGCCCTGTATTATGAGCCGGCGGATCAAGATTGGTAAGTAGGAGTGTACACGATGCCCGAAGAACAGAACATTCAAGAGAAAACAGAGAAACCCGAAGAGAAGCAACCGGAAGAGAAGCAGGAAGAACAATTATTTGATGTTCTCATCCCTCCTGGTGTCCCTCAGTCGATCATGGCCGAAGTGCTCAAGAAATTTGATGTCAAGGTGGTCGAGCGAAAGGAGCGTCTTAGTTTTGCAAACATGGAGGGCGACGAACGGAACCTCCTCGCGTTCCGTGGAAGACGCGAGGTCGTCGAGCAGGTCGAGAAGTTCATAATCCAGCGGCTCAAAGAATTCATCGGGGAATAGGATTATTTTTTTAAGAGTTTCACCAGCAGTGCTTTCTGGGCATGGAGCCGGTTCTCCGCCTCGTCCCACACAAGGCTCTGCGGTCCATCGAGCACATCGCCGGTGATTTCCTCCCCCCGATGGGCGGGAAGACAGTGGAGCACCCGGGCGTCCGGCGAGGCGAGTGCCAGCAGGCGCTGGTCAACTGTATACCCGGAGAACGCGGCGATTCTTTTTTCTCGTTCCGACTCTTCTCCCATCGAGACCCACGTATCAGTTACGATGACATCGGCATCACGGACCGCATCTTTCGGGCTTTTTACTTTACGTACATCCCCACCCAGATCGCGGGCGCGGCGGATAAGATCCGGCGCGACTTCATAGCCTTTCGGGCTGGCAACAGCGATTTTCATGCCGGTGAGCGCCGAGCTGAGCACTAGCGAATTGCAGACATTGTTCCCGTCTCCCACCCACGTAATCCGCAGGTCGTCAACAGTACCAAAGTGCTCTTTGATGGTCATGATATCGGCAAGGATTTGGCAGGGATGTTCGCGTTCCGATAAGCCATTGATGACCGGGATTGTCGCATGCCGTGCCAACTCCTCGATCGTGCTGTGCAGGTTGGCCCGGATCATGACTGCTGAGACATAGCGCGAGGCAACCCGTGCCGTGTCCCGGATCTCCTCACCTCGCCCGATCTGGAGATCTTTTGCACTTAAGAAGAGGGCATGGCCGCCAAGTTCGTTCATGCCGACTTCAAACGAGATATGGGTCCGGGTGGAGGACTTCTCAAAGATCATCGCGAGGGTCTTGCCTCTTAAAAGCTCGTGAGGAACGCCCGCCCGCTTCTGGCGCTTCAGGCGCCTGGCATCGGAAATGATATCGAACAGATCCTCTTTGCTGATATCGAGGATTGAAAGAAAATCACGTTTCATCACGATCGCAGCTCCTTCATGTGGGCAATCCGGCGATCAAGCAGCGCCTGTGTCCCGATATCGCAACGGTGGCGCACATGGCCCTGAACACCAGATACCGCCTGCTCCGCAGCACGTTCTGCCTCAGCAAGGGTGGCGCCTGTTCCGACAAACGCGAGCGTCCGCGAAGTAAGGGTGCGGAACCGGCCACCTGCCTCCTCAACATTTGCATAGTAGAGAGTGGCCCCGGGGGCTGTTCCCAGCGTGAGCACTTCCCCGGCGCGGGGTGTACCAGGATATCCCTCCGGGACGATATACTTGCAGACAGTTGCGCCCAGGTCGAAGGTGATCCCGACCGTGTTGTGCAGACATCCGTCGGTGATTCCGCTGACTACCTCACAGAAGTCGGATGAGAGCAGGGTAAGAACGTTCATTGCTTCCGGATCCCCAAACCGCGCATTGAACTCTATCACCTTCGGGCCGGTCGCCGTATTCATGAACTGCCCGTACAGGATGCCTTTGTATGGGAAACCCTCCTGTGCCATCGCCCCCACCACGGATAACATAATGGTGAGAGCACGGGAATAATCACGTCGGCTGACAAACGGGAGCATATGGTCCGGCATCGAGTACGATCCCATGCCCCCTGTATTGGGGCCGGTATCCCCTTCAAAGGCACGCTTGTGATCCTGCACCAGCGGCATGGGAATCAGGTGAGTGCCGTCTACGAATGCCTGCAACGTGAACTCCTCACCGACCAACCGTTCCTCCAGGATCACACCTCCTTTAACCTGCCGGACATACCCGATTGCCCCGGCGGCATTCACCTGCTCGCCCATGATACGGACTCCTTTTCCGCCCGTCAGACCGATAGGCTTGATGGCGAGATCGCCGTTGTGATCCCTGATAAAATCGGCAGCATCGTCCGGGTTAAAAAATACCCGGTACTTCGGGCCCCCCTCGATATGGTAAAGATCCATCAGCTCCCGGCAGAACGCCTTGTCTGTCTCGATCCGTGCCGCAGCACGGCTCGGTCCGACACACGAAACCCCGGCGGCCTCGAGCTGATCCACGATACCCACCTCGAGCGGTGCCTCAGGGCCGATGACCGCGTGGGTGACCCCGGTCTCGCGTGCAAATGCGATGATCCGCGGAACATCGGTCTCACTGCACAGACACACCTTCCGGGCAAGGCGAACGATGCCGGGATTGGATATTGCCATCGCTGAAAATAGTTCGGTCTCGCTATTGCGGCAGAGTGCACGTGCGATCGCATGTTCCCTCCCCCCGCTGCCAACAACGAGTACCTTCATAATATCCATCCCATATGCGTCTGGGTTATAAAGTATTTGCCTTTTTGAGGATCTCGCTGGCAGATACGAGTGCGATCAGCTCGACACGGTGTTCCCTGAGTATCGGGCCGGCGCCCTGCTCGCGGTCGACGACGGTTACGACCCGGTCGGCATGGGCCCCGGCAGTACGGAGAGTGGTAATCCCGTAGAGCGCTGATCCGCCAGATGTCGTCACATCTTCCACCAGCAGCACGTCCTTTCCCGCAACTTCACCGATAATGATGTCCTTCTTGCCGTGCCCTTTTTCTGCGGCCCGGATGATCGCATAGGGTTTATTGCCAGCAAGCGAGATCGCCACGGCAAGCGGGACTCCCCCGACAGCAACACCGGCAATAACATCAAACGTATAATTCTCCACGACAAATTCGGCAATAGCAGAGAGTAGCTCCGGGTGGGTGACTGCAGATTTGATATCGATGTAATACTGGCTCTTCGCGCCTGATGCGAGGGTAAAATCACCGTATTCGACGGCATGGTATCTTTTGAGGAGATCTGCAATTATCATCACCATGGCACATCCTTGATATGACATAAGTACCCGATAATATTGACTACCCGGTGTAGAATTGGGGTGAGAATCAGGATCATGATGAGGATCGGGAGGGTGATGGTCATGAACAGCCATGAGGGATCAACAATCAACAGAAGGAAAAATGCCCCGGCAACCAAGTCATACTGGTCTGCCACCGGCCATTGTTCCCCCCGGCCCTTTCCCAGCCGCCGTTTAAAAAAACTCTTTGCCATGTCCCCAAGGAGTGCACCGATTGCCAGAGCAATGACCGAGATCAGCGTGTGCGAGGGCAGGAAATCCCAGCCATAAGTACTTTTCAGCCATATCTGGAAGAAGCCGACAGCTATGCCGGCGAGCACGCCAATCAGAAGACCCCGGTAGGTCTTCCCGTCGCCAAACAGGCGGCGCCCGTCTGAATAATTCCTGCCAAGATCGATAGGGATTCCGCCGCCACAAAGTGCAGCGATGGGATTGGGAATATAGGCAGGGAGCATAATCCAGAATGCTGCGGCCACTGCCGAAAGCAATGGTATTATGAATGAATCAGTACTAATAATGTAGCACTCCAATACCTCTAATAAAGAGCAGGTAGAAACATTAAGGTTACCCCATTCGAGGAATAATTCAGCGGCAACGGGTGGACATATGTTGGTCAAGAAGACACGCAGCCTTTGTCCGGTATGTGGATCGGTTCTTGATGCGGATATCGTTGAAGAAGAGGGTAAAGTCTGGCTGAAACGGACCTGCCCGGAACACGGTGCCTTCCGGCACGTGTACTGGTCAGATCCCGCAATGTACCACCGCTACGATGAATACGAGGCAATCGGAAACGGGGTGGCTAACCCCCAGAATGTTGCACCGCCGGAATCATGCCCGACTGCCTGCGGTTTGTGCAGCAACCACCGTTCGCAGACCCTGCTTGCCAATATTGATCTCACCAACCGATGCAATCTCGACTGCGACTTCTGTTTTGCGAATGCACGGGCATGTGGTTTTGTGTACGAGCCTGGTTTTGATGAGATTATCAGGATGATGCAGGTGCTCCGGGATGAGAAGCCCGTACCAACACCTGCAGTCCAGTTCTCCGGTGGCGAACCGACCATGCGGGATGATCTTACGGAGATCATAAAAAAAGCAAAGGAGATGGGGTTCCCGCAGGTCCAGATGGCGACAAACGGCATAAAGCTGGCAAAGGACCCGGCACTCGTGCAGAAGCTCAAGGAGGCAGGGCTCTCCACGGTCTACCTACATTTCGATGGGACCAGCCGGGAAACCAACCCATATCTCGCATCCCATAGGGCTGCGATCGAAAATATGGCCAAGGTGGGGCTTGGTGTCGTACTGGTGCCGACCATTATCAGGAGCAGGAATGATCAGGAAATCGGCAGCATCATCCAGTTTGCAGCAGACCACATCTCGGTCGTGCGCGGTGTTAACTTCCAGCCGGTTGCTTTTACCGGGGCAGCAAGTGATGACGATCTGGAAAAGTCCCGCATCACGATTCCTGAAGTTCTTGAAGAGATCGAGACCCAGACAAAAGGGGTAATCCGGAAAGACGATTTCTACCCGGTTCCCTGCGTGCTCCCGTTCTCGGATCTTGTTGAAGCCTATACCGGACGACCGCAGGTGCGGTTCACGGCACACCAGCACTGCGGCGCTGCGACGTACGTCTTTGTCACCAAGGATGGTATGATTCCGGTCAACCGGATGGTGGATATCGACCGTTTCTTCGAGTCGATCGAACAGATGGCCGAGACTCTCAAGAAGGGTGGTGCCATCAACAAGTACAAGGCTTTACTCGAAGGTGTAAAAAACCTCCATGTCTCGTTCAAAAAGGGCGAACAGGGCAACGCCACCACGTTCTGGAAACTGGTTGGTAAGACCCTGATCAGCCAGAACTTCGATGCCCTGCGAGAATTCCACTGGAACGCACTCTTTATCGGCACCATGCACTTCATGGACCGGTACAATTACGATCTCTCCCGTGTTCAGCGGTGCTGCATCCATTATGCAACCCCTGACGGTACGCTGATACCGTTCTGCACCTACAACAGTGGTCCGGTATACCGCGAGCAGGTATGGAAAAAATATGCAAAAGAAAAAGTTTGATCTGTCCCTAATTTTCAGGTTTTTGAATTGATTGGGCACCGGATACAGGCTGATACCGGATAGAAATTTTTACTTTTCTGGGGCGATGCATGAGATCCAGTAGGCTTGCAGAACAAGGAACCCAATATCAGTGCGGCAAGTCAGGGTCTTGTGGCTGTCTGATCGGTGAAGGGGTCACTTTCCGAAACAAATAAAACCAGCAAGAAAAGATTGGGGGCCTATCCAAACGGCAGTTCAATACTTGATGCCTTCTGCATCGCTATCTTCGCGATTGCAAGATCTTGGATGGCAAGTCCCGTGGAGTCAAAGACGGTAATCTCGTCAGGTCTCTCGCGCCTGCGCTTCCCGATCACGACCTCGCCCAGCGTCCCGGCGATCATCCATGTCTGAAAGAGACCCTTAGCGATGGGAACATTCACTTCCCCGGAGTGAAACGCCTGTGCCGGATCATCCACGAAGACCCGCGCACGGTGCAAAATCTCGGGATCGAGTTCCTCTTTTCCCGGTGCATCGGCGCCGATTGCATTGATATGCGTACCTTCATGGATCCATTCGCTCTTCACAAGAGGTGAACGTGACGGGGTCGTAGTGACCACTACATCGCTGTCGCATACCCGTTCGATAGACATGCTCCGGTTTTCCGGCGTCCTGAGCCGGACAGCAAATGATTCTGCATGGGCCGGATCCCTGCTCCAGACCCGTACCTCCATGATCTGGAGTTCCTGCGCAATGGCATTCACCTGTGCCTCTGCCTGACGGCCGGTTCCGATCACACCGAGCACGATCTCTTTTTTTGGGGAGAGATATTTCGCGGCAACTGCTCCTGCAGCCCCGGTCCGTAGGTCAGTTAACCGCGTTGCATTGAGGATGGCAACCGGTCGTCCCGATGCAATATCAAGGATGATGGTAAGCGCCATCACGGTCGGGAGCCCTTTGGCCGGATTACCGGGGTGCACGTTCACGATCTTTACGCCGGCGATAGAGAGTGACGGAAGGTATGCCGGCATAGTCCTGAAATCACCGTCCGGCAGCGTAACATATATCTTGGGAGGCATCTGTACGAGCCCCCGCCCATGGTCGGCAAATGCGGATTCCACGGCACGGTTGACGCCGGCAATATCGAGTCCCTTGTCGGCCTCGGCAAAATACTGCATGAACGATTATCAATGTTCATCGGATTTCAACATATGCACCCTGCATAAATTACTACACATGATGAAAACCGTCCGGCTGCGTGAAATAAGAGAATTGAAAAGGATAAAACGGCGGGGTTGATGTTCAGGGAACTTCGATCTCTTTGAGCGTTCGTTCGGCAAGATCTTTCATGCGAGCAGATATCCGTGAAGATGATGTAAAATCGACATCCTTCATCGCGTTTGCGATCTCCGTACCGAGTACAAAAATGGCGTACTTGTGCTCAATCTTGCTCTTGTGCTGCTGGGTTGGGGATATTTTCAACGCGTTGTATTGAGTAAACTTCAGTTCCGGGTTGATCTCTTCAAGGTAGGTCTTGACATCATAGAGCATCTGGTGAAGGCCGATTAGTTCTTCCTTGTGCATTCCAACCACTCCGGAGAGCTACATAGCCATGGCAGGATAAATAAATTTGTGTGAATCCGTGATCACGAGCTCATCTTCATGAGCCGGATGGAGACCGGTCGTTTGATGACACCCTTGAAATCGCGGGCCCCCACGTAATCAAGACCTTTCATTACGAGACGATCGAGCAGTTTCTGGTCGACCGAACGGTCAACGATCAGTCCGGCAGCCGGTATTTCCAGAGTTTCAACCGCCTTTTCGACCTCATCAGAACGTATCTCCCTGATGACGGTCAGATCCCGGTCAAGGAACCGGGCAAGGCTTCGCCCTTTCAGGTCGTCCATGTGGTCACGGATTGTGGCAGGTATCCGTGGCATGGTCTCCCGTTCCCGGCTTTTTCTGGCAAGAGCAGCCGCCCTCAAGCGATCCAAGCCCTCCCCCCCCTCCTGCTGCACATGCGGCCGGGAGAGGTCCGCGGGAAGTTCAGCGGCATCCTCGAAGTACTGGTCACGGACGTACTCGACCGGGACCTTGTTCCGGAGTGTTTTGATGACCTCTTTTCGGGTCATATCCTCAACATTCTTACCCCGGGGAGAGAATGCCACGTAATCAATGTCTGCAACCTGCAGGAGTTCCCGGAGGATTAGCTCCCCACCGCGGTCGCCGTCAAAGAAAGCAGTTGTTGTCTTCTTCTCGCAGAGATCCACAACTGTTTTTGGGATGTTGGTCCCTTCGACTGCCACGGCGTTCTTGATGCCGTACCGTAGCAGATTGACGACATCTGCCCTCCCTTCAACAATGATTACTGCGTCCGAATCGAGAACATTCGGGCCGGCCGGCACCTTGTCCTCCCCAACTGTTCCGATCTTCTCGACACGCAGGCTCTGGCGGACATCATCAAGGAGTTCGTCAGTGACGATCGAACCCTCGTTGAACCGGTCGATCAGGATCTCTTTTGCCCGTTCGACAATCTTTCTCCGCTTGCTGACACGGATATCCTCAATCGAGTCAACTGCGACATGTGCAACACAGGGACCGACACGGTCAATGGTTTCGAGAGATGCAGCAAGGATTGCAGTCTCTGCCCGGTCAAGCGAGGTGGAGATCAGGATCTCTCCCTTGGTCTCGCCTTTCTTGCTCGCTATCTGAACGTCGATCCTACCGACACGTCCGGTTCTCTGGAGATCTCGCAGGTCCAGATCTTCGCCGAGTAACCCCTCTGTCTGCCCAAAAATGGCGCCTACGACATCAGGTTTCTCGACCACCCCCTCTGCAGTGAGGTTGATGTGAATAAGGTACTTTGTCGTATCTGGTGAATACACGTAAACGCACCCCCATGTATCATGTGAACGATGTAATGCCTGATCATAGGTACAAATTATATATAATACATAAAATTACTTAAAGTTAAGGTTTGGTGCTAAGGGATTATCAGGGAATCAGAAGATATACGTGGTTAACCCGGTCTGTTTTTGTCCTGAAGGGACAGAAGCCGTTCCATAATCTGGGTCTTTGATATCCCTTTTAAAAACACTTTTTTTTGGGAAGCGGTGGTCCCTCCAATGATGGTTACAGCAGCGGTTGGGACCTCAAGAGATTCGCTGATGAGAGTAATGACCGCACGGTTCGCCTTGCCGCCAGTTGCAGGTGCGGTAACCCGGCAGGTGATTGTCCTCCGCCATTCATTGAACCCGTCAGGAAAGAGGTCCTTACGCGCACCAGCAGTCACTTCGATTGCAAGGGTCGTTCCATCAGAGTTCTCAAAAAGAGCATCGGAAAAGGAGGACATCGGTGCACCTGAAGGATTGTCGCCCGGCCTCAACACACACGGATCACCAGTGGCATGCTGCCGTCCTTCACCGGTGAATATAACCCTCAGCCGGGCGATGCCTGTCGCGCATCCGGGTTGTCCCATGGATCACATCCAGGCAACTGCCAATCGATCACCCGGGGACCTATGGATGCGCAGTTCTCGGCACTCTCAGGTATCTGTTTCATCGCCTCTTCATGGTTTCGTATTACGGCGGTGTCAGGCAGGTTTGGAATTGCACAAAACTCGATGTCACAAACATCAGGGAGGGACGTACCCTTTTCCGGCAAACCAGACCGGTTCGTGCCGGAAGAACTCGCCTTCACGGTACACAATCTTGCCGTCGCGGATTACGACCGATGGGAAGACTGCCATGCGGCCTTCATACGGTGTCCAGCCGCACCGGCTGTGGAGCTTATCTGCATCGATGCGGACAGGAGTCTTCGGGAAAAGGGCAAAATCAGCACGGTTGCCCGTGGCAAAGCCGGCAGGGGGGATGCCGAGCAGCTGTGCAGGAGCCTGCGAGGTCTTTATAATCAGGTCGGACAGTGTGATTTTCCGGTTAAGCACTTCGGTAAGAAGGAGCGGAACCATGGTTTCTACGCCAGGAACACCTGACGGTGCTTCAGGAAACGGGAGGTCTTTCTCCGCAGCCGTATGGGGTGCATGATCGGATGCGATAACATCAATCCGTTTCCACCGTGCCCAGAGATCCTTCCGTTCACTTTCCTTCCTGAGCGGCGGGTTCACTTTTACTCGGGTCTCACTGAGAGGGAACTGTTCGCGGGAGAGGAAAAGATGATGCGGGGTTACCTCAACAGTACCTGCCGCGGCATCGATCGAACGGGCAGTACTCAGGTGACAGAAGTGAAGCGGGCACTCGGACGTATTGCAGCGCTGTATCGCATGAATTGCCTGAACCTCCCCTTCGGATGATCGCAGGGTATCATGGGAGGTGAGGCTGGTATCCGGGCCGTCATTGAGTCTCTCAGCGTGGATCGTGGCAAGTGCGCCCAGTCCTGCTATTTGTCCGAATGCTCTTGTGAGTTCATGGCCGCCTACCGCTTTGCCATAACTTGAAGGTGCGCAGAAGATCTCCCCAAATGCCATCGCACCCGCTTTCCACATTGCGCCCAACGAAGTATCAGGGGTGACGCTGCTGTTTATGGCAAAATTACAGAACGAATGCCTTCTTGCCTCGTGCACCCTCTCAGAAAACAATGCCGGTATAGTAAGGGGAGGATGGGTATTGGGCTGATCAACGACCACGGTCACCCCGCCGGCAATGGCGCTCCTGCTGCCGCTTGCCCAGTCTTCTTTTGCAGATTGTTTACCACCCCGCATATGGACATGCATATCCACCGCAGCCGGCAGTACCAGGCAGCCGGTACAGTCGATAATAGTATCAGCATACTGTCCGGCCCCGATATGACCAACCTTTCCTCCTTCAATTGCAACGTCACCGGAACGCCCGTTCTGGAGAGGAACATTTTTGAGAAGGAGTGAGGGCCAAGTTTCCATGATGATAACATTCTCCCAAAACCATATAGTCGTGCTGTTTTTATGGGAGGTCGTATCCAGCTTCGACGGTTACGGGAATACAAGACTTTTTCTTCTGAATTTTGGATATACTACATAGTGCTACCGGAAACATCCAGTGAATGTGCAGCGCCGCAAACTGGAGTTTTCCGGTGCCAGGAAGGGTGTCATGGATAAGATCATCAGGATTACGCTCGGGCTTTTTGTGATCATCCTTGTCGCATTTGCGGCTTCTGTCTTGTATACAGGATATGTCGATACCGCGTACCGGACTTCATTGTCCAGCACGTATTCTTACCAGTGCACGGTTACAACCAACGACCTTCTCACCAATGTCACCCTGTTCGTCCCGGTTCCCGCCTCTCCAGCCGGCACATCCCCAGTCATCGACCAGATCAGCGCCCATAATATTACCAGTTTTCCCAAAGACTGGAACGCAGTATTGTTCGATACCGGAAAGACGACACTCCTTGAGATAGCAGCAGCCCGAATCGGGCAGCCTCCTGTGAATGGAAGCGCCGTAACCACCACCGTGACGTTTGCAGTAAATGCTGATTCCACCTCCCACGTCGATACGCATTCCCCAATGGCAGATGATGCCATATTCCGCCCGGTCCAAAACGCCAAGGAGACAGATTGCCCAGCCGGGACCGGTGTCGCCAATGGTCTGCCAAACTGTGTCCAGTATGTCACGTGGGTATATGCGAAGTACAGTGCGGCACCGACAACTTCGGTGAGCATCCATGCCAGCGCCACCGGTAGAAACAGGTGGTCAGTCTTTCACCCGGAATTCAACGAATACGAGAATACCTTTGATGTGACCCTCTCGGGAAGCAATTCCGGGTGGGTGATTGCACCAGGCTGGCTTGAGAATGGCATCGGTTCCTATGACGAACCGCAGGTATCCCGTTAATTTTTCACTTTTCCTGCCGGTATATATTATTGATGGTTCGGTTCGCGGGAACAGCCGGAAAGATCGGAAACCGGCTCCTAACTGTATCCATTGACGGGCCGTACTACCCCGCCGAAACCATCAGAAGGATCTGGAAAAAATATTAAAGGCATTGGATTTTTTCATCAGGAAATCCGGATTTTGACGGTCTGTCGCCAAATTCAGAAGTGTTTCAGAAGAGATTTGACCCGAAAGGCTGGATGCGAGGGATGGGATTTGAACCCAAGAACTCCTGCGAGACCAGCCCCTCAAGCTGGCGCCTTTGACCAAGCTCGGCAACCCTCGCTTTTATGCCATAACAAAGAGGTCGTCTATCTAAAAGAACGTTTTGGCGTCACGTACATGGTCTTTTCCGTCGCAAACAACAGGCAGCCTGCCCGGATCCGGCAGGTATTGGTATGCCGTTTTTTGGGCGCTTTTTCAGGGCTCCAGGTAAACAATATCACCCTCATGAACCCTCTGGATAACCTTGATACCGATGTCCTGGCCCTTCGCGGCTTCGGTGATGCGCTGGTGATCGATCTCCATCGAGTTCACGGTCTGGCAGAAATCATCATGGGGCCCTCGGATCCGGATCGTCTCACCGGTAGTGAGGCTCTCGTCAAGAGTGACAACAGCGACGCCGGCCCGGGAGAAATAGTGCGCTACCTTTCCAACCACGCTCTCCATTGTCATCAACCTCCTAACAAGTGACTCATACTCAATCCGGTATCTTAAATATTGTCCTGCAGGGTATGCCGGCCCGTTCTTTTTACCCATGCACAAAAGATATCAAACCATAAATACGCCCATGATAGATTACTGCCCATGAGGGAGGAGAAGAACCGCGTCCGGCAGGAAATGCGACAGCGTCGGGAGGCCATGACGCAGGCCGAGCGACATAAAAAGAGTGCGATGATCTGCCAGCATATTAGAGGGTTCATCCAAGACGGCCAGACCGTGATGTGCTACTCAGCAAAGGAGCTTGAGGTCAATACGATCCCGATCATAAAACTTCTCTTCCAAAAAGGGAACCCGATTGTCGTACCGATCATCGTCCGGGAGGACACGAGCCTCCGGCTCTCGTATATCCGGGATCTCTCGGTCCTTGTACCGAGCACCTTCGGCGTTCCGGAACCGATCGGAAATGAGATCCCGGCAGATCCCTGCGATATCCATACGATTCTCCTCCCGATGCTCGGTTTCGACCGGAAAGGCGGGAGGCTTGGGTATGGTGCCGGTTACTATGACCGGTTCCTCGCAAAGAACCCCCAAATCCGGAAGATCGGGATAGCGTTTGCGTGCCAGGAGGCAGAGCGGCTTCCAATCGAAGAGAGCGATATCCACATGAACTACATTGTGACCGAGGACGGCGTAGTCTATTCCAACGGGAGGTGCTAAAAAGGAATGGAGATCGACGGCGCGGTGATCCTCGACACGTTTGCCGAGGCATTCCCGGTCTGGGTCTCGCGGGTTATCATCACTGCATCAACGAAGGAGTGGGCGCAACGGGCGGCGGCAGCAGCAACAGGGTTTGCGAGCTCCCGAATCGGTTGTCCCTGCGAGGCGGGGATCGAGCGGGAGCTGCCCCGGTCCGGGACGCCGGATGGCCGCCCCGGTGTCGCGATCCTGATCTGCGGTGAAAAAAAAGAGATGAAACTGCATGTTGCTTGGCGGATCTCCCAGTGTATCTTGCCTGTGCCCACCGCTTCCGCATTTGACGGGTTGCCGGAGGCAAGAGACCGGTTTTACATCCGGATGCATTACTTCGGAGACTCGTTTGAGGAGCGATGCATGATTGGTGGGAGGCCGTGCTGGAAGATCCCGGTCATGGCAGGTGAGTACGTTGGTGAGGAACGGTTTGGGACAGTAAGGGGAATGGCCGGGGGGAACTTCCTTATCATGGCGGGGAATCAGGCCTCAGCGCTTGCCGCTGCAGAGAGCGCTGCCGGTACTATCGCGGGTGTACCTGGGGTCATCACCAGTTTCCCGGGGGGTGTGGTCGCCGCTGGCTCCAAGGTTGGATCAGGAAATTACCGGTTCCCGATGCCGGCAAGCACGAACCACCGGTTTTGCCCGACCCTCAAAAGCAGGATTGATGACTCGGAGGTACCAGATGATGTTGGGGCAATCTACGAGATCGTGATCAACGGCATTGACGAAGCATCGGTCAGATCCGCGATGAAGACAGGGATTAAAGCAGCAACGGCGACCGGCAAGGTGAGGTATATCGGCGCATCGAACTTTGGCGGTGCTCTTGGGCCGTACCGGCTACAGCTCCATGACCTCTTCCGGTAAATTGTCAGGTACGACATTTTTCATGGCGTTGTTATTTTCCCGGCATAACGGAAAGGAAGTACCAACCGGGAGACAGGATAGGGCAACAGTAGTTACCCCCGCACAATAACCCATTGTTAGACGGCGCTGGTAACAATAAATAAACTAGGTTTTATCCCAAAAAATTTACTGGTTGATATGCACCACTTTTGCCGGCGGGAACCCGTTGAAACAGGTAGATGATGCATGGGAATAGGCGCCGATATTCTCCGAATAGACAAGGTCGCCGATCTCAAGATCGGGCAGCTCTGCAGAGAGCGTGATGGTGTCAAACGCGTCACAGGTCGGCCCGAATACCGCAGATATCTGGGTCTCCCCTTCCCTGAACGCGAGGACCGGGTAGTTCACGTGGTCGAAGACCTGCCCGGAGTACGTGTGGTAGACCCCGTCATTGATGTAATAGCCAGGCTTGCCGTCACGGTATGCCTTTCCGACCACTTTGGCAACAAGCGTACATGCATTAGCCACCAGAAACCTTCCGGGCTCTGCAAGGATCTGCATATCCGGCGGGAAGAGCCGCTTGATCTCCGCATTCAGCTTCCGCGCAAGCGTCCGCAGGGAGTGGATCCCTGGATGGTATTTCACCGGGAAACCACCGCCAATATCAAGGATCCGGATCTTCTGTCCAGTTCGCGTCTCCGTTTCCCGGATGATATTTGCCGAGAGCGAGAGTGCCTGGATGTAATTTTCAAAATTGGTGCACTGGCTTCCCACGTGGAAGCTTAGACCCTCCACAACGAGACCTGCTGTAAAGGCAGCTGCAATCAGGTCGACTGCCTCGCCAGGGTTCGCCCCGAATTTCGAGGAGAGCTCGACCATGGAGCCGGTATTGGGGACCCGGAGCCGGAGCACGAGACCTGCATGGGGCGCGTGGTCACGGATCTTTTTCAGTTCTTCAGAATTATCGAATGTGACGAGCGGTTTATAATGATCGAGCGCTTCAAGGGTTTCGATCGGCTTGATCGTATTTGCATAAATGATCTTGTCCCAGATCCAGTCCTGACGTTCCTTCTCCGGCATTTCCCTGATCTTCTCATACACGATCATGAACTCAGGCATGGAGGCGACATCAAAGCTGCAACCCAACCGGTACAGGGTCTTCACGATCTCAGGATCCGGGTTTGCCTTGACTGCATAGTATACCTGGACGTCGGGCAGATATTCTCTGAATTCCCGGTAGTTCTCCCGGATTTTCTCGTGATCTACGACAAAGACCGGGGTCCCGTGTTTGCGTGCCAGATCCTCAAGAAAGGCCAGCCGTTCCTTCCCGCTGTGATACACACCGCTCTCATTCCCTTTTTTCGGTGGTTTTTTATGGTTCCCTTTTGTGGTTGCCATTACATGAGTGATTCATCGCACGAATAAGAAGTTTTTGAATTGCCAGACATCCTCCCGGTCGTACTCGTTCTCCGGGTTCTCCTTGAAATAGACTGCCCGGTCTTTCAGGGGAGTCCAGTCAGAGGGCCCGGACCAGAACTCCCCAAGGTATGGCCTGGCGATGGAGAGGACGAACTCATGAGGGAGATCATCAGGAAGGCAGAACCCTCTGTTCGGGTTCTCGATCATCCACATGACTGCAGAGACAACGCCAAGTGCGACCTGAATGGTCGTTGCGTTCTGCCCGGGCGCCAGTTTCTTCGCTTCATCTATGGAAAGGATGCTGCCGGTCCACCACGACTTGTATGGGTGGCCCATCAGGAGCGCGCCAAGAATATCGGCACCGGAGGAGATCTCCCGGTCGTTCATGATCCGGAGCTTCGGCTGGAGCTCGTAGTTCCTGCCCCGGAGCTCGTGGAGCGATGCGATCGTCGCGTCACAGGGCATGTATGCGTAGTTCACGGTCGGGCGGTAGACCGCCTTCCCGTCGCGCCAGACAGTCCATCGGTCGGAAATGCCAAACGCCTCCCCGTGCCGGATCACCATCCCGACGATCTCTTGGTCGGGCACCCAGGACCGGACCCAAGCGTTGATTCCCATGTAGGGGAGCATGATCGCGTTCTTCGGGCCCGCAGGGGGCACATTGGCATGGGGGGGGAGTTCCTTCTCGTGGGTGCCCCAGCCGATCTCGGCAGGGGCGGTACCTTCTTCGAGCAATCCTTCGATACACCAAGTCCCGACAAACTCGTTCACCTTCTTTGGTGACCGGGAGATCTGGGTGTCCCGCTCCGAGCAGTGGATGACCTTGATCCCGACCTCCATCGCGAGCTCGGCAAACCTCTGTTCGGCAATGAGGTGGTTGAACCGGGTCGGATCTTCTGCGATGCCGTCCGCAATCATCTTCTGCGCGATATCGACAAGCCCCTGCTTGGTCATGTGCGAGATCAGGCCCGGGTTAGCCCCATGGTCTACCACGCAGGTCGTCGAATTTTTCCAGACTTTTGCAATCTCGCGCAGTTTCATCTGCCGGAAATACAGCGACTTCTCGTACGGACTTGCCGTGAAGCGCTCGCCAAGCGGATCCCAGGCTTCGACCGAAGTGTTCACATAGAGCACGCTGTGGTCGTGGCACCACTGGAGCAACTCGCCGCAGTCAATGTTCCAGGCAAGATCAATTAAAAGCCCTCCATCGGCAAGATTGTCGGAGAGGATGGTCCTGAGGTTCTCCGGGGTTACCTTGCGCTTGAGAAAACGAAGGCCACGGGTGGTATATGCCTTGAGGTCCTGCGACTTGTCCTTGAAATCGATGATCGTGATATTTTCAAGCGGTATATTCACATGCCGGAGCAGGATCGGAAGTGTGCACTTAGACACAGCACCGTACCCGATAATCAGCACTTTGTTCTTGAATTCCACACCATCCCTCCAGATTGTTCTCTGCGAAGCCGGATACTGTACGTAATTTTACTCCTGTTCCATTATAAACGGTGGGCATCCCGGGGGTGGGGAGCAGGAACAGGAACGAGGGGCCGGCATTCCGCAGAACAACGACTAAAATGATGTCCCGCATATAGTCAAAAGGTGATCATTTTGGCATCCAGACAGGAATGCCGGCAGTGCGGCCGGTGCTGCGAGAAGTGGGGATGGGACCAGTCTGGTACCCTCAGGGATATCCTCCCATGGATCGCCAACAACCGCCGGGATATCCTGCAGCATGTGTCCCTGCAGTTTACTGATGGGAGATGGTGTAATGGCAGGGATATTTCGATGGAAGACATGTCTCGAATCGCCCGCATTTATTACTGGACAACGCCGGATGGTCGGGTGTTGCGGCACTGCCCATTCTTCCAGCGGGGACGAAATGGGCGGGTGTTCTGCATGATCCATGCTGAAAAACCGGCAGTCTGCCGGAATTTCATGCCATGGAACGAGGTGATCCGCGATTACGCGCTGAACTGCCCGGCATGCAGGGACACCGCCCCTTGACACCAGCAGGTACGGGATGATCCGGTGAGGGTATCAGGCATTATCGCCTCGCATTCCGCGAGCTGGGACTTGCGATCAGCCTTGCGGCAACAAAAAATCTTTCTCAATGGATCAGTGAAAGCTCGCCAACGTATGGCAAGGATCTTGGACGACAGGTTGAATCTCTCGCAGGATTCCTGCCGGTTGGGGAGGCGATCGTGCGGTTCTGGATGAATGAAAGGAACCAGAAGGTTACAACCTGGACCGGGCACCGGGAGATCAACATGGTGATGCTCGCCACCAATCTCGCCCTGGACGGGTTTCTTGCGTTATGAGCCGGCAACGTTCCGGTTATGACTGGCAGGGATACACCGTCCCGACCGGACGCGGCCATGGTGAACCAGACTGCACGGAATTTTTTTGAATAAACCAGATAAAATCTCACGGATTATCTTAATGTACGGATCCTGAAGGACGCATCCGTACATTAAAAACAGATACTTAATTCATGCCAGTCCACTATGTGTATGGTGATCCGGTGTCGAAACGAGCTGTTGATCTGACCTTTCAGGCCATCTATACACTTACCGACCTGCGGGCACTGTTCCGGAAAACCGCGCCAACCCACGAGCTTGACAGCGACCAGCGGGCGGAGGCTGGGCGGCTGCTTGAGAATCTCGAACGACAGGTCGCCTCGCTCCGGCAGGAGATGCTCCGATGAGGTGCGGGAGCGGCATTGAAACCCGGCAGGTAGACGAACTCTTCATCAATATCGATCCAATCCAGGCCGGGGGGCGGCTGACGCCAGATGCGATGAAGGCGATCATTGCATATGGTGACGGGTATTCGGTCTGCGACAACTGCCGCAGGCCCAACCGTCTTGATTATATTACAAAGCCCCCGATCGCTGAGTTCCATAAAGACGTCGCTGCCTGGCTCAACATGGACGCGGCACGGACCGTGCCCGGCGCCCGCCGCGGGTTCCAGGCAGTCTCGCAGACCTACGTGAACAAAGGCGACCCGGTACTGGTGACGTCCCTCTCCCATTATACCGAGTTCCTCGCAATCGAAGAGGCGGGGGGAATAGCCCGCGAGATCCCGGCGGATAAGAATAAGGTCGTCACCGCCGATGCGGCAACTGCCACGATTGAAAAAGTAAAAAAGGAGTTCGGCAGGCCACCGGTACTCGCGATCATCGACCATGTTGATTACCAGTACGGCAATGTGCACGATGTTGCCGGTATAGCGAAAGTTGCCCATGGTGATGACATACCGGTCATCTGTAACGGTGCCTACACGGTCGGCATCCTGCCGGTGGACGGCAAGTGCATGGGTGTGGACTTTGTTGTCGGTTCCGGGCACAAAAGCATGGCGGCGCCGGCACCATCGGGTATCCTTGCGGCGACCGCGGAACGTGCCGCCGAGGTCTTCCGGACGACAGCAATCGAGGGTGACGTGACAGGCCGAAAGTTCGGGATCAAGGAACCGGAGATGATGGGGTGCACCCTGATGGGAGCCACGCTGATTGGCATGATGGCGTCCTTCCCGCACGTGAAAGAGCGCGTGAAGCATTTCGAGAGAGAACTGGCAAACAACAGGATCGTGATGGATGCCCTCCTCTCTGTTGACGGCACCAGAGTTCTTTCGGAATACCCGAGAAAGCATACGATGAGCCGGATGGACACGTCCGGATCTTTTGACCAAATAGCGGCGGCCCACCGGAAGAAGGGATTTTATTTTTCCGGCTCCCTTTCCGAACGGGGGATACGGGGGATTATTCCCGGCGCAACAAAGGTCTGGAAGTTCAATACCTATAGTATCACCCGGAAACAGGCAGAATACCTTGCGGAGGCGTTCGTGGCCATTGCAAGGGAAAATGGCCTGCCGGTCAGAGAATCAAGCTGAATTGACGTGCCCTACACAGACCTGCTTCCTGTATAACCTCTTTTTTAATTAACCCGCAGCCTGCATGGGTTTATTATCCGTGCTGCCCCACGCACCGGATAACCGGATGCGGGTGATGGTACCGCAGTCAACGACTGAGGAAGCGTGCGTATGCTGGAGAATCTTGACCTGTCAAAACAGATCGACGACAAAGAATTCGAAAAAACTCTCGCATCGTTCAGGGAAGAACTGGGAGTTCTCCAGCGGGAACTCCGTGACCGGAATATCCCTACGATCATCGTGATTGAAGGCTGGAACGCTTCCGGGATCACGATGGTAACCCATGCGATCCTCCAGGGCCTTGACCCGCGCGGTTTTACTCTGCATGCTACCGATAACCCGAACGACGAGGAACAGCTTCGTCCTTTCCTGTGGCGGTTCTGGCTGCGGGTACCGAACCGGGGGCGTTTCGCGATTTTCGCCAGGAGCTGGTACAGCAGGACTCTCGCGGAGGGTACGCGGAAGCTCGGCTGGAAGAACCGGCTGCAAAACCGGATTGACGCGATCAAAAATTTCGAACGGCAGCTCCGTGACGACGGGACCATCATCATCAAATTCTTTCTGCATATCAGCAGGGAAGAGCAGAAAGTACGCCTGACTGAGCGGGAGAAGAATCCGCTGACCGCATGGCTGGTGACACCATCGATCTGGGACTTCCACCATCACTACGATGATTACCTCCCGGTGATTGATGATCTCATCGCCAAGACTGATACCAAACATGCGCCCTGGACCCTTGTCGAGGCAACTGACAGGAGATATGCCATCATCAAGGTCTACTCCATGGTTTTAAAGATACTCAGAAAGCGGCTCGAATCCCCTGATGCCGATAAGAATGGAGAGCCGAAAGTTGAGTTCGTTAAACCCCCCAAACACCGGGTCAAACGGCACCCCGCCCCAAAAACGTCCTTCACCAAAAACGATTGTCAGGAGAAACTCAATACTCTCCAGATCGATATGCTGGAGCTCCACTATATCCTCTTCAAACGGAAGATCCCGCTCATCATCGTTTATGAGGGCTGGGACGCAGCAGGGAAAGGTGGCAATATCACACGTACGGCACGATACATGAACCCGCTGGGGTATGATGTCATCCCGATCTCCGCGCCAAACGATTACGAGAAGGAGCACCATTACCTCTGGAGGTTCATCCGGCATTACCCCCGGGCAGGCCATATCGCGATCTTTGACCGGAGCTGGTACGGGAGAGTTCTTGTCGAGCGGGTCGAGGGGTTCTGCACGGAAACGGAGTGGCAGCGTGCGTACCAAGAGATCAACGAGATCGAGGAGGATTACGTCAACGCCAGTGGCGGGGGCCTCGTCAAGTTCTGGCTGGAGATCAGTAAGGAGGAACAGCTCAGGAGGTTCCGGCAGCGGGAGGAGGATCCGCTCAAGCAGTACAAGATCACAAAAGAGGACTGGCGGAACCGGAGAAAATGGGACCGATATGCAGAGGCAGTGGACGAGATGCTGGCCCGCACCAATACCCCCTACGCACCCTGGACGGTGATCGAGTCTGACAACAAGTGGTATGCCCGGGTCAGGACACTCCAGACCATCGTCAGCTACTGCAATTCTCTTCTCTGATTCCTGCAACGTCGCAACAAAGCGGGATCCTGAACCCGATGTATCCCCGGCGCTTGCGCACCCGATGGCATACAACCAGCAGTAATGCCCGTTCAGCGGGGAGGGGGAAATCCCCGGTGGAGACCGCATGCGGTGGCGGCACGGAGAGCGGTACGGTACTCGCCCGGGCTGACCGCACGGCGGAGCACCGGAAACGGTATCTCGTCTTTTTTGGTTGCTGTATGCCATGCCGGGTGGTACTGGTCCATGATATTCACATACGAGTTTTGGGAAAGGGCGCCCGCGATCCACGGGAGAATCTGGTCACTGCCTGCAAGGTTTCCCGGCAGAACGAGGTGGCGGATCAGCAACCCGCGGACGGCAATATCGTTCTCTATCACGAGGTCCCCAACCTGCCGGTGCATCTCCCGGAGCGCTTCCTTCATCCTGTCCACGTAGTCCGGTGCATGGCAAAGAGCTGATGCTATATCGTTGGAACCGTATTTTGCATCCGGCATGTAGATGTCCACGACACCGTCAAGGAGTCGCAGGGCCGGCACCGCATCATACCCCCCACTGTTGTAGACAATGGGAATCGCAAGACCTCTTTCGGCAGCGATGCCGACACTCTTTAGCAACTGCGGTACGATGTGGGAGGGTGTGACGATGTTGATATTATGGCAGCCCTGATGCTGGAGCCGGATCATCATCTCTGCGAGAGCACCACAGGAGATCTCACGGCCGGTACCGCACTGGCTGATCGCGAAGTTCTGACAGAATTCGCAGGAGAGGTTGCAGTTAGAGACAAAGATCGTTCCATAGCCATGCAGGCCTACAATCGGAGGCTCTTCACCGAAGTGCGGGCCATAACTTGAGACTGCAACCCGCAGCCCGGTCCGGCAGTACCCGTGCCGGTCATCCAGCCGGTGGACGCGGCATGCCCGCGGGCAGACCGTGCATTCCCGGAGGAGTTCGCAAGCACGCGCGATCCGTTCCTCCAGTTCTCCGCACTCTCCTTCAGTGCAATGAATCCGGGTCTCCGTACAGAATTCATCCGTCTCCTGTCACCGGAACAACGCTCTGTCTCATGTTAGAGTTTTTGGCAGGCACCGCAAACTATCGGCCCCTCAGGAGTTCTCTTCAACCGTTCCGTTCTCCGCGGTTACATCGGTCACCGATGAAAGTGCACGTTCCAGCAGGTCCGGGATGCCCAACTGATCTTCATACCGGCTCACCGTATCAGGGTTGGCAGCTGTGGCAGGCGTGGGAGATACGACGTGGCAGGCAAGATCGCCGGGCCGGGCGACAAATGTCCCGATCTTCCGAGCGAGCGTAACTATCTCTGTTTTGTCGTAGGTGATGAGCGGGCGGAGCACCGGCACGGTCGCAGCATCCGAGATGACCGTGAGGTTTGAGAGAGTCTGTGAGGCAACCTGCCCGAGATTTTCGCCGGTCACCAGTGCACGGGCTTTTTCCCAGGCACAGAATGTACTGGCTGCCCGGACCATGAACCGCTTGCAGATGACACACCGGAAGCGTGGTGGTGTCCTGATCTCCTGCATCCGGTCATAGAGTGGCTCGCTGTCGGCAATGTCCATACGGGTACGGTTTCCCGGGCACCAGAGCGAGAGGCGGCGGAAATTCTCGATCGCCGCAGCACGGACATCGCTACCTGCCCACCGGCCCCCGTCCATGTGGAGGTAGGAGACTTCGCACCCACGCTTCATCGCCAGCCAGGACGCGACCGGAGAATCGATACCGGAGGAGAGGAGAGCAAGTACCTTTCCCTGGCTCCCCCACGGGAGACCCCCCGGTGCCGCTCTCCGTTCGTCGTAGATCAGGCCGCCGATATCCCGTACCTCGACAAAGATCTCGTACTCAGGATCGCTGAGATCGACACGGAAGAGGGGGAACTGATCGCAGATGGCTGACCCGATACATGCACCTAGTTCCTGGCTGGTCATCCCCGTTTTCTTCTGTCGCTTTGCACGGATTGCAAATCGAACCGGTTCTGTCATATGCGATGAGGCAAGCGCCAGTGCAGCGGCACTAAGGGATGCCGTGTCGGTGCCGGTCAGCGTGCAGAGGCTCACGTCCACGACCCCAAAGACCCGGGAGACGATCTCCGCGATTGCAGCCGGGTCGGTCCCACGGATCAGGATGCGACCGCGGGGAGTCTCGAACCGGCACGTCAGGCCGGAAGCGGCAAGCGCTTTTGTGATATTGCGCAGCAGGAGGCCGATGAAGTGATACTTCACCGGCTCGCTCTTGAGGAAGATCTCGCCATAGCGCACCATCACGACCTGTTCCGAAAACCCGTGCCGTGCTGCCATGCTCTTGGTAGCTATTGCCGGTCAAGGAAGATAACCATTGGCGACTCGCCGGTACTCGCACGATGATGCATCTCACCTGGCGCCGGGTAAGCGGCAACGAAATCCTTTAATCAGGAGAGGGAAAAGTGTACTGAAATGGCAAAAAAAGCGACGAAACCGAGCGACTCCGAACCGCTCCGGTTATTCTATATTTTCTATAACCAGGAACGGTGGAACAACTGGTTAAAGACTCTCAGTGAAGCAAGTTTCGAGATCGATCCAAAGAGCGATGATATGCCGGAGGGCTTCCGGCTGCTCGACAGTTTCTCGGTGGACATCACCCTTGAAGTGCTCAAGATCGTCAAACTCTACCAGAACAAGCGGTTTACCCGGGAGGAGGCTCTCGATAAGCTCAGCGAGGTGGAGACGATCATAATGTCTGCTGCACCACCGGGTGATCTTGAGGAGATCGTCGAAATTCTCCAGCTCCAAAAGCTCGTACTCTTTGCGTCGTGCCGTCGCTATATTGGCGGGCAGTTTGACAAGGACATCAAGTCGCTGGTCAAAAAAGGCAGGGATCTGATCGACAAGGACACAGAACAGGCGCTTGAAGTCGCGTCCCATATCGGCGCCAGCGTGATCGGCGGTGCGTCCTGCTGCGGGAAATACGTCAAGGACGACCTTGAGAACCCGACACTCTTTGACGAATGGCTCATCGAGTGCGAGCGTGTTTCCGAGGCGATGGCGTCCCTCAAGGATTTTGACGAGACGACGGGAGAAGAAGATTGATTGCCGGCCGGGCACGGTTCCGCCATGCAAAGAAGATCGAACGGCTGGCCGGCTACCGGATCCCCGAGCTCGCGTTCCACCCGGTGACGCTGGAGGCCATCACCTCCCGGTTCAATTTTGATGCCCTTGACTTTGCTGTCCGCGAGCAGCTCCTGAACTTTTTTGACGAGTTCCTGCGCTGCACCTGCAAGGACTCTCCGCTCTGCGGCTGCCCGGAGAAGAAGTTTGCAAAGAAAGTGATTGAACTCCGGGAGAACGGGCTTGATCACCGGCAGATCGCCGGCTTCATGTCCGACGAGTACGGGATTGAGATCTTCCCTGCCGATGTCCTCTCGTTTTTGGAAGAGTCCGTGCACGTGCTTGAAGCAATTGCAGATGTCTCCCGCCTCCAGGGCCGGCAGGGACTCGCTGACCGGACAAACGAACATATCCGGTTGATCGAGCGGTAACACCGATCAATTTACGATCTAAATAACTGCGGGTTGGTGAGGACAAGGTCAAACCCTGACGGAAGACCTGCATAATGTCATTGTATTCCCATCATCTGCCGTGGTGTGAGCAGCCACTGGAGATCACCGGACGGCCGGTTGTCAAATGAGAAGTTTCGGATCTTTGCAAGACCCCCTTTGGCCAGAACAAGAGATGCGGTGCCTCTGCCCGTGATAATCCTGCCGATGAGGAAAGACAATGACGGTTCGTGGCCGACGATAAGGACGGCGGTATCCCTGCTGTACTGCGAAGCGTGATAACATAGCGCGTCCGGATCACCACCGGGCGCAAGTTCATCCCACACCTCTAGCCGGTCATTCCGGCCGAGCAGGCGGGCAACAATTTCAGCCGTCTCCCATGCGCGGGTGAGAGGGCTTGAGGCAATAACATCGAACCGGAATTTTTTTGATCGCATCCAGCGTGCCACATCCCGTATCTCGGCCCTGCCTTCCCGGGTGAGTGCACGGGTGCTGTCATCGGGACTATCAGAGGACTGCCCGGCTTTGCCGTGCCGGAGAACGAAGAGATCCATACCGGAACACCACCTTTACCTTATTTTATCACCCGTTCTTCTGTCATTCATCCCTATCTCCTTTTGGGATATCGGTGCCGTGGCAGCAGAGACCTCTATGGTACCGGTCGCTGCCGACCATGGGATGATGTCTATGAGTGAGAACGAGAAAAGAGTTCTTTTCATTTTGATTATGCAACAGCCCGATCCCCCGGGTCCTGATATGGTGATGACGAATCGGCAGGTTGTATCCTGTAAAAATTCTCTCTAATTTGACAATGTGTTTACATACGGTACCAGAACCGTATATAGTAATACCAAAAACCGGGATGCGAAGGGTGTGCATCCCGGCTCGGAGGTCAAATCTTGGTTTAAACGGTCTTTCATGACAAATCCTCCGATTTAATCAGGTATTTCCGCACCCGGATACATAACCCTTTCCATATGCGCGCGGTCGTCACTCCCACGATGCCGGCAGATGTCATGCGATCGATCCCGTTAGATGCCAAGGTCTGCATACTTCAAGAATGCATGTCCACCGTTCCAAACCTCAAAAACAATGCGGCCGTGTATTTATGCTCCAATATATGGGCTAATATTTGGGTTTCCTTGGCACTTCCGGATCCCCTTCATGATTAAACCCGGAAAATGCTTTTTCGAGTTGCGGTTTTACCGTTTCGTTCCAAAATTCTTCGTCCCGACTATCGAAGTCCAGAGGTTCGCCGCAGCTCGGACAGGGAATGGTAAAATGTTCTGTTTTAGTCAGCTCTTTTCTCTCTTTTTCGAGAGCCGCTCTCTCATATGCTAACTGAGCCCGCTGCCTCTCAAAACGAACGAATACCCCATCAGGAGCAACTAGCGATTTCAGGAATTCGCTGTAGCCAATTTTACCCCGGACCTTGTCTAGCGCGTCCCTCGTCTGCTTCGTCAGCTTGATGCTGATGGTGGGATTCTTTTTGCGATACTCATAGTACGATGGGGGGTAGTGTCGTTCCTCCTTTTTCTCCTTTACTTCCTTAGTGTTTTCCTTACTCTTTTCCATATGCAACACCATTGGTTTACCATCGGGATTTCCTTAGATCTACCCTAAGGATGACCCTATGGATTTCCTGATGATTAGGCACAGGTTTATCGTACTCTTAAAAGTTCTCATATAACCATTCCGACATGAGGGGGTTCTATAGGTAGGAATGATAGGTGAACAAGGGAGAACTACGGTGATCTTGCGTCCAAGTAATTACCTGCCACTAGAACAAAAACTTGTTCGAAAACTGCCTATCCAATTCTTGTTGAAAAAGAGATGCGCGGGGGAGATGTTTGATCCCGTCTCCGGTGCGGTGGCCAATGTAACCGGAGGGAAATAACCCCCGTCTCGGAAGTTAAACAAACAGTCAGGTTTTGTGATAAGCAGGGCGAATTCCCGCACTGCCCAACTCATGCTATAACGACTCTGATTCGGATTCGGAACGATCCAATAAGAGAAAAGGCCATATCGTCCGTCTCAAAATCATTAGAATCAGGTAAACACCCTCTGACTGGCGCAATCATGAAAGCCAAAAAAATGTCAGAATAAGATATCAAGAAAGTGATTGATTAGGCAACGCAGGAAAACCCCAGCTCCGCTGCCCGCCATTTCAGCACTATTGCGGATTTTTTCTTGCACCAGTAACAGCGGTCCGCAGGGTTTGTCCGGAACCGGTCATCGTCCATGATGGGCAGGGAAACGACCTCCAGATCCAGACCGTACTTCCGAGCGATATGCCGGGCTTCTCTGAGTGCCTCGCGCGGAACGACCGGGCTGTCCAGAAAGACACAGCGGCTTTTGCTACCGAGTACCTCGTGGGCGAGCGCGGCCAGAAGGCCGCTATCCACGCCCCCTGAGAACGAGACGAGCATCGAATCACAGTCGGTGATCTTTTTTTTGAGGAGCTCTCTCTTGGCTGCGGGGTCCATAACCCTACTCTCCCGTATCTGGCTGTCAACCCATGAGGATAAAACAACTGAAAATTTTCAGGTTCTGCAGCGTCCGTCCGCTGCACTGCCGCACTGCTCCTGTTCATCCCGAAGCTGGCGGCAGATATCGCAGATCCTCTTGACGAGGTTGACGTTTCTGCCCTTCCTGAGGTCCTTTGCGAGCTGTTCGATGGAGTGCTTTACGTCATTCTCGAACTCGATACGATAGCCGCGCTTGCCGGAGATGTATTGGGAGACCGCGGAGGGAGCGATCTCGAGCATCCGCGCCGCTTCGACCTGTGACACTCCGCACCTAACGAGCTCCACGGCGATTGCCGATCGGATCGCAGGCAAAACGTCCCAGACAATTTTCTGACAGGGGGATTCCATCACATCACAACCTTTATATTATCACAATTGTGACTTAATAATGTTTGTTCACAATTGTGAACGCATAACGAACCGCCTACCAGCCCCTCTCGCGGGTTTATTGCCGAAGGTGGATTTTGGTGAACAATCGGATGGACACGCTCACAAAGTCCGGGGAGTTGGGAACGGTTTGATCACCGTAAAGATACAGAAAGAACAATTCCAAAATCAGTGTATATATTCAGATACCGGTGACAGCATGGGAGAGAACCATATCATCTACATGGATCACGCCGCAACGACCTATACGAAGAAAGAAGTCTTGGATGCGATGATCCCTTACTTTACTGAACACTTCGGCAACCCTTCATCAATCTACAGCATCGCACGCGAGTCAAAAAAGGCAATCGACACAGCACGAGCGCAGGTAGCAAAGGCTCTGGGCGCTGAACCAGACGAAATATATTTCACGTCTGGCGGAAGCGAATCGGACAACTGGGCGATCAAAGGGATCGCTTTTGCTAACAGGAAGCGAGGCAACCACATTATCACAACAAAGATTGAGCACCATGCCGTCCTCCATACCTGCCAGTTCCTAGAAAAAGAGGGTTTTGAGCTTACCTATCTCCCGGTCGACCAGTACGGCCTTGTCGATCCTACAGTTCTTGAAAAGGCGATCACCGAAAAAACAATCCTCATCTCGATCATGTACGCGAACAACGAGATCGGAACGATAGAACCCATTGCCGAGCTCGGTGCAATCGCTAGGAAACACAAGGTTTACTTCCATACCGACGCTGTCCAGGCCATCGGGAACGTTCCGATTGACGTGAAGGCGCAGAACATTGACCTGCTCTCTCTTTCTGCCCACAAGTTCTACGGTCCCAAAGGTGTCGGGGCACTCTACATAAAAAAGGGCGTGCGGATCGAGAACCTGATCCATGGAGGAGCCCAGGAACGGAAACGCCGTGCAGGGACGGAAAATATAGCGGGCATCGTAGGGCTCGGAAAGGCGATCGAGCTGGCGACGGCAGACATCCCGGGACACAACGCAAAGATCCGGGCGATGCGGGACCGGCTGCTCAAGGGAGCGCTCGAAAATATCCACCATTCCCGGTTGAATGGGCACCCGGAGAAACGGCTGCCGGGGAATTTCAATGTGAGCTTCGAATTCATCGAAGGCGAGTCCATGCTCCTGTGGCTTGACGACGAGGGGATCTGCGGTTCCACGGGTAGCGCTTGCACGTCCGGGTCGCTCGAGCCGTCCCATGTGCTGCTTGCGACCGGGCTATCGCCGGAGGTTGCTCACGGCTCGCTCCGGCTGACATTAGGTGACGTGAACACCGAAAAGGACATTGATACAGTGCTTGAAGTGCTGCCAAAAGTGGTATCACGCCTTCGGGATATGTCCCCCTTGTATCAGAAGGCTGTGAAGGGAGGAGGATGCAATGTATAGCGAAACGGTCATGGACCATTTCAAGAACCCGCGCAATGTCGGCGAGATCGAGAACCCTGACGGCGTTGGCGAGGTTGGGAACCCGGTCTGCGGCGACATCATGAAGATTTTTTTAAAAGTCGAGAATAATATCGTCGTTGATGCAAAGTTCAAGACGTTCGGGTGCGGGGCGGCAATCGCATCGAGCAGTATGGCAACAGAACTCGTAAAGGGAAAGACCCTTGAGGAAGCTTGGAAGCTCTCCAACAAGGCAGTGGCCGATGCACTTGAGGGACTCCCGCCAATCAAGATGCACTGCTCGGTGCTCGCGGAAGAGGGTATCCACAAGGCGATCAACGATTATCGCGTAAAACACGGCCTTGAGCCGTGGAAAGAGACCTCCACCCATTCCCACGACCACGGTGAAGAACCCGAGTGTCAGCACTAACACCTGTGCGTCACCGGTTCTGATCCGGCTCTTTAGGTGAACTATGTTTTCAGAACGAGAACGTGAACGATATAAACGGCAGATGATGCTCTTTGGCGAAGAGGGGCAGGAAAAACTGAAAAAAGCAGAGATCTTCATCGCCGGTGCCGGCGGGCTTGGCTCTCCGGTCTCGATCTATCTCGCGGTCGCAGGTGTGGGTACGCTAACACTTGTGGACAAGGATATCATCGAACAGACGAACCTCAACCGACAGATCCTCCACTACGACCGCGATATCGGAAGAAAGAAGACGGCATCGGCAGAAGAAAAACTCCGTGAGGTCAACCCGAACATCACGATTAGGGTGATTGATACCACCATCGATGAGGCAAACGTCGACAACCTTGTTGGCAAAGCGGATGGGATCGTGGATGCGATGGACAATTTCCCAACACGGTATGTGCTCAACGATGCTGCAATCCGAAAAAAAATCCCGTTGTTCCACGGCGCGATACGCGGGCTCTACGGACAAGCGACGACGATTATCCCCAAAAAGACCGCATGCCTGCGGTGTATCTTCCCCAATCCCCCGCCAAAGGAAGTCTTTCCTGTGGTCGGGGTGACGCCCGGTTTTATCGGGATGGTACAGGTAACCGAGGTGTTGAAATACCTATTAGGCAGCGGTGAGCTCCTGACAAACCGGCTTTTCATCTGGGACGGGATGACGGCACACGCGGAGGAAATTGCGGTTGTAAGAAATCCGGTGTGTGTATCATGCGGTAAGAAGAAAGTTCAAGCGAGGAAGAAGAAATGACAGTAAAACTCCGGTTTTTTGCCCGGTTCCGGGAACTGCTCGGGACGGATATCGTGATCGATGCTCCGAAAGGGAAGGTCCTGTCCGAGTTGATCAAAGATATAGCGAAAAAGAACAAGGAATCCTTCGATGCCATCTTTGATGAGGACGGTGCATTCCACGAGTTTGTCATCCTTATGCGGAACGGCAAGCGGGTGGAGATTGGCGATGCAGCAAAGGTAACGGTGGCGGACGGGGACGAAATAGCAGTGTTCCCCCCGGTTGCCGGGGGATAATGTAAGGAACACCTTGGCGTGGCTGAACACGGGTTCCCTTGGGCTGACACGGCAAGTGACGAGATTCCCCTATATGATCACGATTCAGATCTGCTGGAGGCTTCCACGCTGTTTCACGAACCGGTCCCAGTTCCATGGTTCATCAAGCACCTTGACTTCTACATGGTTAATGCCGCACACACCGAGCACCTTGCGTTTAACTTGTTCAGAAAGGTGATCGACCAAGGGGCATGATTTGCTCGTGAGAACCATGCCGATCTCCACGCTGTTTCCCTTCATAGTGATCTCCTTGATGAGCCCGAGATCCACGATATCAATACCCACCTCAGGATCGATCACCTCTTTTAAGACCTCACGTATCTCTGACTCACACGCATAGCTGGCACGCAGCGCTTCTGCCTCCGGGGTAGAGAGGGATTGTTCCATCGCCCTAAGACGGTCCTCAAGCTGATTCTGGCGGTCAAGGAGCCTGCTGACAACCCTGAGCATCGGGTCCGGCATTCCTTCGGGTTCGGTGGCAGATTGCGGTGAGCATTCCGGACCGGCAATTCTTCCCGGAACACCGACAACAGTTGCACCAGGAGGTACTGATCTCACAACAACAGCACCCGCCCCGACTTTTGCCCCCCTGCCGACGCGGATAGGTCCAAGAACGATCGCACCGGACCCGATGATAACTTCATCTTCAATAGTGGGATGGCGTTTAACATTCTCAAGGGCGGTACCCCCCAGCACCACACCCATGTAGATGAGGACGTCGTTGCCCACTTCGGCCGTCTCACCGATAACGACCCCCATGCCATGGTCGATGACCACATGATGCCCGATCTGCGCTCCGGGATGGATCTCGATACCGGTCAGAAACCGGCTTACGTGCGAGATGAACCGGGCACAGAACTTCATGTTGTGTGTCCAGAGCCAGTGCGTCCGCCGGTGAAACCAGAGTGCATGGAGACCGGGATAGCAGAACAGGATCTCAATAGTAGAGCGGGCGGCCGGATCCTTGGAAAAGATTGCCCGGATATCTTCACGGAGACGGTTAAAAACCATGGTCTTTCCCCATTATGCTTCGAAGAGTTCCGTGCTCAGGTACCGCTCGCCAGTATCCGGTAGGATGACGACAATGGTCTTGCCCACATACTCCTTGCGTGCCGCCACCTGGAGCGCTGCCCACGTAGCTGCACCACCCGAAATGCCGATGAGGATCCCTTCCTCCTTGGCCATACGCCGTGCGGCTGCAACGGCATCTTCGTAGGTCACGCGGATCACCTCGTCGAGAAGATCCTTTTGGAGCACATCAGGAACAAAACCCGCACCGATGCCTTGGATCTTGTGCGGGCCAGGGTTACCTCCAGAGAGAACGGGTGATGTATCGGGTTCCACGGCCATAGCTTTGAATCCCGGCCTGCGGGGCTTGATCACTGAGGCGATCCCGGTGATGGTACCTCCAGTGCCCACGCCCGCGACTATGGCGTCCACCTGCCCATCTGTGTCTCGCCAGATCTCCTCCGCTGTTGTCTTTCGGTGGATGGCAGGATTGGCCGGGTTACGGAACTGCTGGGGGATATAGAAATACCGTGGATTCTCGGCAAGGAGTGCCTCTGCTTTTCCTATCGCACCCTTCATTCCCTCTTTTCCGGGCGTGAGGACGAGATCCGCGCCGAAGGCCTTGAGGAGTTTACGCCGCTCGATACTCATCGTTTCCGGCATGACCAGCGTGATCCGGTAACCCCTAGCAGCAGCCACCATGGCAAGTCCTATGCCGGTGTTCCCGCTGGTGGGTTCAAGAATGATGGTATCAGGTCTGATAAGTCCTGCCGTTTCTGCCGCATCAATCATCGCCGCTCCGATCCGGTCTTTAACGCTACTCATGGGGTTGAACGACTCGACTTTGGCAAGTACGGTTGAATTCAGGCCTTTCGTCACCCGGTTCAGCCGCACGAGGGGGGTATTGCCGATAGTTTTGGTGATATTGTCATAGATTTTCATAGATACCTTCCAGATGTTTCCAATGAATTCACCGCAGCGCTGTGCGGTTTGCCACTACTTCACAATTGTTAATTGTGTGGGTTCAATATATATTTTGGTTTCATGACAGAACGCGTTCTTTTCGAGTACTAGATTCACACTATGCCAGTTGCCGGTATCGTAAGCGAAATACTTAACAATTGTGAATTCCTACATAAGTATGGTGATCCACTATGAGGGATCGTCTTTGTCGAAACCATAAATGAGATTGAACAGAACGTTATATCGATCGGGCACCTGCCGCCATCGGCAAAGCTCGTATACAAAGTGCTGGAAATACGCGGTCAGCTGACCCAGAAAGATCTCATCCGTGAGACTTCACTGCCATCAAGGACTGTGCGATATGCATTGAACCGCCTCAGGGATGAAAAA
>Ga0326728_10002159_pt1 | contig 66737 bp, 72 predicted proteins | sample MB3enrmetagenome_FD_207602 | JGI IMG/M metagenome (GOLD analysis project Ga0326728, IMG submission 207602) | Lab enriched peat soil microbial communities from McLean, Ithaca, NY, United States - MB31MN | ecosystem: Environmental > Terrestrial > Soil > Wetlands > Peat | place: USA: New York...
AGGGCCGGAATGGCCGGGGCGGCTTCGGCCGCCCCAACAAAATCAGACCCGCCGCTCCCTAACTTATTGCGGGCGAAAAATGGTCTTGACAAAGGGGGCCACTTCACTTCCTGCCGAGGTCCGCCTCTAACCAATCCGACCTGAAGTTGGGAGTTCCCCCGGCGCGAATGGTCTTCTTCCAGCCCTCAATCAGCGCGTCCCTCTTCGAGAACACCTTGCAGAGGTCCAGATAATCGAGAACGGCTTCGCGCTCGCCACGCTCAAGGAGCGCGATGGCCAGCGACGGATCGGGCGGTCTCACTCCGTTCAGCTCATACGACCCCGGCGTTTTCGCGGACTCGATCAGATAATGCTTGGCGGCAGCGATGTCGCCCTGATGGAAGGCGATCATGCCCAGCACGTGATTCCCGTAGTACACCCCATCGCCCGTCTTGGCCGCTAGATCCGGCGTTGCGAGAATCTCCCGCGCGTAGGCCTCAGCTTTGGCGTATTGGCCAACCTCCAGGGCAGTCTGAGCCGCCTCAACCAAGAAGAAGACCCGGTCGCCGGGGGCGGCATTCGCCATGAGCAGTTCCTCGTAGTGGAGGTTTTGCTCCCGGGGGGGCATGGATCGATTCGCCTGCGACCAGGCTTCGTCCATCCAGCCACCCCTCATCCGGCCCTTGAGTATCGCAGATCTCCTCCTGAGCTCATCCCGCATCGGAGGGTCGGTCACCCTGGATCGAAACCTGTCCAGTGCATCGGAGGAGGCTTGCGACGGAAAGGTGTACTCCAGCACGGTGGTGATCGTATCTATGTTCTCGCCGTTCTCTCGCAGCTGGTCCTGCGGGATGGCGTCGAGCATTCGAATCAGCTCGTCTCTGGCCGGGTCGCCCCTCCTCTTGAACTCAGGCCCGACGGCATCCTCGGTTCCGGGCGCCAACCCGTACAACTTGACCAACTGCGGGACACTCATGGCGCTGAGCTCATCGTCCCTCGATTTCATCCATCCTCCCCTTATCGCGATAACGACCACGATGATGCAGGCCAAACCGCCTGCGAGTCGAAGCAGGCTTTCCTTAGGTTCCATAGGGCTTTCTCTCTCCGCGCTCGTAAGTCGTCCGAGGCCGGTCAGTCATACGACAATCCCGTGAAGAAGATCTCGGTCGGCTTGCCGTCCCGGTAGACGATGACGTAAACACCTTGGCCACCGCCGAGACCCCCGTGAAATGCCATGTCGCTTTCGATCATCTCCCGGGTGGGTTGCGTTGTGTAGAACATCTCGATGAGCTGCTCTTCCGAGACTGGGGTCACTACTCCAAAACCAAAATCTCCAGGATTCTTTCCGATCCGGTTCATGTCCAAGATGGAACGGGTACCATCCGCGCCCGAGGCTTCAACGGCCTCCTCGATCGATGCGTGTTGAGCGCCCGGGCTTGGGGACTCTGGGCCGGGCAGAAACTCGGGGAACGGCTGGACGGGATTGTACCGGCCCGCCTGGAATTCCCGCCATCTCAAGTCAGATAGCGCTTTGCCGATGTCCGGCTGATACGGGACGAAATAGCCCCAAATCTCCATGCCCATCTTGAATCCTCCTAAATAATGACCTCGAGGCGTGCTGCGTGCCGCGATCAGCCTGAGGCCCGCGCGGGCCAGCAACGCCACCAAATCCTAGGATTGATCCATTCGCACCTGGGCGCTGTCCTTGCCCGGCCCGTCCCTCTTTTGGAATAGCGTGGAATAGTCCTCCGGGTGGAAGAAGCCAATAGCCGCCAGGGCAGTCTCCTTGCGGGTGGCCGTGAGGACCATTAGAAGAGCAATCACCGCGTCTCCGCATGGACCGGCAAACTCGCACGTCGAGGTGAAGTGCCCGCCGGAAAAACGGAGTTCCTCCGCGCTGGTGAGTTCGCCCAGTGCGGTCTTGCAATCCACCCACTCCTTGAATACAGTCCGCAGTCCCTCGATGGCTTCAGGCGCGGTAGCGAGCAGCCGGCCTGAAATCCGAATCGTCCGGGCCTCGCCCCAACCAGCGGATGTGCCGATCTGCGGCCACTTGATGCTGTTCTTCCCGCGGCCAAAGAACAGGTAGTCTGTGGTCCTGGAGCGCATGCTGAACGGGCCGCGCCGGGGATTGGCGACCTCCCGATAGAGCGGGGCCAACAGCTTCCGCTCCTCCGCGAACACCTCCTGTTCCTGCGCTCGAGCGACCGGATCCATGTGCGCGGCATTGCAGACTTCATGATCGCTGTCGTAAGTCCGGTCGAAGACCGGATGATAGAACTCGTACAGCGTATACGCTCGTGGGAGCCGCCAGCACTTCACCACGTAGGGGTGTCTGGGCAGCGCCTCGATGTCGGCGAAATCGGAATCTCTGGTCACCACTACGTATCGGATTCTCATAAGGCAAACGCCAAAACCGCCGCGGGCGCTGAGCGCGAATCGTGGCTCCTCCAGGGCGATTTGAGTGTAGCGCAAGCGCACGGGAAAACGCCGACGCACGGGTGGAACAACGCAGCGCGGGGCTCCAACGGCCGGTTAGAGCTGGACGACGTTCAGACCGGGGATCATTCGGAAGTGGCGAACGTTTAGCGTGCCGATGGCGTAGCCGAAGTGCAACGCGGTCACACCGATTTCCAGGTCGGAAAAGGGGATGGTCGGGCCTTGCATCCGGACTTCCGCGTCGATCCTGGCCGCCAGTTGCCCCATTTCCAGGGTGAAGGGGTGAACCGGGATGGCCGCGAAAACCTCGTTGAGATAGGTCCTCCGCTTGCGCGCAAGCTCAGGCGTCGAGGCACGCCAGTAACCGTGTTCCAGTTCGCTCACGGGCTGAGCGCCGCGCTCGGCTGCGATCAGGACGCTGGAATCGAGAGCCAGTCCTACTAGGGCGGTTCCAGCGGTTCGCGGTGCAGGTCGACGGCGGCTTGCACGTCTTTGGCAAAGTCCGGATCGGGAACGGGGGCGTAACCCAGCCGCTTCTCATGAGCCTTTGCCAGCGCGATACACTCGTCGATGGGACGGCCGGGGCCTTTCACCGGCGCGATCGCGGCGAGGGCGCGATGGCCCCGTTCAACCACCACTTCGGCGCCTTGACAGACCTTCTCCAGCACGGCCTGGATGTCCTTGACCACCTCGGCTTCGGTCATGTGGACTTGCGGCATCTCTTCGATCATAGCGCTTGTTTCCGCTCGGCTTCTTGGGCCAGACGGGCGAGCAACGCGGCGGCGGGGTGGGTGGCCGTGTGGATCTGTTTGAGATGGCGGATAGAGACCTGGGTGCAGATCTGCGTGGTCGAGACGCTGGCGTGGCCGAGCGTCTCCTGCATGAAACGGCTCGCGTAGCTGCCATAGGTTTCCCAGGGAATCTCCGCAGAGCGATATGCTGAAGGGAAGTTGGCCCAACCGAGTTTTATGAGCAAGGCAAGAAGCATAGCAACCATCGCGTTGTGCCCACTGCTGCTGGCGTTGTCGATGCCGGCGGGCGCCAAATGCGTCGCAGGTATCGTGATAGTCGAGGGGAGTGTTGCCATGACCGCGGACGAGCCGGTCACCGTGAGCGTCAGCCTGCAAACTCCGAAGGGGAGTTACGAGGGGTCGGCGACCACTCAGTCCAGCTTTGTGGTGGAAGTGCCGTTTTCCACGTTCAGTTCATATTCACCGCTGTGGGGTCATCGCTGCACAAACCTGCCGACGGTAGTTGTGATCGCGGTACATGTGGGAGGAAAACAACTGGGCGAATTGAAGGTGAAGTTCAAGGGCAATGCGATTCCGAGCGGCTTGGCTAAGTACCGTCTTCGCAGCGAGGTCGTAATCGACTCATCAGGCGTCAGGCTGGAGGGGCAGCCGGACGGCTCGGAGTCATAGGGCGTGGAAGCCCCGCTTCCGTTGGGCTTCGGAGCAGCGTCGCGAACAGCTTGAATGGGCGGCTGTGTGAGGCTATCCTGGTTTTGACCGATCGCCGTTTGGGCGGCGGCTGAGAATCGGCCCGCGAAGCCCGCCGCTGTCCGCCACAGGGACGGGAGACAAGGAGCAATCGGACGTGCTTGATCTGCGGAGCATCCTGGCAGGCCGCGGCATTCAGGGGATTGCCATGCGCTGCGGCAGAGTCGGCCGCCGCTGGGCTTTCAACCAGATGTACAAGAGTGGGAAATGGCTTTTCGACGATAGGGGCGAGGATCTGATCGCCGCCATCGAGCAGTACGCCCACAACGGCCACATTCTGGCGTTCGGTTGCGGCACCGCTTCCATTCTCAGCCATCTGAACCCGGACGCATTTGAAGACGCCCTCGGGGTCGACTTGTCTCCGGTGGCCATCGCGATCGCCAAGCGCAAGTACGAATCGCCGAAGATACATTTTCTGGTGGGCGACATGTTGGAATATAGCTTCCAGCACCCGGTTGACGTGATTCTTTTTTCGGAATCTCTCAATTACATTAAGCTCAGCCTCTGCGAAGCCTTTCTGAAGCGGGCCAGAGAGAACCTCACCGCCACCGGACGCATCGTCGCGACGATAGCGCATCCAAGGCGCCACGCGGCTCACATCGAACTGGTAAAACGAGCCTTCCAGATTACTAAAGAGGGACGGCTGGGAGGATCGGAGCGGTATTTCGTGGTATTCCGGTAGGGCGGCGAACAAATGGCGTTCGCCCTGTGGATCGACCGGGACCTGGCCTGGGCGCAGGGCCTGCACGAATACCGCCCCATGGGCGTGGCCGTCATCGCGGTCACGGATCGGTTCCAGGCCCGCGATTTCCGCGCCACGCGGCCGGCTCCGCCCCGCCGGGCCAATCGGTGCGCTGGCCTGTTGGCATCGCTAGGCGAGGTTAACCGGCGCCTCGCGCGGCTCCGGCGGTCAGGCGCAGGATGAAATCCTCCATGACCACGCGGTCGTCGGGCCGGGCGTCGCGCAGCGCCTTGTCGGTCTGGTAGATCATGACGATCGCGGCCGCCATCTGCTTCCGCGAGAACCTGGACACGGTCTGAAAGACCTGCTCGGCGCGCGACGGCCACATCTGCATGCCGAGCTTCGCGAAGTGCCCCTGGATCTGCTGGGCGCTGGCTAGGCGGGCCTCCTTGGCCATCAGCGCGAGGCGAAACTGGGTGGCCAGAAAGCTGAGCGCGAGCGGCAGATACTCGCTCTGGCGAATGAGCGTGTCGAGCACGTCCAGGGACTCGCCGCGGGCGTTGCGCCCCAGCGCCGAGACCAGCGCGAAGATGGTGGACTCGCGCGCCTCGGGAACCAGCCCGGCAATCTCCGCCGCCCCGATGGGCTTTCCGCCCGCGGCATACAGGCGCAGCTTTTCGATCTCGGTTGCGATGCGGCTGGCCTCCGCGCCTAGCGCTTCCACCAACTGGTCCAGCTCGGCCGGCGCGATATCGAGCCCCGCCCGCCGGGCCAGCCGCTCGGCGAACTGCCGCGCTTGCTGCGGCGTCATATGCGGGAATTCCACCACCACGGGAACGGCGGAATAAAAGCTGCGCACGCGCTCGAGCTTCTTCTTGTCCTCGCCCTGGAAATCGAAGCGGCCCGCCTCGAACAGCAGGACGACGCCCGGCACGGGATTCTCCAAATAGCGCGCCAGCGCCGCGCTCGAATCCGCGCTCTTGGCACCGGCGTCCTCCCCAGCCCCCTTGGCGCGCGGCAAGGCCGCCTCGGCGTTCGAGACCACGAGCACGCGGCGCGGGGTGAAGAGCGAAAGCGAGCAGGCGTCCTCGAGGACGGCATTGAGCGAACTCTCTTCCAGATCGTGCCTGGCCAAGCCGCTGGCCCGCTCTTCGGGATCGGCCAGCACCCGCTCGAGGAGCGCCCGCCGGCAGAAATCCCGCTGATAGGGCTCCGGGCCGAGGAACAGGCAGGCCGGCCCGGGCTCCTGCTGCTTGAGGTAGGTCAGGAACTGCTGGGGAGTCATCAGAACTTCTCGAGGATGGCGGAGACCACCGTGCGCGCGACGTCTTTGCTCAGGCGGTCCATGGCCACTTCGCTCTCCTCGAAGTAGGCGGTAGGATCCACGCTGATCTCATAGCGCTCGCGGAACTCGACGCTGGGCCGGGAATAGAGCTCCTTGCCGCTCGCCCGCTCGCGCAACATGATCTGGAGTCTGACGTACACCTGCACCGTAGTGGCGCGCCCGGTGGTCTGGTCGAAAATCACCGGCCCGCTGTCGAAGTGGATCACTGCGCCGGTCAGGACAGCGTCGGCGGTATTCGGATCGGTCACTACGTCGTAATGGGTCCGCGCGATGAACTCGCGGGTGAGGGCCGCCGGAAGCAGCTCCGCCAGCTTGTAGCGCGTGGTGATGTTCTTGAAGGCCGGAATGGCGATGGTCCGGATGTTCTTGGGCAGCAGGTCCCCGCGCCCCCCCACGTGATAGCCGCAGCCCGCCGCGAGCAGGGCGGCGAGCGGGGCAATCCATATTCCAGGTTTCATTGAGGCCTCGACGCTCCCGTTCGTCCGATCATGGTGCGCGCCACCGCCGCGCCGTTTTCCGCGGTGATCCGCAAATTGTCCGCCACCACCCAGAACCAGCACGCGCGGGGCTGGCTGCGGTCGGCCGAAATCGCGCCCACCGCGATCCCATTCTGTCCGGCCATGCCCACGATGTTCGGCGGCTCGAGATCCGCGCCATGCACATCCACCGGCGCCGCGCGCAGCGCCTGCTCGAAAACGTCGCGGCCGGGGTTCTCCTCGAACTCGACCCACAACGAGAGGCTGTAGCCGTGGAACACGGGCGCCTGGATGAGCCGCAGCGAGGGCATGGGGATTCCTCCGTGCAAGCCCAGCAGCGCGCCCAGATGCCGCTCGATCCGCCGTTCCACCTTCTCGATGGGTTCGAGCGCCTGCTCGCCATAACCGGCCAGCAGGTTGAAGGCGACCTGCTGATCGTAGACCGTCTTGGGCAACGGCTTGAAGGTCAGCAGGCTCACGGTCTGCTTCTGGAGTTCCTCGATACCGCGCTGGCCGCGCTCGCTGGCCGGCTCGAAGATCTGGGCCACGCTGTGGCGGATGGGCCGGATACGCTCCAGCCGCGCCAGCACCAGCGCCAGTACGATGGCGGCCGGGTGAGCGACGGCGTGCTCGGGCCCCGAGGGAACGATGTAGTTGGCCGGCTCGACCATGGGCGCGCGCAGGAAGGCGCCGGGGCGGCTCTCGAGCACCTCCGTCAGATCGATCAGCACCGGCGGAGCGGCTAACCGCGAGACCATCTCCAGCGCGAGGTGGCTGGACTCCGCCGACCCGGCGAGAAAGGCCACTTGCACCCCGGCCAGGTTGTCGGCATCCAGCGCGGTCAGGACCACCGGCTCCCCTCCGGCTTCGACCAGCAGGCCGGCCTCGTCCTTATCCGCCCCGATCAGCTTGGTCGCGAAGGGGCCTCCGGCGAGAACGTCGCACACCTCGCGGCCCAGGAGCGAACCGCTTCCCACAATCGCCGCAATGGGCTTCGTCTTATCCAAGTTGTTGCTCCGGCTGCGGGTGCGCACGACGAAAACGCCGCCGCACTGCGCCTGCCACGCGCACCACCAGGCCGCTCGCGACATACAGGCCGAAGATGGCCGGCAGCGCGATTCCCGTGGCCGCCCAGATGAAGTAGATCAGGACCCCGAAGGCGATGGCGATCAGCCAGGATCGAGGCCGCTGCAACTGGATGTCCTTGAAGCTCCGGTAGCGCCACGTGCAGACCATCAGGAACGATAGCAGGGCGAGCAGCATGAGCCAGGCCACCGTGAGCGGCCAGTACTGGATCGGCCGCCCGCCGGAAGCATACACAATGGCCGCCAACAGCGCCGCCGCCGCTGGAATCGGCAGCCCCACGAAGTATTTGCGGTCCGGCCGGCCGGGGTTCTTGGGCACAGGGTTCTTCTGAATGTTGAAGCGCGCCAGGCGCGCCGCCCCGCAGATCAGGTACAGGAACGGAATGAAGAATCCCACCCTCTGGAGGTAGTCGCGCAGGGGCTGCGACGCCGAGCCGATGGCCGGCTGGACTCCCCAGGCGAAGGCCAGCACGGCGGGCGCAATCCCGAAGGCGATGACGTCGGCCAGGGAGTCCAGCTCCCGCCCAAAATCGCTGGAGGTGTTGGTGAGCCGCGCGATCCGCCCGTCCAGGAAGTCGAGCACCATGGCGAACACGATGGCGCCGGCCGCCACTTCGAAGAGGCCATTTGGTCCCCGGCCACCCAACCGGGCGTGAATCGCGGCCTGGAACGAATTCATGATCGAGAAAAAACCCAGGAATACGCTGCCCGCGGTGAACATGGTGGGCAGGGCGTAGGCCGCTTTCCGCCGCTTCAGGTGCGGCAGATTCGGATCGGTCATTTGCCTTGAAAAGTCACGCACGCCCATCGGCCGCTACCTCTTCCGCGCCAGCACGCTGGAGCCCGCCTTCACGCGGTCCCCTTCCTTCACGTCGACCGACCATTCCGGCCCCAGCCACAGGTCCACCCGCGAGCCGAACTTGATCAACCCGACCCGTTCGCCGCACAGGACCTGGTCGCCGGGCTTCTTGTAGCACACGATGCGGCGCGCGATCAGCCCCGCGATCTGGCGGAATTCGACCCGGCTGCCGCCGCCTTCCACAACCACCAAGTTCTGCTCGTTCTCGGTGGCGGCCCGCTCCCTGCTAGCCACCAGGAAGCGCCCCTTCTGGTAGGAGACGCCGGCAATTCGCCCGCCGATGGGGGCCCGGTTCACGTGCACGTCGAAGACGTTCATGAAGACGCTGATGCGCGCCCTGTCGGGGCCGTCCGGCCGCACCGCCAGCACTCTGCCGTCGGCCGGCGACACCGCCACGTCGCCCTCGGGGATCTCGCGCTCCGGGTCGCGAAAGAAGTACAGGCAGAACGCCCCGAGCACCCACAGCGGCAGTCCGTAGGCCGGGCCGGCCAGCCAAGCGGCCAGCCAGCCGCCGACCCCCAGCGCCAGCGCGTAGTAAACCCCGTCGATTACCATGGGCAACACTCATTCTCTCACACGGCCCAGGCGAGGCTTCGGCTGGCCGGGCGAGGCCTCGCCGGGGGCAACAGTTCGAAGCTTCGGGAGGCGAAGCATCGCCGTATAATCGGGATATGTTGCGTTGCCTTTGGATACTCGCGGTAATTCTGGCCGCGCCGGGATGGGCGGCGGAGCAGATCTACTCGATTCAACTCGGCGCCACAAGTTCGTACGTCAGCGCCATGGCCAGCGATCCCCAAGGCAACGCTTACATCGCCGGGACGACCAGCGAAGCGGACTTTCCCGTGACGCCAGGCGCGTTTCAGACGCAACTGGAGATGGACAGGACTCTCTGCGCGCCGCGCAATCCTCCGTGCACCAACGTGTTCGTCGTCAAGCTGGACCCCACCGGAAAGATCGCCTGGGCGACCTTTCTCGGAGGCAGCCAGTCCCAGTTCGTGAACGGCATTGCCTTCGATTCCGCCGGGAACGTCTATGTCGCGGGATGGACTACTTCGCCGGGCTTCCCGGCCACGACGACTACCGCCTCCCTCTCTTTGGCCCAGTTTGTCGCGAAGCTCAGCGCCGACGGCAGCTCTCTGATCTACTCGTTTCTGTTCGACGCAGAGGGCATTGCGGGCCTGGCGATCGGCCCGTCCGGCAATGCGTATCTGGCCGGAATGGCGGGCGGCAACATGACCGCCACGCCCGGCGCCTTCCAAACCCAGCCCGGGTCCGCCGAGTGGGTCCCAGGCTACGTGGGCAAGGTCAACGCAGCGGGCTCGGGATGGGATTACCTTACTCTCCTGAGCGGTTCCGGCCCCGACGCCGCCACTGGCATCGCGGTAAACGCCAACGGGGAGGCTTACGTCGCCGGCGCGACCCAATCGACGGACTTCCCCGGCGCGATACGGGGCGCCCAGAAGACGCTGATGGGCGGTTCGGACGCGTTTGTGGCGAAGCTCAACGCCTCGGGCAGCGGGCTGTTCTGGTCCACTTACCTGGGGGAGTGGTCGCATATGACTTCCTTGGGGGCCAGCATCGCTCTCGATCCGTCCGGCGGCGTCTATGTCACTACCGACGGGTCAGCCCAGGCGGCGCTCTTTAAGCTCAGCCCGGACGGATCGACGCTGGTCTATTCAACGATGCTCCCCGTAAACACGCAGTACACGGCCTACATAGCGGTGAGCGCCGCCGGAGAGGTTTACCTGGGGGGCAACACCGACTGGGACAACCTCCCCATGACTCCCGGCGCCCTGGAAGGCGGCAATTACATCGGGTTGGCCGGCTATGTTCTGGAGTACGACGCGACGGGGTCGAACGTGCTTTATGGTTCGTACTTCTCGGGCGGTAGTGTGTGGGGGGGGAGGGCTGGCAGGGATCGGTTTGGATGCCGCCGGCCACTTGTATGAGGCCGGTTACGGAACGCTGAGGACGTGGTCCACTGTGTGGGGTAACGTGGTCAAGGCCGACTTGACGGCAACGCCCCCGGTCTGGCTGGCGGCGGTGCGGAACTCCGCCAGCTACGCGTCTACCGTAGTTGGCCCGGGTGAGCTGGTCACGCTGTTCGGCGCCGGGATCGGTCCCCCAGCGCCCGTGGCCGCCCAAGTAGTCGATGGCAAGCTGCCAACCCAGCTTGGCGGAGTCGAGGTGCTTGTAAACGGCGTGCCGGCGCCCCTGCTCTATGTTTCCAGCGGCCAGATCAACGCCGCCGTACCGTTTGGGGTTCCGCCAACCGCGGAGTTCGGGGTCGCCCTTCAAGGGGAATCGTCGAACGTGGTCAGCATTCTGACCATGTCGGCCTGGGGGGAGGCGGGGCAAACCGGCAGCCTTGGCGTTTTCACGAGCGACGGCTCCGGCCAGGGCCAAGCCGCGGCGCTCAACCAGGACGGCACGCTCAACTCGGCCTCGAATCCAGCCCCGCGTGGTTCCATCGTTGCGATTTGGCTGACTGGCGCCGGGAATACGAACCCTCCCGAGACGGACGGCGAAATCACGCCGGTCGGCAGCCAGACAAGTTTGCCGATGTTCCTCGGGCTATACGTTGGCGGGGCAGCGGTGGCGGCGGAGATCCTGTACGCGGGCGCCGCGCCGGGCCTGGTCGCAGGTTTGGACCAAGTGAATTTCCGGATTCCCGAGAATGCCTGGACGGGGCCTGCTATCCGGTTGATGCTGCAACCGCCTGGGGCGGCATTCCCGCCGCAATCTCTCACCATCGCCGTGGAATAGGCCCTGCGGCGCTCAGTCCAGAAACGCGCGAGGGTCCGCCTTGCGGCGCAGGTTGGCGAGCGCGGCATTGAGAACATCGATGAACGGGGCCATGGCGCGGAAGCGCGTGAGGATTTCCACGAAGAGCTGGGGCGTGGTGGCCAGCTCCGGGTCCAGCTTGCTCCACAGCAGCCATTGCTTGTGTTGCACCAGGCTGGCCGACGGGTGCTCGGCCGGAAACCCCTTCGGCACGCGGCTCAACTTCTCGCCTGCGAGCGATCCCAGAGTCTTGCGAACCGACGGTCGATCCAGGATGCGGTTGAATTCCGCGTGGTTCTCGACCAGGTGCAACCGGATGGCCCGCAGCTCTTCCGGGCTGGGCGAGTACACTCCGCCGGCGACGTCGATCTCCTTCGCCGAGACGCCCAAATAATAGCCCGCGCCCGCGTGCTTCTCGTAACCGCGCCGCGTGAACGAGGCCGCGATGTGGGTCTTGTAAGGCGTCTTGTCGTGGCTGAAGCGAATGTCGCGATAGATGCGGTAGACGGCCCGCTGGGGCTCCATCGCGAACTCGGGGGCGAAGGCCCTCATGCGGGCATTCAGCGCGGCTACCAGCTCGAGCATCGGCGCCCTGACCTGTTCTTCGTAGAGGTGCTTGCGCGGCTCGAACCACTCCCGCCGGTTGTTCTTCTCCAGCCCGCGCAGGAACGGGAGCGCTTCGGCGGGAAAGCCCGGGAAGCCGGAGGAGGGCATCTAAAGATCCTCCTCTTTGGATGGGATAATGATGTGGAAACCGATGACCGCCATCGACGAGACCCTCCGTGGCCTGGGCCAGATTCCCAATGTACAGGTTTCGGCGGGTGCGCCGCTGGCCCTGCACACGCGCTTCGGCCTGGGCGGGCCGGCGGACATCTATACGGAGACGAATCAGGTGGCCAGTTTCGTCGCCGCCGTCCGGGTGGCGCGATTGAGCGGCCTGGAGTACAGCATCATCGGCGGCGGCACGAACCTGGTGCCGGCCGACGAGGGATACCGCGGGATCGTGCTGCGGTTCACGGGAAGCGCCATCGCGGCCGAGGGCAACCGGGTCACGGCCGAGGCCGGGGCGGAGCTGCAAACGGTGGTCGATTTCGCGATCGGCCGCGGACTGGGCGGGCTGGAGACGTTGGCGGGCATTCCCGGCTCGCTGGGCGCGGCCATCTACGGCAATGCCGGAGCCTACGGGCGCGCGATCGCGGAGGCCGTCCTCCGGGTGATGTTCTTCGACGGGCAAGCCGAGCGCGCGCTGGCCGGCCGCGAATGCGAGTTCCGTTACCGCGAGAGCGTTTTCAAGCGGCACAAGGAGTGGATCGTGTTCTCGGCCGAGTTGGGGTTGGTGGCGGGCGATGCGGCAGAGTTGCGCCGCAGGGCGGATGAAATCCTGGCGTTGCGCAACACCAAGTTCCCGCCCGCCATGAAGTGCGCCGGCAGCGTCTTCAAGAACCTGCTCGCGAGCGAACTGCCGCCGGGCGTCGCCGTGCCGCCGGAAGTCGAGCGCGAAGGGAAAGTCCCGGCCGCGTACTTCCTGGAGCAGGTGGGCGCCAAGGGCCTCGCGATAGGCGGAATCCACGTGGCGGACTACCACGCCAACCTGATCTACAACGACGGCGCAGGCGCCGCGCGCCAGTTCCGCGAGCTGGCCGCCGAGTTGAAAGCCCGCGTTCGGGAGCGCTTCGGCCTGGAGCTGGAAGAGGAAGTGCAGTACCTGGGATTCGGGCCGGCCGCGCGCTGATTGGCGCCGCAATCGGCAATTCGCATGTCTAAGTCTTTTATTTACAGCGCGAAGCAGCTACCGGCGGCTCGGCCGTTAACCGAAAGGTTGTAGGTTCGAGTCCTACCTGCGGAGCCACACACCACTAGGCTAGCTTGTCGCCACTTGGCTGGAAGCGGTGCGAGCCAGCGGGCGCCAGTATGCCGTCGGCCGCATGAAGGTGGTACGAAAAGATGTTACGAAAAGGTTGCCGTGAGCATTGACATCCGATATACTACCGGGGTCGGTGTGGTAATCGACTGCGACGAGCTTGGGCTACAATGCCCCAGGAAGTGGACTATGATGCTCGAGTTTAAGAATGAATGCGCTCGTGCGCTTCTGTGTTTTGCCCTCCTGCTGGTGTTCGCCGGCATAGGTCGCGGCTCCGTTTTTTTGCCGGGCGATGTCCTGCGCGTCGAATTCGTGACGAACCCGGGCTCGTATCCGTGTCTGGGAGGAGCCTGTGATCTGCTGGTGTTAATGCCCGGGTATTCGGGGGCCGGCTGGTTAGGCGTCACGAGCATCGAAGCGCGTCTATATGACGGAGCGACCCTACTCGGGACTCTGAACACAGTCCCATTTGTCGTCGCCTTCGAGAGTTCGACCAGTCTGTTCGACCTGGGTTTCCCAGTGGTTGATTTCACCTCAATCGATGACGGCACCATTGATGGCGTGATTGACTTTTCCGTAGTGGGAGGTTCCGACCTCGATCTCGAACTCTCGCAGACCTACGTTAGGCTAGGGCACTCCTACGGACCAGGGGGCGGTGAGTATGACTCCCGTTCTGCAACCGTGGTGAGTGCCGAGATCATCGGTCCCGTACCGGAGCCCTCTACGGTGTGGCTGGTGGCGTCGTGTTGCTTCATGATGCTCTGCAAGAAGGCTGTAGCGGCGCGCAGGCGGACGTAGTTTCCAGGCGGCTGTACTACTCTGTTCAGGCGGATAGCACTTGCCCTCAGCTTCGGACGTGGCGTCGGCTATTGAAATCGGCAGGTCACCTGTTGTGGCTGAGTGTCAGAGGGAGACCTTCGACATTCCCCTCCAGCAATGCCGGACGCAGGTCTAGTTCGCGGTAGGTGAATACGATTGCTCCGAGTTCGAAGCGGATTGATGGGCTGATGTTCGCGCTGCCGCTGGAGACGCGCGCGGCCGGTCCGGACGAGCTTGGCACCGTCCTACTGGTCGACTGGGGCAAGTTTTGCCTCGGAGCTCCATACCTACGGCAGCGACGCTGCGTCGCGTACCTTGAGCTGAGCACCGTGATAGTTGGATGGCCTACGCGCCGCGCGACCAAGACCTCTTCTGGGGTCAGATCCGCCTGACCACATAGGGAGGAGCTCGCCGTGAATGCGAAGTTGCCCGTGACCTGAGACGAGCCCGTGCCAGATGAAGTCAACGGCGGTCATCACTGGAGGTCTCAGTCGGGCAGTGCACTACGGCAACAGGCGTTCATGCGGCATCCAGCGTGGGGGCCCAGTCGTGGCCGTGGTACGGGATTTTCCTAGATGCCACTGCATTTCAGAGCACTGCAGTGGCTCGAGCGGACCCCGCTCTAGCAGCCTGTGGTGCCCCCTCCGAAACCCGGCGACGGCAATGGCGGGCGGGCGGACATCTATGCCGAGACGGATGGGGTGGCCAGTTTCGTTGCCGCTGTCCGGGTGGCGCGATTGAGCGGCCTGGACTACAGCATCATCGGCGGCGGGCAACCGGGTCACGGCCGAGTTGGAGTTGGTGGCGGGAGATGCGGCCGAGCTGCGCCGCACAGCGGACGGGATAATGGCGCTGCGCAACACCAAGTTTCCGCCCAGCATGAAGTGCGCCGGAAGCGTTTTCAAAAACCTGCTCGCGAGCGAGCTGCCGCCGGGCGTCGCCGTTCCGCCGGAAGTGGTGCGCGAAGGGAAAGTCCCGGCCGCGTACTTTCTCGAGCAGGTGGGCGCCAAGGGCCTCGCGCACGGCGGAATCCACGTGGCGGACTACCACGCCAACCTGATCTACAACGACGGTGCAGGCACCGCGCGCCAGTTCCGCGAGCTGGCCGCCGAATTGAAAGCCCGTGTCCGGGAGCGCTTCGGCCTGGAGCTGGAGGAGGAAGTGCAGTACCTGGGATTCGGGCCGGGCGCGCGGTGATTGGCGCGACGTTTGAACTCAGCCGTCTTTCCGGATCAGGCGCTGAGCTCGTATCTCACCGCGATTGCAGAATCTGCAGTGACAGAATGGCGGCTTGCCTTTGGCGTCCGGAGAGTAGCGCCAGCCGGCTATTCGCGGAGCCAGATAGGCGCCCGCGATTTCTTTGGGCAGAATCCTGCGGGGAACGATGGCTTCCAATCCCATTGGATCGGTGTGCTTCAGAAATGCCGCGGCCGCTTCGGCAGCGGTCATCTCCAACTTCTCGCCGTTGTACTTGCCGACCAGAACCAACTCATCGTCCGGAATCCTAAACTGCACGCAGATCAATGTCCTGACGCCCGATCTCTTCAACTCTCTGGCCCATTGATGCGTGGTCGCGTAATTCGGAACAACCGGGACGGCGAACACCCCGCGAGGCCCCGCCTTATGCTTGACAGCTCGGATGCCGTTCTTGACGATGGACGCCTCGTCGTTTTTGTCCGCGATGTGAAGAAACGAGACCATGCCAGTGGCTATTGGATTCAGTCTAATCCACCGCCACGGCGCGGTTGGCGCGGCCGGTCTGCTCGAGCCAGTGGCGGAACATGCGGGTGAAGTCGCGGGCCGCCGGCAGGGAGCGGAGCTCGTCCACGCGGAGCCGCATCTTGCGGCGCCAGTTGGGATACTCCCATGTGGCGCCGGGCAGGTTCTGCTGCTCGGTTTCCTTGGTGAGATCTTCCTGGTTCAAGGCGAGCAGCGCCGAGGGCGTGGAGGCCAGCCATCCCACCAGCGCGTTGTGCAGCTCGCCGGTCAGCTCCGGGATATCCGCAGCCCGGCGCGGGCTGCCCTCGGGGAGCAGCCCCACGGCGAAGAGCGCGTCGAGCAGCTTCTGCTTCTCCCGCTCGCGCTCCGCCAGTTGCCAGCGGTACCCGGCTTCGTCGCGCAGCCGGCCGGCGTCGTGGCGCGCTTGCACGTCGCGGGCCGTCCAGAATCCGGCTAGGGTGGGCAGATCGTGCGTGGTCGCGGAGACCAGCGCCTGTTCGGGGTAATCCTTAGGCAGCCGGAAGTCGCCGCGCTCGTTCTTCTCGAACCACAAAACGCGGCAGCCGTACAGCCCGAAACGGTGCAGCGCCTCGCGCATCTCGGAAGTGACGGTGCCCAGGTCTTCGCCCACGATGGCCACCTGCTGCCGCACGCTTTCCAGGGCCAGGATGCGCAGCAGGTCGTCGCTGCGGTCCCGGACGTAGGCTCCTTCGGTCGCGTCCATGCCTTCCGGAATCCAGTACAGGCGGAAGAAGCGCATCACATGGTCGATGCGCAGCGCTCCGCCGTGCCGGCAATTGGCGCGGATCGACTCCGCGAAGAGCCGGTAGCCCGTCTCGCGGTGGTGCTCGGCGTTGGGCGGAGGGAAGCTCCAGTCCTGGCCCTTGGGCGAGAAGCCGTCCGGCGGCGCGCCCACGCGGCAACCGGAGACGTAGAAGGGCCGATGCGCCCACAGGTCGGCGCCGCAACTGTCGGTGGCCAGCGCCAGGTCGTGATACAGGCCCAGGGAGAGCCCTTGGCGCCGGGAGTGCGCCTGGGCGGCCTCGAGTTGCAGCTCGATCTGCCACTGGAGGTACTTGTGGAACAGGACCGCGCGCCAGTGCTTATCCCGAAACTGGCGCGTGGCCGGCGAATCCGGGTCCCGAAACTCGACCGGCCAGTCCGGCCAGACCCAGCAGGCCGCGTCGCGGGCGTGAAGCCATTCGTCAAGCGCGCACCAGGTGGCGTAACGGTCGAGCAAATCCCCCGCCTGCTCGAGATAGGCGCGGAATTCGGCGACGCGCGGCGAGCCGGCTTTGTATTCCCGCAGGAAAGTCGCGAACGCAAGCTTCAGCACCCGCTTTTTGACCGCATACACGCGCTCGTATTCCACGAACTCCGCCGCCCTCAGCGCCGCCAGCTCGGCTTGGACCTCCGGCCTCGCGAGCAGCGCCCGGGCGCGCGGAGAATTCCGGAAATCCTCGACCGCCTCCACATCCAGGTAGATGGGGTTCTTGAAGAAAGTCGAGCTAGGCAGGTAGGGGCTGATGTTGAACGGCTGGCGGTTGGGGATGGCGTGCAAGGGGTTCAGGCCGACGAAGCCGGCCTCGACGTCTTCGGCGAGCCACTCGACGACGGCGCGCAGGTCGGTGAAATCGCCGCAGCCCCAGTTCCTGGCGGAACGCAGCCCATAGAGCGCGACCGACAGGCCGCCGGCGCGTCCGCCGTTACGGATTACCGGGGGAACCCAGGCGCGGTCCGGGCAGAGGATGAGCCGCATGGCCGCGCTTTGGCCGCCTTCCGCGAGCCGGACCTGGACGTCGTGGTAGCCGCGTGGAGCGGAGGGCGCGAGCGGCACTTCCTTGCGCACGAAGGAGACGCCGCGCAGGTCGGCCCGGCCGGAGTCGGCCAGCTCGGCGAGCTTGATCGAACGCCGCTCCACCTCCCCACCTTCCCAACGGATCATCAGCTCCGCCGAGCCGCCGGCCAGGGGAAGCGGAACGTGCAGCGGAAAGCTGCGGGCGCTCTCGCCCAGCACCGCGACCGGCGGCAATAGGCGGTTCCACTCGCTCCACAGGCGGTCCTCGACGGAGCGGTCGAGTTCCTCCCGGCTGCCCACCGCGACGCCCAGCGCGCTCAGGATCGCCTGCTTGGTCTCGGGCGAGGTGACGTGCTGCCCGCCCCAGGTGTCGCCGTATCCAGGCTCGATGCCCCAGGCATGCGCGGCGCGATCCAGCGCCTGGAGGTAGCTCTCGGAGGGGTGAACGGTTCCGGTGGTCATGAAGCCCAGTGCCTTCTTCGATTTTAGCTTGATCCTCCCGCGCGCGTTCGCGGCCGCTAAGGGGCATATCGGCCCGGCTCGATTCCGTGGGAAAATAATGGGCATGGAGCCTGAAAGCAGCGCGGGAGCCGCCGGCTGGGAAGCGGAGTTCTTCGCGCGCATCGATCAGGACGACTACCGCTATCTGGGCGACGCGGTGCTGACCACCACGCTCGACCGGGCCGTGAACTGGGCGCGCAAGAACTCCATCTGGCCCATGACCTTCGGCCTGGCCTGCTGCGCCATCGAGATGATGTCCATGGGCGCCTCCCGCTTCGATATCGCGCGCTTCGGCGCCGAGGTGTTTCGCGGGTCGCCGCGGCAATCCGACCTGATGATCATCGCGGGCCGGGTGTCCAACAAAATGGCGCCCATCATCCGCCAGCTTTACCAGCAGATGCCCGAGCCGAAGTGGGTCATTTCGATGGGGGCCTGCGCCACCTCCACCGGCGTGTTCAATAATTACGCCCTTATCCCGGTGAACCAGGTCGTTCCGGTGGATGTGTACGTTCCCGGATGCCCGCCCCGCCCCGAGCAACTCATCTACGCTCTCATGCTGCTCCAGGAGAAGATCCGGAAGCAGCCCGGCTCGGCCCGGCAGGCGCTTAACCTGGGCTGACCCCGCCGAAGAAATCCTCAATTCCCGGCCCGCCGGACGATATGCAAGATGATAGGGGGAATTGCATTCATCCTAGGGAGGGAATATGACGGGCATTGATGCAGTACACGCGGTTGGGCAACCGGTGGCTGGCGTGGCGGCGGCCGCGCCGCCGGAGAAAGCCGCCGAGAACAAGCAGATCATTCAGGCCGTAAAGGCGATCAACGCCACGGAAATGATGGGACAAGACAGCGAGCTGACGTTCGCCATGGACGCCCAGACTCACCGGCCGGTGGTCCGCATCGTGGACAAGAAGACGAATCAGGTGATCGAGCAGATTCCGCCCGAAGTCGTGCTGGCCATGGCCGCGGATCTGAACCAGCCGGGCCAGCTTGGGTAGTGGCTTCTCCGCCGCCCGCGATGCGCCCGGCCCCCGCTCCCGAGCGCAGGCCGCTCCCGGGCGCCACGCTGGAAGTTTGCCCGACCGAGCGGAGACTCCCTACTCCCGGCCGCTACGCTAGAGAACAACTCCTCTTGTTAAGGCTCGCCCGGGAGGCCCATAAAGGCGCTTCCTGCCGCCGATAACCCTAGCGCGGCGATTGAATACGAAGAACCTAATCGGCGTTGATCGGGTGCTCATCGGCGACGAGTATTGGGCCAGCTATTTCCCGGCAGGCCCCCGCCTCACTCCTGCTTGGTGTGAAAATCCACGATCTTCGCGGCAATCTTCGCAGCGGGAACCTGGTAAGTGCCGGCCTGGACCTCGAGCCGGAGTTGATTGAGGCGCGCTTCGCCGGGGCCGGAGCCGCCCACCGCCTCGGAGAGACGCGAGAGCGTCACGGCATCGTCGGGCGCGGCGCTGGAGCCGCGGCTTGCCTCAGCGGGGGGGCTCGGGGCAGTCTGGCCCACTGCCGGTTTCACGATCGCCGCGTTGAGATTGCCAATGCGCATCAGGTTCCTTCTATAGATCTTATCGAACCGGCGGGGCGGCTGCATTAGCCGCAATTTCTCGGTGGCGGCCTGGCGGGACGCGCTGCGGGGCGGCTAGGATTGTTTGTCCAGACCCTGGGTCACCAGATTGGCGATGCCCAGGCCGCCCTGCGCGGCCAGCGCCTGTCCCAGGTGCTCCTCGGCGATCTCCATCATGGTGGACCCGGCTTCGTCGTCGCCGGTTCCCAGCCAGCCTCCCTGGCCCGCCTCGCGCATGGTCTTGAGCAGTTGCCCCATCATGAGGGACTCGAACTGGACGCCCGCGTCCTTCGCATTCTTCGCGGTTGGGCGCGCATCGGGCGCCGTCGCGCCCACCTGCACGGCGCTCACTCCCTGAATCGGCATCAGATCACCTCGATTTCGGCTTCCAGCGCGCCCGCGACCTGCAAACTCTGCAAGATCGCGATGATGTCGCGCGGCGTGGAGCCGATGGCCATCAGCGCGCGCACCAGTTCCTCGACAGTCGCGCCCTGCCGGAGCACGATGTTCCTGGCTTTCTCTTCCTTCACGCCCACCGTGGTCTGCGGAACCACCTCAGTGGTCCCGGTGGACAGCGGCCCGGGCTGCGAGACCGTAAACACGGTTTGGATCTCCACGCTCAGGTTGCCTTGCATGATGGCGACCGGCGAGATGCGGACTTCCTTGCCCATCACGATGGTGCCGGTCCGTTCGTTCACGATCACCTTGGCCGGGCGGTCGGCCTCTACGGTGAGGTTTTCCAGTTCGGCCAGGAATTCGGCGGGCTGTTCGGAATAAATGGGCGGCATGGCCACCGACACCAGCGCCGAATTCTCCGCCCGGGCCACGATGTACACGGGCGATCCCCAGCGCTTGTTGATGGCCTCGGCGATGCGCGAGGCGGTGGTGAAATCGGCTTGGCGGACTTGCAGCTTGAAAGGGCTGGAGGGCTCGGGCGTGGGCGCGGCCCGCTCGACGATGGCGCCGTTCGGAATCCGGCCCACGGTGGGGTGATTGAGGGTCTTCTGCGCGCCCGTTCCGCCGGCTATGAAGGCGCCGGTGACCACCGGCCCCTGCGCCTGCGCGTAGACGTGCCCGTCGGCGCTGCGCAGCGGGGCCATCAGCAAGAGGCCGCCCTGAAGCGTCGAGGCGTCGCCCACGGCCGCCGCGGTCACGTCGATGCGCGTGCCCGGCTGCGCGTAGGGCGGCAGCGTCGCGGTGATCATGACGGCCGCGGTGTTGCGGACCTGCATGGCGGTCGGCGAAACCGTGACCCCCATGCGTTGCAGCAAGTTGGCGAGACTCTGCGCCGAGAACAAGGCCTGCTGGCGGTCGCCCTTTCCGGCCAGGCCCACCACCAGCCCGTAACCGATCAACGGGTTGTCGCGCACGCCCTCCATGGCGACCAATTCCTTCAGCCGCGTGGCCGCGCCCGCCAGGCCCGCGATCAACAGGAGCGCAGCTAGGATTCGATTCCGCATGGCTTAGAAGGGCAGCAGCCCCAGCAGCAGGCGGTAGAGGAAGAAGGGACGGCGGATGGCGTCGTTGACTACGCCTTTCCCATCGATCCGCACGTCCAGTTGCGCCAGTTGATCCGAGGCGATCGTATTGTTGGTAGCGATGTCGGCGGCCCGCGCCACTCCGTGCACCGTTACCGTCTGGTTCTCCGAGTTCACCACGATTCTCTTGATTCCCTCGAGCACCAAGTAGCCGTTAGGCAGCACGTTGGTCACCCGCGCCGAGATGGTGGCCGAAAGAGTGGTCGACCGGCTGGTGGTGCCATCGCCCTGCAGCGACTGCGCCCCCGTGGTACCCAGCAGATTGGCCAGCGCTCCGCCCGGGTTGGTCGGCCGGAACAGCGAAGTCACCGAGTGCTGGGCGCTGGAGGCGCGCGCGGTATGGGTCGAGCCGGTGGAGACCGCCGAGGCGCTCTCGGCGACCAGGATGGTCACCATGTCGTCCACCTGGCTGGCCCTCAAATCGCGCGTCAGGTCCCCATAGATCCCGCCGGGTTGCCAGGTCGAGCCGGGCGTCGTGCCGAGGCCGCCGAAATTGGTCGCGTGCACGGCGGCTTCTTGAATGTAGGTGTCTACCGGGGTAGCCTTGACCTGCGGGGGCTTGGGCTTCTTGTCAGCGGCCGGCGAGGCCAGCGTCAGCAGACACAGCCCCACTCCGGCCAGAATCGTCTTGCGCATCGACTTTCACCTTTCCCGGACCTTCCACGCGGGCCCGGAACCGCCGGCCCGAAGCTGGATTCAGCAGCAGGATCGTTTCGCCCGGCCGGCCCCCGGACTCCGCTTGGGCCGGCAAAGTGAGTTGCGCGCCGCCGCTGGAGACCTGGACCTTCACCGTATCGCCTCGCGACACCGCCAGCGTCATTACCAGCAGGTTCGCCGACAAGGGTTCCCCGGCGCGGATCGGCCTCCTCGGCACGCGGCCCGCAATCTGGTCGAAGGACTCGAGGCTGGGCTGGCTGAACGGCGCCAATCCGGCCGTCTCGACCCGCACTTCGGCCGGCTGTATGGGCCGGTTGGCCTCCAGGGGCCCGGCCGCCACCAGCCGCCGGCCGGCTACCGTTACCCGCACGCGCGCCCAGACCAGCAGGCTGCGGTTGCCGTCGTAACGGAACTGGCCGCGCCACAACGCCGGCGCATTCGAGCCGGCCGGGGGCGCCTGGAAGCCGGAGCGGGCAAACTCGAGTTCGCCGGGCGGAGCCGCAATGTGGCTGAAACCCACTAGCTCGAAGCGGGCCTGGCTGCCGGAGAGCGCCTTCTGTAGCGCCTCCAGCACGCGCTCCTCGGTCAGCGGCTGAAGGGCGCGTTCCACGCACAGGATAGGGGCCGCGGCCAGGGTGATGCCGTGCTGCGCGGCCAGGCGTTCGAGGTCCCGGGCGTTCAGAATCCGCCGCGCCCCCGGAATGGGCGCATAGCCCAGCGGCGTATCCGCGGGCAGGGCCGCCAGCTCCGGAACGGACCGAACCAGCTCGCCCGCCCGAATCCGGTCGCCGGCCACCGCCAGGCACCCCGAGACGATCACTGCCGCCAGAAGTATCATCGCGTTAAGTTGTTGACCTGCGAATACATGTCGTCCGCCGCCTTCACTACTTTCGAGTTGGCTTCATAAGCCCGCTGGGCCACGATCAGATTGATGAACTCCGTCACCACGCTCACGTTGGACGATTCCGTGTAGCCCTGCAACAGCGATCCCAGCCCCTCCGCCCCGCCCGGAACGGCCACCGTCGGCTCGCCCGAAGCCTCGGTCGGCGCGTAGAGGTTGCTGCCCAGGCTGTTCAGGCCGGCCGGATTGGCGAAGCCGGCCAGTTGGAGCTGCCCGATCACACTCACCGCCGTCTGGTTCGGCAGCGTGCAACTGACCGTGCCGTCGCTGGCGATGGTGATGGACAGGGCGTTGGCCGGAATGGTCATCTGCGGTTCCACCGTATTGCCGTCGGCGGTGACCAAGTTGCCGTTGCGGTCCAGTTGGAAGCTCCCGCAGCGCGTGTAGGCCAGCTCCCCGGTGGGCAAGTGCACCTGAAAGAAACCGTTCCCCTGAATCACCAGGTCCAGCGGGTTGTCGGTCTCCGAGAAACTGCCTTGCGTGAAGATGATCTCGTTGCCGGAGGACCGCGTCCCCAATCCCAACTGCAGGCCGCTCGGAATGGTTGTTTGCGCGCTGGCGGATGCCCCGGGCTGGATGACGTTCTGATACATCAGGTCCTGGAACTGCGTGCGCCGCGCCTTGAAGCCGGTGGTGTTCGAGTTGGCCAGGTTGTTGGCGATATTGTCGACGTTCATCTGCTGCGCGGTCATCCCGCTGGCCGCGCTGAATAGAGCTCGGATCATCTCAATGCTCCTTTATCACGGGTTCACCTTGGCCACGTCCTGAATGGCGCGCTGGTCCATTTCCGCGCCCAGGTTGGCGGCTTTTTGCAGCATCTCGAACTGCCGCAACAGGCTGACCAGCCGGACCGCGGTCTCGGGCGTGGCCACATTCGAGGCTTCCAGCTTGCCTTGGTACACCTGGACATCCGTGGCCGGGCTGGGCGCGGTTTGGGCGCCGGGCTGGCGGTAATAGTTCGCGCCGGCCTTGTCCGCGGCGCCTGGAAACAGGTTCACCACCGCCAGTTGCCCCAGCGCGGCGCCGTCCTGCGAAACCGTGCCGTCTCCCGCGATCTCCAGGGGGCCCACGCCGGTGGCCTGGATGGCCGTTCCGCTGGTATCCTGCACGGCGTAGCCGTCCGGCGTGGTCAGCATCCCCGTCGAAGAGAGGTGGAAGCTGCCGTTGCGTGTATACAGAGGACCGCTCGGACCGCTGACCACGAAAAAGCCCTTGGAGCCCAGCGCCACATCCAGCGGGTTGCCGGTGGCGGCCAGCGTGCCCTGGGAAAAATCGGTCCAGTTCTTCTCGACCACCGGCAGCGCGGAGGGCGGGGGACTGTCGCCGGCCTGCGCCGCATCAACCGCTTCCTGGGCCATGTAGGTGCTGTAGGACTCGCGGTCCGTCTTGTAGCCGGTGGTCGCGGCGTTGGCCAGATTGTTGGCCAGCATGTCCAGCGACTCCATGCGCGATCGCATGCCGCTGGCGGCCGAAACCATGAGCGGATCCATTCGGAGTCCTCCAAGGCCAAGAGAGCAATTCTCGGGCCGTGGAGCAAAGCGGCTCAAACTGGAGGAGAATCAGCCGAAGAGCGGATATGGGAGGACGCTTGGGAAGCGCCAAATTCCGGTCATGCGGCCCAGCGCGCCAAGATCTCGTAGTCGCGGGACCCGCCTAAGCGCTTGAAAACGGGCCGTCCCAACCAAGGCCACTCAACTGCCTCCCAGGGTGGCGTGAACGTTGCAAGCCTTCCTTCCTTCGTGGGCGCGGTTCCCGCCGCGCCGCCTGCGCGGCCGCCGGCGCCGGCCAGCGCCAGCGGGGGACAGGCTGCGGCGGAGTTCCCGGGATTCATCGCCGCGCTGCTGGCCGCCATGCCCGCGGAACTGGAGGCTGCGGCCGACCCGATGGCCTCCGGTTCGGGCGGGAAGTGGAAGACCGATCCGGGAATTCCAGCCAAGACTTCGAAAACGCCCAAGAAACCGCCTGCGGTCTCGATCGGGCCGGTTGTTCCCAGCTCCTCGCCCACAGCCGCCGCCCCGCTTCCCAAGCCGGCTCAGCCGGCCTCTGGGGATGCCAGGAAAGCCCCAGCCAAGGGCGCTCCAAGCGATACGGCGGAGGCCGCCAGCGAGTCCGGGAGTCCGGCCGTTCCCCCGGCGGCCAGCGGCCATGCGAAGGATCCAGGGACGAATCTGGCCCCGGTTCCGGCTTCCGCGCCCGCGCCGGCGACCGTGGCGCCGATGGCGCTTCCGGCGGTCGCGCCAGCCGCCAGCCCGGCAGAACCCAAAGGATCGTCCGACAAGCTTCGGACGGAGCAGATTTCAGTCCCGGCCGCCGCGGTGGCGCAGCCGCAACCAGCCGCACCGGATGCCTCGCGATCTTCGGGGACCGATGCCGCGCGGCCACCGGCGGCCGTCCCGGCCACGGCGCCGGATGAGGATCTCCCCAGCCAGGGCAAGCCGCCCGCTGCCAAGACCGAACTGGCCTTCGCCGCACGGCTGACCGAACAGAGCTCCGAGAGCGCCGCTTCCGATGGGCCGTCGCAAGCGGCCAGCGCGGCCAAGAACGACGCCGCGGCGACCCCGGCGCCCCCATCGGCGGCGGAGGCCGCCCGCTCAAGCCGCCCAGCGTCCTCGAAAGAGCCGGAGAAGGCGGCCCCCGAGAACTCGAGCGGGGCGCTCGAACCCGCCGGCGCCCGCGGCGACACAACCGTTCCAGCCGGGTCCGGCCCGCTCCTGCGCTCGACGGCCCAGCCGGTGACAGGAGCTAAGGATATCGCCCCGGCTGCCCCGCTGGATCTGGAACCCGCCCGCGCCCAGCTCGGGCCGCAGCCGGTGCGCCAACTTTCGATCGTGATCCCTCAGACGGCCTCGGACGGCGTCACTCAGGAGCCGGTTGAAGTGCGCGTGCTGGATAGCGGCGGCCAGTTGCATGTGGCCGTGCGCTCGGCCGACCCCAGCCTCAACCAATCGCTCGGCAACCATCTCGGCGACCTGGTGACGCAACTCGAGCATAGCGGCTATCGCACGGAAACCTGGCGGCCGGTGGTCTCGGCGGCCGTCGTGGGCGGCGTCTCGGCAGTCTCGGGAACCTCCGCTCAACAGCTTCGCGGCGGCGCGGACCAGGAGAATTCCTCCGGCTCCGGCCGCGGCAACCAGGGCGGCGACGCGGAGGATTCCTCCAAGCGGCAGCGGCGCGACCAGGATAAAACGGCGCCGCAATGGCTGGACCTGCTCGACGAGAGCGGCTCGCCGCAAATCAATTCGGAAAGGATCTCATTGCATGGCAACGTCAGCGCTTAACTTGCTCGGCACCAACACGCAGACCGCGACGACCCCCACCAGTGCGGCGTCCGCGGTCAGCACCGCCACCGACCCGTTGGCCCAGGAGCAGACCTTCCTGCAATTGCTGGTCGCTCAAATCGAGAACCAGGATCCCATGACTCCCATGGACGGCATTCAGTTCGTCACGCAACTGGCTCAGTTCAGCGAGTTGGAACAAGTATCGCTGGTGCGATCGGACCTGGAGGGGTTGGCTGCGAATGTGGACACCGCGCTAGGGGACCCGACGGTTCCCGCGGCTACAACGGGTTCCACGAATTCAACGGGTTCCACGACTCCGACTACGGGGAATTAATATGTTCACTGCATTCTCGACAGCACTCTCGGCGCTCAGCGCCGATATGACCGCGGTGGACGTGGTTGGCAACAACCTCGCCAACCTCAACACACCGGGCTACAAGGCCAGCTCGGTTTCCTTTCGCGACCTGGTCACGGAATCGATCGGCGCCGGACTGGGCGAGACGCAGGTCGGTTTCGGCACCGGGCAGCCCTTCACCACCCGCGAGTTCAACCAGGGCGCCATACAGAGCAGCACCGGACTGCTGGACGGCGCCATCGAGGGCGACGGCTTCTTCGTCCTCAGCGGCTCCCAGGGCCAGATGCTGTACACCCGCGCGGGCAACTTCCAGGTGGATAGCTCGGGCAACCTGACCACCATGACCGGAGAAGACGTGCAGGGCTGGATGCAAGGCGCCGACGGCACCGTGAACTCGGCCGGGCCCATCGGCAACATTGTGGTTCCCGTGGGCACCGTGAAGCCCCCTATCGCCACGCAGAACTTCTCGATGTCCCTCAACCTGGACTCGAACGCGGTGAACGGCCAGGACAGCGGCACCTTTTCCACGCCCATGCAGGTGTACGACTCCCTCGGCAACCAACACACCCTCACCGTGACCTTCACCATGTCCACCACCCCTAACCAGTGGACTTACGCAGTGACCATCCCGGCCGCCGACATGAAAACGGCGCCGACGGTCCCTCTGGCCACGGGCACCATCGCCTTCAACGCCAGCGGCACGCTGATCACGCCGCCCTCCACCACTCCCAGCGTGACGGTGCCCATCACGGGCCTCGCCGACGGCGCCAAGGACATGAGCTTGAATTGGTCCCTCTACGACTCCGCAGGCGCTCCGACGCTGACCCAGTTCGCCCAGACGTCGGCGGTTTCGGCCAACGCCCAGGACGGTTCGGCGGCTGCATCGCTGACCAGCATCGGACTGGCCGATGGCGGCAGCATCCTGGCGCAGTACTCCAACGGGCAGCAACTCGTGGTGGCGCAGTTGGCGCTGGCCAACGTCCGCAACTCCTCGAGCCTGATCGCGGTCGGGAACAACAACTTCCAGGGCACCGCTGTGACCGCTCTGCCGGCCATCGGCGTTCCGGGCACCGGCGGCCGCGGCACCGTGGAAGGCGGCGCCATCGAGAGCTCGACCGTGGATATCGCCACCGAGTTCACCAATCTCATCATCTACCAGCGCGCCTACGAGGCCAACGCGCGGGTGGTCACCGCGGTGGACGAGTTGAGCCAGGACACCATCAACCTGAAACGATAAAGAGCCGCTCGGACGACCATGACGCCACTCGAAGAGATCGAGCACCTGGCCGACGTTCCCGTCAAGCTCGAGATCGAGCTCGACCAGAAGCTCACCCGGCTCAAGGAGGTCATGGCCTGGGAGCCGGGCAGCGTGATCTGGCTGAGCCGCTCGGCTGGCGAGACCCTGGACGTCTATATCGGCGGCGCTCGCTTTGGCACGGGGGAGATCGTGATTCTCGAAAACACCTTTGGCGTCCGGCTGACGGATTTCGAGGGGCCGGGGTAGGACCCGCTGGGGCTGGTCCACGGGAGGAGGCACTGGATGGAACTATTACGCCAGTTGGCGGCGGTAGGGTTGGTCTTCGGCCTGCTCGCGGCGGCGCTGTGGGTGCTGCGCCGGCGCGGCCTCGCGTCGCGGGGAGGAATCTTGAGGCCGCGCAAGGGGAGCGGGCGCCTGGAGTCCCTGGAGCGGCTGGCTCTTTCGCCCCAGCACACGCTGCACCTGGTGCGCGTCCAGGATCGCGCTCTGCTGATTGGAGCGCATTCCGGCGGCTGCACCCTGCTGGAGAGCCTGGCGCTGCCCGTGGCGGCCGGCCGCGCGAGTCCGGAGGCGCAGTGAGACTATTGCTCATGGCCGGGGCGCTGGCGTCCCGCACGGCGCTGGCTGCCGAGCCGAACCTCACCCTGGGCGCGGTCCACGGCGCAGCGCTCAGCGTGCCCATGCAGATCGTGCTGCTGCTCACGGTGATGACGCTGCTGCCGGCCGTCATCATGTCGGTGACGCCCTTCCTGCGCATCGTGGTGGTGCTGCATTTTCTGCGCCAGGCGCTGGGCACGCAAGCCACCCCCTCCAACCAGGTCCTGATCGGCCTGTCGCTGTTCCTAGCCATACTCATCATGCAGCCGGTCCTGATGGACATGTACGCCAAGGGCTGGGAGCCCGTCGAGAAGGGGCTGCTCACGCCGGCCCAGGGCTTCGAAGAAGGCTCCAAGCCGCTGAAGGTCTTTCTGGGGCGCTTTGCGCGGGAGAAAGACGTCCGCCTGCTGATCGAAATCACCCATCGGCCCGCCCCGCGCACGCCCGCCGATCTGGACCTCGCCATTCTGGTTCCGGCCTACATTCTCTCCGAGCTCAAGGCCTCCTTCCAGATCGGCGCGGTATTGTTCCTTCCGTTCCTGGTGATCGACCTGGTGGTGGCCTCGGTGACCCTCTCGGCGGGCATGATTCAATTGCCCCCGGTGATGCTCTCGGCGCCGTTCAAGCTACTGCTGTTCGTGCTCGCGGACGGCTGGAACCTGGTGATCGGCTCCCTGGTGAAGAGTTTCTATTAACACCGCTCCGAACCCGGCGCCCAACCGAAGACCGATCGAAGCCAGCGCCGGGCGAAAGGTCCTTATGACTCCCGAATTCGCCATACACATCGTGAAACAGGCGCTAATGATGGCCTTCTTGATCGCCGCGCCCATGCTGCTGGCGGCTTTCGCCATCGGCGTGTTCATCAGTCTGGTCCAGGTGCTCACCTCGATGCAGGACAGCGCCTTCAGCACGGTGCCGCGTCTGGCCGCGTTTCTGACGGCGCTGTTCCTTTCGCTGCCCTGGATGCTGGGCCAGTTGCTCTCCTACACCACCGGAATCTTCGGCGACCTGGGCCGCTATGCCCGTTGATCTGACGATCTCGCTGGGAACGCTGATCGGCTTCCTGCTGGTGCTGGCGCGGGTGGGCGGCGCGTTCGTGTTCGTGCCCCTGCCCGGGATGACCGCCGGCCCGGAGCCGGCTCGGGTGGCGCTATCGCTCGGCTTTACCCTGGCGCTCATCCCCCTGTGGCCGGTAGTGACGGTGACCGATCTGGGGATCGGCCAACTGGCCGTCTGGCTGCTGAGCGAGGCGAGCTTCGGCATGACCGTGGGCCTGGGTGTGGCGATGCTGATCGAGACGCTGCTGCTGGCTACGCAGGCCTTCGGCGTGCAGGCCGGCTACTCTTACGCCGCCACCATCGACCCCAACACCAACGCCGACAGCAACGTGCTGGTGGTCTTAGCGCAGCTCACCGCCGGGCTGCTGATGTTCTCGATGGGCCTGGACCGCCATATTCTGCGCGGCTTCGCCCACAGCCTGACGGTCTATCCTCCGGGCACGTTCGTCCTCAAACTTCCGACCGCGGAAACCGTGCTGCACCTGGGATCCGCGATGTTCTCGACCGGGCTGCGGCTGGCCCTGCCGGTGATCGTGCTGCTCCTGCTGGTGGAAATCGCCCTGGCGCTCATGGGCCGGATGCACCAGCAGTTGCAGTTGCTGGCGCTGTCCTTCCCGGTGAAGATGCTGGCCACGCTGGCGTTTCTGGCCATCGTGATCGGGTTCTTCCTGCCGGTCTTTCGCGCCGCCGCCGACCGCACCCTTTCGAGCGTCTTCGGGGCGCTGTGACGCCATGCCGGACAAGAGCCAGCAAACCGAGAAGCCGACCCAGCGCCACATCGAGCAGTCCCGGCGGGAAGGCCGCTTTCCGACCAGCCGCGAGGCCGTGGGGGCCTTCCAGTTCCTGACTTTCGCGGCCCTGATGGCCTGGTTCGGCGCGGCCTATTGCTGGCACGTGATCGCCACCGGCCGCTACCTGTTCCAGGCCGCCTTCACTACCCAGCTCAGCGCCAACGAAGTCACGCGGCTGATGGGTCTGGTGCTGCGGCGCGACTTTCTGCCGCTCGGAATCTCCGGCGGCATCCTGATGCTGGCCAGCCTGTCGGCCCAATTGGGGGTCACGCGCGGAGGGCTCTCGGTGAAGAGCCTGACGCCCAACTTCAAGCGCTTGAGCCCGCTCGCGAAGCTGCGCGAGCTGCCGCGCCAGAACATCCCGTCGCTCCTGCAGGCGGCGGTGCTGCTGCCGCTGTTCGCCTCCGCGGTCTACGGCATCGTTCAGGACAACTGGAGCGCGCTGCTGAGAATGCCGCTGCAAGAGGCGGAAACGGGCGCGCGCCAGATGGCCATCTCCGTGCAGTCTTTGCTGTGGAAGGCGGCTTTTCTGTTCGCGATTCTGGGCGCCGTCGATTTGTGGCGGCAGAACCGCCGTTACACCGCCGACCTCCGTATGAGCAAGCAGGACCTGCGCGAGGAATCCAAGGAGACGGAGGGGAACCCGCAGATCCGCGGGCGTCTCCGCCAGTTGCGCCGCGAATGGCTGCGGCGGCGCATGATGAGCCAGGTTCCCAAGGCCACCGCCGTGGTGGTCAACCCGACGCACTATGCGGTGGCCATCCGCTACGTCATGGATTCGATGGCCGCTCCCATGGTGGTGGCCAAGGGGCGCAACTTCGTGGCCCAGCGCATCCGGCTGCTGGCCATCCATCACCAGGTGCCGGTGATCGAGAACCCTCCGCTGGCGCAGGCGCTCTACAAAACCGCGGAAGTGGGGCAGGAGATCCCGCCGCACCTGTTCCGCGCGGTGGCCGAAGTGCTGGCTTATATCTATCGCATCATGGGAAACCGTCTGCCGGGCTAAATCATGGCCACCAAAGCTATCGCCATCGCCGATCCCGCACCGCCGCCCCGCTCCGCGCAGACCACCGGCGCCAAGGCGGCCGAACTGGCGGTTCCCCTGGCGGTGCTGGCCATTGTGCTGGCCATGGTAGCGCCTCTGCCGGCCTTCCTGCTGGACATCCTGATCGCCACCAACATCACGCTCTCGGTGGTGGTGCTGCTGGTGGCCATGTACATCCTGCGCCCGGTCGAGTTCAGCGTGTTCCCGACCACCCTGCTGTTGCTGACCCTGTTCCGCCTGGGATTGAACATCAGCTCGGCCCGCCTGATTCTGCTCAACGGGAACACCGGCACCACCGCCGCGGGACACGTCATCGAAGCCTTCGGAACCTTCGTGGTGGGCGGCAACTACATCGTCGGGGTGGTCATTTTCCTGGTCCTGATCGCCATACAGTACGTGGTCATCAACCACGGCGCGGTGCGCATCTCGGAAGTCACGGCGCGCTTCACCCTGGACGCCATGCCCGGCAAGCAGATGTCCATCGACTCGGACCTCAACGCGGGCCTCATCGACGAGCCGGAAGCCCGGGCGCGGCGCCGACAATTGGCCGCCGAAGCCGAGTTCTACGGCGCCATGGACGGCGCCTCGCGGTTCACCCAGCGCGACGCGGTGGCCAGCATCCTGATCACCGCCATCAACATCATCGCGGGCTTCCTGATCGGCGTGCTGCAGCACGGCATGGACCTGCGCCACGCCATCGAGACCTACACCGTCCTGACCATCGGCGACGGACTGGTGACCGTGCTTCCCGCCCTGATGATCTCCATCTCGGGCGGGTTGGTGGTCACCCGCGCGGGCGCCGATGCGCGGCTGGGCGCGCAAGTCCGCAAGCAGGTTTTCGGCAATGCACAGCCTCTGCTGATGGCCTCCGGCGTCCTGTTCGCCCTGGCCGCCTTCCCGGGACTGCCCAAGATCCCGTTCTTGGTGATGGGCGGCGGCATCGGCGTGCTGGCCTGGCGCATGCGCCAAAAGGTCGCCAGCGCCGAGAAAGCGTCGCTGGCCCAGACGCCGGCCGTGCCCAAGGAGAACCTGGAGTCGCTGTTGCGCGTCGAGCCGATGTGCGTCGAGGTAGGCCTGGGGCTGGTGCGGCTGGTGGAGGGCGGCCAGAATTCCCCGCTGCTCAGGCGGATCGCCGCCATCCGCCGCCAGTTGGCCACCGAACTCGGGTACCTGCTTCCGCCGGTGCGCGTTACCGACAACCTCTCCTTGCACTCCCGGGAGTACGTCATCCTGCTCAAGGGGGCCGAAGTATCCCGCTTCGACATGCCGCAGGGCTGCGAGCTGGCCATTCATCCTGGCCGGCCCACCACGCCGCTGGACGGCCTGCCCACCAAGGAACCGGCCTTCGGCATCCCGGCCGTCTGGATACGCCCCGAGCAGTTGGAGGCCGCCCGCGCCGCCGGTTACACCGTGGTGGACCCGACCGGCATCCTGGGTACCCACCTCTCGGAAATCGTGCGCCGCTATGCGCATGAACTGCTGAGCCGGCAGGACACCAAACGGCTCCTGGACCGCGTGGCCGAAGAGCATCCGCGGGTGGTGGAGGATTTGGTGCCCAAACTGCTCCCTCTAGCTGCGGTGCAACGCGTTCTACAGAACCTCCTGCGCGAGCGGGTCTCCATCCGCGATTCGGTCTCCATTCTGGAGAGCCTGGCGGAGGCCGCCTCCATCACCAAGAACCCGTTGCTGTTGACCGAGTACGTGCGGCAAGCCATCCGCCGCGTGGTGGTGAAGCCCTACCTGAACTCCAGCGGCGACCTGCCGGCCTATTTCCTGGACGCTTCGCTCGAACAGATGGTCGAATCCTCGGTGGAGCACGGCGAATTCTCCAGCCACTGGAACCTCTCGCCGCAGGCTATCCGCGAGGTGCTGGATCGCATCCGCCGCGTGGCGGGGAATCCGGAGGCGCCGGCGGCCGCCATCGCCAGCAGCGGAGCGCGTCCCTTCCTCCGCCAGTTGGCCGAATCTTCGCTCCCCAACCTGTACTTCATCTCGCACAGCGAGATCCCGCCCGGGGTGAAGGTGGTTTCGCTCGGCGTCGTCCAATGAGGAAAGCGCCAGCTAAGGATAATGCATGAGATTGAAATCGTATTTCGCCGTAAACGTGGCGGCGGCGCTGGAAATGGCGCGGCGCGAGATGGGGCCGGAGGGCATGCTGGTGCACTCTCGCAAGGCCCCGCCCGAAGCGCGGCATCTGGGCGAATGGGAGGTGGTCATGGCCCTGGCCCCCCCGCAGCCCGCCGCCGACGGCTCCCTGCCTCCCGCGGCGCCAGCCACATCTACCCCGTCCTCGCAGGCGGACGGCTCCCAGTTCTCCTCGGAACTGGCTGCTATCCGCTCTCAAATGGAACGCATGGCATCCGCCGTTACCCGCTCCAACGCGCTAGCCGCCACCCATTACCCGAATACTCCCGAGCTGGCCGAGATTTTCGCCTCTCTGATCGACTCCGGGGTGGGCGCGGAGCTGGCCCACGACGTCCTGAACCACCTGCGCTCCGCCGCCCCCGCCGCCCAGAGCCTGCCCGGTGCGCTGTCGGCGGAAATCGGCCGCCGCGTCACCTGCAACGCGCAGTTCGGCGGGTCGGGCGCGCGGCCCCGCATTGTGGCCCTGGTGGGGCCTTGCGGCTGCGGAAAGACCACAACGCTGGTGAAGCTGGCGGTGCGCTACGGGATCTCGGCCCGCCGGCCCACGCAGTTGATCTCGGTGGACAATTACCGCGTCTCCTCGGCCGAACAACTGCGCTCCTACGCCGCCATCCTGGGCCTGGGATTCCAAGCCCTGGACACTACCCGGACGCTCTCCCAGGCCCTGGAGGAGCATAGCCGCAAGGACCTCATCCTCATCGATACCCCCGGCCACGGGTTCAACGACCTGGCCGAGGCGGCCGACCTGGCCCGCTACCTCGCCGGCCGCCCCGACATTGAGACGCATTTGGTCCTATCGGCGTCGATGAAATCCGCCGATCTATCGCGAGTGGTGGATCGCTTCGAGATCTTCCGGCCGCAACGGCTCTTGTTTACCAAACTGGACGAGACCGAAACGTTCGGGCCGATCTTGAACGAGGCGGCGCGCACCGGCAAACCGGTTTCGTTCCTCACGGCCGGCCAGCGGGTCCCGGAGGACCTCGAGCCGGCCACCCAGGAGCGCATTGTGAGTCTGATTCTGGAACGCGGCGCACGGCTGGCGGCGGCCGCGGCGGCTTAGAGGTCTGCGTGGGGGGCAGGCTCCGCCGGCCTTCTGAAGGACGCTACGAGTGACCAATACCTACCAGTTGACCGCGGAGAGCCTGGCGGCCGAGCGCGAAAGGTTGATTCTCGAAAACCTGCCGCAAGTCCGCCTGATCGCCCGCCGGATTCACGAGCGCCTGCCCTCCAGCGTGGGCCTGGAGGATCTGATCAGCGCCGGCATCGTGGGTCTCATCTCGGCCATCGACAACTTCAATCCCGCTCTCAACGTCAAGCTCAAGACCTACGCGGAGTACAAGATACGCGGCGCCATTCTGGACAGCTTGCGAGGCCTAGATTGGGCGCCGCGGCAGAAGCGCAAGAAAGCCAAGCTGATCGAGGCGGCCGTCTTCAAGTCCGAGCAGCGCCTGCACCGGACGCCCTCCGAGGACGAGATCGCGACGGAATTGAAGCTGACCACGGACGAGTACCATACCTGGCTGGTCGAGATCCGGGGCGTCAACCTGGGCAGCCTGGAATTCGCGGGCGGCGAAGAGGGCAACCGCGACCTGCTGAAGTACATCTCCGACGACGAGGAGAACTGGCCGTCGCGCATTCTGGAGCGCGCGGAACTGGAGCGGCTGCTGGCGGAGGCGATCGACAAAATGCCTTACGTCGAGCGTACGGTGCTTAGCCTCTACTACCACGAAGAACTGACTCTCCGCGAGATCGCCAAGGTAGTGGATCTGCACGAATCGCGGGTCTCGCAACTCAAGACGCAAGGCATCTTGCGGTTGCGCGGATACATCGAGAAGCGCTGGCCCACGCGGGGCGGGCTCTAAGGCCGCTCCCATCGGGGGAGCCCTCCGGCGCGGGATTTCAGGAGAGCGCATGAGCGAGCACGAGCGCGGCGAAGGGATGGGGTGGCTGCTCGAGAACTGGACCGCGCGACTGGCCGACAGCCTGGAGGGAATGACCGGTGAGCGGCCGCTGGTCGCATCCCGCGACGCGGAGGGCGCCCCCGACCCCGCGGACATGCTGTGGTGGGAACAGCCGCTCAGCCTGGGAGCGCAGGCTATCTTCTGGGCGGGAGCGCCCCGGGCGGCCTGGGTCGAGATCGGCAGCCAGGTCCTGCGCGGCGCGGGCATTGAAGTCACCGATCCCCAGGACGCCAAGAACACCTATCTGGAAGCCTTGAGCCAGGCTTGTTCCGGACTGGCGCAAGCCATCACCGGCCGGGTGGGCCGGGAGACGGCTTGCGAAAAGGGCGCGGAGAAGGCGCCGCCCGCTGAGGGCGTTCAGGTTTTCGAAATCGATCTGACGCTCGCCGGATCGAAACTGCCTCCGCTTCGTCTGGCGTTGCCAGCCGGGGCGCAGGAGTGGTTCCAAGCCGGCAGCGAGCGGCCCGCTCCAGCCGCTGCCGCCGCGCTATCCCCGCCCGCCTCCGAGCCGCCGGCCGCGAAACGCGAGGAGCCCCGCACGCTGGACCTCCTGCTGGAGCTGGAACTCCCGGTCAGCGTCTCGTTCGGGCGCGCCCAGCTCGCTCTCAAGGACGTACTCAAGCTGACTTCCGGGTCCATCGTCGAGCTCAGCCGCACCATCACCGAACCGGTCGAAGTGATCGTGAACAACTTCGTCATCGCGCGCGGCGAGGTGGTGGTGGTGGAAGGCAACTATGGCGTGCGGATACAGGAGATCATCAGCCGCGACAAGAGGCTCAGAACGCTGCAGTGAGCCCATGACGCGGCCCCCAGCGGGCTGCGGGAGGAACGGATGGCCGGGGTGGTTCAGAGTTCGCTGTTCTCTTACCTGCTGCTGGGGTTGGGCCTGGGAGCCTGCCTGTATCTATTCATTTCGCTGAACCGCGAAATCCGGGCCGCGCGCCGGAAGCAACACGCCCTCGAGGCGGCCATCGGCCTGCTCAGCGTCGAGTTCACGGAGGTGAAAAGGGCGCTGGAGGAGGCCGAATCGCGCACCGGCGTGCTGGTAGCTCCCACTCCTCCCCGCGCTGGAGTGAACCTCACCATCCGCAGCCAGGCCCTGCGCATGTACCGCCGGGGCGAGACCATTCAGCGGATCTCGGCCGCCCTGGCAGTCCCCGAGCAGGAAGTCGAGCTGCTCATCAAGGTGCAGCAAATGTCGCTGGATGCGCCCCTCCCCGAGGACGCGCCCGCCGACGCCCAGCCTTCGACCGCCGCCGCCGCAGCTGGCCAGGGCGGTTAGCTGGCGACTGCCTTGGCTCGTGCCGGGGGCGCGACGCGCAGCCCGCCCGCTAACACGACGACCAGAGCGCAAACAGCTCCAACGGCAAAACAGGCCCCAAACGATACGCCGAGCATCTTAAAGCAGTGGTTCGTCATAAGGTGCACGAGGATCATCGGCAACAGGCTACCTTCGGTTCGCAGGAAGATCCATGTGTCAATCACCGAGACCGATATCGTGCCCAGCAGCAGGGCGGGAATCGCCAGGCCCTTCTGAGGCAGCCCGGCGATGAAGAAAGCAGGCAGGTGCCAGGCGCCCCAGATCAGGCCCAAAACCAGACTTGCGGTAAGTGGCGGCCAGCGCTCCAGCATTCGGGGAAGGGCGAAGCCTCGCCAACCGAGTTCCTCTCCCAGAGGGCCCGGATCGACCACCAGCGCTGGGATCAACGCGTAGTAAAAGTGCGCCCAGTTGGGAACATGACCCTGAGCGGCGCCAAACAACCCCGCCACCCGGCCCGCCAGCAGCCCCACCACGGGGAAGCCCACCAGAATGACGAGATACCACCGAATACCGGCGCGCCGCGGGTTGAAACGCGCCAGTAACTTCCGCATCCCGATGCCGCCGCCGAAAAAGGCCGTCAAGATCAGCGCTGTGATGGTGGGCGCATAGACGGCCACGTAAAACAACGGATTCGTCCACGCGGGCCCAGGCGCAATTAACTTGGCCACCTTGGGCGCCAACAGGCAAAAGGCGCCGACGCCCCAGGTGATCGTGAATACCAGGACAAAGTAACTGACCAGAGGCGCCATCCCACGCCCGAGTTCCCCACGCGGCGATTCGGGGGCCGCGCTACGATCAAGATCGGCAGCTCTCAAGGTCCGCCTCGCCCCTTATCCGGTGGAACCTGCGAGGATAGCTTGAATCCAGCCGCAGGGGGAGGAAGAAGGCCGTGGGCCAACACGGCCTCACAGGAATGGGCTCTCACCTCGGTGACCTCGGCCATCACGAGCCCTCCCTCGGGACCCAGCCCGTGAAACTGCATTCCCTTCCAGATGCCACTTGCGCTGCCCACGTCCAGCGTGACCATTGTTGCATTCCCTTTGGTCCTGAAGTGGAGAGCGGGCCCATGCACTGCGCTGATAGTAGTCGTCATCGGTTTTGCGAGGAGCCGGCTGCGGTACAGGGGTGGGAGACCGGGCTGCCCCCGAACCGGCTTGTCCTCGTCGCCGCGTCGCAATAGGAGTTTACTGTCGGAGCCGGCGCTCCAGCCCGCGTTGACGGCGTTCACGAACCCGTTCATTCCTCGTAGTGGGATCAGATAGTGGCGGTCCGCCCAGGTGACCGGAACCAGCTCCGCATCGATCCCGCGGCCGTGATCCCGATTGTTGGGAAGCTCGAATACCAGCCGCAGACGGCCGTCGTCCTTGACCTGGACGTTGCCATAGTTCAGATCGTAGAACCCTGTTGCATAATAATGATCGTCTGGCCCTGCTTGCGAGAAGTACTGGTTCTCAAACGCGAAGCCCGACTGGGGTGCGAGCCGCAGCCTCCGGCCTGGCGGATCGCAACGATTACGGGGATACTCCCCGACGCAGTACTCCCCGGCCCAGGGGTGGTTCTTGAGGACGGCTGTCTCGGCCTCGATACGTGCGATGTATTCGCCGGCGGTGTCTCGGCGAGCTTGGAAGTGCTTTTGATCGAAGCCTCCCGCCGGGGCGGAAGGCGTGCAGAATGCGAGCACCAGGACGGGAACGGGACCAAGAATTCGTCTCACGGGGCCGCGCCGCACTGGATACCGCATCTCCGTGAACGCTGGCGCCGGGACCTCCATCTTGCATCCCAATCTTGTGTCAAGTGTACACCAAGCCGCCAGCCGGGGCGATTACAGCATCGGCGACGCCTGCCCGCCTTCGGGCTGGAATCGAAACTGCTGCGGCGGCTGCGGGGTCACACTAATGCGCTGCGGGCGCATCCTCCCGCCTCCCCCGTGTTCCTCAACCGTTACGTTCACGGTCATCTCCTGGCGGTTCCGGATCAGAGTCACCGGGAACGTGTTCTTGGCGTCCGGATTGCGCACGCGCCGGCTGATATCCGACGGCTCGCTAACCTCCACGTTGTCCACCTTCACGATGACGTCGCCAGCCTTGATTCCGGCCTTCTCGGCGGCCGTATCCTTGCCGACCGAGCGAACCAGCACGCCCTTCTTCACTCCGAAGAACTCCGCCAACTGCGAATTCACCGCTTCGGCCTCGATGCCCAGCGCGCGGTTGTGCCAGCTCATGTTCGGCTCCGGCAGGTCGGGCATCTGGAACTGCAGCTTGCCCAACTTCTCCTGCAGTTTCTCCATCTCCTCCTGCCACTTCGGATCCATCGTGAAGTCGTGCCCCATTAGGTTGATGCGGCCTTTCGTCTTGCGCTCGCCCACCGTCGCGGTCAGTGTTTGAATCGAGCCGCCGCGGCTCACCAGCAGCTTCACCTGCCGCCCCACGGGTGTTTCCTTCACCATACGCACAAACTCGGCGGTGCCTTCGACCCGCTGGCCTTGGTATTCCAGCACCACGTCGTTCTCTTTGAGCCCCGCCTTGGCGGCCGGGCTGTCCTCTTCCACCCGGGTCACTTCGACCCCATGCACATCCGACAGCTTCAGCTCCTTGGCGCGTTCGGCGTTGACCTCCTGGACGCCGATCCCCAGATAACTGCCCCCTCTATCCCAAACGAAGTTGAACGCTCCCGCAGGCGGTGCGGGTGGGGCTGGAGGCGGCGGAGGCCCCTCCTGCGCCAGCAACCCCACAGCGCCCAGAATCGTCAACAGCGACAGCCCAATAACTTGTCTCATGATCTTCCCTCCTAAGGAATCTGTTTCTGGCGACGCAGGTAGATTGTGCCGCCCGACGCCGTGAGGCGCAGCAGCGGCCCGCCTCCGTTGATCGCCCCCTGCGCTTCCGATTCCGCCTCCGCCTGCGCGAGCCGCGGGCGGACCTCGGCGAAATCGGAAACAATGCGGCGGCTTCCGGGAAAAGCGTTGATGGCCTGTATCGTCACCGCAAGGTTAGACGGAATGAGAACGGTAATGTCACCAGCGCCCGTGCTCAACGTGGAATCTTCGAGCGGCTTGCCCGCCAGCTCCGCCAGGATGCTGCCGCTGCGCATGGCCACCCGCAGCCCGCCGAACACTTCGCGGAGTTGAACGGCGCCCGTCCCGGCCTGGCACTCGACGTTGTTCGCCGAGCGCACCCGTATCGATCCCGCCCCGGTCTCCGCGATCACCGGCCCGCCGGCCTCGAGCACGTCGATCAGCCCGGCCTGCGCGCTGGCCGTGACCCCGCGCTCGGCGCGTTCCACGCGGATGTTGCCGCCGCGCGTCGAAGCCCGCACCAGCCCCCGCGCCACCCGCACATAGATTTCGCCGCCCTCGGTGTTCAAGCCGGCCTGGCCGCCGATCGTATCGGCGCTAATGGTACCCCCGCCCGAGAAGCACAGCACGTTCCCCCCAACTTTGCCCAGCCGCACCATCCCCCCGCCCGTCCGCACCGTGACGTCGCCCTGGATACGGTCCGCCTGCAAGCGGCCCCCGCGGCTGTCGGCGCGCAGCGAGCCATCCAGGTCATAGGCCTGGATGGATTCTCCCTGCGACTCAACGATGGTTTCGCGCAGGCCCCGTGGCACGCGCAGTTGCAGGTCCGCCGAAGCCGCCCCGCCCGCCGGCAGACCGACCTCCAGCGCCAGCTCTCCGGTCCGTCGCGTGGCCTTGAGGGTGACGCCGTCGAGTAGCGCGCGCGCCCCCGCCAGGCTCGCGGCCCTGACCCGCTTCTTCAGAACGTACCCGATGTCCTGCCTGGCTTCCCCTTGCAGCAACACCGCCCCGCGCGTCGAGACCTTCAGCACCGCGCCGCTCGCCAGCGTAGCGGAACCGGTCGCCGTCTGCACCCAATCCGCGCCTTCCCGAACGATCTGCGCCTCCGACGGAGCAACCGCCATCGCCGCAAACAGGAACCATAGCCAGCCCGTCTTCATCAGAATGTCCCAACCGATGCGTCCATCTCCTGCAGCGCCCGCTGGCAGCGCAGGCGTACGTAGTCGTTGCTATCCCGCTGCACCAGTTCCTGCAACAGGCCCACCAGCGCGTCTTCCTTCTTCTGAACCAGCAGATCGATCGCCTGAGTCCGCAGGCCCGGGTTATCGTCCGCCAGCAGCACCTTGGCCAGCGCGCTCCGGACCTCGGAACTGCCCGCGTAGGGTTTGAGCGCGTCCATCGCTTTCAGGCGCACCCCGGGATTGGGGTCGTGCTCCAGGGCGTACAGCAGCGTGCCGCGCAGTTCGTCCGAGGCCGGCCGCCGGTTCAGAATGTCCAGGCTCTCGGCGCGCAGGCCCGCGTCGGAGGATTCCCGCGTAGCCGCCAGGAGCAGCCGGTGGATCTGTTCGTCGCCGGGGTCCCCGGTCAGCAAGCGCTGCCGCGTTTCCTCAATCACCACCCGCACCTTGCCCGAAGCTTCCGGCAACACATAGCGCACCCGCGCAACCTGCGGATCGAGCACCGTGCCGCCCGCCGTCGCCGCCGTCCACCGCCCCCCCAAGAAGCACAGCGCCGCCAGCGCCACCGCGCCCGCCGGACGCGCCAGGCTAGGCCACTCGATCCACCCGCGCCATCCGCGCCATCCCGCACGCGGCGCCGCCTCCCGCGCCAGCCGCTCGGCGAGATCGCGGCGGCACCGAGCCAGCAACGCGGCCGGCGGCGCCACTTCCCGCTCCTCCAGCGCCTGGTGGATGGCCTTCTCGGCCTCGAAGTTCCGGCGGCATTCCGCGCAGCCCTCCAGGTGGTCCTGGAAGCTCTGCTCCTCTTCGAGCGATAGCTCGCCGTACAGAAACAGCGACAAAACCTTGGTCGCCGACTCGCAATTCATACAAAATCCCCCAGCGCAACCCGCATCTTCCGGGTCGCGCGAAACAGGCAGGTCTTGGCCGCTTCCTCGCTGCTGCCCAGCAGCTCTCCGATGGCCCGCAGCCGCAGCCCCTGGTAATGCCGCAGCTCGAACACCAGCCGCTCCTTGGCGGTCAGGCCCTCCAGCACCGCCCGTATACGCTCCCCCAACTGCCGGTTGAGCAGGTTCCGTTGCGGATCGCCCTGCGCCCGCTCTTCCGGCACGCCGTCCAGCCGGTTCCACGGCCCTTCCTCCGTCTCGACCACGGCCGGCTCCTCGCGCCGCACCTTCTTCCTGCGCAAATGGTCCAGGCACTGGTTGGTGGCGATCCGGTACAGCCAAGTGTGGAAAGCGCAGTCGAAGCGGAACTGGTGCAGGTTCTTGTAGGCCCGCAGGAACGTCTCCTGGTACACGTCATAGGCGTCTTCGACCGACCGCAGCAGGTTCATCCCCAGCCGCAGCACACTGCGGTCGTAAGCGCGAACCAGCCGCTCGAAGGCGTCCCGGTCGCCTTTCTGAGCCGCCCGGATCAGCGCCGCTTCCTCCACGCCCGCTGCTGGAGTGTAATCCATGGCCGATGTGGCTTCGCGGATCACGCCAATCGTCTACCTGAGGATAAGACGGTTGCCAGCCAAAAGGGTAACGCCCGCCCCACGACATCCTCTGTATGCCGACGACTGCATCGCACAGCGCTCCGAACCGGCGGCCGCGATTCTCTCGAACGCCCCCGGGCCATCGGGCACGGCAGGTGGTCCGCTGAATCTGTGTTGCCCGGCTCAGAGGGAGGGTGCGAGGTGATTCTCCGCCAAATTGGCCCCCACATCAGGCCCAAGCGGGGGTATGCTTTATCGAAGAGGCCGCCCAAAGGAATACGATACATGACGATAGCGATTGGAGCGCTTGCCAAGGATTCCACTGCGATCATTTGCGCTGCGGACAAGTCCGTCTCGTTCGCCGAGAAGATTACCTGGGATGCCAACGCAACAAAGATTCTGCTCGTGGACAACGACCGGTTGATCGTTATGATGTCCGGCGACGAGGGTAGTGTTCAGAGAGTTGTTGGAAAACTCTGCGAAAAGATCAATAGCTACGAACGCGAAAAGTTTCGAGTGGCATGTGAAGACGCATACAGAGAGGCGATGGCGGAGTTGATAGATAGGGACGTTCTCCACCCGCGACTGCTCACCAGGGCGGACTTCAATAGAACGATCTCCGCACGGCAGATTAACGAGTACATGCAAACGGTGGCCTCAGCAGTGGAGAGCTACGAGTTCCCCTGTGAACTGCTACTGTGCGGCTTCTACGACTCAGGTCAGCCCTTTGTTGGTCAACTCCGCTCCCCTGGAGTTCTTACGGACATGTCCCGGATCGGGTTCTACTCGATTGGCGCCGCTTGGGAATCGGCCGTCAATAGAATGCTGTGGTCCGACTCCAAGCGTACCCACGACCTGAGCAGGGTTCTATACGATGTCTTTGATGCGAAGGCCAACGCCGAGATGGTTCCCTCGGTAGGGTACGACTGGGACGCGGCGATAATGACGGCGGGTAGTAGAGCGAAGCTCCTGCCACCCGATACCAAGGATTTGCTTGAAAAAGCCTGGGCCAAGTACAACCGATCTCCATTTGAGAAGCGTGACCCGAAAACCGATATTGCGTCCCCTCCCCGTGGATGGAAGATGCTGGTTGAGACCGAATTGATAAGACTGACGACGGCTACCCCTAGTTGCGCGTCCCCCACCAGCGACCACACACAAATAGCGGACTACCGTACGGCGATCAACGAGAACCGCAGTTGACGTACTCTGAAGGCTGGCAGATATGGCGCCGAAACATCGGGCGTGGGCTCTCTTCACGACGCTGGCATTCCTGCTATTGCTCACCATAGCTGTCGGATCCGGAGCGGCCTGGCTCGACAGGACGCTGGCGATTCTCGTCTGGGCTGCATTTCTCGCCGGCAGCATCGTCATCATTGTAAAGTCCATCCGCCGTGGACAGACCGGAATCTACGGCCAATTGGGCGCCCTTCCTCGCAGTTGGCAGCGGTGGATTCTGGACGAGCATGAAACGCGGCGTCCGGATCAACGGGCCGGCGCCGACGATCGCCACGGTTCGTAAACGACGCGGCGCTGGTGCTCTTTGGGCGTTCCCAACGCACGGAACATAGGCTCCTGAAATGAAAGCCGGATACCGAGAGTAATAGCCGGATGCCAATGCGCCGGGTAACGATCCATCTCCCCGATGAGTTGCACCGGACCGCGTCTTGTTGGAGACTGGGCGATGTGCCACCGCGCGGCCAGCGCTCGCACGGAGGGAGAACCCGATGAAGAAAGCCTTGATCCTATCGCTGCTGGCTCTGGGGGCTATCGCCAGCGCCCAAACCATGCGGATCGCCTTCGAGGGGACGCATGATCTTCGGAAGTTCAACCTCCGGGAGCTGGGCCCGGACTTTCCGCCGGACTGGTCCGCTTTCCACTATCTGGTAATGGAGATGCGAACCTCCACGCCGCAGCGGTTTCACCTGATTATCCAGGATAAGACCGGCGCGCGGCGCCTCGGATTCCAGCCCGTCGGACAAAATGTGTGGCTTCGGGCGGCGGTTCCACTTGGCCTCTTCGAGGGACGCGACCAGTCCGGCTTCGACCTGGCATCCGCCACCAATCGTCCCTGGCACTCTTACTGGCTCTCGGTTTGGGGCCCCTTTGGCCCCATCGCCAACGTGCAGGCATTGGCGTTCATGATGGACTACCCGCTTAATCACCCGGTGCTCGAGATCCGCTCCATACGCCTGGCCAAGGACGACCCCGGTTCCGAGATTCTGGAGAAGCTGCCGGTGGTCGATGAATTCGGCCAGTGGATTCACGCCGACTGGCCCAGAAAGGTCGCCAGCCTCGAGCAGCTCAGGCAGGATTGGAAAAACGAGGAGAACAGTTTCACGCCCGGCGCTTTCGACTACTGCAAGTACAGCGGTTACCGATCGACTAAGGCCAAGGCCACGGGTTTCTTTCGCGTCGAGCAGATCGACGGCCGGTGGTGGTTCGTCGATCCCGACGGCCACCTTTACCTTTCCATGGCCGTGCCGGGCATGGCGGGCGGCGGTGGGGAGACGCGGCTGTCCGGTCGCGAGACTTATTACCAGGCGCTCCCGCAACTGGAAGCGGATGCATCCGCCATGGGTGGCCGTGCCAGCGCCAACTTCCCAAGTGGCTCGACGGCCGGGTTCCGCAATTGGAATCTCTTCCGGCGCTACGGCCCGGAATGGCCCGCCAAGTCCGCCGACATGGAATTGCGGCGCGCCGAAGGCTGGGGGCTGACGAGCATCGTGTCGCGCGGCGCCCAGACCCAGCAGCGCAAGCCCTACCTCGCGTACTTCAATACTCTGCCGCGCGGCAACTCGGGCGAAGTTACGATGAAGCTGGGGCTGCCCGACGTCTATTCGGATGCGTTCGCCCTGTTCCTGGACCAGAGCGCCCAAACCCAGCTCGCGCCGCGTAAGGACGACCCCTGGCTGATCGGCTATTTCATCGGCAACGAGCCGCCCTGGCCGGGCCGCGAATCGGAGGTCGTCGACATGTACCTGGCCGGCCCGCCCACCGCCATGCAGCGCGAGATCCAACACTGGCTCGCCCAGGGCGACACGCCCGAACGCCGCCGCCAATTCGTCGTCGCGGCCTTCCAGAAGTATCTGGCTATGGTGGGCGCGGCGCTCAAGAAGTACGATCCCCATCACCTCAACCTCGGTATCCGCTTCGGCGGAGACCCGCCCGCGTATATCTCCAGGACCGCGCGCGTGTTCGATGTCTACAGCCTGAACACTTATGAGTACGAGCCCACCCGGCAGGTCAAGACCGCCTACGAACTCTCGGGACGTCCGGTAATTATCGGCGAATTCCATTTCGGGGTTCCGGCCGACGGGCTCGGCGCCGGCCTGGTGCAAGTGCGCGATCAGAAGGAACGCGGCGTGGCTTACCGCTATTACGTCGAGCAGGCCGCGGCGCTTCCCGGCTTCCTCGGCGCGGGCTGGTTTATCGGAGTCGACGAGTCCGTTACCGGTCGCATGGATGGCGAAAACTATAACATCGGCTTCCTGGATGTTACCGATCGCGCCTATCCCGAGCTCGTCTCTGCCGCCAAGGAAACCTTCAAACGTCTGCTCGCCCTCCACTCGGGCAAGGTTGCGCCTTTTAGCCAGAGGCCCCTGGCATCCGACGCCGGAACGCCGGACACGCCCTGGGTGGATGAAGAACACGGCTTTAAGTTCAACGTCAATTAGCTCCAGAGGTTTATCGTGACTCATAGACATACACTTCTCGCCGTTTTCGTTTTGGGGTTGCTCCTGGCGGCTGCCGTTTCCTTCGCCGCCGACCCTTCCGCGGTGCGGGTCTGGGAGACTAAAACCGTCATCCCCACCTACCTGGCTGGAGATCCCGAACCGAATCCCATGTTCTTCTTCGGCCGCCAGAGCCAGGGCGCGCAGGGGCCCGTCTACCCGTATCCCATGTACGACACCCTCACGGGCAAGAAGGTGGACAAGACTTACACCATCGTCTATTTGGAAAACGAGTACATCCGGATCGGCGTCCTACCCGAGATTGGTGGCCGGATTCTCGAAGGCGTCGATAAGACCAATAACTATAACTTCATCTACCGCCAGCACGTAATCAAGCCGGCTTTGATCGGACTCATCGGCGCGTGGATGTCGGGCGGCGTGGAATGGAATATCCCGCATCATCATCGCGCCACCACTTTTATCCCGGTGCAGTACAAGATCGAGGAAAACGCCGACGGCAGCAAGACCATCTGGGTGGGCGAGCTGGAACTGCGCCAGCGCATGCGCTGGGCCGTGGGCTACACCCTGCGGCCGGGTAAGGCCTACCTGGAAGCCTCCGTGCGGATTCTCAACCGTACGCCCGAAGTGAACACCATGCTCTGCTTCGCCAACTTAGCTGTCCACGCCAATGACAACTACCAGGTGATCTTCCCGCCCAGCACGCAGTTCGGCGTGCACCACGCCAAACGGCAATTCACGGACTGGCCGATTTCCCATTCTTCCTACGGCGGCGCGGATTTCTCGAAGGGTGTCGATATCAGTTGGTATAAGAATCATCTCTCTGCGAACTCGGTCTTCGCCTGGAACTACCGGGACGATTTCTTTGCGGGCTACGACCACGGTAAAGAGGCCGGAACCATGAGCGTGGCCGATCACAACATCGTTCCCGGCAAAAAGTTCTGGACCTGGGGCAACGGCCCCAGCGGCAAGCGATGGGACACCACCCTGACCGACGACGACGGCCCATACATCGAACTCATGGTTGGCGCTTACTCGGATAATCAACCCGATTACAGTTGGCTCCAGCCTTACGAAGCCCGGTCGTTCAGCGTGCATTGGTACCCGTTTCGCGATATTGGCGGAGTCAAGAAGGCCAATCTGGATGCCGCCGTGAACCTCGATGTCAACGCCGGCTCCGCCAAAGTGGGTTTCTATTGCACTTCGGCCCGCTCCGCCGCACGGGTCGTGCTCAAAGCCGGGGACAAGCCGCTGATCGACGAAACCGTGGCGATCGATCCCGCCAAGCCTTACGTGAAACGGGTCGCCGTGCCCCCGGGCATCGACGAACATGACTTAGTGGCTTCGCTCTGGGATGGCGCGCGGGAACTGATCTCTTACAGTCCCATCCGCCTGACGCCGCAGGCCGCGCCTCCGGTAGTTACTCCGCCGCCTTTCCCGCAGGAGGTCAAGACCAACGAAGAGCTCTATCTCATTGGCCTCCGCGCCCGGCAGTTTCACGACCCGAACGTGGATCCGCTTCTTTACTGGCGGGAGGCATTGCGCCGCGATCCCGGCGACACGCGGGTAAACACGGCTCTGGGCATCGTGGCCTTCGGTCAGGCCCGCTATGCCGACGCGGAGAAATACCTGCGCAAGGCGCTGGAGCGTCTCACGGATCGCTATACTACGCCCGAAGATGCGACGGCGGTCTATTATCTCGGCGCCACCCTCAAAGCCGAAGGCAATCCCGACGCTGCGTATCCCTGGTTCTACAAGGCCACCTGGAGCCAGGCCTGGAAAGCCGGCGGCTATTATTCGCTCGCGCAGATCGCCATCTCGCGCGGGCAGCTCGCCGTTGCCCTCGATTTTGTGAACCGCTCGATCGATTCGAACGCGCTCGACCTTCGGGCGCAGAATCTCAAAGCCGCGGTGCTGCGCCATCTCGGTCGTAACCAGGAGGCCCAACAGGTGCTCGCCTCCGCCTCTCACGCGGCGGACCCTCTGGATGTGCGAGCCATGGCCGAGACCTACCTGGCCTCGCGCACCGAAGAGGCTGCCCAAAAGCTGGCTTCCACGATGAACGCTCATCCCGCGACCGCTCAGGAAACCTCCGCGGAGTATTTCAATGAGGGACTCTGGCAGGACGGCGCCGACGTTCTTCTCGAGTCGATCGCGGCTGCGCCGGATAAGTCTCGCATCCATCCCATGACTTACTACTACCTGGGATATTTCGCACAGAAGCTGGGCCAAACGCAGAAATCCGTCGAGTATTTCCAAAAGGCTATGTCGATGCCGCCGGACTACGTCTTTCCGTTCCAGAACGAGGCCATCGACGTGCTTCGGCAAGCCATCCAGGCCAACCCTGTTGACGCACGGGCGCGCTATTACCTGGGCAACGTCTTGTACGACTGGCAGCCGGAGGAAGCCACCCGGATGTGGGAGGCATCGGCCGCGCTCGACCCCTCCTTCGCAATCGCTCACCGTAATTTGGCCGTCGCTTACATGCACCAGGCATCGGGCGCCGATCTCGAAAAGGCCATTGCCGAAATGGAGCGGGCCGTTTCCTGCGAACACAAATACGCCCTGCATTTCTCCGAGCTCGACGAACTCTACGAACAGGCCGGCGTCGCGCTCGAAAAACGCCTCGCGTTGTTCCAGCAAAACTACTCAGTGGTGGCGCGCCGGGATGACGCCCTCAACCGCGCCATTGCCCTGCAGACGGCCATCGGCCAGGTCGATGACGCCATCCGGACCATGGCCAGCCACTCCTTCGCCGTGGCCGAAGGCGCCAACTTGAATGTGGTGGATCACTGGGCCGAGGCCCACATTCTGCGCGCCCAAACGGAAATCCAGGCCGGACGTTATCGGGAAGCGCTGGCCGATCTCGAAGCCGCGGCAACCATTCCGGCGAATTTGCCGGTGAGCTTCCGCTTCGGCGGCGCCAACGCTCGTTATGCGGAGCTCGCTTACTGGACCGGCGTCGCCCAGGAGGGTTCCGGCGATATGCGGAAAGCCGCGGAGTCCTGGAGTCAGGCCGTCGCGCCGCCCGCGTCGGGTGGCAGTCCTCAGGCCTACTACCAGGGTCTGGCCTTCCAGAAGTTAGGTCAACCGGAAAAGGCCCAAGCTTTGTTCCAAGCTCTGGTGCAAGCGGGGAAGGATGAGTTGAAGCAGCCCGCGCCGCGCGTTCGCACCGCCAGTTCCCACTACCTCGCCGGTCTCGGATACCTGGGCTTGAGAGACCAGGCGCAGGCTAAAGCCGAGCTCAGTCAGGCCGTCCGGTTAAGCCCCGACTTAGTGGGAGCCAGAACCGCATTAGCGTTTTTCCCATAAGAATCCTGCTACCAAAGTAGCTTGAGTCCGAACTGTATCTGCCGGGACGTAGTGGATGTGCTGGTGATCACACCGGCGGTGGGCGAAACTCCCGTCGGGGTGAAAGTGATGGCGTTCGGAGTGTTAAAGTTGGCCCGGTTCAAGAGATTGAATAACTCCGCCCGAAACTGAAGGCCGAGCCTTTCGCGAAGCGGCGTGTCTTTTAGAAATGACAAATCCCAGGTAGCCAGGCCCGGGCCGGTCAATGCATCTCTCCCCAGGTTCCCATAGAACCCGCTGCCGCTCGGTGGGGCCAGAAAGGCAGCCGGGTTGAACCACTGAGTCGGGCTCCCTAAAATCACGGGGCCGGTGAATGCCGGGTTCAGAAACGGACGCACCGGGTTCCGTGTGTCGCCGTTGTTCGACGGGTTATAGCTGAGTTGCGGCGTGAACGGGAATCCGCCTTGCACCGTCACAATCGAATTGACCCTCCAGCCTTTGACCAACATTCCGCCGGCGCCGCGTGCATCCGTCCGGAAACGTTTCCCTGTTCCGAAAGGCAATGCATAGCCCGCACTCGCCACGCCTACGTTCCTCACGTCGAAATTCGCCAGTCCCTTGTCTGCACGCAGGTCGAACGGATTCGAAGCCAGGGCCGGTTCTCCGCCCGAGGTGGTGGCGTTCAGCGAGTCTCCGTCGTCAATCGTCTTCGACCGGGTGTACACGCCCCGCAGCGAGAAGCCCGCGCTGAAGCGGTGGTTCAAATCCACCTGCAAGGCGTTGTAAGAACTATCGCCCTCCGAAAAATAGGTCCAGGTGTTCGCCAGCGCGGGATTCGCTCTGGTCGCCGTCGGGACGTAATAGGTCCCTGCCGGAACCGGCTGGCCGGCTAGGCCCGCGGGGAAGTTACTGGGATAAACTCCCGGACACGGCGCCGCCGGGCAAATCACGGGAAACGGCTCGTTCGCATCGACACCGATGATTTCATGATACCCGTGGGATCCGACATATCCGGCGGTGAGAGCGGTATTGGGCGTCAGTTCCTGTTGGATTCGAAATGACCACGAAACCAGTGTGGGCGTCTTCAAGTCCGGCTGCACGCCTCCAGCCACCAGCTTGGCGCCGGAGGGAACCGGGGCAGCCGGCGAGACCGGAAGTTGAGAAACTGGAAGGTTTGGCAAACTGTAAGTTGGATTAAAGGGCGCGTTCTGATCGGTTCGGTAGCCTAGCGCGTCCTGAAGATCGTTGTATATGCCGCCTCCCGCGCGAATCACGGTGCGTTTGTTGCCGAAAGGACTCCATGCTGCGCCGGCTCGCGGTTCCGCCATGAACTTCGCATTGTTCACGGTGAAGGCCGAGCTTCCGATGTTCGGCTGAGTCGAGATGATCCCGTTCGTGAACGTATAGGTGGCCGCCCTGCCATCGGCCTCGTTCCACCCGTTCGTGAATTCGTCCCGGAAGCCAAGCGACAGCGTAAGTCTCGAACCCAGCCTAATAACGTCTTCGGCGTACCACGCGCCAAACCAGGAACGCCAGCCCAGCGGAGTCGGCGCCGGATCGTACAGCAGGGTGGCCACCGTTCCTTTCAGGAAGGTTTGCAGACTGGTGAACGTGGCCTGGCCGTACTGGCTGAGCGCCAGCTCCTCGTTCGAGCGAGGCCGCTGAAACCAGGCGCCGAAGTTAAACTGATGACGGCCCTTCGTGAAGGCTACGCGATCCTCATAGGTGAATAGATTCCGCGCGACCTGCAAGTTGCTTCCGTTGTTGCTTCCGGCCAGGCTCAACTGAGCCGTGGGATTCGACGCCGCGCTGCCTCCCACCACGATCGCGCCAATCGGCAGTCCCGCGAGGAATCCGGGCAGGCTGGCCGCCGGACTCCCGGGCGTGGGTTCGCCGGTGAAGAAATAGCCGGCCATCGAGAAGCCCACGCGGGCCGTGTTGAGCAAGGAAGCGGAGAACACGTGAGTTTCCTCGACGCTCCCGACCTGCTCGCGCAGGCTCTCGACGTCCGTGCTGTACAGGTTGGTGCTGGTGGGCGTCAAGTCGGCGCTATCGTCGACCGTGTAAGCCGCGCTCAGCGTGTCCGTGGAAGCGAAAACGTGGTCCAGCCGCAGCGTCCCAAAGTCGTCCCGGATGGTCTGCAAAGGGCTATTGAACGCCTCTGAAATTCCCCCGAAGTCCGGTGCGCCGGGACTGGCCGCGGGCCACGCGTCGATCAGCGGCGAGACACCGACAAACGCCAGCCCGGAGGTCGGGCAAGGCGGCGCCGGGCTGATCAGCTTGCAAGGAAGATAGCCGTTGCGCGCGTTATCGTCGGGAACCAGGTCCACGCCGGTCTGGTGCAGGTGCTGCCGCAATCCCTCGTAATTGCCGAACACGAAAGTCCGGTTCTTTTGGATCGGCCCGCCCAGCGATCCGCCCAACTGGTTGCGTTCGAAGCCGGGCGCGGAACCGGGGTCGAAGTAATTGGGAGCGTCCAGGGCGTTGTTCCTGAGGAATTCGAACAGAGATCCGTGCAGTTGGTTGGTCCCGGACTGCGTGATAATCAGAACCTGCGCGCCGGGACGTTTGCCGTACTCCGCGCCGTAGGAATCCGTGAGTAAGTTGAATTCCCGCACCGCGTCCACGCCGAGCAGTTCCTGGCTGGTCCCGCCCGGCTGCATGTTGTTCTCCGCCGCGCCCGTAAACTCCACGCCGTTTAGCAGGAACAGGTTTTGCTGGGGCCGGTTTCCCTCCACGGCAAAGTTATTTCCGGTCGTCGAATTCGAAACCCCGATGCCGCCGGTCTTCTCCCAAGTGAAATTGACGACTCCCGGATTCAGGGTGAGCAGCTCGTCGTAACTCCGCCCGTTGAGTGGAAGGTCCTTGATCTGCCGCTCGCCCACCAAGCCAACAGCGCTCTCCGTGGTCACGCTCACCAGGGGCGCGTCGCCGTTCACGGTGATTGTCTGGCTCGACTCGCCCACCGGAAGTTCCATGTCCACCGTGGCGCTCTGGCCGACCACCAGGCGAACGCCGGTGCGCACCACTTCCGCGAACCCGGATTTCCCGCTTCGAATCTCGTATTGCCCCACCGGCAACGAGAAGAACTGGTAGTGGCCCTCGGAGTCGGTGACGGCGCCGCGCTCCGCCCCGGTATCTACGTTCTTCGCCGCCACACTCGCTCCCACGAGCGCCGCGCCCGATTGATCCGCGACCGTCCCCGAGAGTCCGGCCGATACCTGAGCCCAGGCTTGCGCCGCAACTAAGACCAAGCTGATCGACCATCCAATGCCGCGTGAAGTGGTGTGCAAGGCGAAAGTCCTCCCTCTTCCCCCAATGTACCGTAACAATGGCAGTGTACCGTAAAGGGGACAGGCCTGGGCCGGCCGCCGGCGGAAAGTGCTAGTGTGAGAATCGTCGGCGCCCGCACGGGAAGGCGAGCCTATGAAGAAGAGTCTATCGCCCGAGATCGCGAGCAACCTGGCCGCGCTCCGGCACAAGCGGGGACTCTCCGCCGCAGGCCTCGCCGGGACCGTGGGCATCAGCCGCCAGACGATCTACGCCATGGAGGCCGGCAGTTACGTTCCCAACACGGCGGTAGCGCTCCGGCTGGCCCGCACCCTCGAAGTGAGCGTGGAAGAGCTGTTCAGCTTGCCAGGCGAATCCCCGGCGCCGGAGTTGCCCTCCCGCCACGCGGTGCTTCTGCCGGGTTCGGAACCGCCCCAGCAAGGTCAGCCGGTTCAACTCTGCCGGGTCGACAAACTACTCGTCGCGACGCCGCCCTCTCCCGTGCCGTGGTATTTACCGGCCAGCGACGCCATTGTGACCGGCGACCCGGTTGCCGGCCGCAAGACCATGGTGCAGGCGTATCGTCCGGACGCCGATTTTCGGAATCGCATTCTGGCGGCCGGCTGCGATCCCGGCATATCCGTGCTCGCGCGTCACGTGCTGTTGGCTGGCGTGGAACTGGTTCCGGCCCATCGAAACAGCACGCAGGCGCTCTTACTCCTCAAGCGGGGTTGCGTCCATATCGCGGGCACGCATCTGCGGGACGAAGTAACTGGCGAGTCCAACATCCCGGAAATCGCCCGCCTGTTTCCGAAAAAGGCGGTGGCGGTGTTTTCGTTTGCGGTGTGGGAGGAAGGTATTGTCACGGCCAGGGGAAATCCGAAGGGAATTCGCGGAATCGAAGATCTGGGCCGCAAGGACGTCTCCATCGTCAACCGGGAACCGGGAGCGGGCAGCCGTTTCCTGCTGGACTCCCATTTGCAGCGCCTGAAGATGGATGCCGGGTCCGTGACCGGCTATCGGCGTCTGGCTCCCGGACATCTGCCCGCGGCCTGGCAGGTGCGCTCCGGAGGCGCGGATTGCTGTATCGCCACACGCGCCGCGGCGCGCCTGTTTGGTTTGGGTTTCATCCCGCTAGTTAGCGAGCGTTACGACCTGGCCATCCGCCGCCGGCACCTCGATCTCCCCGCGGTCCAAGCGGTTTTGGATACCCTCAACCGCGCGAGCTTTCGCCGGGAACTGGAGAGCGTCGGCGGCTACGACACCCGGGCAGCCGGCCAACAGATGCTGTAGCGAGCCCTCGCTTTCCATAACCGCCGTCCTCGAATGGGCATCCCACCGCTTTATCCAAAAGGGGATCTTGTATTGGACGGTACGCGCAAGGTATAGTCGGCATTGGGAGAAGAACGCCAGCCGTCGCGCGGCTGTCCCCATCCGGAGGCCCAGATGAAAGTTGCAGCCCGCCGCATTGTCATAGTCATGATCGGCGCGATTGTGCTCGCCGACCTCCTGTTTTGGATTCCTTCCACGCGGCTGGTCGTGCTTTATGCGGTAGGCCGCACCTCGCGCTGTCCGCTGGGGAAAACAATACGCGCATTCGGGACAATGTCGGAGCGGGTAGCGATTCAGAAGCGGCTTGACGGCGACAAGAAGCTGCTCGAAAACGATCCGGCGGGCTACCATCTATGGAATACGGCGATGGGACGCTACTGGGTTCCCCAGCGGAACGACGACGTTCTTACCGATAACCTGGCGGAGCAGGCGACCCAGGTGTACGGCGATCGGGAGTACGGCGTCCATCCGGGCGACGTGGTGTTCGACTGCGGGGCCAATGTCGGCGTCTACACGCGCGTGGCCCTGGCGGCGGGCGCGAAACTGGTGGTGGCTATCGAGCCGGCGCCCGAAAACGTGGAGTGCCTGCGGCGCAACTACGCGGCCGAGATCGGCCAGGGCCGGGTGATTGTGGTGCCGAAAGGCGTCTGGGACCGCGAGGATGTCCTGGTCCTGCGCGAAGACGCGGGCAACTCGGCGCGCGACAGCTTCGTGGGAAGTTTCGGACCGGCGCTGCGCGAAACCCGCGTGCCCTTGACCACCATCGACCGGTTAGTGGAGGAGCTGCATCTGGACAGCGTCGGTTTCATGAAGCTGGACATCGAGGGCTCCGAGAAGCGGGCCCTTGCGGGGGCCAGGAACACCCTGCGGAAGTATCATCCTCGAATGGCGATTGCCATGGAGCATCTAGTGGACGACCCGGTGGCGATTCCGCGGGTCATCCTGAGCGAGGCTCCCAGCTACCGCGTGGTCTGTGGCGATTGCATCGACCAGGAATTCAACGTGCGCCCCGACGTGCTCTTCTTTTTCTAGCGCATCCTGCCAACGGCGCCGCCAGGCGGAGCAGGCGAATTCGGGGGATTCCGATGCGCCACTCTCCCCGCCCAACCGCGCATGGAGAACAGCTTGTGGCCCGGCAGGGTTGAGAGCGGTCCTGCCGGTGAACGGCCCTTTTGGGCTCGCTTCCCCAGGGCCCTCGAAGCCGCATTCGAAGGTGTAGGCTTACCGGTCCTTTCCCGAAAGGTCGGCCGCCGGCCGGACGTATACGAGTTTCTCGAGCGCGGACAGGCGCGCGCGCATCGGCCTCAGTTCCTCTTCGCCCAGCTTCTCGGAGCAGCCCTCGACGATTCGCCTTCCCTCCTCGTAGAGAGCGCGGCGGAACGCCGGATCGGAGTTCGCCCAGGCGATGTCGCCGAGCGCGCGCAGCATCCGCAGGCTGACCGCGACATCCGATTTCGAGTACAGACGTATCTGCTCGAATGCGGATTTCAGCAGCCCATCGAAATCGATCTGCGGGATACTCGCGCGGGCCACGCCGGGCGGATCGTAGAGCACGGCGGCGGGCAGCTCCCGGGACGCGAAGCGGATCAGGATTCGGCTCAACTGGTCGACGCAGGTGACCGCCGTGGTGGGATCGTTTACCGCGGGCGAGATGGCCTTCAGCGCGATATCCACTATCTGCAAAACTCCGAACTCGACATCCTGCTGCAGCGTTCGCGACGGGCCCAGGTCGAACGCGCCGAGAATCTCGCGTCTGCCCTCGGGAGACAGCCGATCCCCCTTGTAGACCAGCGCCAACGGCGTGCCCGCGGGGAGGAACTGGCCAACTCGCCGGACGGCGCGGATCTTGACGCGATTTAACTTCGCCAAGGCCACCAAACGGCCCGTGTCGATGAACCGGATATAGCCGGACGCTTCGCTCGGCAAAGGGACGTCCCAAGCGCTTACATCGGCCGGTCCACTCTCCAGCGATATCGGGTTTGCGCGCGGCTGTGGCATGACCTCGTCGATCATGGCTTCCGTCTCCGCGGCGATCCGGTCGACGATATGGCTGACGCTGATAGCTTGCGAGATGTGGTGAATGAAGTACAGCAGCCAGGCCACGCAGGCCAGCGCGAGCAACATCGCTCCGAAAACGGTAAACACCGGCGCGAACGGGTGCGGAAGCGACCGCGCAGCCGGAAGCGTGGCCATGCAGTAGCAAAAGGTGCCCAGAAAGACGCCGAGCGTCCATTGCGTCACGCGGTCTTTGGCGAAGCTGACGATGATTCGCGGCGAAAACTGCATGGACGCCAGCGTGAGCGTCATCAGCAGGATCGCGAAAACGATGGAAACCACCGTCATGATGGAGGTGGCGATCGCTCCTAGAATGGCTTGCGCCACCTGAGGATCGGAGTGGGACGGGAAGAGCGCCGCCGGCACAAAGTCGCCCAGGCCCGGAAAGCTCTCTTCCAGCCACGACAGCGACGCGCCCACACAACCCAGCGTCAGTGTGATGATCAGCGGGCGGAGCAGAAAGCCGCCGCGCAGGTTGAACATCACATGCCGGAGCCAGAATGGCAGGCGCTTGTTCACGGTACTTGTCTCATTGTACTCGCACGGTGCGAGACCGAACCTCCGCTCGCCGCGCTCAGGTTTCGGAAAAGGTAAGATTCGGGACGAATGCCGGCCCCACGCCGATTTCGTTGTTCCGCCGACAAGATCGCGGACGCCTGGCCCTCCAGACCAGTTCCAGCTCGATCCGCTTCTGCGCCGCGTCCAGCCCCGTGAAGATGTCTTCAGTGACGGCGAAAGCCGATCTCAACATTCACAGGGAACTCCACCGGCACGCCTCCGCGCATCGCTGGTTCACACACCTTTTGCGAGACGGCGTCGACGGCGAGCTGTCGCAGCGGCGTCGGGCCGCTGATCGCCTTGGCCTTGACCATCCGGCCGTCCAGGCCGACAGTCGCCTCAATCCTGACGGTACCCGAGATTCGGTGCAGCTCCGGTGGGTACACCGGCGGAACACGATGGATACTCCTGGGTCCCCCAGAAGACCAGTCGGACCCGGGGAGGGCCGGTCCCGGTACCGGCGCATCCTGTAAGAACGATACCGCGACCAGAATGCCAGTCTCCACTGGCGAGCCGTTGCGCCATGCTGGAGTGTACGTCCATTGCATCACCGCGTCCACCGCCGCCTGCCGCAGCAGCGGCGAACCGCGGACCGCGGTGGCGCTCTTGACGTGGCCGTCCTTGCCAACGACTGCCTCCACCGGGACCACGCCTGTGACCTTGGCCTTCGCGGCCGGCGCCGGGCGCGCTGGCTGGACATGTTTGATGAGCACCGGCTCCCGGTCACCGGCGACTGTGCCGGACGGTAGAGAGGGCGCCTGCTTGGCCTCACTGGGGGCCCCAGCGTCTTGCGCGCTCGGATGCGCTGGCTGCGGAACACCGCACACAGGAAGCACCAACATGCAGCAGAGCGCCAGGCCCAACCGAATCGCGCTCGAATCCATGGGCGCCATTGCCCTCACCCCACTCGCGGAGCGCGAAGCTCGCGTCGATTCCGATTACACCAGTTCCAGCTCGATCCGCTTCTGCGCCGCGTCCAGCCCCGTGATGCGGAAGCTGCGGACCTGCCCGGCGCGCACCGGCTCGCGCGAACTCTCGGCGTCCGCCGTTTTGCCCTGCTTCCACTTGGCGGCCAGCATCGCGGATAGCGACGACACGTCGGCGGCGGCCGGCCCCGCGCTTTCCTGCGTCTTCTTGGCTTCCTTGGGCAGCGCGCAGGGAATCGTCAGGCCCTCGCCCAGCTCCACGCCGGCTTCCTGCTTGCGCACATCCACCACGCGCCCGCTCACCACGTCCCCCACCTTGTGCTCCGCGATGTATTCGTCCACCGAGGTCGGCTGAAGCTGCTTCATCCCCAGCCGGATTCTCCGCTTCTCCCGGTCGCACTCCAGCACCATCGCCCGCACCGTCTGCCCGGCCTTCAGCATCTCCTGCGGGTGCTCGATGCGCTTCTCGGCGGTGATGTCGCCGACGTGAATCATCCCTTCGACGCCCTCGCCCAGTTCCACGAACGCTCCGAAGTTGGCGAGATTGGCCACCCGCCCTTCCACCACGCTCCCCACCGGGAACTTCTTCGCCGCCTCGTCCCAGGGATCCCCCAGCGCCTGCTTGAGTCCCAGCCCGATCCGCCGCTCCGTCCCGCTGACGTTCAAAATCACCGCTTCCACCAGTTCCCCGGGCTTGACCACATCCTTCGCCTTCACGGCCTTCTTCGACCACGTCAGATCGAACAGCCGGATCAGCCCTTCGATGCCGGGCTCCAGTTCCACGAACGCCCCGAAGTCGGCCACCCGCGTCACTTTGCCCCGCACGCGCTCGCCGATCTTGTATTTCTCCTCCGCCAGCGACCACGGATCGGGCAAGAGCTGCTTGAGGCCCAGCGAAATGCGCCGCCCTTCGCGGTCCACCTTGAGGATCTTCACCTCCACGGAATCGCCCACGCTCAGCACGTCCGCGGGCTTGGCCACTCGCCCCCAGGACATGTCGCTCACGTGCAACAGCCCGTCCACGCCGCCCAGGTCGACGAAGGCCCCGAAATCGGTCAGCGTCCGCACTGTGCCGCGCACCACCGCGCCCTCCGCCAGTCCGGCATAGAGCTGGTCCCGCGCCTTGGCCTCTTCCTCTTCCAGAACCACCCTGCGGTCCACCACCACGTCTTCGTCGGCCACGTCCAGCTTGATGATCTTGCAGACGATCTCCTGCCCGACGATCTGTTCCAGCTCGGCGATCTCCCGCACTCCGCTCCGCGACGCCGGCAGAAACGCCCGCACGCCCACGTCCACGGCGAGCCCGCCCTTCACCACCTCGGTGACGATCCCCGCGATGGACCGCTTCTCCGCGAACGCCCGCTCCAGCGAGCTCCAGTCCTTCGGCCGCTCGACCTTGATCTTCGAGAGCAGGTAATAACCCTCCGGCCCCCGCCCCTTGATCGAGACGATCAACTGATCGCCCGGCTGGATCTCCAGTTTGCCCGCGGCGTCCTGAAACTCCGCGACGGGAATGGTGCCCTCGGTCTTGAAGCCGATGTCGACGAAGACCGACTCCGGGCCGATGGCGATCACCGTTCCTTGGCGGCTCTCCTTGCTGCCCTCCGACTTCTTGCGGCGCGATTCTTCGAACTCCGAGAGGATTTCTCCAAACGTCGAATCGTCGGCGGACGCGCTCGGCGCCGATTCTATGGGTAGGGATTCGGGACTCATGGTGCGGCGAACATCCATTCTGGCACAACCCGCGCCTCTCTGGGAACGATCCCGGGCACGAGCGCCGTCAATCGTCTTTGGGCAGGCCTCCCTCGGTGCTCAAGAAGGCCATCGTCTTGACGCCCGAGATATCGAACCGCTTGCGGCAGCGCAAATTCTTGCAAGCCACCTTGTCGTCCAGCAGAACCATGTAGCTCTGCGCCTTCTGGAACCGCGCGCGGTCGCGCTCGTCGGCGCCCCTCGGCAACTGGTCCTTCCTTTTCCGCAGCAGCCAGCGCAAATCGTAGCTCGCCGCGGTCCGGCAGGACGGGCAGTAGAGCTGCGTCGGCCGGGTGGTCTCCGATTCGTTGAAGAACGCGCGCTCGTCCATAGGCATGACCCTTCTATTGTACGCGCCCGTCAGGCGCTGAGCTGTATCGGGATTCCCGCGCCCCGCAGATGGGCCTCCACGTCCCGTTCGCTCAGCCGCGTGGCGTCGTATTCCACCACCAGGCCCGCCCCCTCCGGTTCGAGGCGCAGAAAACCGTAAACGCAGTACAGCGCGGCCAGCCGGTCCCGCAGCGTCCCATCCAGCGGCCTCGCCAGGCCGTATCGCAGTTGCACTCTGGTCATGCGCTTTTCAAAGTATACTGCGATCGCGGACGGGCCGATTCCGGCATGCTCTCCCGCGATCTCCGCCAGCACGCCATGCCCGAGCCGATCCGCTTCCTCCCGGACGATCCCTTCGCCTGGCTCAGCGCCGATACTGGCGATGCGCCCCGCCGCCCAGTCCGCCGAGGTCGACGATCACCGCCACCAGCAGCCACAGCAGATTGACTCCCACCGTCGGCATGCCGCTGTTAATCTCCCAGGCGTACACGATCGTGGTGAGCGGCAGGAAGATGAAGCCAAGTACTGGCAGCACCAAGCCACCGTGGAAAGCGTGCTGCAGGTAGGTCGAGTAGATCCACATCAACACCAGCGCTACCCGCGGAAACGCCAGGATGATGAGCAACAGGACGCAAGGCATATTCACTTCCCCTGCACGCGCCCTTCCATTCGGCCGGCCTTACTCGCCATCCCCGGTTCGCTTCGCGCCCGAGGCCGGGCAGACCCGCCTCCGCCGTTCGCCGGTCGGCAAATCTAGCATTTCAGGTGCAGCCTTTGCACCCCAGTTGCCGCGACCCCTACGCTTTGACGAACGTGGTCAGCCCTCGGCGGCTGCGCTCGCGAAGCTGGCAGGTGCGCAGCGTGTCCGCCAGGGCTTCCAGGTTGGGAACGCCGTAGATGTTGAAGTTCTCCAGCTCGGCGTCGGAAGAAAACAGGTGCAGCGAGCTCTGTCCCACCAGCCGCATGCCAATCGGTTTGTTCAGCTCGAAGTGATCGATGCGGAACAGTTCCAGGCTCTCCTGCCGCTTCGAGAGCAAGCCCCGCTCCAGTTTGATCCGCTGCGTGGTGATCTCGTAATGGACGCGCGCGCTCTTCAGGTAATAGCCCAGGAAAACGATCGCCACCACCAGGACGAAGCCCAGCACGACGTACCCCGCCGGCGCCTTCGCCAGGATGGCCACCGCTCCCACGGCGACGGCGAGGAGGATGGGCAGCGCTTGGCCGATGCTGTAAATCGCCGCTGGGTGGCCGACGTACAGGTCCTTCTCCACCTCCGCATCCTTGCCGGCCGCGAAAGCCCCGAGGTCGGTATTGCAGAAGCGGCACTTGATGGCTACCGCCTTGATGGTTTCCCCGCACACCGGGCAGGTTTTGCTATCTGCTTCCATGCTGGCTCCCCTCTAGCTAAGGTATACACCCTTCGCCGGGCCGAGGCAAACCTGGTTCCTCCGCCGTAGCCCTGCCGCATCCGCCCCACGTCATGACGCGGATGTGTTTGTACTTCGCCGCCATCGCGCCGAATGTCGTGATCTCCGGGCACCCTCCCAGTTGATGGACCACCGGCGTCTCCGCCTGGAGTACGCCCCGGCCGTTGGCGTCGGCGTAGACGGCTCCGATGTGATTGCCGAAATGCAGCAGCAGCCCCCTGTTCAGCAACTCTGGCGTGATTGGAATCGGCCCCTGCGCGCCGTAGGCGATCCCGTCGCGAAGGCCCCGCACCTCCTCCAGTTCCTCCAGATACGGCAGCAGATCCTTCGGATTGACGTACGGCACCATCCAGCCTTCCCGCCGCCTGCCGTAGATGATGAAGTGGCTGCAATCGGCGCCCAATCGGGCGTCAGCGCTGGCGCTGGCCCCAACCCGGATGAAAGCGCTGCCGTAGACATAGGGAAGGTTAAAGATCTCGGTCAGCTTGCCCACATAGCCATCCCCTTGGAAGCGCGAGAAGGCGACCACGTTCGAGACGTAGGTTTCGTTTCCGCCGCTGGCCTCGCCGTAGATCCGGAGCACACCTAGCCCCGTCCGCTTGTCAAAAAAGGGCATAAGCAATACGCCGTCGATCTTCGTCCGGCCGTTCGCCGCCTCCACTGGCACGTCGCGATAGCGCAAGTACCGGGGCGCATCCTCGGCGAAACCCTGTCGTCGGCCGGTCAGATTGTACTCCTTGTTCGCCGGGACTACGGCTTTCCATCGAATCTCCATGCCCGCCAGGCTCTTGGCATTCTCGATCGTCAGCCGGAACGGCGTGCCGGCGGGGACCAGAGAGTGTTCGTCGTTCTGGACGGCGCGGCCGTCGATGGACAGCACGACAATCGGGACTCTCGCATCCTTGCGCCAGCTATTGAGCAGCCCTTCCCACCGCGCTCGCTGCGCGCCGACTCTTATGCGCGTACTGTTTTGGAGGATCAGGCTCCGCAGCAGCGGCGGTGCGGCCTCGATGTTGTACTGCGGAACCTGGAGCCGCCGGTGGTAGAGCTCCTTGGCTTTTTCCGAACGGTCTTCCCCCACGCCGAGGAAAGGCTCGTAGTGGATATCGACGTTGACCACGCACGTAAGATAACGTAGGGCTTCGTACAACAGAAGGTCCGCCTGGGCCTCCGACGCGAGATAGGGCCTCGAAATCGCAATGCTGAGAGCTTCCAGCCGGGGAATCTTCAGAATGACCTCCAGCATCCGCTCCACCTGCGCATGGGCGGCCTCGGCACTGGTTGCGGAGGCCAGGAAATCGAGGTCGAAGGTCGCAAACACCGGGCGGGGGAACTCCTGCTTCGCGAGGCGATTGAGGTCCAGGATTTCGTACCTGCCTTCGAAGCCGCCCTCGTGTCGCGGCTAGGCAGCCTCGTGCGCATTGATCTCGCGCCCGACTTCGCGCCGCTTTAGCGCAGCCTCGCTGGCGGTTAGCGTCTCCGCGGGCGTCCACCACACCTTGGAGATAGGGTTGGGAATCAGCGGTTCAATCCAGTTGAAGCATTGGATCTGACCTTGGGCGCGCCACGCGGCCACAAGCTCCTCCATCTTCCCCTCGGTGGTCGCGCGGAGCACCTCTTGCCGAATCGAATCCGAGTGCAGGATTTCGCTGGCGTCGCTGTGGGCGTCGATCAGCGCCAGCTGGTGCTCGCGGTTTAGCGGCAGGTTCTGGACGATCCAGTAAAACGTTCCCGCGTGGGAATCTTCGATGTAGACCGGAAGCGGCCCGGGCGAACCGCCCCAGGCCAGGCCGAGCAGAAAGGGCAACAGCGGAGTTCCAAAACGGAGCATGTCACCGGGCGCCACGAATATCCGGCTTGGTCTTCAAACGCTTTCGCAGCAGCACCTCGCTGATGCAGGTGTCGTCGTACTTGGATCCAGGATAGACCTTTCGCACGATGAGCGTGATAGTCCTCGCTTGGCCAACATATTGCCCAAGATCGATCAGTTGGTAGGCCTTCTTGGAGAGCGGCTCGAAGGAGATGTATTCGTCGGGCAGAGTGGCCGTGGTAATGTGGCGCCCGTTGACCATCACCTCCAATTCCCGAATGCGGTTGTTGGCGAAGTACAGTTCCTTGGACTTGGCGTAGCCGGGAATGATCCCGATCTGATCCACACGCTGAGGTTCCTTCAGGGTCAGCGTCAAGCTTTCGTCGATGCCGCCATTCTTGCCCGCGACCCACGCCGTGCCATGATCGAAGTCGCCCACGGCTCCTGCGGGATAGCCGGCTTTCTCCGAAGACGCCGTGGCCGTGTAATCGTGGAAGTCGAAATAGTACTTGCTTCCTTCAAAGGAATACCAACTGGAGTCGCCCTGGTTGTCAAAATAGCCGGGCTGGGCATAGTTGAACCGGGTATAGAACTTGTCGTTCATACCGACCACGATGTCATCGGCCAGCGTGGGCCTCAGGTTCGTGAATTCCCAGACTAGGCCGTCCGGCGTCGCCCGGAAGCGCTGGGCTGGCCGGATGGTCAGGGAGCCGGGATCGACGGTAACCGCCTTCAGTACCACCTTGCCCTTTTGGATCGGGCCCTTCCAGGAACCGGCGGTCGATAAAAGATACCGGAAGTGGTCGTCGTTATAATCGGCGTCGTCGGACGCGCCGCCCGAGCTGTTTTCGTAGAGTGACTCGTACCGGATCGCGATATGCTTCGTCTCGCCCTTCTCGAAGTGCACTGTCGACGCCAGCCACCATAGCCGGCATGCGCCGCAGGGCTCCGCCTCTTTGCTTTCCCCGACATAGGAATCCGGATCCATACTGAGAAAATCCGGATCGAACAGCCTTTTCCACTTGGTCACGTCGCCGGTCTCGATCCGGTACGGAACTGGCGCGCCGTCGGCGGTCATCTGGTAGTCCTCGACTTCGATGTAGTCCTTCCCCTCCAACCTCAAACCCAAGCACGGGAAACCGGCCTTCACATCCACCGCGTCGGCCGTGTTCCGGAAGGTGTAGTCGACCCGGACTTTGGCCCGGTCGCGGTACAGCTCGATGGCTAGGGACTCCTCTTGCAACTCCACCTGCGAGGTCCCCAGTGCCCTGAACGATCCCGTCGCGACGCTGCCGCCGGCCTGGCCGCCCCAGTTACACCAGAGCGTGAGACTCAACATCGGTGGCCCGAAAACAAGGCAGGATGCTCTCCACATCATTTCGGTTCGCTCCTTTCCACAACGCCCTTTCCCGAAAAGGTCAGGGAAGTCTGTTTCAGATTCGAAAAGGTCAGCCATTCGATCATCCGATACGCTGCGCCGCCCTCGTCGCGCTCCGGAAATCCGCGCCGCAGGTCGTAGCTGTCGATCCGTGCGGAACGAAACTCGCCTCCTCTTTCCAAGGCGATCGAGATGGAGTAGCCGGGCGCATGAGGATGCCGGTCCGCTCCAGGATAGTCGAAAACGAAGTTGCCGAGCGAGTATACGATAAGCCTGTTCTTATAAAGCTCGATTCCCCTGGGAACATGCGGGCCGTGGCCCAGCACCAGGTCCGCACCCCAATCGACGCACCGCCGGCTGAACCCCACGACGTCGCCGCGCTTCTCCTCGCCGAAACGCTCCATGCCGCCTGGGATCCGGTAGCTGAGTCCGGTCTCGCCTCCCATGTGCGCGGAAACGATCATAATCTCGCCGCTCTTTTTGCCCAGGACGGCGGGAAGCGCTGTGAGACGGGTCACGTCGTTGGGCGCCCCGAACGAAAACCCGATCACGCGCACGCGCCAGCCTCCGATCCCGGCAACCACTCCGCGGCCTTCGGGTTCGGCGACCCAGAAGCCGCTCTCGCGCAGGTGCAACGCGGTCTGCCGGTAGGCTAAGTCGCCCATATCCAACGCGTGATTGTTCGCCAGGCTGACGATGTTGACGCCCATCGCCCGCAGCAGGTCCACTGCCGCAAAGGGCACGCAGAACCTCCACGGATCGGGGCTGGCCGGCTCGGTGAGCACTCCCTCGAAGTTGGCGAAGACCAGATCGCCCTGAAGATTCAGCTTGCGAATCTGGTCCGCGTGGCCCCGCAGAAAGGCTTGGGAAATCCGGACATCTCCCACCGCGGTCACGATCAGCGGCCGATCTTCTTCCCCCGAAACGGACCGCGGGACCGCTGTCGCGAGAAAGAAAAGACACACGGCGGCCGCGGCTCGCGATTGCACCGGCGCGCGAATTCCCATCGCTTGGTCCCGTCTTTCTGGGTCAGTATACACCCGGCCGCCGTTCACGAATCCATCGAGTCGCGGGGTGCCGCTGATCTATCGACTACCAACCAGCGCCCCGCCGCCCGGTTCCACACGAAGATCGAACTCGCGTCTTCGCGTTCCATGAGCTCCTCGATCTCCGCGACCGCCTCCTCGATCCGCGCTCCAGTGCAAAGCCCGAACCGGCCCAGTCCCGTCGCCCCGGCGATGTTCCCGATGAGATTGCGAATCCAGGACTCAAAGCACTGCGAACCATGCCAGTGGACCTCCGGCTGCACCGAGATCTCGATGTCGTCGAATCCCCCCTCGCGCAGCAGCCGGAACAGCCGCCGGCCGATCAGCGCGTCGCCGCCCAACTGCCGCTGATACGCCGCAAAGGCCGCCCATACCTCTTCGAACGCGGGACACGGCGGGTCCACTCTCAGCAGGCTGATGTCGTTCTCCTGGAGTGCGATGCGTCCCCCTGGCCGCAGCACGCGGCGCATCTCGGAAACTACGGCCGCCGCATCCGCGACGTGCTCCACAGCAGATAGCGCGCATACACCACGTGGAAACTCCCCGGCGCGAATCCCAGTTGTTGCGCGTCGCCCTGCACGCAGCGCACTCCCGGCGCGCGCACGGCCGCTGCCAGTTGCTCCGCCGACTTCTCCACGCCAATGACCTCGACCTCCGCGGCGGACGCAGCCACCCCTGCGGCCAACAGCCCCAGGCCGCTGCCCACCTCGAGCACCCGCTCCCCCGCCCCCACCCCGAGAAACCCCGCAAACGCCGCGTTCGTCATCCGGTTGAGTTCCGACAGCCGCGCCTGCTCCCCCGCTTCCGTGCCGTGAATGTACGCCATGAGAATAGGGTACAGAATCTAAAGGCGCCCAAGCCGGCCCGCCTGGAGCGCTCATAATCGCGACGCAAACTGCGGCACGCCGAGAGTGATCGGGCTTCTCAAAATCACACGAACAAGATCTCGGCTCAAACATTTGTGAGCTATTATGTAAGCGGCCAGCGGAGCAACCGGCGGCCGAGCGAAGCACCCGCCGGGGAATTGAGCGGCGGACCGGCCTGCGGAGGCTACGTGAGCAAGCACACCGAGTTCGGCGTTGAGGAGGGCTTTTTCGACGAACCCTCCGCCGCTTCCAGACTCAAGCATCGCCTCGTGACCGATTACTTCGTGTCCTTTACCAACGTGCTCGCCCGCAACAGGGACGTGGGCTATGCCGACCTGTTCGCTGGCCCCGGCGTCTACTACAAGAAAAGTGAGAAGTCGATCCCCATCCTGATCACCGAACGTGTCGTCGGAGACGAGCGCCTGCGGCGTCATGTGCGCCTCTGGTTCAACGAAGCCGATCCCGCGCTGTACCAGGATTTGCGGAGAAACGTGCTCGCCGTGAAGGGCGTCGACTCGCTCGCTCATCGGCCAGCCGTGACGAACAAGGTCGTCGGGGTTGACCTCCAGGACAAGCGGTACAGCATACCGACGTTCGTCTTCGCCGATCCTTGCGGCTATAAGGGCCTGTCCCTGCGCATGGTCGCCGCCGCCCTCAGCGGCTTCGGCAACGATTGCCTGTTCTTCTTCAACTACCGGCGCGTGAACATGAAGCTCAGTTTTCCGGTTATGGACGAGTCGATCAACGGATTCTTCTCAGCCTAATTGGCCGCCGATCTGCGGCGGCAGATCGCCGGCCTGAAGCCGAGGGCAAGGGAAGACGCCGTCTTGAAGGCCATCAGCGAGGCGATCCGACGAGATGGTGGTATCCCCCTGGTCTTTCGTTTCAAGAGTCGCGAAGGCGGCGGCACGAGCCATCACCTCGTATTTGCATCCAAGAGTTTCAAGGGCGTGAACATAATGAAGCGCATCATGACCAAATGCAGTTCACAGGTTTTCGACGGTGTCGGTTCGTTCGAGTTCGATCCCAGCGCACCGGAATCCTCGAATCTCCCTCTGTTTCCGCCCATTACCGACCTAGGTCTATGACCGCGTGAAAGGTTGCTTGTTGTAGCCAAACCTGCGACGCGCGGCTTTGCGGTTGAACTTCCAGTTGATCTTGATGCGGGCGCGATTCGTGCGGCGATTCCAGGATCGAGCCTCCCGGCGCAGTGTCTTGAGGTCCGGAATCCTCC